>JAEEGL016610435.1_pt1 | contig 44548 bp, 40 predicted proteins | sample 9134231 | NCBI WGS metagenome assembly JAEEGL01 (sample SAMN16246548, study PRJNA631951) | gut metagenome | biome: gut microbiome; feature: rumen; material: fiber-attached | host: Bos | place: Iran: Karaj | collected 2018-10 | reverse complement strand
TAAGATCAGTATAGATAACGTTACTATTATCATTTTCATTATCATATTCTTTAGTTTGTAAAAAATATAATTTATTTTTATCTATATTTAACTCTTTAATACATGAGTAATATTTAATCTTCTTTTTATCTAATGTTTTAATCAATTCTTTCTCTAAATCATTATAAGTTCCACAATTAAAGATTACTTTTTCTACTCTAAAATTGTTAACTAAGTTAATAGCTTCTCCCATATGATCAAAGTCCCCATGAGTAATTATAAATGTTTCTATATATCTAACTCCCATACTTTTTAATACTGGTATTATTACTTCAGTACTATAATGATAATTACTATTTGCATTACCTCCAGTATCTATAAGAATACTATGGTTATTCTCGTATATAAGCAAAGAATCTCCTTGTCCTACATCAAAGAATAATACATGATTGTTTGGAATAATATAATTAATATTGTAATGAAATAATATAGTTATTATAAAAACGAGTAAATACTTTTTGTTTCTTAATACTAAGAAAAGTATAAGATAATATAATAATGTTAATAATATATTTTTTTTAAATACTAAGCAAATACCAAAATTAGAAATCAAGCAAATTATATTTTCGAAAATACATATTAATATATAAAGAACATTATCAAATATTGGGAAAATAATGACTAATAATGACAAAGGAAATAAAAAATATGTGATAAATAAAGATGATATTACATTAAATAAAATTGCAAATATATTTATTTCATTGTATAAATAAGCAATCATTGGAAATGTCATAATAAAAGAAAAGATAGATATTTTAATTATTGAAACAAATATATTCTTCGACTTAAGTTTATTACTGTATATAATTAAGGAAGAACTTGTTACAACGCTTAAATAAAAAGATGAGTCAAATATATAAAGAGGATTTATTGCTAATAATATAAAAATTATTAATAATACTTTAATATATCTATTTATGTTTAATTCAAAACTGTTATTAAAATAATTAATCAAATAACTAATAAATGCTCTCTCAATGGATATTGTCTTTATTATTAAATAATATAAAAATAATATAGTTATTATTATTAAATCCCTTTTCTTTCCTAAATTAATCTTATTTAGTAACTCTGTTATTATTCCTATATGCATGCCACTAATAGCAAACATATGCATAATACCTATTTTCTTATATATTTCTAATATAGATTCATCCATATATCTTTTATCACCAAGTACTAAGCTAAATATATAGCTTCTACTATTTAAGTTTTTAATTCTATTATAAAAATAATTATTCAATAAATATATTTTATTATAATCTTTTATCTTCTTAATCTTTTTTATCTTAATACGATTATAAAATCCTCTTACTTTATAATATGTTTTATAATCAAATAAATTAAAATTAGTTTGTTTTTTTATTTCTTCTATAGTTCCTTCTACTTCGATTATATCTTTCATATGATATAATTCATTAAGTTCATTTAATTGGGTCTCATCATCGTAATAAAATGTGCCTATCATTTTTTCTTTGCATGATAAAATCAAATCTATTTTGTTATCTTGCATAAAGTATGAGTCTATACAGCAAGTAATTTTAGCATTACCTGTTTGATATATACTTTTATTATTAATAATAAGCATTAGCTTTATCATAATAAAAATTAATAAAATAATGTATAGATACTTAGAGTGTAATATCGTCCTTAATCTTCTCAAAAATACTATCCCCTATACCACTTACATTTTTTATATCTTCAATATTTTTAAAAGGTCCATTGTTATTTCTATAATCGATTATTTTTTGAGCTCTAGCTTCTTTAATTCCATTTAATGTACATAATTCCTCTATACTAGCATTATTTATAGATATTTTTCTATTTGTAGATCGAGTTATATTACTATTGTTATTTATACTACTTTTATTTTCATTAATACTTATATCATTACTATTTTGGACTATTTTTACCTCTTCCTTCTTACCTATGACAATAACCATTTCATCATATACTTTCGTGCTTAGATTAATATTATCGGTCGATGCATCTTCAAGGATTCCTCCAGCAAGTTCTATAACATCTTTTACTCTTAATCCTTCCTGCACTTCGTAACATCCAGGATTAACCACTTCACCTTTTATATCTACATATAAAACTTTAGGAGGTTCTTCTATCTTTTCTTCTATATCTTTTTCAATAGTCACTATTTCTTCATCAACTTCATTATTATTTTTTATTAAAATGCATGATAATATTGCCAATCCAATAATTATAAATACTAAAATTTTCATTCTTTCATAATATATTTCATCTAATATATTTTTAATTTTATCCATAAAAAATAATCCTCCTAAGAGAATTATTATTCATCGATTATTATTTTACCCAATATTTATTTTTTTTCTTTATTAATAATACTGTTTTTTCTTTCTATATTATTTTCAATAGCTACTCTTTGAACCATCGACAAACCAGCAATTAAACAAATTGTAAATGATCCTCCATAGCTTAGGAATGGAAGTGGTACTCCAGTAAGAGGTATTAAACCGGTTATACCACCTAAATTGATTGCTATATGTAAAAATATATAGATAGATACACCATAACAAATCATTGAGCCTCTAAAAGTATTACTTTTATGACCTATTCTTATAATTAAAAATATTATAAATAGATATGCAAACAAAACTGTTAAACCACCGGCAAGTCCTGTTTCTTCAACAATGATAGCATATATAAAATCAGTGTGAGATTCAGGTAAATACAAATACTTTTGTGTACTATTACCTAATCCTTTTCCTGTTATACTTCCATTATTAATAGCAATTAAAGAATTACAAACCTGATTTCCACTAGTATAAAATTTTTCTTCGCTACATGGTTCACCAAAATTGGCAAATCTACCTACCTGTCTAGTAAATGAAGATGTATCTGCAATATAATAAGCCATTAAAACAATAACAACTCCAACTGTTACTATGAACAATGTCTTAAGTTTATTAATTATACTCATAGGGACTAACATGTACATCAAATAAGTAATCATAACTATTATTGCTGCTGTTCCAAAGTCGTTAGCAACTACTACTAAACCAGCTTCTATAAATGCTATTCCAAAAGCAAATAAACTTGGAGCTAACTTGTTAATACCTAATTTCTTAATTTCAAAAAAGGTTGCTATCCAAGCGATGATTACTACTTTAACAATTTCACTTGGTTGTAAATTTATTGGTCCAACATCTATCCATCCTTTAGAATCGTTTATTACCGGTCCATAAAAATAGGCATAAACCAATAATCCAATACACATTATTAACCCTAGCCAGGAATACTTATTATATTTTTTAGTATCGACTCCAATAATCATCATGAATCCTACTAATCCCGCTATCAAGAATAACCCTTGTCTAAATAAAAAGTAATATGGAGTTTGTTTATATCGCATAAATGCTGATATATTACTTGCTGAAAATACCATTACGAGTCCAAATATAAATAGTAAGATGCTAATTATCAATAACAATATGTTAGTATATTTTAAGTATTTAATGTTTTTTATGGGATTTAACATACTTTACAGCACCTCACTTCTACCATAATTATATAACGGTAGAAAACAAAAAAAAAGGAATTAGTCTTTACAAAGTGTAAAGCAAATCCCTTATTTTATGCACTATCCATTGATTTGTTTTTGAACTTCTTCAGCAAAGTTTTCATTTCTCTTTTCGATTCCTTCGCCTACTTCAAAACGAACCATTTTCTTTAATACAGCATTATTATTCTTTAAGTACTCACCTAGAGTAACATCTGGATCTTTAACATATTCTTGTTCAAGAGCACATACTTCAGAATAGTACTTATTAATTCTACCATTAACCATCTTTTCAGCAATTGCTTCAGGTTTACCTTCATTAATAGCTTGTTCCTTTATAATTTCTTTTTCATGTTCAATTACTTCAGCAGGAACTTCATCACGATTAATATACATAGGTCTTTGAGCAGTTATATGCATACTTGCATCTTTAGCAACTTCTTCATCAGCGCCTTCAACTACTGTTAATGTAGAAATTTTTCCACCCATATGTGTATAAACACCGAATACTTCTCCTTTAGATTTTTTTACAAATTCAAATCTTCTAAAACTTATTTTTTCTCCTAATTTAGCAACTAGATTTACATTTAAAGAATTAATTGTTTCACTGCCAACTTTTACTTCTAAAGCTTCTTCCATAGTAGTAACTTTAGCTTTTAAAAGTGCTTTACCAACTTTTTCTACAAAATTCTTAAATTCTTCATTCTTAGCAACGAAATCAGTTTCACTATTTACTTCAAGGATAACAGCATTATTCTTGTCAATAAATATTTCACTTATTCCTTCAGCGGCAATTCTACTTTCTTTCTTTGCAGCTTTGGAAATACCCTTTTCTCTTAGGTAATCTACAGCTTTATCTATATTACCTTCTGATGCTTCAAGTGCTTTTTTACAATCAAGAACCCCTGCTCCTGTTTTATCTCTTAATGTTCTTACATCATTTATATCAAACATATTAATTTATCCTTTCTATAATTATTATTTTAAAGCTTCTAAAAGTTCATCCCTCTTCATTTTAGAATAACCTTTTATTCCACGATTCTTTGCTTCTTCTTTTAATTCAGTTAAGTTCATATCATCTAAACTTTTAGTTTCTTCTTTTGCTACTTCCTCTTTAGGTGCTGCTTTCTTAACTTCTTTCTTTTCTTCTTTTTCAACTTTTTCTTCTTTTACTTCTTCAGTTGTTTCTTCTTTTTTCTCTTGTTTTTCCTTATTGAATTTCTTTTCTTTATGGAATTTCTTTTCTTCTTTTTCTTCTTTTACTTCAGAATCTTCTTTTTCGATTGGTTTATTTTCTGCTTCTTCTAAACCTTTTGCAAATTCATCAGCTTCAGAATCTTTATTCCCCTTATTCTTATCTTCTTCAGTAAGATAATCAAGTACTTCTTTACCAGTTGCTTCAGCTATAGCATTTGTTAGAACACCAATCATTAATTTAACACTTCTAACAGCGTCATCATTACCAGGTATTACATAATCAACCATATCTGGATCACAGTTAGTATCTACAACACCAAATACTGGTATATTTAATTTTCTAGCTTCTCTAATTGCTATTTCTTCTTTTCTTGGATCTACGATTACTAGAGCATCAGGAAGTTTCTTCATCTCTCTGATTCCTCTTAAGTTTTTATTTAATTTATCGTATTCTTTTCTTATATTGATAACTTCTTTCTTAGGAAGTAAATCAAAAGTTCCATCTTGCTCCATCTTTTCGATTTCATCAAGTCTTTTGATTCTATTTCTAATAGTCTTGAAGTTAGTTAAAGTTCCTCCAAGCCATCTTTCATTTACGAAATACATTTCAACTCTATTTGCACATTCTTCAGCTGCTTCTTGAGCTTGTTTCTTTGTTCCTACAAATAGAACCTTTCCTTCGTTTGCAGCAATTTCTTTCATTGCTTCATATGCTTCATCAAGTTTCTTTGATGTTTTTTGTAAATCTATAATGTAGATATCATCTCTAGATGTGTAAATATATTCACCCATCTTTGGATTCCATCTTCTCTTTTGATGTCCGAAATGAACACCTGCTTCTAATAAATAACTCATTGACACTACTGTCATAATAAAATTCTCCTTTTTCGTTTTTATATTTTTCTTCTATTAATTTCTAAAAGTTATCACCACTTGGGCACTAGATAACCAAATTCACTAATATGCTTATTTTGTTTCTTTTTTAGTTGTTGTTTTCTTAGTTGCAGTCTTTTTTGCAGTTTCTTTCTTAACTGTTTCTTTCTTTTCAGCCTTAGGTGCTGCTTCCTTCTTTACAGTCTCTTTTTTAGCTGCTTTAGGTGCAGTTTCTTTCTTTTCAGCTGTTTTCTTTTCTTCCTTTTTTTCTTCTTTAACTTCTTCTTTTACAGTCTCTTTTGCTGCTTTTTCTTCTTTAGTAGTTTTTCCTTTAACAACTAGTACTTCTTCTTTAACTTCTTTCTTAGCTGCTTTAACTTTTCCATCTAATCCTTCGTTTGCCTTTTTAACTAGTGCAGTAAATGCTTTTGGATCTGAAATAGCTAATTCAGAAAGCATCTTTCTATTTACTTCAACACCTGCTTTAGCTAATCCGTTGATGAATCTAGAATAACTTATTTCATTTTCACGACATGCAGCATTTATTCTTGTAATCCAAAGACTTCTCATATCTCTTTTCTTTTGTCTTCTGTCTCTAAATGCGTATTGTCCTGAATGCATTAATTGTTCTTTAGCTGATTTATATAATCTATGTTTACTTCCAAAGTATCCTTTTGCTGCCTTTAAAACCTTTTTGTGACGTGCTTTAGTTGTAACGCTATTTTTTACTCTTGCCATTTTAAAGTCCTCCCTTATTTAATTAATTGCTTTAGTCTATTTAGATCTGCTCTAGATAAACTTGCATTCTTTCTTTTATGTCTATTATTTGATGATGGATGTTTACCAGTATTATGGTTTAATCCTTTATGACGATAGGAAATACTACCACCTTTTCTAACTTTTAAAACTTTTGTTAGTCCACTATGCTTTTTTACTTTTGTCATAATTTAATTCCTCCTATTTATTTTTCTTTGGCATCAATAACATTATCATATTCTTACCATCTAGTTTAGCTTCTTGTTCAATTTCAGATATATCTTTTAGCCTATCTGCAAATCTCTCTAGTACATCTTTACCAAGTTCAGTATGTGCAAGCTGTCTTCCTCTAAAACGTATAGAAAGTTTAATCTTATCACCTTTTTCAAGGTACTTAGTAACCTGTTTTAGTTTTGTTTCGAAATCACCAACATCTATTGATGGAGATAATCTAAACTCCTTTAATTCTTGCATAGAAGCTCTTTGTTTCTTCAATGCTTCTTTTTCTCTTTTGCTCTTTTCATACTTATATTTGTTATAATCCATTAGTTTACAAACTGGTGGATTACCATTTGGTCCTATAAGTACTAAATCTAGACCAGCATAAGATGCAAGAGTTAATGCATCTTTTATTGATTTAACTCCTGTTTGTTCTCCATTTGGTCCAATAACTAAAACTTGTGGTACTTTAATTTGCTCATTAATAAGCAAATTATTCTTTGAATTTGCTATAATAACACCTCCAATAAATATAAAAAAGTGAATATATAACATATCCACTTTAAAAGAACAATCTAAGATTATAATTATTGTTTATCTATTTATTATCTTACTTTGGCCTTTTACCCACTGCTATTCGCTCAAGTCAGGTGGATGTGGATACATCGCTTTCCTTTTTTAAATTACGTATAAGATAATACTTCATTTAATGCCATTTGTCAATATATTTTAATGTTTAATTACTTAGATTTATTATTTTTCTTTTTATTATTTCCTTTTTTATTGTTTTTGTTCTTCTTTTCATTTGATTCTTTAAGTTGATTAGTAATATTATGTTTATTTTTAATATCCTCTATTTCCTTTTTAATATCTTCAAGTTCATCATTTTTAATTATTTCTAACTTGTCCCTATAATGTTCAGCAATTACTACAATAACCAAACATACAAGAGCAAGAATTAAAAATATTGTTTTTTGATAAAAAAGATTAGCAATAGCAAAGATAATTGTTAAAAAATCTAAAACTATAATTACATATCGTAATATTCTTCTAGTTTCCATATTTTTTATATTTTTTTCATTATCAATTTCATTTTTTTTCATCTCAATCACCAAATATATTGTACTTTATTTTAAATCAAAAATAAAGAAGAGTTTCCTCTTCTTATATATATTTAAGATTTTAATACTTGAAGTCTATAACCTGAATAATCTTTTCCACAGGATGCACCTGTTGTTAAGAATCTAGATGTAGAGGTATCCATTCTTTCCAATCTACCATCCCATGAATCTAGTATCAATAGATCTTTTTCTGTCATACTGCCAGCGCTTGTTACAGAATCCTTATAACCTACAACAGTTACAAAGTGTCTACAAGTTCCTTGTTTATTACCATTAACCTGTAATATTACTGGATTACCTTTATTTAATTCATCATATACTTTAGCTAACATTTCTTCTTTACTATCGGTTATAAAAGTATCAAATTCACCAGCATGAGCATAATTTGAAGCAGCACTTGCTCCATCACTAGTTGAACCATTTTTTAAATTAGAAGAATGTATATAAGCAAAAGCTAAACAATAATCTCCATAGATAGAAGGATCACTATCCTGACATATCTTATTAGCTTGAACATGATTATAATAAGATTCAACATCTATACTAGAATTTATTACTTTCCAATTACAATCAAGCATATTCAAACTAGTCATATTACTATTATTAGTATTAGTCGTGTTGTTCGATGTTTTCTTCGCTACCTTAGTAGTTACTTTATTTGATAATTTACTAGATGCATTTTTAACTTTATTAACAATATATCTTCCACTACTAGTTATCACTGAAGTTGATGTTTTAGTATTTCGTGATACACTTTTTACTTTACTTTTTGGAGTTAACTTATAAGAAGCAAGTTTCTCAGCTCCTACTTTTACAAGATGACCATCAGCGTCTTTTTCATAAATAGCTGTTCCACTTTTATTAGTATATAAAACAGTACCTCTTATCTTTACTTCCCTAATATCATCACTATATGTTTTTATCTCGGAAACTAAACTATCTGCACTATTTCTAGATGTAGTAAGTTCACTTTCAAGTGACTTTTTCTTAGCTTCATAAGTATTCTTCGAATCTTCGTTAACGTTGTTACTATTTTCTAATAATTTGTCATATTCACTATCTTTTTCTTTTAATGTTTCAAGAGTAGGTAATAATTTATTATATGCTACATCTTGGGCTCTATTTAATTTCTCGTTAATATTTGACTCGACTGTTTCACAATCTTCTAAAAGATTATCAAGTACATTATTGGCAAGATACATTACTCCTTGCTCTTTCCAACTGGATGAATCGATAGAACTTCTAGCATTTTTAATAGCTCTACTTGCTAAAAGATTGGAATCATTATTACTTGGCTTACTTTGTTTTAACTTATTATAAATTTTTTGATATTTTTCACTAAAATATTCTGACATGTAATCACCTAATTAATATCCAATTTATCATCATTATCATCAATGTCTTTATCGATATATTTTTCCCTCATATTATATGTTTCTATCGATTCTGCAAGAAATAATGAGTAAGCATTAAGTTGATCAATTATATCAGGGAAATGAGCACTTACCCTAGTATAATGATCATAAAAAGCTTCTTGGCCAATACCTTTCCATATCATATTTGAACCATCAAGTACTTTTAACTTGTTGTTCATTTCTTTATATATTTCATCCATTTCTTTAATTTTTTCTTCCAAACTAAAATTAATTAAATCAAGAGCATCACTATCCATGTATACTTTGTTCATCAGTAACACTCTCCTTTTTAATCTGTTCATCAAACAATTTATCATTATATTCGTATTTACCAGCTACTTTTTCTAGTATGGTTGCAATATCTTTTACTTTTTCATTATCTGTTCTTTCTTTTTCTAAATAATATCTTGATTTAACGAGAAATATAGTTGAATCATTACCACTCCAATTTTTTTCAACTTCATCAAGCAATGATATTATTTCAGTAAATTTCTTGTCTAATTCACGGTATTTAGTTTCTACATATGTACTTAACTTTTTAAGTTCTTCGTAATTGACACTTAAATTCATAAACTAACCCCTTTCTTAATTAAATCAAGATATGATACATTTGTAAGTAATTCTTCTACATTAATATTGTTTGCTTCAGCTACATCATTAATATATTCTCTAAAATTATTAACTTCACTAGCATCTAAATTATAACCATCTATATCTTTTCCTTGATATAAGTCATTTAAAGTACCTAGCAATTTTTCTTTATTTTCTTCTTTATATAGTAAATCATCGAATTTAATTTCTTCATTTTCACTTTTTTTAGCAATATATGGAAGGGCAACCAATAAAGATTTACCAATTATCTCAGAATATATATTAATATCGTTACTATTCATTTTTGCTAATAATACTTTCTGTATAGTTTTTGTAGCATTCGTACTAGAAGTATCGATATCGATATTGGTATCTCCACATATTTTCTTTAATATCTCAACTAATAATCCACTCTTTTCAGGATTAGTAAGTAATTCATATATATCTGTTGTAAATAAATTCACATTCTTATTGATATTTTTTAATAATATTTTTTGAACAGAAGTATTTGATTCAGTAATGAAATCTTTAATATTTGATTTAGTGATAATTCTTTCGGTTCTAATATCATCCATGTCACTTGAATTTTCATAGTCACTAAAACTGCTAACTCTATTTACTTTATTCTTGCTATAATCAAAACTATTGATGTAGTTTACTATCTCTTCTTCACTGCTATAACAGGTATCTAGGTGATTTTTTAAAATCTTTATTAGTTTAGTTTCTGCTTCAATTACCCTATTAATACCGGTTTTAGTAGTCTCTATACCATCACCTAACAATTCTAATTCAGAAAGATCAGAATAATCTCTATCTACTTGTTCATAGGCATTATTTTGTAATTCTAATATAGAATCACTTATCTTACTTATTACATCATTTATTTCATTTGAATTAATATTAATTATTCCTTGTGACATAATAACACCTCTATTTTATATTATTCTCCATTATTATTTTATCACATCGTATAGGAAAATTATAATAAATTTGGAAATATCTTATGATAATTACACTACTTTACTACAAGATTTTATCCATGATTATTATATTTTATTTGCATTTTTAATATTTTTTTGCTAATATATTTGTAGTTCAAAAAGTGAGGTGAAAAAATGCCAAATATCAAAAGTGCTAAAAAGCGTGTAATAACAAGTGCTAAAAAAAGAGAAAATAATAATGTTAGCGAACAAAGAACTAAGACATCTATAAAGAAAACAGTTAAAGAAGTTAAAGCTGGTAATAAAGATGTTGCAACTGAGAACTACAATGCTGCAATTAAAAATATCGATAAAGCCGTATCAAGTGGTTTAATGCATAAGAATACAGCAGCAAGAAGAAAATCAAGATTAACAAAGATGTTAAATAAAATGAATTAAAATAGACATAAGTACAACTCATGTCTATTTTTTTTTTGCATAAATTTATCTTTTATGAACGAACTTTGAAATTCCATCGATAGTTAATTTCTCTATATATCTTGATACCTCATCAATATCTTTATCAAAATTATTTTTTACCCAATAATTAATTACCCCTAAGGCTCCATTAAATACGTAAACAGCAGCATATTCTACTTCACTTTCCTCGATATCAGGAAAATTACTAAACCACTTGCTACTTGCTTTTTCATAAGCTATTTCTAATACCTCATTTATGAAATAAATACTATTATTAGTATCGAAAAGAATCTTAACTAATTGTTTATTATTATAAAAAATATTTATTATTTCTTTAGTAAAATTATATACTGTATAATCTTTTAAATATATTAAAGCATTAGAAGCTTTTATTTCATCTATGAAAGAATCCTGTATTTTTTTTAATAAATCATATATATCAATATAATATCTATAAAATGTAGCTCTATTAATATCTGCTCTTTGACATATCTCCGTTACAGTAATATTACCTATGTCCTTCTCTTCCAATAAATTTAGAAATGTAGTTTCAATAGTACTTTTTGTATATTTTACCCTTCTGTCCATAAAATGCCTCCAATTATTAAACACTTGTATAAAAAATGTTTAATTTTAAACACTTTTTATACACTTGTTGATTGATATTTATATAAATCAAATTATATAATGGATTAGTAGATTATTCAACAGTTGTTGAAAAAAGGAGAACATATGACAATATTTAATGATATAAAAAGAATATTTACTAGAGAAAAGCATGCGTGGGATAAGTTCTATCCAAAGGATAAAAGGGATTTGGATGTACCATTAGGTTCATTATATGATTACATATATAATTGTAGTAAAGATAAGTTGGATAATATAGCGATCAATTACTTTGGTAATCTTATGACATATAGAGAATTCTTTAGAGATGTTGATCTATGTGCACGAGCATTAGTAAGTCAAGGTATTAGAAAAGATGATGTTGTAAGTATTTGTATGGCAAATACTCCTGAAGCTGTAATAAGTTTTTATGCAGTTAGTAAAATTGGCGCTATTGCAAATATGATTCACCCACTTTCTAGTGAAGAGGAAATTAAACACTCTTTAAATAGTACTAGGAGTGTTATGATGATTGCAATAAATATCTGTTATGATAATATTCAAAATGTAATAAACGATACCAGCGTATATAAGGTTATAATAGTTTCACCAAGAGATAGTATGACTGGTTTAACTAGTATCGGATATTATCTATTATCTGATAGAAAGATAAATATTCCAAACAATAGTGAAAAGTTTATGAAATGGAAGGATTTCTTTGAAAAAGGAAATCACTATGTACAAAATGTTCATATCGAAAGAGATAAAAATGATCCAGCTGTAATTCTTCATAGTGGCGGTACTACTGGAGTTCCTAAAAATATCGTTTTATCTAATGGAAATATCAATGTTGTACCTGAACAAGCAAAAATATCACTTTATGACACTGATCAAACCGATAAAATGTTATGTATACTTCCTATGTTTCATTGCTTTGGATTAGTTGAGACAATTCACTTTCCACTAGCAAGTGGACAGGAAATGATATTAGTTCCAAAGTTCGATGCTAAAAGATTTGATAAATTACTAACTAAATATAATCCAACGATAATTCCTGGAGTTCCTACCCTATTTGAAGCCATGATAAAAAATAAACATATGCAAAATGTCGATTTATCCAATGTCAAATATGTAGTATCTGGTGGAGATACATTAAATGAAGAAAAAAGTATAGAAGTTAACAAATTCTTAAGTGCTCATAAATGTAAGCACGATATCGTTCAAGGGTATGGATTAACAGAGACTAGTGGTGGTTGTGTATTTCCTACTAAAGGTGCCGATCTTCCATCAAGCAGTGGTATACCTCTTCCAGGTAATAGTTTAAAAATAGTTGATATAAATACAAGAGAAGAAGTTAAACCATTTGAAAAAGGAGAAATAATGATAAGTGGTCCATCGGTTATGATGGGATACTTAGATAATGAAAAAGAAACAAATGATATCCTTGAAAGAGATGCTAAGGGAAGAGTTTGGGTACATACTGGAGATATGGGATATGTTAATGAAGATGGTATATTATTCTTCGTTCAAAGAATAAAGAGACTAATTATAGTATCAGGTTATAATGTATTCCCTTCTCATATAGAAGAAATATTAAACAAACATGAATATGTATTAAATTCATGTGTAGTTGGCATTCCTCATCCATATAAAGTACAGGTACCAAAGGCATATATAGTATTAAAAGATGGTTTAAAAGTAAATGCTAAAATCAGAAGTGAAATTAAAGAATATTGTGAAAAAAATCTATCTAAGTATATGATTCCTAAAGAATTCGTATATCGTGAAAGTCTTCCAAAAACCATGATAGGTAAAGTCGATTATAAAAAGTTGGAAGAAGAAAAAGATGAAGATAAGGAACAAGAAAGCGATTAAGATAATTTATTTAAAGCGTTGTATTGATATTTACAACGCTTTTTTTATAAAAATAAAAATAAAAAAAGTGATTAACTCACTTTTAATATCTAATGATTATGCTTCATTAACATTTCCATCTACATTATTTTCTAATTCTTTATCTTTAAGTTCCTTTTCAGTTTGAACTTCTCTATAGATAGAATCATTATAAGTATGTTGAGTTCTATCTAATGTTTTCAACTTATCTGTAGTAATTAAGAAATAATCATGAAGTATTACGTCATCACCATTATCTGTCAATGGATCATCCCACGTTAGATCTAAATGATACCAATTATCATCTAATTTAACTACGTTCCATACGTGGTTTTCACTAGCTATTTTATAATTTGGAATATTGTACTTATTTAAAAATATACTCATCGTATCGGCATAACCACTACATATTCCATATCCTTCAAACAATACTCCATATGCAGTATTAGAAGCATATTTAATGATATTATTATCAGCTCTATCCTTATCATATTTAGTATTATTTATAACATAATCATGAATCAATTCGATAATTTTTTTATTATCTTTTTCTTCTTTAACGACATCTTTAATAATAGTATCAACTTTTTCATTTATTTCAACAATCTCTTTATCAGTATATGTTTTTACAATGCTAACATATACCCTATCTAAAGTATCAAAAGTCGTCTCTATAGTATCAAAGCTGTTGAATGGATGAACAAAGCCGTTTATATCTGATAAATAATCTTGATTTTCAGTTATATCTCTTATATCTTCGGTACAATTTAGATATTCCTTCGGACAATAGAACTCAAATTTATCTACTCCACTATTTATAATAGTGTAATATACATTCAATATATCATTTTTGTTTTTTAATTCAAATTCTTCTTGGTTTTTTACATAAGCATAATTATATGTTAAATAATAATCGTTTTTACTATCAAAAGTTATTGTCTTGTTAAAAACGATATTGTCTTTTATAACTTCATAAATAAAATTTCTAGAACCAAAAATCAATAATAGGAATGATAACCAAATTAAAAATTTTCCAACTTTTTTTTGCATCTATTTTATTACCTTTCATCATCTAAATCCATTTTAATATCTTTTCAAATGTATAGCAAGGAAATATATAAAAAAAAGAATTATTTTAATAATTCTTTAATTTGTTCTTTAGGTATAAAACCAACGCTTTTCTTAACTAATTCTCCATTTTCAAAAACAAGTAATGTTGGAATGGACATAATTCCATATTCCATTGAGATTTGTTCTGCATCATCTACATTCAATTTATAAAAATCACAATTCTTTTCTTCTTCGCTTACTTCTTCGATTACTGGCCCTAACATTTTACAAGGTCCACACCAATCAGCATAACAATCTACCAATACTTTATTTTTTGATTCTTTAGTGACTTTATTAAATTCACTTTCTTCTATTTGTTTTACTGCCATTATTATATTCTCCTCACTTTTAATTTTATTAAATTATATCTATTATAGTCAAGTAAGATTACTCTCCTAGATAATTAAGTCTATCTATGATACTACCATCAACGATATCTTTTAGTATCAATTCTTTTTCAGTTATAATCATATAACTATTTTTTGTTCCACCCTTAGGAATAGATGTAGATCCTGGATTAGCATATATTTTATTATCTTCTTTGATTATGAAACCTGTATGAAAATGTCCATATATCAACACATCGAAATCGCTAGGTGGATTATCCTTATTATATCTATGTCCATGAGTAAAGAAAAACTTTTTACCATTTATTATTAATTCAATATTATTATTCATTGGAAACTCTGAAATAAATTCATCTATTTCAGCATCACAGTTACCTTTTGTACAAAGAATAATATCTTTATATCGATTAAGTGATATAGATACATCATTTGGTGCATATTTATCTGTTAAAGGATTCCTTGGCCCATGATAATATAAATCACCCAATAATATTAATTTATCTATTTTTTCTTCTTTTATTCTTTCATTTAACAAATTCATATAATACATTGAACCATGTATATCACTTGCTACTAAATACTTCATAAACTTTACCTATATAATATGTATCCAATAATTTCAAAGTTTTCTAAAATGTTTTCATCTTCATTATAATAGAATGATAAATCCGTAACAAATAATTTATTATTATCGTCATTTTCAAAGATTAAACTTTCAAATTCACTTGAATTTCTCATATATCCCTTTATATCATTTGTAATATTGAATGTAACATCACTTTGTGCTACTAGAATATTATTTAGCGATACTCTACTAGCTGAATAATAAAAACTTTCCATCGTATTATAACTTGATATATCTATTTTCGTTTTATCGTTCTTAAATAAAAAGTAATCATTAGTAATGCCTTCAAATTCCCCTCTTGTATTCATAAGATATCTATTTATCTTTTCCATATTTAAATGTTTTGGCATAAATTTATCTGCATCGTCATATTCATTCAAGTATTCGTATATATCTTTTATCTTTTGTCTATCGCTTCTAGGTATATTATCTTCTTTTGTATCAATACTCCATATAGCTTCTAATCTATTAATCTGAAATCTAAGTGGAGCCTCATACATATTTACATATGGTAATACAAAGAGAATTAATACAATACCAGCCATAACTAGGAAATCATATTTTAACAATTTTTTATTCTTATATAATAAAAGTATTAATGATACAATTTCAAATACTATTACGAATATTCCTATATATCTAGAACTAGTAAATCCATATGTAGTCAATCTGATTACTAATGAATAAATCTGTAAAAATATAGGTAAAAACATTACATAAGGCAAGTATTTATAATTGTACATTTCTATTTTTCCTTTGTAATTTTCAAGCATGATAAACATAGGTAAACTAAATACAAATAATAATAATACTGCAACAAATATTTCATTCTCCGGTAATATATTAGTTACCAATATCTTTATTAAATAGGAAATCATAACAAGATATGATATATCTAAAATAAATAATAATACCCTTCTAATCATCGTATTGATGATATCTGGAACTTCATCCTTGGTATAGATTAGAGACATAATAGAAAAAGGTATATTATATAGACCAATTATAAAGTACATTATTTTAGAATAAAACATTACTTCATAACCTTCTATTATCAACGATTCTACAATAATATAAACTATTGCCAAGCCAAATAATAGTACTAATGTAAACAACTCTACTTTAAATAAATTATAGAATACTTTACATACATAGTTTGGTATATTCTTTTCATCTTTTGTTATATAATGAAGTCCAATCAATATCGAAATAATGTTAATACCATAATAAAAATTAACAAGTATTTGATTTTCAAATGGTATTAAACATCCCAAAATAATAGATAAAGTAAACGATAATAGATATAAATATACTCTTTTTTTATCATTAATATCCACAATGGACTCAATTAAAAAATTAAAGCATATAAATGGTGTTACAATTTTAAGAAATAATGATTCTTCAATACCATTAAATTCAAATATAATCGCATAGAATGTAAAAAATAATAAACCAATATTTGTAAATAAATATTTTTTTACAAAATCCTTATAATTTTTACTTATTTTATTATAAATCTTCTTAATATTCACAATAATCACTCCTTATTAAATAATATTTATTTCATGATTAAGATATGGTATCAATTTATTCAATAAATCATCCGTTTTGATCTTAACGGTGACCAACCCATTAAATGGATGAAATCTAAAATATTCTTCTTCTAATACTTCTTTATCTATATAGAGTTTGATTCTATTATCTTTATCACATAGTAGATCTATTATACTTACTTCTCCACTTTTGCTGGATAAAAATTCCTTTAATTCATCGTCATTGACCATCTCAATTTTAGTAATATTATATTTATTTCTAAACGCTTTAGTGTCGAATCTTTTTTCTCTAGGAAGTATTACTAAGAATAAATCTTTCTTTAAATTTCTAGTTTTAAATAATAGATTCTTAATTCCCTTTACACCAATTCTTTTATCTATTTCTTCATTATTCATTTTCTCTTCACTAGTGTATTCAATAAATTCATAAGGAATTTTAAGGTTATCTAATATCTTATAACATTCACTTTCATAATCCATATTAATCACACATTTATTTTATCATAATAAGGTATATCTATTTACATATTTTTATTTTCGTCTCTATTTATTTGACACATGCACATTATTGTTACTCCAACCGTTCCACCAATCATCAGACCTAACATAAATATTAAAAAATTCATAAAAACCTCCTTTTGGTGAAATGATATGATAGTTATAACAATAATGCAAATGGGACTTTTATAATATTCTGAAGAAATTTTTAATAGAAAAATAAAAATAGTTATAAAGAATAATAACTATTTTATAATTTTTAACAATATAATTATCTATAAACATACTTTTTTAATATTTATAGCAATTGAGTTCATGATCATCTATAACACCTATCGCTTGTAGATAAGAATAGATTATTGTGGAACCTACAAACTTCATTTTTCTTTTTTTTAAATCTTTTGATATTTCATCAGATAACTTCGATGTTGTTCTAAAATTATCATCGATATTCTTAATAATTTTACCATTGGTAAAATGCCATATATACTTATCAAAAGTTCCATATTCATCGACAATATCTTTAAATATTTTAGCATTTTTTATAGAGGCTTCTATTTTGAGTTTATTTCTTACAATATTCTTATTATTTATAAGTTCATGAATCTTCATATCATCATAATTCATAACTTTTTTATAATCAAAGTTATCATATGCCTCTTTAAAAAATAATCTTTTATTAAGAATACATTCCCATGATAAACCAGCTTGAAATGATTCTAATATCAACATTTCAAATAAATAGTTATCATCATGAGAAGCTACTCCCCATTCATTATCATGATAATCTACATAATTTTTATTATCTAAATTTACCCAATGACATCTATTCATATAATTCCTTTCAAACAAAGAAAAAAAGATGATTGATAGTCATCCTTTTTATTTGAGCAATGCAATGGACTTAACAACAGACCTATCAAATCTATTTAAAAAGTCTCTTACTCTGGGTGCTCTTCCCATGTAATTACACATCCAATATTAGTAAGATTAACATTGTGGTAGTTATCATATAAATATTTTTTTAATTATATATCTATACTTTTTTTATTATTTTTCAAAGTATTACTATGTTAATAGTAAATTTTATGATTGTATGTGTTGCCATAGCAATCATCTTTTGTATATTATATTTTTTATTTTATACTTTTTGTATTTTTATTCTAATATAATATATTTCGTTACTTTTACTTTTTTTATTATTGCTACCTTTATATTGGATAATTTAATTATACTATAATTAATTATTTATGCAATACTTTTTTTTTACTTTTTTTATTTTTTGTTTACACATTCCGTTTTGCCCTTATTTTACAAGGCTTTTAATGGTTTACATTTTATACTATTATTTATTAATCGATTACAGTTATCTTTTTTATTATTGGTTGGTTTTCTTTTAATGTAGTTCCATTCTCATCCTCTACTGGAGTCTCTGCTAACAATTTATCTATTGTTTCCATTCCACTAGTTACATGACCAAAGGCTGCATATTCTCCATCTAGATGAGGCGCATCCTTTTGGACTATAAAGAATTGACTAGAGGCACTATTAGGATCTCCATTGGCTCTAGCCATAGATAATGTTCCTCTTACATGTGAAATTTTATTTTGATGACCATTACTTTTAAATTCGCCTTCTATTGTAGAATCGCTTCCACCACGTCCAGTACCAGTTGGATCTCCACCCTGTGCCATAAATCCTTCGATATTTCTATGGAACGTCAACCCATCATAGAATCCACTATTAGCAAGTTTAATAAAATTAGCTACTGTAATTGGTGCCTCATTTCCATCTAATTCTGCTTCAACATCCCCAAATTTCTCTATTTCAATTTTTATATGATGAATATTACTCATATCTTTCTCCTTCTTCTTAACTGTTCCAAATGAACAACCAGCAAATAATAAAACAACTGCTGATAACAATATTAATTTATATATTTTGTTCTTCATTTAATCCTCCCTATTTGTAATTATATCAAAAATTTATTATTATTTTATTATTTTATTCCATTCGTCTTCTTTAAATCCAAATAATACAGTATCATCAGTAACTAAAATTGGTCTTTTTATAAGCATTCCATCACTTGATAATAAATTTATTTTATCTTTATCTGTCATGTCCTTTAATTTATCTTTTAGATTTAGTTCTCTATATTTTAATCCACTAGTATTAAAACACTTATCGATACCTCTTTTACTTAATCTAATATATTTCTCTAGTTCTTCTGTACTTGGACATTTTTCTTTGATATTGATATCTTCAAATTCTACTTTACTATCTTCAAGAAATTTAATTGCTTTTTTACACGTAGTACATTTTGGATATTCATACAATTTCATATTTTTTCCTCCTCTTCATTTCTATCTTTTTCATTTATTATGTCTACAAGTTGTCTAATAGTGTATAGTATTATTGTTATACAGGTAATGATACTACCTTCGTTCAAGTATGGTACTTCGTATCTCATATATATAGTATGATCCCCTTTATCTAGTCTAAATCCAATTAATGATCCACCTATTTTTTCTTTAGATATTTCTTTTGCATTATCATATACTTTCCATCCCGAATTATATTCGATAGATGTAAAAATCAAAGTATTATCTTTATTTATATCTATGGTACCTAATACTTCATCGTTTACCATATCCACTATATAAACACTGTTTGATAGACTTTTCTGAAAATTGTCAAATTTAGCTTTATCCATCGTATATATATTAAATGCCTTATTAGAATCATCCTTATAATATATCTTTATTTTTTTATTATCATTTACTTTTATCTTTATCATACTTTCAAGGTCAATAGGTATTTTATTTTTACAGGTATCCGCATCCTTTTTAACAATATTATTAGTATATCTATTGTTTTCTATTGGATCTTTTAAGTAATAAACATTGTCTTCATATAATACATAATCAACATTATCTAAATAAACATATATGTAATCAGAAGTTGTCTCAAATTCATATTCATAATAGTTTTTATCAATCTTATTTACTTTTTTATATTTTATTTTAGCAAATATATCCTTTTCATTAGATAATCTATAGACCAAATCATTTTGTACTTCAATTGGATTGTTATTATTATAATCCCATGATAAAAGGTTATCATTTACTTCAAACATCAATCCTTTATCATAGATATTCCTATATATATTTTCACTTACTTTTTCATAAAATTCATCGGTATCATTAATTAAATATCTTATATTGAAAAGTGTATTAAATACAGGTGTTGTATAGTTATAGATATAATAATTATCAGTGTCAGTTGGTAGGCCTAACTTACCTATCAAATATATCAAGTTCTTATTACCTAAACTGGAATAATAATTCATTGAATTATAATTTAATAAATAACCTCTATTTACATTTTCATTATTAATATTTTCAATTCGATAAAATGGATCTTTATCATTGGATTTAATTTTGTTAATAATACTAGGTTCATTCTTATAAGATTTATATACTTTTCCAACATCATCATATCTATAATTCATATTAGCCTCTACTAATAACTCAAATAAAACTAAAGAAGATATGAGAATATTCCATGGTATTTTAACTTTTTTACTGTTACTAAACAAATAAAATAAAAAATATAATAAAACTATTACTTCATTAAGTAAAATTATAAGTCTATCAATATTTGCAGGACCTATTATAAATAAAATAAAGATTATTATTCCGGTTGTTATAAAACCTTTGAATACACTTGTTCTTTCAAGATTTTCTAATGAATACATCGAAACAATTATAACTATAAAACTAAATAAATAAGAATATCTGAATGGAAGTTCATTAGGTATATCAAATCCATGCATTATAGTATCAAACATCGGTACAAAAAATAAAAGTGATATTACAAATAATAGAGATAAATATAGCGTTTTATTCTTTTTATCTATTTTTTTATTAAATATATAAATAAATAACAATGTGAATGAAAATACTCCAACAAAAATATTAGGTGCATTATTAGCAATATCTTGCGTATTATGAACAACTACCGAATATCTACTAGAAAAACTTCCCGTTAGTAATGCAGATAATAAATCTATTATATTAAAAGGATATCGATTATTTAGATTAATAAAATTATTAGATGAACTTATATTCTCAAAATAATAATACGCTATTGGTAATAATACAAACATCGATAATAAAACAACAATAGATACTGTTTTTATAATGTTTAGAATTGTTTTTTTATTAAGTTTATTCTTATTAATCATATAGAAAAAGCTATAGATAATTGTAAATATTGCAATCATATACCCTTGGTAGAAATTTGTTATTATAGTGTATAGTAAAGACAGCATAAGAATAGATTTTTTATTATTATCGATTACTTTTTCTATACCATAAACAACTATAGGCAAAGCAATTAATGCATCGAACCACATAATATACGTATTGTATGCACAAAAAAAGCCACAAAATGCATATAATATAGATAACAATGATATATAATATTTTGTACTATTAAACTTATTTTTTAAATAGAATGTCATCGTTAATGAAGCAAATATCGATTTAGAAAATACTATTAAGTTAAATACTTTAAATAGATTATGATTTTTCAAAATTAAAAACAATATATTAAAAGGACTAAACAAATAATATAGGATATTATAATAAAAAGAAGAACCAAATCCATTAGAAAAAGAATAAACTAAATTATCACCACTACTTATTCTATTGATAAATTCCTGTGTAAAAGGAATTATTTGTGAGCTCGAATCTCCCCAACCTAAAGTATTATTTCCAAACGGAAATAATTTTATTGAAATAGATATAATAAATAAAGCAATTAATGCTAAAAAAAATGTCAAAAAATATATTTTATATTTCTTAAGCTTATCCATATGTTTCCCTCGTATAATATATTTTATTCTATTTAATTATAAAAATGAAGAAATAATTATAAATGATAGAGTTATTATCTATCATTTATTCATATTTATGACTTATATTTTCTTCTATGATTTTATTACAATAATCAGTTATCTTATTGAACAATTCTTCATTATCCTTTGATACTTCTACCATTGATATATATAGGCCAAAATTATCTGATTCCTTTAAAATATCATAAGATTCTTTAAAATTAATATCATTTACAAAAGCAAGTGTCGAAATAACTGAATCACTTTTATTTTTTTCAAATTTATTATTTATAGATTTCCCATTTAATATGTCATCTACAACATTACTATTTGGTTTATCTATAAAAGAAAGTTTATGCTTAGTTGCTACTTGAAACAAAATATCTACCTTATCCATATCTCTTATCATCTTAGCAAATAGAAGTTCTTTTTTATTTAATCCGTCTTTTATAGTTAATCTATTATGATTATAAATTGCTTCTTTAATTATATTATCATAATTACTTTTTTGAATAAAATCTCTTATATGATTCTGTTCAAATAAATATAAGCAAGCATAATCCGCATGATCAAATTTTCGATCATCATAAGAATTGTGCTTATTAAGTTGTTCAAATCTTCCAATATCATGAAGCAAGCCTATCGTCTTAGCTAAATATTTATCATCGTCATTTAAATTTAATCTATCAGCTAATTCTTCCATATAATTGGCTACATTATGTGAATGATTATATTTTAATATGATATCCTTACTTTTGTTTTTATATTGTTCATAATAATCATCGAATGCCTTATAGACAGTTTCATACTCATTTTTATTCATAAATATCTACATCCTCTTGAATAATTATAACAAAATAAAAGATATTTTAAACAAATTATTGTTAAAATATCTCTACTAATTAACCATTAGTTATTGTATAAGGGTTAGAATCCGAACCATCCCCACCAGTTATTTTGGCACTAGTCTTTAGAAGTACAACTGGATTGTAATTAGCTGTTTGTCGAATATGTTTTGATTCAAGTCCATTAGTTGTCATTACATTTATTTCTGGATCTTTAATTTCTCCTGATATTGAATCATATGGAGTTAACGATGGAGATAAAGTCCAAAAGTTATACGATGAGGAAGTTGTTGGTATTATATACATTTCACCAACTTTTGGTATAGCAAAAGTATCTATCCTCTTATTATCATTTTGACAATTATAACTATACTGAGTATTTCCATTTACAAGGGTTGTACAAAATTCTATTTCATTCATTAAATCTTTATCTTCAGCACTAATAGTATCATAGAAATATGTATTCATATTAGATGAAATCTTAGCAATATTACCACCAAAAGTATATATATTAGAATTATCAAATATTCCAACCATATTAGAAGTATAATCATTACTGAACATTCTTATACCATTTCCAGTTATACTCATTATCCTATATTTTTTACCATTAAATTTTACGTATTCACCTACATATCTTGTTGCTAATCTTTCACCAACTAAACCAGTTGATTCACCAACTATTTGATATGGAGAAGTAGAACTACCATTACCACCACTTTGAAATGTTACCCCAGGTCGCAATGTTACAACTGGTCTAATTCCTGAAAAAGTATTGGCTGATTCTATAGAAACAGATTTATCAGGTTTTACATTCCATATCTTTTTATATTCCGCATCCTGTGGACTTAATAAGAACCAATTTGAATTTGAAGTACCAATTTGATCTTTTACTTTATCATATTCATAGTAATTTAATAATCCTACTGTACTTTGTACTTCTTTATTAGCATTGTTAGCGGGAGGATTCGTACTATTATCCATATATGAATAATTCCATGAAGTATCCATTAAGAATAAATTAGCATTTCTCAAACTAGGCTTAAATTCATAATCTATCCATGTTTCAATATTACTATCCCTATAGTTTGTATATGCAGTTTCATCATAGTTCAAGAATGATACTACTTCATCAGAAATCATTTTTATTGTCTTAGTAGCAGTATTAGCACTTACTATTCTCCATAGTTTTCCTGAATATTTAACATAATTATCTGTTGTATTAACAAATCTTTCATCGCCTACTGCTCCTGAAAAAGTAGATGTATTTTGAATAAGATGATTATAAAGAATATTAAGTTCAGCTGGAACATATTTATTACATTCGCTACCATCTTTTGGTATAAGGTTCTTATAAACTACTGTCCTATTTTTTCTAATACAAACAAGACTATATTGAATATTTAACTTACCTTTATTATTATTTATTCTAATATCATAAAAACTACTAGCTGGCTTTCCATCTTCTAAATTATCTCTTTCACTTATCGATAATACATTATACTGAGTTAATTCTGAAGGTAGGTAACATTCTATATCATCATCATTTACAGCAAATGGCTTTATTAATCCGGCAGAAATAAAAGTATCAATAGTATTTAATTCTATGCACCCAGAGTGAGATACTCCACCTAAATCATATGATTGACCACGTGCATACTTTCTAGCAGCTTCGCCAACAAGTTTATAATACTCTTCATACGTTCTTTTATCGTTAGATGCAATAAGTCTTCCTGTAGCAGGAATAACAATCATAAGTAACATTCCAAGTATTACTATAACCGCAATAAGTTCTATTAAAGTATATCCTCTATTCTTTTTCATATATTACTCCACCCCAAATTATTAACGTCTACTATTCTATTTTAATTCTATTTTAGTATACCACAATTAAAGTACTTAATAAATCGATAATTTTTAATATAGACAAAAAAACAATCAATTACCTATTTAAGATAATTAATTGTTTATTATATTGTAATGATTATTTACAAGGTTGATACTTCGATATTAACTTTAATTCTAACGATGTATTGTTTACATTATTATCAAAATTATTTTATATTTATAATCTTAACTTTACTCTCTTTCTATATCTATGAATCTTAACTATAATAAATATTAAAATTATTAAAACTAAAATGGATATTATTGCTACGGTAATCTCGATATTATCTTTGCACCAATCAATTATTTTTTGAAATATATTTCTAGTATCTTTATAAGGTTCTTTTTCTGGAGCAATAGATTTGATATAACTATCTAATTGCGTTAAAAAGTCATTATAGTTTTTTATTTCTCCTTCATAATGTATTTGACAAACAGGTGCTTCTTCATACTCTACGCATTCATCTGCTTCGCTATATTTATTATAATAAGGTAATGTAATTTTTTTAGTTGATAGATAAGCATGTCCACATATTTGTAAATCACCAGATTGTATTTCGAATGAATAAGTACCTTTTGGTTCAAACAAACCTGGTATAGTAACTGAAGTATTATTTGGAGTGCCACTATAAGCAATTCCATTATACTTGATTACAAGGTTAGTAGATAAATTACTAATAGTTATATTATACTTAGTAATCCCCTCACTATTCTTTACAGTTTTATATGATACCTTTATTTTTAACGCTTCTGATCTAAGTTTATTTAAATCTCTAGCTGAACATATTCCTACTGCATTAACATCTTTTGGAATCATTAATAACACAAAAAAAGTAATTAATAATATGCATATTTTCTTCTTCATATCATACACTCCTCTAATACATTTATTATATCATCATAATGGAGTTTATTTCTATAAATTAAATTAAAAAACTAGTGATTTATAATTCACTAGTCAACAGTTTAATTTCTTCAAGTATCACCTTTTTATCATTACTGCCTTCAGGTATACTATCTATTACGCTTACTTTTTTATCTTTTATATTACCATAGTATTCATAAAACATAGAATCTTTATGTTTTAATAAATATGGGCCAAAATATAATTCTTTATTTGTATATTTCTTATATCCTTTAACAAAATCAATTATTAAGTAATATTTTTTATCAGAATAAACTATTTTTTCTTTTTTTATACAATAATTATAATTCATCATAAATTTTCTTAAATCATAATAATCATTATTTGATGATAATACAATTCTATGTACATTGTTTAAATATTTCTTACCATTTTCAAGTATTTCTAAAATCGTCTTAGTTCCCATTCCCGATATAACAATCGTATCAACATATTCTTCTAAATTATCAATTCCATAAGAACATTTTACTTTTATTTTATTAGAAAAAGAATATCTATCAATATTCTCTTTTGCTTTTATTAATGGTCCTTCTCTTAAATCAGAAGCTACTAAATTTAGATTATTATTTTTTTCTAGAAGATAAATGTCTAATAATGCATGATCGCATCCAACATCTATTATTCCATTGCTATCTCCATCTAAAATAATATCACCTAATGTTTTTAATCTATTATTAATATTAATCAATTAAGAAATCCTTCAATTTTCTAGATCTTGATGGATGTCTTAACTTTCTAAGTGCCTTTGCTTCGATCTGTCTTATTCTCTCACGAGTTACACCAAATATTTGACCTACTTCTTCTAGTGTTCTACATTGTCCATCATCTAAACCAAATCTAAGTCTAAGTACTTTTTCTTCACGTTCAGTAAGTGTTTTAAGTACACTAGCAAGTTCTTCTTTTAACATTTCAGCAGTAGCGTAATCCTCAGGAGACATAGTTCTTTCATCGGGAACAAAATCACCAAGATGAGAGTCATCTTCTTCACCTATAGGTGTTTCCAAAGATACTGGATCTTGACTTATCTTATAAACTTCTCTTACTTTTTCAACTGATATATTTAATTTCTTAGCAAGTTCTTCTTCTGTTGGTTCTCTATTTAATTCCTGGGTAAGTTGTCTTTGTACCCTAGCAAGTTTATTGATTGTTTCAACCATATGTACTGGAACTCTTATAGTTCTTGCTTGATCGGCAATCGCTCTTGTTATAGCCTGTCTAATCCACCATGTTGCATATGTACTAAATTTATATCCTTTAGTTGGATCGAATTTATCAACAGCCTTCATTAGACCGATATTTCCTTCTTGAATTAAATCCAAAAATAACATTCCACGTCCAACATATCTTTTAGCAATACTTACTACAAGTCTTAAGTTAGACTCTGCAAGCATCTTTTTAGCATACTCATCACCTTCAACAGCCCTTTGAGCATATTCAAATTCTTCATCTGTAGTCAATAGATTAATTCTACCTATTTCCTTAAGATACATTCTTACTGGATCATTAATTTTTATATCCTTAGACATTGTTAATTCTTCAACAATTAAATCTTCAGGATTCTCATCATCTATAGTATTGTCAGCTGTTTCACTAATTACTTCGATATTATTATCTACTAAAGTGTTATATAAATCATCAAGAGCATCACTATCTACTTCTAATCCTTTTAGTTCATTAGCAAGCATTTCATATGTTATAAAACCATTTTTCTTACCAGCTTCAATTAATTTTTTCTTTTTCTCTTCAACTACATTTAAATCACTCATATTGATTCTCCCCAATTCTTAACTTTCTTATTCTTTCCGCAATCTTAGCCTTCTCAAGTTCATTTGGCTCTTTTCTTAATTCTTCTTCCAATCGTCTTATTTCTTCTTTAATATTGTAATCACTTATTACCTCTACATACTCGTTTAAAGTAGCATCTAATACTTCCTCATTTAAATTAAGATTAATTACGTCATTATAAGTAGCTAATAATTCTTTTTTATCATTCAAATAAGTGTAAAAGTCTGCAATATTTATCGTTCCATAGTTATGGTAATAATAGCTTATTTCTCCTGCTAAAGCTCTAATTGAAGAATTAATAAAAAATAGTTTCTTACTTTCATATAATTTTATAGCTCTTTCATTAAATAGCATATAATATACGAATTCCAAAGAAGCTCTTTCATATTTATTTCTTCTCTTATCTTCTCTCTTTAAAGTCACATTATCTTCTTTTTTTTCTTTATCTGCAAACTCCAACAACTTTTTTTCTAGTGTATTATAACTCAAATAGGTTTCTGTTGCAAGTTTTTTTAATATTATCTCACGTCTAATTTCATCCTTAATACTTGCTGTTTCTTTAAGCACTGCATTGACATAATTGGATAATTCAATATCACTATTAAAATTAACCCCACTTCTTAATCTTTCTATTCTAAAATCACTATAATTAATTGCACCTTCAACCAATGCTTCAAATTTTCCTTTTCCATATTTTAATATATAACTATCAGGATCTTCATCATCAGTTAACTTAACAACCTTAACATTTAGTCCAGCTTTTTCTAGCAATTCTCCATTATGTAAATCAGCATTTTGACCAGGTTCATCACCATCTAAACAAAGATAAACATTTTGCGATAATTTTTTTATCAAAAGTATTTGATCATCGGTGAGTGCTGTACCCATAAGAGCAACAGTATTTTTTATTCCAATCGTACTTGCTCTAATTACATCCATAAATCCTTCCATTACTATTACATATTTTTTTAATCTTACCTGTTCTTTTGAAGCACTGTAATGGTATAAACATAATCCTTTTTTAAATATTGGAGTTTCTTTGGTATTCATATATTTAGCAATATCAGTTTTAGACTCATAGATACGTCCAGAAAATCCAACTATTCTTCCATTTCTATCATCCAATGGGAATATGATTCTATCACTAAAGGTATCTATATTATTATTGGCAAGTCCCAAATCATTTAGTGTACTTATATCTATTTTCTTTTCTTTAAAATAGTTTATTAATTTATCTTTTTCTTTTAAAGAAAGTCCTATATGAAATTCTTTTATAATATCACTATTTATACCTCTATTTTTTAAGTATTCTCTAGCAGCCTTACCACTATCGGTATTGATCATTAACTCATAATATTTTGATGCTAAATCATAAACATCATAGTATTTAGAATACCTTGACTCATATGTACTATTTTGTTTACCACTTAATTCAACTCCTACCCTTTTTCCTAAAGCTGATAAAGCTTCTTTAAAAGAAACATTCTCTATCTGTTCGTAGAAATTGAATACGTTTCCACTATTATGACAACTCCAACAAGTATACGTTTGTCTTTTTTCATCGACACTCATTGATGGGTTATTATCATTATGAAAAGGACATTTACCCCAATAGTATTGTCCTTTTTTTGTCAATGAAACATGCTCCGATATAATATCAACTATATTAATTTTACTTCTAATTTCATTAATAACATTTTGATTTTCCATAAGCATCACCAAACATTAAATAGTATATAACATTTTATTATCTTTTACAAACTAAAAGACTATTAATTTTAATCTATTAATAGTCTTTTTACCGTAACTAAATTTTGCTCTTTATCTATATTAATATATACTCCGTTTTACTTCATATATCGACTTCCTTTATTATTAAATTTTTTTATTATAATCTATATTACTTTCATAATATAGCTTTGTCAGAGAGAAGGTTTTACTATGTATTATCATCTATTCTCATATATCACTTCCTTTCATGATTAAAGTATATAATAAGAATTTGGAAATAAAATGTATAAATTATGGGAAATTATGAAAAGGTAATATGAATATTATTTTTCCCCTTATATTATAAGGAAATATAAATATTTACACATGTAAAAAAAACAACTATCTTTTTAAGATTAGTTGTTTTTCGTCTTCAATTATTTCATAACAAGTACACTTATTATCTTTTTTACTATTATCGATTATAATTTCTTTTTCACCATATTTATCCATTATTTCTTTATGATATCTTCTAAATACATATTCGGGAATTTTTTCATCAAGTATTTCTCTAATCATTTTCTTATTTGCTTTTCTAAATGGAGCATTGGTCTCGAAATATACTTTATCATCATAAGGATTATAAAATGCTGATCTAATAATATTGAATGAATCACTAGTATACCTATATTCCATAAGATTATCGAATAGAATAATATTTGATATTCCTTTAGGCCTTTTTATCATATCTGGTAAATACATCGACATATTTTGAGAAAAATCCGTCCTATCAATATCCTTTACATCTTTTGAAAACTGTTCCTTATCGATTAATTGTATATAATTATTTTCATAAAATGAATCGGTTTTTCCTTCATAAATAAAACCAGCAGTACTTACGTATCTATCGCTTTTTTGTTGTTTACTATCTTCAGAAAATGAAATAACTGCATCCAAAGGCTCTCTATCATTTAATCTTGTTAAATACAAATCATAATCATGTTTACATAAAATATACTTTTTTAATTCATTTACCTTATTTTGATTTTTTAAATATTCTCCTCTTAAACCGAATATTATATTTTTAACACTATATTCTTTCACAAAACCCTCCTAAAATAATGTTAATTGGTCTGATTCATCTAACCCTTCTAATATTTTCATTCTTCTTAATTTATCTAATAACGTTTGAGAAATCTTTGCCCTCTTTTGTAAATCATCGATACTTGTAAAAGCTCTTTTTTCTCTTTCTTCAACAATCGCTTTAGCAACAGTATCACCTAATCCATCGATTGATGAGAAAGGTGGTAGTACTGTTTTATCATCTAAAACGCCCCAGGTAGTTGCTTCACTTTTATTCAAGTCGATTGGAGCAAATAATATTCCTCTAGCCGCTGCTTCCAAGCATACTTTCAAACTTTCAAGTTGTCCCATTTCTTTATTGGTTGCATCATATCCCTTAAGTGATATTTCCGTAACTTTTTCTCTTATCGCATCATAGCCTTTTAGCATCGATTCAATATCTGTGTCTGTTGCTTTACTAGTAAGCCAAGATGCATAGAAATATACTGGCATATGTACTTTATACCATGCTATTCTGAATGCACTTATAACATAGGCAGCTGCATGAGCTTTAGGGAACATGTATTTTATTTTATGACATGATTCGATAAACCAGTCTTCAATACCTGCTTCCTTCATAGTTTCCACATGTCCTTTCCATGTTTCAGGATCCTTGCTAGCTTTACCTTTACGAACAAATTCCATTATTTTGAATGCTTTTATAGGTGCTACTCCGTGATACATAAGATAAACCATTATATCATCACGACATCCGATAACCTCTTTAAATGGAACTACATTGTTTTTAATAAGTTCTTGAGCATTACCAAGCCATACATCGGTTCCATGAGAAAGGCCAGATATTTTGATAAGTTCTCCAAAAGTTTTAGGTTTAGTATCTTCGACCATGCTTATTGTAAATGGCGTTCCAAATTCAGGAATTCCTAGAGTACCTGTTGGACACAATATTTGTTCATTTGTCACTCCAAGTGCTTTTGTAGTGGTAAATATACTCATCGTATCCTTATCATCCATAGGAACTTTAAGTATATTTGTCTTGGTCAAATCTTGAATCATACGAAGTTGAGTAGGATCTGAATGTCCAAGTATATCAAGTTTTAATAGATCTTGGTCGATAGCATGGTAAGAAAAGTGAGTAGTACGCCATGCACTGTTTGGATCATCGGCAGGAAATTGAAATGGTGTAAAATCCGATACATCCATATAATCTGGAACAACGACTATTCCTCCTGGATGCTGACCAGTAGTTCTTTTAACACCAACACATCCCAAAGATATGCGCTCTATTTCAGCACTTCTAATATTAAGATATTCATTTATCTTCTTTACGATAGCATCGAAAGTATCTCTAAAATTTACCGTTGTATCATTTCTAATCGCATCGGATTTCAAAAGGAATTTCTTGGCTATCTTATCAGGCTTTTCCTTCTTTTCAACATCAAGTATCTCTTCATATGTTTTTCCAATATTTTTACATACTCTATCGATTAGGTCCATTATCTTATCTTCAAAATAACCTAAAACGAAACCATATGCTGTACGATCGGCAACCGTACCTATTGTTCCAGCACGATATACATTATCAACACCAAATAATACTTTTGTATATTCATGTGCACTAGCTTGATTTAAATCACTAAAGTTTAAATCGATATCAGGAACCTTGTCGGCATTGAATCCCAAGAATGTTGCAAACGGCATATCCTGTCCATCTTTATATAAATTTTCCCCACAATTTGGGCATATTTTATCAGGTAAATCAAACCCACTCGAATAACTTGCTCCTAAACTATTACCTTCTTCATCCTCAAATATACTTGTTTTACATTTTAAACATCTATAATGTGCAGGTAGTGGATTAACTTCCGTAATTCCCATCATCGTTGCTACGAAACTGGAACCAACAGAACCTCTTGAACCAACAAGATATCCCTCATCATTCGAATGCTTAACAAGTCTTTGTGCAATTAGATATATTGGATCAAAACCTCCACCAATGATTCCACCTAGTTCCTTCTTCATCTTTTTATTAATATCATCATCGGTAGGTTCTCCTTCATCCCAAGTCCTCTTTAAATATTTAAATAATTCCTCTTTAGTTTTTTCAAAACCACTAGATACAGTATTATGAACTCTTTCAAATACCTTCATGTTGAATTCATTTTCGTCTAGATCACCAAATTCTTCTTTAACTTCACTGCTATAGCATTTATAAACTATATCTCCATACAATTCCTTAGCAATTCTTTCTTCTATATTATATGGTAATGGATCTCCATACCAATCTTTAGCTTTGTCAAAAACTAGTTCAGTAACTACCTTAGGACAATCCAAATAACTATTACCATCATCTGATTTAACCCTAGGTGAGAATGGTATACCTCCAGTATCTATTATTACTTCTATATCTTCCGACATATCAAGTATCTTATTAGTATTAGTTACTACTATTTCATAAGCTAAGTCTTTATCTAGGAAACTAAAATCTTCTAGCATTTCGTTCGTTGTTCTAAAATGTTGTGAAGGAATCTTAGTTATTTCTTTTTTATTTAAGTGATGTCTTCCTCCTCCTGGTACTTTTTGATTGATTATTATTTCTCTATATATTTTATCTTCCCTATCAAAATGATGAACATCACCAGTAGCAACAATTATCTTACCTGCTTCTTTAGTAGCATCGATAATCTTCTTTATATGTTCTTCCAATTCTTCTTCATTTTTGAAATCGCTTGTTTCTATCAAATAGGAATATACTTCTTTAGGTTGAACCTCAACATAATCATAAAAGTTGATTACATTGGTTAATTCCTGTCCTTCTTTACTTCTAGCTTCCAGGAATACTTCACCGTCAGCACAGCCACTTCCGATTAATAATCCTTCCCTTAGTTCATTTAATTTACTTCTAAGAATTCTAGGTGTCTTATATAGATATGTTGTATTAGCTAAACTAATTATTTTAAATAAATTTTTTAAACCGACCTTATTAAGTGCAATTGCATTAAAATGGAATGTTCTTCCAAATTTATGAATTTCATCTTTGGATATAAGTTTATCCATATCGGATATTTTCTTAAGATTTTGACCAGATAATTTTTGCATCATTTTATTGAATACTTTAGCTGTTCCTTCAGCATCGTAATCAGCTCTATGATGACCTTCCTCATCAAAATCTACATTATATCTTGAAACTAGTGCAGATAAAGAATGTCTAGCAAAACCCTGATCAAGTGTCCTTGATAATTCTAGAGTATCTATCACTGTATTATTTAGTTCACCTAATTTATATTTTTTCATTGCCATTTCTAGGAATGAAATATCGAATTTAGCATTATGGGCAACTAATGGTAAATCACCAATCCAATCTAAGAATTTCTTAGTGACAATCTCTTCATTTTCTTTGTCTTTTACCATCTCATCAGTAATATTAGTTAATTCCGTAATATTATCAGGTATATGTCTTCCTGGATTGATTAACTCATCGAATCTATCTATTATTTCACCATCTTTTAACTTTACAGCTCCAATTTCAATCATGCTATCTTTTCCACCTGCATTAAAGCCGGTCGTTTCTGTATCGAAAACAATGTATGTCGATGTAAGTAAATCATCATCCACAGGTCTAATTACGATGTTTACGGTATCATCAACTAAAGTTAATTCTGTACCATAAAGTCCTTTAAACAATTTAGGATGAGCTAATTTTTCATTAACCTCCTCTAATTCTGCATCTATTACTTTCAATTCATCTTCATTTTGTTCTTCCTGTTTCTTTGTTTCTAATTCTTTCTTTTGGGTTTCAAGTTTTTTAATAACATTTTTATTGTGTGATTTTATTAATTCATAGGCAATGGGAAAAGCTTGACAACCGGAATGATCAGTAATAGCCACTCCCCTATATCCCATATCTATTGTTCTCGATACAAGTTCACATGTATGGGCATCCAAATCAAGTTTAGTTACACCATCCATTTGACTCATCATCGTATGTGCATGTAACTCTACTCTTTTTTCTTCGGCATCATCTATTCTTTCCTCATCTTTATGATCGGATTCATATATATCATTTACATTTAAAACAAGTTCATTATTGGAATATTGATCCTCTTTCAAGTTACCTTTTAATTTTATATATTTTCCAACTTTAGTTTTTTTAAGAACTGTTTCATATTCATTATCATCTCTTATAAATGCCTTAGCTAGAATACTATCGGTACCATCTGTAATTTTATAAGTCAATATCTTAAAGGCTTTATTTTGTGGTGTAAATTCCTCTACTCCAAATATCTTTCCTTCTATTACTACATCTTCTTTTTCTCTATCCAAAGATTTAATTTTCCAAATCTCATCATCCTTAGGTATTAAATTACCAAATATCGTTCTATCATCAACATTTTTCTTTCTTCTTCTTGGAAATGCACTAACAGTTTTCTTTATTTCAATCTTTTCAAATGGTCTAGATGATATCTCTTCAGATTCAGTTTCTATATTCGTATTAATGGCTTCTCTAGCCTCATCATCCAAATCGACTACATAATTAAAATTTGAGCCATATACACCAATAATATTTTCAAGTTTCTCAAAAGAGTTAATGATATCTTCTCTTTCTAATTCATTTACGGCTTTAATATAAAGATCATTTCCATTTATAGTAGCTTTTGAATTAACATATTCCAACATTGGTATAGAATCTTTAGACTTATTTAATAATTCATCAAAGTGTTTTTTAAAATGCGTACTTCTATCCGTCTTATTTACGATAGTTAAATTAACATTTGCATCAAAGAATTTTTCAAACTTTTCGATTAGTTCATCATAAAAAGATGGTGAAATATCATCATCGTTTTGTATCTTAATATTTACAGTATTTTCTAATTCATCAACAACATTTCCTATTATTCTAGCATTAGAAAATTCATCCAAATATTCATCATCTATATCAATTTTTTTCATTATTTTCTTTAATTTATCGTCCATAGTACACACTCCAAGTAATTTTTAGTTTTAAAAAATATTTAGAAAAATTATCTAAATATTTTGGATATCATTTAATCTAATAATATATTTTTGGTTTTTACAGCAAAAATCGATAAAACCATAAAAATCAATACTAGCTAGTGCAGGTTCAATAGTATATTTATCGATGTCAAATGCTATTTGATCCTTCATCATACGGCTAACTAGTTCCTCTTTAGTTAAAGCTCCCTGATACATTATCCAATATGGATATATTTGTTTTTTTAATAATTTTAATTTTTTTATACCTTCTTGATACTTATTATTTTTTGATAACCTAGAATATATTTCATTACTAACAAGCAAATCTAAGATAGCAGTAACCATTTCTCTATTTATTGCTTGATAATCACCTATTTCATATTTAACAATCGTAAATATAATTCTTATTATCGCTTTAAGTCCATCGTCAGTATCTTCCTTTTTTCCCCATACTATATTCTTTTTAGGATTCTTTTTTAAAAATTCAACATTATCAAGTTTTGGATGAACAACAAGTATCTGATAATCATTCTCTATCTTAAATCTTAATAATTCTTTAAAGGCTTTCTTAATATCCTTGGAGTTTTCATCCCATACTTTAAGTAAAAATCTTCTATATTTCTCCGTTTCCTTTTTTATATTTTTAAATTCATCAGAATCAAATAAATAGTTGTAAACTGTATCATCATCAGGAATAAAGTCTTTGGTATATTTTAATATCTCTACATTTTCATTTTGTAGTTTCATATATTGATCTGGATAGTTTCTCCATAATCTCTCTTTCAACTTTTGTATTTCTTCGGAAATAGAAGGTCTAAAAAGGAGATTCCATGCCAATAAATAATCATTTGTTACAAATTCAATATTCATATATTCACCTCATATTCCTAACAAAATAAATATATCATATTATCATTTTTAATTAAATATTTTAACCTATAATTTTGCTTTTTTCGGCTACTATTTGATAATCATTTCGCTTTTCTACTCTTCCTCTGACAAGAAGAACATCTCCTCTTTTTAAGTTTTCAATAGTCTTATATACTGAAGAGAAAAAGATATATTCGCATTCATCTGTTTCATCACTACCAGTGACAAATGCCATTTCATTACCATTTTTATCCCTATGTATTTTTACTTTTTCCACATAGATAATCGTATCTATAACTTTAGAGAAATTACCAGGTACATCCTTTAAATCCGTTACTTCATAATTGCCTTTATATAATGCTGCTGGATGATATGTTAAATAAAAACCAAATAAACTTTTTTCATATTCCATCAATTCTTTTTTATCTAATTCTTCTACTTCTTCTATAGAAGGATGTTCAATAATATTATTTTCAAGTCCTTTAGCTATATAAGCATATGTAAGTAAATTGTCCAAATTTGATAATAATGTATTCTTGTTATAGCCAAAACTAGTAAATGCTCCTGCATATATTAAATTTTCTATTATCTTCTTACTGATACCATGTTCATTCAATTTAAGTATTGCATCATATATATCCTGGAAACCTTCTCCTCTTGCTTCCATTATCTGCTTTGCCTTTGTAACTCCTATATCTCTAATATTCGATAATGGGAATCTAATAGCATTTCCTTCGATTGTATATATATCTTTACTCATATTGATATCAGGTAATAAGAATACTATATTTCTCTTTTTTGCTTCTTTAATCATCTTAGCAGTTTCTTTATCCTCACCTATAAGCACAGATAGTAAACTCAAATAGAAATATTTAGCATAATGGACTTTATAATATGCCATTTTATAAGCAATTACAGCATATGCTACAGCATGTGATTTATTAAAACCATACTCAGAAAACGCATATATATCATCATACATCTTCAATATATAATCCTTAGGATAACCTTGCTTTAATCCATTTGTTACAAATTTTTCTTTATAGCTAGCTAATAATTCTTTCTTTTTCTTACTCATAGCTCTTCTTAGGTTATCAGCCTCGCTCATAGAAAAGCCACCAATAACTCTAGCTATTTGCATTACCTGTTCCTGATATACTAATACACCATAGGTTCCACCTAGTACTTTTTCAACATCCTTGTTAATAAAGTTAGGCTTATAATTTTTAGTTTTTCTTTCGATATATGTATTTGTATCAGGTCCTGGTCTAACTAATGATATAGCTGCTACTATATCATCGAAAGAGCCAATTTTAAATCTTGATAACAAATTTTTCATAACATCACTATCGAACTGAAATATACCATTTGTATCAACATCATAGAAGCATTTCAAGGCTTCTTTATCATCAAGAGCTATCTTCATGAAATCGACATCTACGCCTTCATTCTCCTTAATGGTTTTTATGATATTCATAATTATCGTTAGATTGGTATTGCTTAAGAAATCCATCTTCAATAATCCTAAATCCTCTAAATATCCACCTTCAAATGAACTAACTAATATCCCACCTTCTTCAATAACCGGTATTATTTGATCTAAATCAATTTTAGAAATTATTACACCAGAAGCATGAATAGAAGTATTTCTTGGGAAATCTTCAAACAATAAAGATGTTTCAAATAATAGTTTTAATCTTTCATTATTATTAATAATATTTCTGAAATCGTCATTTGATTCATATATATTTTTTAGTTTATCTTTAGGTTTAGTTATATATTTCTTTAATCTATTTATCTTTTCTGATTCGATGTTAAGTACTTTTCCAACATCATCTAAAACTGCTTTGGCTTTTAATGAACCAACTGCTATAACATCAGCTACCTTCTTTTCACCATACTTCTTCTTAACATATTCCTTTATTTCATCCCTATATTCATCTGGAAAATCGGTATCTATATCGGGCATGGTTACTCTATCCGGATTAAGGAATCTTTCAAAAAGCAAATCGTATTTAAGTGGATCAAAATCGATTATACCAAGAGCATATGCTACTAAACTTCCACCTGCACTACCACGTCCTGGTCCTATAAGAATCTTCTTTTTCTTAGCATATTTTACGTAATCGTATACGATTAAGAAATAATCACTATAGCCCATATTTTTAATGACATCAAGCTCATATAATAATCTTTCTTTATGAGCATCGCTAACATTACCATCAAGTCTAATAGTAAGACCCTTAATAGCTAAACTTTTTAAATATTCATCGCTGTTAACATCGAAACCACTATTGTATACTGGTATTAATTTTTCATGATTTTCAATATCGACATCACAAAGACTAGCAATAATATTGCTATTATTTACATACTTCTTATTTAAGGCATCTAAATCACTAAATTTAAACAAATAATTACTATTATCGGAGAAATTTATATCATCTAATACATTTTTCTTCTCTCTCATCATTATTTCATATTTATAATATTTACTATCCTTTTTGTTTAAATATAATATTTCATTAGCAAATACTAGTCTATCAGTTATTTTTTCTAATTCTTTTTCTTCTTCCAATGAAGAATATCCTATAAAGGTATTATACTTTTTAAATATTGCAAATAATTCTCTAGACTTAAAAGGAATAATAATTATTACATTATCCATATTTTTATCTAATTCATCAAAAATAATACTCTTATTTAAATTTACCTGAATTAAATATAAATAGCCTTCATGATTTCTCGCATATAGACAGATTTCTAGATCCTCATATAATGTTGTTAAACCTATTATTGGTTTTATATTATTATCTTTGCATTTTTTATAAAAATACATAGTAGATATCATATTAATATCCGTTAAAGAGGCATTATCAATACCATATGTTTTACACATATCAATATAATCATCTATTTTAACTAGACTTTGTAAAAAACTATAATTACTTTTTACAAATAATGGTGTATACATAAATATGCCTCCTTCATTTATATTATAACACGCCAAAGATAAGAAATCATTTGACTATATACTATTTTTATGATAAAGTTAATAAGCAAGTTAATTTATGTATGAAGGAGGTTTTTTCAAAATGGCTATTAATATAACTGGTAGAAAACCAAATCTTAGAAAAAGAATTCGTTCACATGCTTTAAACACTACTAACTCTACTCAAAAATTAAATTTACAAGTTGTTAGACTAGAAGATGGTACAAAAGTTAGAATCACTGCTAAAGAAGCTAGAACAATTAGAAAAGCTGAAAAAGTTGATGCATAATTATACTTACAATAGTAAGTATTTTTTTTATAAAAAAAGACTATTTAATATAGTCATTTTTTTATCTTCAAAGTTTTCTCTATATTCTCATCTTTAATTAAATATAGATTATTAAATACTATCTCATTACTCTTTGCATTAGTTATTATTTTATTAGAATAATTTGCAATACTTCTAGCTTCTTCTCTTATATCTCTTCCATAATCATAATCTAACTTTACTTTATGATAGAAGTTTATATTGTTTTCTAATTCATTTAAATCATACTTTTCTATTACTTTTACTTCAATATTGTCAAATACTTTATCTAAAATATCACAATATTTAGAATCACTAAACTGATATAGAGAATGTATATTTCTATCGGACAAATCTATTTTATCAACAGAAGCGTTATATATTCCACTAAGTACATAAAATAAACTAGGATTATCGTAACCAAATTCAGGAACTACAAATTCATTATTTCTTTGTATTACTGGCAATTTATACAAATTGACAAGTTCCTTATTAGAAAGGAAATCTGCTAATTTAAGTCTTTTAAATTTACTAGAATCATTCATTAAGTCTTGTTCATATACTTTAGCAATTGATTCTTTAATGATATCCTTATCAATTTCAACATTAACTTTTAATATTTTATCACCATTTAATACGTAGATTGGTTTCTTATCTTCTTCATACTTATAAACATCCCTATTATTTCCTTCATTGATAGCGTTATTTATATCTACAACTTCTCCAATTGGCATATTTATATAGTATATATTTTTATTTTTATTAATTAAATAATTGACTAATTCGCCATAAGATAGTTCTTTCTTTTCTTTTTCGAAATCAAAATTGTTCATTTCAAAAACATTAAAGTCATTGTAACCTTTACCAGCTACTACAATTATCTTATTAGAATCACCATCTATTCGAGATTCATTGTTTCCCCCAAGTAAAATTTTCTTTAATTTGTTACCTTTTGTATAATAATATTTCATATCCATATCCCCCACAAAATATACTATAACAAAAAAAGAGTTATTTTTCAATTTCTAACTCTTCTATTTCATCTACTACAGATAATTGTTGTTCAACAATTAATTTTAATTTCTTCTTGAATATTCTAATATTCCTTTCGATGTTATCTGCTTTAATGTCAGCTTTTTCAGCTCTAAGTAATGCATCATTTACAATCCTTGATGCATTTGTTTTAGCATCATTTATAATGACTTCTTTTTCTTCATAAGCACTTTTTCTGATATTTTGTGCCTGTTCTTCACTCTTATATAAAGCACTAGTTAAATTCTTCTCAATATCTTTATATTTCTCTAGTTCTTTATTTAATCTGTCTATTTCATTTTTTTGCTCTTTTAATTTTGATAAAATGGATTCTGTTTGGCTAATGACATCAGAAACAAATTTGTTAACTTCTTTAACACTATAACCATTAGGCTCAATAGTAAATTTATCCATAATGTCACTTTCCTTTCATATATTTTTAATTACCAATTAAATTCGTCTTCTTCTTTATCTTCTTCTTTTGGCTTGTTTCCATTTTTGTTATTTGGATTTTGATTTGGTTTGTTTGCAGGAACATCATCACTTATCTTTCCTTCAACATTCATTCCATGTGGTGTACATAGAAAGATACCACCACCTAATTTTTGAAGATCTCCTTCGATTGCATATAAAGTACCGCTTAAGAAATCAACTATTCTCTTAGCTTGATCAGGAGTAACTCTTTTTAAATTAACAATTACTGATGAGTTCTTCTTTAAATAATCAGCAATTTGTTGACTTTCTGAGTAAGCTCTAGGTTCAAGTAAAATTACTGTCTTTTCATTATTATATAACTGAGTAGTTGTAGTTCCTTCTTCGTATTCGCCCTCTACTACTTCTTCTTCTGTTTCTTCTTCTTTTCCAAATATTCCTTTTATATTAAATGCCATGATAAACCTCCAATATCTTATAAAATCATTTTAGCACAATAATACAATCTTTAAAAGCATTATTTTATAAATATCGATTATTTTTAATAATTAAATATGCCGATTATAATATATTATAGTGACTATTAAAAAAGTGGATGTTACTATAACATCACACTTTTTTAATATTATTTATAAACAAAATTTAGAAGGTCATTAACATCAACTTTGCTTTCAATACTTTTTGGATAACGAATCCTTAATTTAGTATAATCATCAATCTTAATTAAATATTCAATATATTCTGTATTATCTGAACTAACAGTCATGTAAAGCCATGCATCATATTTTTTTAGTTTTAGTTTTTCAGTACTATTAATTTTATACGTAGTATTAATTGATGCATCTACTCCAAGTTCATCATACAAGTAGTAAAGTGTAATTTGTTCATTTGAAGTTTCAGGAACTGTCAAAACATATGTATAATCTTGATAATAGTCAAGTGTTGAATATTTTGATGAATCATAATCTAGCTCAAATTCTTTTTTATTTTTTAAATACAAATCAAAATGCCACTTTCCGTCTTGATTAACTATATTATTGTTATCATTCTTTTCATTGATATTAGTTATTTCTTTAATAAACTTATCACTAAAACTCATATTTTCAATTCGATAATATACATAATAACTATAGTTATCAAATACTTTAATGAGAAAATTTAATTGTTCTGCATAATATCCATTGCTCGTTTCCTTTGATACTATTAGAATATTACCATTTTCTAATTCAGTTGTTGATATATCAACATGATTATCTGGATCAGCATTTGAATTAATCATTGCCATAATTTCATCATTACTACGATAATTAATATATCGAAGTATAAGAATATCATCATTTTTATATTCTATATAATTATTTTTTATTTTGGATAAATATGCACCTTTAGGTACACTATAAAATAAATTGCTTTTTTGATTAATACTAATTTTTTTATAAGAAATTGGATTATATTCATTATTATCATTTATTATTACATTTTGATTTTGATTCGCTTTAGAATTATTATTTTTACCATTATATTTTTCAACTAGGAGCATTGAAATTCCAATCAAGAAAATTATTGCTCCAATTATTACTAAAATAAAACCTTTTTTTCTCATAATAATCCAATCTCCTTATATTTTTTAACATGGGCAATGACAATCATGTAATATTTTATCTTTGGATCCACCATTAACACAACTATTTTCATCTCTCGTTGTCATATAGCCACCTGAGCAACCACAATCTGTTCTATTTGCACACCACCATATCGTCGTCCAACAGTCATCATCTTTACACGCGCTTGCACTTGTTGAACCTGTTCCATCAGTTGTTTTCCCTGATCCACAGCTTACACAACTACTTGTATTTCCATATGTAACATTGTGTGCTCCTTTATAATAGCCCTTGGCACACTCTGTATCAGAAGTTGCCTTAGCAGTTCCTAAATAATGCCCTGCGGAAACATTTCTCAAGCAAACACTTTGACTTTTCTTATTATTAATATCTGTTCCGTTTCTATAACCTTCTGGACATTGTGTACAACTACTTGTATTTCCATATTTAACATAATGGGCTTCTTTATAGTATCCATCTTCACATTCTGTATTGTCAGTGCCTTTTGCTGTTTTTAGATACTTTCCTGCATCTACACTTCTTATACAATTGCTTTCACTTGTTTTATTTTCAACAGCTGTTCCAGCTTGATAACCAGATGGACACGGTGTACATGTTGTTGAATTATTACTATAATATCCATCAGCACATTCCTTATATATTGCATATAATGTATTATCACCGGTTACTTTGTAACTATTTAATTTTTTTGTAGCATTTTTATTTGTATTCCATCCTACAAATTCATATCCGTTTTTGGTAGCTGTAGGAGTTAAATCTGCATTATTTCCTTTTCTTACTATTTCACTGGTTTTAGTTAATCCTGTCCCACCATTAGCATCATATGTTACTAAATAATAATCATCACTTATTTGCTGTACATTTCCTGCGTCATCTACCGCTCTTAAATACCATACTCCCTTTTCTGTTACATTTCCTGTTGCTGTCCATTCATCTGTTTTAGGATTAGGGCTTACTGCTAAGCTTGCACTAGTTGTATCATTTGCAGTCTTTGAAAAACTTACTCTTACAAGTCCACTTGTTACATCACTACATGTTAATGTTGAATGTCCAGTTATCGTACATACTGGTTTAGTAGCATCCTTTTTAAATGTTATTGAACATGTACTATATTTCTTTGCATAATCTTCTACATATCCATACCAAGTTACGCTTTGAGTATCATCTCTTTGATAGTCAGGGTTTTTAATATCGACTTTCTTTAATTTAGATACTCCATATGCTACTCCAGGTGTATTTGGTATTCCACTTATTACGGCAGGCGCTCCATTATATGGTGAATTTAGTCTTTCTACATCTTTCTTATTATCTATTTCAACTGTGACATCACCGTTATACCATTCGTTAGTTCCTTTACTTCCTGTTAATTTTATTGTACATGG
>JAEEGL014093817.1_pt1 | contig 44552 bp, 35 predicted proteins | sample 9134231 | NCBI WGS metagenome assembly JAEEGL01 (sample SAMN16246548, study PRJNA631951) | gut metagenome | biome: gut microbiome; feature: rumen; material: fiber-attached | host: Bos | place: Iran: Karaj | collected 2018-10 | reverse complement strand
GCGGGACAATTCGCTCACATCCTGCACCTTGCGGCCATTGATATACACCTCGGCCTCGCCGCGTCCCAGCACCGTCACGGCACCATCACGCTTGGCCTCCAGCGCCGGCACGCGGGCCAGCGCATCGGCCACGGTACCCGCCTTCTCAAGGATAGTTCCTTCGACAGTGGTGCGCATGGCTTCGCCCTTGACGCGGGTCTTGGGCAACTGGCTCTTCACGACCACCTCGCCCAGCAGCAATGCATCCTCTTTCATTTTGATGGTCAACCCCTCAATAGCATTCAGGTATTGCGTCTGGTAGCCGATGCACGACACCTTGAGCAATGCGCCATCCTTGGGAGTCACAATCTGGAAGCGGCCCTGGTCATCGGTCATCGCACCCTGCACGAAGGCCGAGTCGGGCAGTGACAGCATCACCACGTTCACAAAGGGCATCGGTTCGCCCTTCTCATCTAAAACCCTACCGCTCAGGTCGGGAGCTTTGCTGAAAGCAACCGCCGTTGTCATCAACGCGATTACTGTTGCTAATATTCTGATATTCATCTGTCTCATAATCATTACCACTATTGCAATTGTTATTAGTATTACTGTTGCCATCTTCAGTGTTATTTTTGGTGTTTGACACTCACACCGCCCAGAAAGTTGCTGGCGGTGATGTGGATGGTGCGGGCCTCTTTTTCGGGACGTGCCACACTCTCATTATCGACACCGCCGATGAAACTGTGGCTGTGCACGACCACATTGACATTTTCGGGAACCAGCAGTTCCACCCCACCGAGGAAGGTGTGGATGTCAATCTCCTCGTCCTCACTGATGACGGCCTTGCGAAGATCCAGCCGCAAACCGCCGCAAAAAGCGTCAAGCCGTGCCCCATGGAATGTTTCGCCGTTATAGACATACTCATCACCACCGAATCGCACATTGCAGCAGATGCGCTTGCCGTCTTCACCTAGCGGCAGGGGGCGTTGGAGCCACTGTGACGGATTCTTCTTGTAACTGTAGATGACGAGTTCACAGCCCAGATAAAGCAGGAGCACGGGACCAAAATACTGTGTCCAGGGTTGCTCCAGGTCGAGATGAACGATGCCCCACATGTCGGCCAACTTCAACAAGGCTGCCACGATAAAAATGATTCCGATGATTGTTCTTCTAGTCATAACATTTTTGTTTTTGTGCGACCCGATTTGGCCGCGTGATTTCGTTGATTGATGTTGCAAAGTTCCCGCCATCAGGCCATTTATGCAAGTTTCTGGGATATTCTGCATGCTATTGTGACGAACGGCATACCATGAGGGATAAAATGCATAATTGTGACCAATGGCTTGGCCGTGTGCATGATTTGGACTACTTTTGTCGGTGAGATGAACAACGAGCGTAAAGAGACATTGCGGGTGCGCCTCATCAGCATCGCCTTCACGGTGCTGGCATTGGCCGTGTTCAAACCCTTCGGGCTGCAGGCCCGGCAATGGGACACCTATGTTCACCTGTTGGCGATATGGGGGCTGGGCATCGGCGTGTGCATGCTCACCGAGGGCATCTTGAAGTATCTCATCAACAAGCCGCGCTCCCTTGAGCGGGGTGTTGACTACATCATCAGCCGCAACCTGTGGTTCCAACTCATCAACACGCCCCTCATCGCATTGGCAATCTGTGTCTATCGTCACTTTGTGCTCAGCGACCGATTGCCGGGGAATTCGTTATCGGTAAGCAATTTCTTGGAAACGCTGCTCATCATCGCGTTCTGCTCTTTTGCCATCGGGCTGTATTGGCGCTTCAAGTTCCGCAGTCGTTATCTGGCAGCCGAACTCGAGGAAACGCGGCTGCTCAACGAGCGCTTGCAACAGTTGCAGCAAGATGCCGAGAAACGAGCACTGGCGGCAGCTGCTGTTCTGACCGACGAGTCAACCATGCCGCCGAGTGGCTCAACACCCCCATCGGGCATCACCCTCACGGGAACGACCAGCGACACCGTCTCACTGCAGATTGCCGATTTGTTGTATATCGAGGCCGTGGGCAACTATGTGAAAGTCTATCATTTGCAAGACGGGCAAGTGCATGCCGACATGTTGCGTGCCACTTCCAAGCAGATTGAAGAGGACCTGCGCGACTATCCTATGATCGTGCGCTGTCACCGTGCTTTCCTGGTCAACCTTGCTCAAGTGGAGCAGATTGTGTCACGGGCCGGCGCCATGCAACTCGTCATCAAACATTGCAACGAGTCACTTCCAGTCTCGCGCAGTCATGCCGCCCAAGTCAAAGCTGCCATCAACTAACCCCACCCTTCCTGCCATCGTCGCGAGTTTAGAATCGGGTGAAGCGATTTTTACCGATTATCATCAACTTAATTGTGTCAGTCCTAACTAGAGGTTCGTGAAATCTTCATTATCTTTGCACTGTGATATAAAAAAGAAAAGATTATGAAGAGGATATTGATTTGCATGGTGACTCTGTTGGGCTGCGTTGCCGCCGCCTGGGGGCAGAAGAGTTATGTGAACGTGGTGGCCGACCACATCTATTCATCTATTTATCAGGAGATTTACTTGACAGGTGATGTTCCTGTGGGCATCAAGACGCATTACGACAGCTATGGCAGCGAGGCCATGACTGTGGGCAAGGTGTTGAACTTGCTTGCCAAAGAGGGTTTTGTTGTGGAGCAGATGAGCTGTTCGGCCGAGTGCGAGGTGATTCTGCTGTCACGCCTAGCGTTAGACCCTGAAGCTGTCCCGCATGTCACAGCTGACGACCAGGAGGCCGTGGAGGTGGCACGCTACAACTTGCAGGGCCTGCCCGTGAACGAGGATGAGAAGGGCGTCCAGATCATCGTCTATTCCAATTTCACTACCAAAACGATCATTGTTGAGTAGCGATGAAATACTTTATTGTTGATGCGTTCACAAGTGAGCCCTTCGGAGGAAATCCCGCGGGCGTGGTGTTGCTTGGCGGCAATTTCCCGAGCGAGCGATTGATGCAGCAGGTGGCTGCCGAGCTGCGCTACAGCGAGACGGCGTTTGTGCAACAGAATGGTCCTGCCGAGTTCACAGTGCGCTATTTTACTCCCGCTGGCGAGGTGGGCCTGTGCGGTCATGCGACTATCGCCACCTTTGGGACACTGTGCCAGAAGGGCATCTTGCAAGACGGCGACGTGTGCATGAACCACACCCTGGCCGGCGACCTGAAGGTGAAGATTGGCGAAATGGTGATGATGCAGATGGCTACTCCTCGCGTGATTGAAAAGCAAGTAGATGCTGAGCGCCTGCACCACATCATGGCGGGCATCAAAATGCCCAGTTGGCCCGATATGCCGATAGAAATCGTATCGACCGGTCTGCCAGATATCATGATGCCCGTGGCTACCGTGGACGATCTTAACGCGCTCGCGCCCGACATGGACGCCTTGAGTGACTTGAGCCGAGAACTGGAGGTGACTGGAGTGCATGCCTTTGCCTTGAGTGACGACGGCTACACTGCCCATGTCCGCAATTTCGGTCCCTTGTATGGCATCCCCGAGGAGTCGGCAACAGGCACTGCCAATGCTGCGCTGACCCATTATCTGCATCACCAGGGACTCATTAGTGCGCCCACCACAGGCCGTTTTCTGCAGGGCGAGTCGATGGGTAGGCCCTCGGTTGTAGCCACAATGCTGCAACTCGACGGCTGCATCTGGGTGGGCGGCAGCGCCTGTATTGTCGCCGAGGGCGAGTTGCTGGTGTAAAATCAGCGCTATTGTTTTGTAGTGCTGCTCTGGTGGAAATCTTTGATGACCATGACAATCTCGTCGAGGTCATCGGTGATGGTGAGCAACAAGTTCTTGTACTTGCCGCTGTTCATGAGTTGTTCAAGCAACGGATAGACGGGTAATTCCTCGGTCCAGAAATGTTTTCCCATGAAGACCATGGGGCTGGCGAAGCCAAAGGAGAGGTAGTGGTTTTGCACCGCTTCCTGAAAAATCTCCTGCATGGTGCCGGCGCTGCCTGGCGTGTAGATGAGTCCGCCATAGGCCAACGTGAGGATACTGTCCTCGCGCACACTGTTCTCAAAGAACTTGGCGATGTGTGTGGCAAACGGTGTTGAGGGCTCGTGGCCGTAGAGCCAGGTGGGGATGCCCAGGCTCACAAAACGCTCTTGCGGGTATTTCTTGATGACGCTGAAGGCCGAACACAGCCAACCTTCATCACGAAAAGAGGGTGCTGCCAGCAGCATGTCGATGGCATCGTTGAGTTCCTGTGCGGTGCGCCCTGCCATCCATGCACCCAGGTGGGTCGCCTCCATGGCGCCCGGCCCTCCCCCACTCAGCATGACGAAACCTTCCTCGGTGAGGCGTTTGCTCAAACTGGCAATGTCGCTGAACATCTTGTCGGTCCTCAACAGCGCATGGCCGCCCATGATGCCCACGCAGCGTCGCGGATCATGCTCCTCGAAGAACTGGTTCAGGGCCGCATGGATGCCGTGATCGTGCAGGCTGCGCGCCAGCGACTCATAGGCGCTGGCCTCTTGTTTGCCGGTGAAGTTGTAGTATTGATATACCTTGCCGTCAAAACAGTTGCCATAACTGTTCTCGTCATCCATCAAGAACCCCTCATACAGTTCGGCCGCATTATAAAGTTGCTTGCGCGTCACGCAGTAAGGGGCCTTGTCCAGATAGGCCATGATGTCCTTGAGTTCGTTCAGTCCGTTGTCACTAATCATCATGCAAGAGGTTTTGGTGTCACAAGTGGCAAAGGTATCAAAAAAAAGACTGATTTCAAAATAAAGCCGTTTTTTTGTGAACTTGTGTCCAGCGACTGGAACGCGCTAATCGGTTGATTTTTGTGAATTTCGCTTGTGCTTTCACACTTTTATTATATTTTTGCGACAGATAATTGATATATTCATTTTAAACTAACACAGTGATGAAAAGGATTTATACCACAATGTTGGCGGCAGTGTTGCTGCTTGCAAGCAGTTGCGGCACCGGTTTGCTGGGCGGACTGGGCGGTGACACGACAGGCAACGGCACAGGTGCAGGTCAAGGCGGCGGCTTGGGTGACATCCTGGGCGGCGTTTTGGGCAGCGTGCTGGGCGGTCTGGGTTCACAGAACACTGTTGACGGCCTGTTGGGCTTGGTCATCGGCAGTGTCAAGGTCAACGAGAGCGAGTTGTATGGCGCTTGGTGCTATACCCAGCCCGGTTGCGCTTTTACCAGCGAGAACCTGCTTGCTAAGGCTGGTGGTGCTGTGGCTGCCGAGACCTGTAAGGAGAAATTGTTGCCCGTTTACAACACTCTGGGCATCAGTGCTCAAAACACGCAATTCCAGTTCACGCAGGATCATCAGTTCCAGGCCTATGTCAAGGGCATTCCCTTGAGCGGCACCTACACCTATGACCCGCAGACTGCGACCATCAAGTTGAAAACGATGCTTTTCAGCTCCAACATGTATGTGACCCGCACGGCACAGGGGCTTGCCTTCACCTTTGAGAGCAAGAACCTGTTGAAGGTGTTGCAGGCTGTGGCTGCCATTAGCGGCAACAGCACGTTGCAGACCGTGGGCGACTTGAGCAAGCAGTTCGACGGTGTGCGCCTGGGCTTCGACATGGCCCCCATCAGGGGATAGCCACGCTAACCACATTGACTGAATGCGAGACAACCCTTGTCAACAATGGACTATCATGAACTGTTTCATGGCAGTCCTTTAATCTCACTACCGGTCGTAGTAGGGATTATTGTTAATTTGTTGATGAATCATGATTATTTGTTGAAAATAGTTCGGATTAGTGCAATTTAGTTGCGTTTTTGCGTTGATTTAGTGTATATATTTGCGCTCCGTTATGGAAAGCATCATCAGGACATATAGCCCGATTTCGCTCGATGAGATGAGCGGCATCAAGCTGATGAACCGCACCGACACCAAGTTTGTCACGACGGTTGATCGGCTCAAGCTGTTGCTGATGCTTGCCAAGGACGATTACCGCATTCAAGACAATGACGGCGTGCGCAATGCACACTACTACACGGCCTATTTTGACACGCCCGACAACAACATGTACATCGTTCACCAGAACGGGCATGCGGGCCGTCAGAAACTGCGCATCCGCAGCTATGTCGATTCGGGGCTTAACTTCCTGGAGGTGAAAACCAAGAACAATCATGGACGCACCAAGAAGAAACGTGTTGACATGGTGGGTTTTGACCCCCGTCACCCCGATCACGGCATCCGTTTCCTGCGCCAGGACGGGCAGTATGTGGCCTATGATGCGTTCCTGCGCAAGCATTTGCGCTATGACCCGACCATCATGACCGAGCATTTGGAGAACAATTTCCATCGTGTCACGCTGGTGAACAAGGCCAAGACCGAGCGCTTGACCATCGACACCGACCTGCGTTTTCACAACCTGAGCACCGACAACAAGGTTGACTTGACCGGTCTGGCCATCATCGAGTTGAAGCGTGACGGCCTGCAACCCTCGCCCATTCTGGGGATGTTGCGTGAATTGCGCATCAAGCCAAGCGGTTTCAGCAAGTATTGCATGGGTTCGGCGCTGACAGATCAGTCATTGAAGCGCAATAACTTCAAGGAGCGTTTGCGCCTGGTCGAGCGTCTGCTATCGAGAATGCCATCAACATGATTAACAACATCACATTAACTACACTGCTAAGTATTATGAACTATTTACAGGATTTATCAGCCCTTGAGGACGGCGTCGATGTCGTTCAAGAGGTCACCAAAGCCACCGCCGGTTTCAGGTGGTTTGACGCCGCGGGATTCACCGAGATGTTGATACGCTTCGGTTTCTTCTTGGTGGTGCTTTTCATCATTGTCTATTTCTTGTACTATCGCAAGACACACCGCCGCGACTATTTCTTCACCCTCGTCTTGTTGAGTGTGAGCATCTTTTTCCTGATTTATCTGCTGGGCAGCGTCAAGGTGAAGATCGGCTTCGCGTTGGGATTGTTCGCCATCTTCGGCGTGCTGCGATACCGCACCGAGACGATACCCGTGCGCGAGATGTCCTATATGTTCGGTGTCATCAGCCTCTCGGTCATCAATGCGCTTGCCGACTCGCTGAGTGTCATCGAGTTGCTGATTCCCAACTTGTCGATTGCCTTGCTCATCTGGTTGTTCGAGACCTTTGTGCTGCGGGCCAATCTGGCGAGCAAACTGATACTGTATGACCGCATCGAACTCATCACGCCCGAGCGTCGGGAGGAGTTGCTCGATGACCTGCACAAGCGCACTGGACTGAATATCCACAAGGTGAGCGTCGGTTCGATCGACTTCCTCAAGGACACCGCTGTGCTCAAGATCGAATATGAGAACGACGGTGGCGGCGGAAGCCACATCAATAACACGTTAAAAATTCCCAAGTACGAATGGCAAGAAATAAAAGAGAACAATTAGCGGGACTATTGCTGCTGTTGTGTGCCCTACTGACTCCGACATTGTCGCTTGCCGATGATGCCGGATTAGTGGCTACTATAGAGGCGTCCCACAAGTTTTCCAAGAAACTGAACGCTGGCTTTGAGGCCGAATTTCGTTCCCGCAACAATTTCCGTACAGCCGACCGTGTGGGGCTGGGCGCAGACGTGAGCTACAAACTCTTGCCGTGGCTCAAGGCGAGTGTGGGCTACACCTTGCTCATCGATAACAATCGAGAAAAAATAACCTATCAAGACGACGGTGTGAGCTACAACAACTGGCGCCCCAGCTACTGGGGGTTGCGCCATCGCTTCAACGTGTCGCTCACGGCGAGTTACAAGGTGAAGCGCGTGGAGCTCAGCCTGCGTGAGCGCTGGCAGTACACCTATCGCCCGTCGAAAACCATCGACAATTTTGACTTTGACGAGGCGATGTGGGAAGACCATCTGGTGCATGCCAAGGGGAAAAATGTGCTGCGCAGCCGTCTGCAGGCCGAGTGGGACATCCCCAAGTGCAAGTTTGACCCGTTTGCCAGCGTGGAGTTCCACACGACGCGTGAGTTGGAGAAGACGCGCTTTATCGTGGGTGTGAGCCACAGTGTCAAGAAGAAACACGAATTCAAAGTCTATTACCGCTATCAGGTGACCGGTAGCAGCAGTGACGAGCCCAACATCCACATGCTGGGTCTGGGCTACAATTACAAGTTCTAAAAGATGAAAAGCGAGATGAGAAAATTACAATATATCGTGCTGGCGTCATTGGCGGCTATTGCCATGACCTCGTGTGTGAGCGATGACACCGACATGGACGACATCATTGCCGAATATCTGGAGGAACCTGCCGCAATCGAGTTGGATTTCAGCGCTTTGACCGAGCCGACTGATGTCCCCGTCACCGACGAAGACGATCCTGCCTACAACGACTATGTGGAGAATACTTCCTGGAGCAAGGTCATCAATATCAACTTTAGCGGCGATGCAGTTTCCATCACTGGCACGGTGCCTGGGGTGACGGTTCAGGCCGATGGTGGCCACGTCACGGTATTGAACATGTCGGGGCCGGTGAAATTTGTTGTCAGCGGATTCACTTCCAACGGCTCCCTGAAGTTCTACGGCGACAAGCGTTTCCAGGTCCTGCTCAATGGTGCCGACATCACCAATCCCAATGGCGCTGCCATCAACAATCAGGGCAGCAAGACGATGTATGTCGTCCTTGCCGAGGGCACGGTCAACCACTTGCAAGACGGTGCCGACTATGTCATGGTGGACGAGGAGGACCAAAAGGCGGCCCTCTTCAGCGAGGGACAGATCATTTTGAGCGGCAAGGGCAAACTTGAGGTCTTAGCTGTGGGCCGCGGCGGCATCCGCAGCGATGACTACATCCGCATCCGTCCCGGTGTGCAGCTCTACATCGAGAGCAGTGCCCTGGACGGCCTGCGAGCCAACGACGGCATCATCATCGATGGTGGAGTCATCAATGTGGAGACCAAGGGCTTGGGAGCCAAGGGTGTGCGCAGCGAGGGTGCCATGCAGATCAACGGTGGACGCCTGGTGGCCATCAGCCACGGTGACTGTCGCATCGGCGCCACCGAGGACGGTGATGCCGACACCACGGCATGTGCAGCACTGGTCTGCGACACGCTGTTGACCGTTAACGGCGGCGACATCCGACTCAAGGCCACGGGTGACGGCGGCAAGGGACTCAACGCCAAGCAGGACGTCAGCATCCTGGGCGGCTCGTTCCAGGCGGTGGCCACGGGCACCAAGGAGGACAAGAAGCCCAAGGGCGTGAAGGTGGACGGTAGCTTCGCCATCGGCGGTGGCTATTTCTACACCTACAGCCGCCGCAGTGACCCGCTCGAAGTGTCAGGGACCACCAGTGTTGCCACCGGCTATCAGACCTACAAGAAGACAGCCAAAGCACTGGTGATAGCCTATTAAATACAATTGATTTCAAATTAATCAGCGATGAAAAGAATACTATTGGCGCTTTTGGTCATGGGAATCGCCTTTGGTGCCCATGCCATGAAAGGCGACGTGAACGGTGACGGTGAGGTGAACATCAGCGACGTGAACAACGTGATCAGTATCATCTTGAGCGGTGGCACTGATGCCGCTGGCGATGTGAACGGTGACGGCGAGGTAAACATCAGCGACGTGAATGCGGTGATTGAGATTATCCTGCACGGCACGACCGAAGATGAGATTATCCCCAAGGACATTGACTTGGACTTTAGCGCATTGACCGAACCTGCCGAGGTCATCCAGGACGATGAGGATGCCGTGGATTACGGCGACTATGTCGAGAACACCTCCTGGTCCACCATCGTGAGGATTACCTTTGACGGCGAGACGGCAACGGTGACGGGCACCAACAGTTCCATCATCGCCACGGTCGAGGGTGCGCATGTCACTATTTCCAGTGCCAGCAAGCGTGTGCGCTACATTGTCACGGGCTCAACCGATAACGGCTCGCTCAAGTTCTACAGCGAGCGCAAGTTCCAGTTGCAACTCAATGGCGTGAACATCACCAATCCCAACGGTGCCGCCGTCAACAACCAGTGCGGCAAGTCGCTCTATGTGGTGCTCAACGAGGGTACCGAGAACACCTTGCGTGACGGCGAGACCTACACCATGGTGGGCGAGGAAGACCAGAAGGGAGCCCTCTTCAGCGAGGGGCAGATCCTTGTCAGCGGCAAGGGACGGCTCAACATCTACAGCGTGGGCCGCCATTGCATGGCCAGCGACGATTACATCATTGTGCGCCCCGGCTGTCAACTCTACCTCAACAGCACCAGTGGGCATGGCATCAAGGCCAAGGACTTTGTCCACATCAAGGGCGGTGTCATCAACATGGAGATTGCTGCCGATGGCGCCAAGGGTATCAACTGCGACAGCCTGGTTTATGTCACCGGCGGTCGCACGACCATCATCACCAGTGGTACCACACGAGTTGACGAAATGGGGGACAGCACCGGTTGCGCTGGCGTGAAGGCCGACTATAACATGACGATGACGGGCGGCACACTCAACATCAAGTGCACCGGCAACGATGCCAAGGGCATCAGCGTGACGAAGCCCTTCCTGTTCAAAGGTGGCGAGCTGAATGTCGTGGTCACCGGCGAGAAGACCTCGGTAGCGCCCAAGGGCGTGAAATGCGACACCGACTGCACCATTCAGGGCGGCTCGTTCTACAGCTGCGCACTGCATGGCAAGGCGCTTGACGTGGACGGCACACTCACCATCGCCGACGGCTATGCCACACTCAACAATAGCGATCCCCGCCTCACCGAAATCGTCTATTGAAAAAGCATGTGGGAACAAAAAATCGCAAAAAAAACCGCAAAAAGGTTGTAATTCAAAAAAAAGCAGTAATTTTGCACCGCATTTGTGGCGGGTAACCGTCCAGATGACATAGGATTGCCTTGTAGTGTAATGGTAACACAACGGTTTTTGGTGCCGCATTTCCTGGTTCGAGTCCGGGCAAGGCAACCACAAGAAAAGGAGCTGAACAACTGCGTTCGGCTCCTTTTTTGTGTCATACCTTGAAAATGTTAACAAATATTAAAATGGGGGGGGTAGATGTTTATCCATAAAAAAATTGTATCTTTGTGCATCTTAACATGTTGAACCATAAAACGCAATGCTTATGAAAAAGACAATACTAATCACATTACTTGCCCTGCTGGGCATGACCCAAGCAGTAGCACAGGAATACGAGTACGTCCCCTTCGTGCGTGAAGGCGTCAAATGGGTGTATTTTTATATTTATAAACCTGGATATTACGTTCCTGGCCCTGAATTGAAGGTATATTTGACGTTGGAATTCAAGGGGGATACTGTCATCAACGGCAAGACTTACAAAGCGATGCACAAATACTTCGGAGAAAGCATCAATGAGAGCAATGACACTGTGCCCGTCTATATGCGTGAGGAGAACAAGGTGGTGTATGGCATTGTGCCTAACGGCAAGACTTATTCTGACTGTCCTATCGGTATTGGCGGGACATACGAAATTTTTGATCAGGTAATGCATGGAGAGGAATTTATTCTGTATGATTTCAACGATCCCGCGGCATATTTCACTGAGATGCTCGGTTATAATTATGAGGATGAAGAAGATACATTGTATTATAGTGTCACATCAGTTGACACCATTAAAGCAGGAAACCGGTTGGTAAGAAAATTTAATATCGGATATAACGATTCATCAAGATCTTTGTTCGCCATTGTTGAGGGAATAGGCTTTGATTCTATGACCCGTTATGGCTCAATGACACCAGGTTTAATAGGCTACACGCTTTTCCCTATTTGGAAAATGCCAATTGGCGGTGAAACTCGATATTTTGCCATGAGTCATGTGATTGAGAATGGTGAAATCGTCTATAAAGCAAGTGATTATGAGGAGCCTCAACCCGACCCCGATGAATACGAGTACGTCCCCTTCGTTCGCGAGGGCGTCAAATGGGTGTATCGAGTTCATAATGATAGTTGGACACCTAATCCTGCTCTTCCCGCAGGTACTTTCTATTTTAACCTTGAGTTTAAGGGAGACACTATTATCAATGGTAAGACCTACAAGGCGATGCACAAGTATTTCGGCGATGCGATCAATGAGGAGAATGACACTGTGCCCATCTATATGCGTGAAGAGGACAAGGTAGTGTATGGTATCATTCCTGACGGCCGAAGTTACACCGATTGCCCTGTCGGACGAGTAGTTTTTGAAGACCCACAAGAAATATACAGCGGCAATGAGTTCATCATGTATGATTTCAACGATCCCCTTGGTTTCTTGACAAGTTTCACGGGCGGATTAGAAGGCGATACATATTCCTATTATGAGCATCAATACACCGATACCATTGCATTTGGGAATCATTTGGGCAAACGTTATAATGGCACATGGTGGGAAAATAGTTTTCGATTGATAGAGGGCATCGGCCAGGATCATGACTCGTCAGGTTATACTTTGTATATCGCATATCCAATTGGTATGCACCTTCTCTATTTCAACTTCAGCCATGTGATTGAAAATGGTGAGATCATCTACAAGGGCTTTCGCTATCGCGAAGAGGACTTTGACGGCATTGGCGAGGTGGTGGCCGACAAGACGCGCTGCCCGCTCGACGCTAACTACTACAACCTGATGGGCCAGCCCGTAGGCAAGGACGTCCCCACCGTCCCCGGCATCTACATCCACCAAGGTAAAAAGATCGTGGTACGTTAGCGGGCCGTTAGCCCGCAGTGTATGGGTGTATAAGCGCCTGTCGGCGCGTGTAAAGGTGTATCAGTGGCATCTGCTGCCCGTATGGGAGGCAGATGCCATTAGTCTAATCCGCTAAATTCGCCGTTTAAAAACCGAACGCGGATGCCCAATTGTCTTAGTTGTTCCAGTTGTCTTCAAGAAAAGAAACGCGGATGCCCAATTGTCTTAGTTGTTCCAGTTGTTTTCAACAAAAAGAATGCGGATGCCAAATAACTCCTAACTCCTCAATCTTAACTCCTAACTAAAAAGCGACATTTGTTGCTTTTTTTACTACCTTTGCAAGCCTAAAAACAAGACGAGCGATGGAAAAGGATGAGAGAATCAATGAGTCACCGTTTGCACGCACCCAGTTGATGCTGGGGGCGGCCGCGATGGAGCGGCTGTCGCAATGCCGCGTGGCGGTGTTCGGCATCGGCGGCGTGGGCGGCTATGTGGTCGAGGCCTTGGCCCGCAGCGGTGTGGGCTCGCTTGACCTGGTGGATGACGACACGGTGAGTGTGACGAACATCAACCGCCAGATTTTCGCCCTGCACAGCACGATAGGCCGCGCCAAGGTGGATGTGGCTGCCGAGCGCGTGCATGACATCAATCCTGACTGCAAGGTGACGACTCATCGGCAGTTCTACCTGCCCGAGAATGCCGATGAGATTGACATGAGCAGCTTTGACTATGTGGTGGACAGCCTGGACACCATCACCGCCAAGATGGAAATCGCTCGTCGCTGCCTGCGCATGGGTGTGCCGCACATCTGCTCGATGGGCGCTGCCTACAAGATGGACCCGATGGCGTTTCGTGTGGCCGATTTTGACTCCACCCGCATCGACCCGCTGGCCCGCATGTTGCGCAAGCTGTTGCACCGCGAGGGCATCCACCACTTCAAGTGCGTCTATAGCGAGGAGGAGCCGCAGTTTAACCCCGATGTGCCCGTGTATGTCGATGGAAAAAAACAGCCGGGCAGTAACGCGTTTGTTCCTGCCGCGGCTGGTTTGTTGATCGCCCGCGAAGTAATCGTGGACTTGATTGGGCGTTAGGCGTTAGGCATTAGGCGTTAGGTGTTAGGCTTTAGGCGTTAGGTATTAGGCTTTAGGTATTAGGTATTAGGTGTTAGGTGTTAGGTATTAGGCGTTAGGTGGTAGTGTAGCTCCTAAAGCCTAAAAGCTAAAACCTCAAAAAGCCTTATTTCTTTTTGGACTTCTTTCCGCTTGAGGATTTTCCGCTTGACTTGCTTGAACCGCTCTTGCTCGAAGACTTGCCGGCTTTACTGCTTCCCGAAGATTTACTTGATTTAGACGACTTGCTGCCTTTCTTGTCATTGGCGGCCTGACGAGCTTCTTCCTTGGTGGGAATCTTGATTTTTTCGCCAGCCTTGATTTTGTTGCCGTCATCCAAGTTGTTGGCGCGCTTGAGGTCGTTGACCGACACGCCCGTTTTCTCGGCAATCTTGGTGAGCGACTCACCCTTCTGCACGGTCACCTCGCTGGGTTGCTTGGGTTTGTGCTGTTTCTTGCTGCTCTTGGAGCTGCGTGTGCTCTCTTTGCCCTTGCTGTTCTTGGCGCTGTGATGGTCCTTCTCGTTGTATTTTGCGTTGCGGCTGCGCCAGTTCGAGGTGTTGGTCTTGGACGCATGTTGACGTGTGGTCTGGTCTTCGGTCCGGGTTTCAGCCTTCTTGCTCTTTTGGGAGTCCATGTTGTCGACGTTGACGGTGTAGGAGCCCTTGTAGGGGGACTTCTCGGCGGCTTTGCGCTCGATGTCTTTCACCTCGTCGAACTGTGCCTGTTCCCTGGCAGCATCGCTCATGGCCAGGTCTTCGTCGGCTTGTGAATTCTGGCTCTGTTCGGTGGGCTGCAAGTCCTCATTGTCGGCGCTGGCAACATTGCTGTAGGCCCTGACCTTGAGGTTATCGCCCCGACGCACGCGTTCGCTGCTCATGTTGTTCAGCGACATCAGTTCGCCAGGTGTCATGCCATATTTTGAGGCGATCGATGACAGCGTCTCGCCGCGTTCCACCTTGTGGATGATTGTCCTCGTCTGGTCGGTGTGGCCTTCACCGTTGATGTATTCGTCGGCCGTCATCGTCTGTCCTCCCGGCTCCACCACTTCGCGATGGGCATACAGGTCATCGCGGTAGTTGTCGATGCTGTCCTCGCTCATGATGAAGCTGTAGATTTGCTGTGAAGGCAGCACGAGCGTGTAGGGATGGTTATCGCCCGGAATCACGTCGGCACGGTACTGCGGGTTGAAGGTGCGGATTTCCTCGATGGGGATGTTCAGCACCTCGGAGATCTGTGCGAAATGGATGCGACGGTTCACACTCACGGTGTCGGTGATGAGCGGCTTGCTGGCCAGCGACGGGCTGATGTTGTGCTGCTTGTAGTAGGTCATCGCATAGTTGGCGGCGATGAATGCGGGGACATAGCCGCGTGTCTCCCTGGGCAGGTACTCATAGATGTCCCAGAAGTCGCCTGTGCCGCCATTGCGGTGCAGGGCCTTGTTGACGTTGCCCGGGCCGCAGTTGTAGGCGGCGATAGCCAGTGACCAGTCGTTATAGATCTGATACAGGTTCTTGAGGTACTTGGCTGCCATGGCGCTGGAGCGGTAGGGGTCGCGGCGCTCATCCACGAGTGAGTTGACCTCCAGTCCTAGACCTTTACCGGTACCGATCATGAACTGCCACAGTCCTGCAGCACCCACACGCGACACGGCATTGGGGTCGAGGGCGCTCTCGACGATGGGCAAGTACTTGAGTTCGAGCGGAAGGCCTTCTTTCTCAAGGGCTTGCTCAAAGATGGGCATGTAGTAAAGGCTCATGCCCAGCATCTCCTCGACGAGGGTGCGACTGCGATAAACGTAGCGCTCGATGTGCTTGCGCACGATTTGGTTATAAGGCATCTCGATGACCGAGGGGATGGCTGCCAGACGACGGATGTAGGTTTCCTCGTTCACCTCGCCGTGTGACTTGTTCTCCACATCGGCATCCAGGACCGTGTAGTTCTGCAAGTACCAGTTGGTCATCAGTTGGTGGACATCGGCATCAAAACTCTCGGGGAAGACGATGTCATCGTCGGTGATGGAGTTCTTGAGCGATAGGATGTTGTTCTTGGTCTGCCGTTGAGCAGCCCACGTCGTCGAAGCCATCGCTGTGGCTATGAGCAGTAAAATTAAGAGTCGCTGTCTTGTCATATCTGTTGTTGTTTTTTTAATTCTGAAGTGTTTTTAGAAGCTGATGGCGCATTGCACACCCAACGAGGGTAAGCGCCCGCCTGTCATGGGGCTGTCGATGGCGGCTGGCGTCACGTCGAGTGTCAGGTCGGGCGAGATGTCGAAGTGGGCAAGCGAGGCGTCTACATAGGCATCCACGATGTTGATGAGATAGATTCCCACCATCGAGATGACGCAGATTTCGCGGTAGCGCCTGTAGTAGTCGCGCTTGTTCTTCATCGTCTTCTGCAGCCATGCGGCGCTCAGGTCGCTCTCTTCCACAGTGGGCGGGAAGAAGTCCATGTAGCTGCGGGTGTCAGGGTCATCGTCCATCACGTCGCGATAGGCCTTGGAATAGTCCTTATACATGCGGTTATTCCACGACGCGCCATAGCTCAGTCCCACAAAAGCGCCCACCACGATGGGCAGTTTCCAGTAGCGGCGGTTGTAGATTTGCCCCAGTCCGGGACACAATGCCGACAGCCATAATGCCCTTTGCGGGTCGGGGTTGAAAACGTTGGCGGTGACCGTGGGCACTGTTCTGGTGGTATCGGTGAGGATTTCCACGTTGTCAATGCCCCTGATGGAGTCCAGCGATGCGAACGTGATGGTGTCGCCCGCTACATTGACCACCCTCACGGGATGCGAGTCGCCGTTGGCGACGGTATCGGTCACGGTGACGGTGCGCCGGTCGCGATGGCCGATGCTACCGGGTTGAGACTTGACCGCGACAGCACTGTCGGGAGCCGATGCGGGCACCAAGTCCTGGGCCATGGCAATACTGCCCTGCCCCATCAGGCACAGCAACAACACGGCCATGAGCCTGAGCCAACTTTTGCGGTATGTCGTCGGTCCGGTCACCAGGTCACACTTGTTCAGGCATCCTTGAGCTGGTCAAAGATGCGGATGATTTTCTCTAATTCCTCCTCGTTGGAGAAGGGGAAGGTGATTTTTCCTTTGCCCGACTGGTCGCAAGCGAATTTCACCGGCACACCGAAGGCCTTGGTCAGGTGCTTCTGCAGGATGATGTGCTCCTTGTTGTTCAGCGTTTTGCCGGGTTCGGCGGGTTGAACAGCCTCGTTAGCAGCTTGTTGCATCTGCTTGGCGCGTTGCTCCACTTGGCGCACCGACAGGTCTTTCTTGACGGTCTCGTTATAGAGCTTGAGTTGCTGTTTCGGGTCATCGAGCGAGAGCAGCGCCCTGGCGTGGCCCATGTCCACGGTGTGGTCACGCAGACCCAACTGCACCTCGGCGGGCAGTTTGAGCAGGCGCAGGAAGTTGGCGATTGTGGCGCGCTTCTTGCCGATGCGCTCGCTCAGGCGCTCCTGCGTCAGGTGATACTGGTCAATGAGTTTGCGCAGGGTGAGCGCGATTTCGATGGCGTTCAGGTCCTCGCGCTGGATGTTCTCGATGAGCGCCATCTCGGTGACCTCGCTGTCATTGGCGGTGCGCACATAGGCGGGCACCGTGTTCAGGCCTGCCAGCAGAGCGGCACGATAGCGTCTTTCACCCGAGATGATCTGATAGGCGTTGTCACCCATGCTGCGCAGGGTGAGTGGTTGGATGATGCCTAATTCCCTCACGCTGGCAGCCAGTTCCTCGAGGGCGTCCTCGTCAAAGTTCTGTCGCGGTTGGGTGGGATTGGGCGTGATTTGGCTGACGGCGATCTCATTGATGGCCGATGATCCTTCGGTCTGTATGCTGTCCACCGAGATGAGCGAGTCAAGTCCTTTGCCCAGTGCGTTACGTTTCATATTCTGTCTGTTATTTTTTGTTTTGTTTTTTTATTCAGTGGGTTTGCCATTGCGTGCCATCAGTTCTTTGGCGAGTTGAATGTGGCTCACGGTGCCGCGGCACTCAGGGTCATAGAGGATGACCGGCAGTCCGTGGCTGGGAGCCTCGCTGATGCGGATGTTGCGGGGAATCACGGTGTTGAACACCATGTCGCCGAAGTGTCGCTTCAGTTCCTCAAAGATTTCGTTGGCGAGCCTGAGTCGCGCGTCATACATCGTGAGCAGGAAGCCCTCGATGCGCAATCCCGCGTTGAGGCGCCCCTTGATGATGCGGATGGTGTTGAGCAGCTTGCTGATGCCCTCCAGGGCGAAATACTCGGCTTGCACCGGGATGATGACACCGTCGGCAGCTGTCAGCGCGTTCACCGTGATGAGTCCCAGTGACGGGCTGCAGTCGATGATGATGAAGTCATAGTCGTCCTTGATATCCTTGAGAGCGTTGCTGAGCACGCGTTCGCGACCTTGTTTCTCGACCAGTTCCAGTTCGGCGCCCACCAGATCGATGCGTGAGCCCACCACTTTCAGCCCCTCGACACAGCATTCCACTGCGGCACTGCGCAGGGGATAGTCATCGACCAGGCACTCATAGGTTGTCGCCGACATCTTGTCGGGCTCAACACCCAGTCCCGATGTCGCGTTGGCTTGCGGGTCAGCGTCAATGAGCAACACCCGCTGATTGAGTGTCGCCAGTGCCGCTGCCAGATTGATGGAGGTGGTGGTTTTGCCCACCCCACCCTTTTGATTGGCTATTGCTATTATTTTTCCCATTGGGTTTTGTCGTCAAAAATCATTAAAAATATATCGCCTGTGCCTCAACCGTAGAAGTGAACTTCACGGTTTTCGGCTTGCGCGATGTTTTGATAACACTGGCTGCGCCTCAGCAATTTGAAAATAAATTTTCCATTGCTTTCGGCTTGCGCGATGTTTTGATAACATCGGCTGCGCCTCAACAATTGAAGTAAACTTCATTGTTTTCGGCTTGCGCGATGTTTCACGGATGCAAAGTAACATTTTTTTGAGCAAAGAACATCAAAAAAGTCCGTTAAAATCGGTGAATTGTTCAAAACTATATGAATTTGAGGATGATGCGTGGAACATTCCAAGTTTTGCCGTTGGGCTTCACCTTGTGGCGATCAAGGGAAATCAATAAAGTGGCCACGTCGTCTCGACGCGGCCACCGCTTGTAAACCTTAAAACATCTTTTTTGGACAGGCTGTTACCCATATAAAAACCTCAGCCTGCCCTATTTCTCTCTTGTAATCAAATCATGTGTTACGGTAAGATTTGACAAAATTAATTAAAAAATACAAAAAACACAGCGTTTTGGCAGTGAAAAGAGGAGAAACTCCCAGATTTGATAATGAAAAATGATGATTATGTGAAAAAAGGACGTAAATTTGCACCTTCAAACAGTTTTTTCTGTCCGTGTCCCCATTTAAATGCCAGGAAACGGGCAGGGTAGTGTTTTGAGCCATTAACAAAAGATAAATCACAAATTAGAACTGAAAGATAATGAAAAAAATTGCTTTTTTGATTTTGGCTGCGATGATGACTAGTCTCACATCGCTGGCGATTCCTGCCCATCGAGGTCTGGTGCAAATGCCCCAGCCTGACGGAACGTTGCTGACCATCAATCTTGTCGGCGACGAGTTCTACCATTTTAACACCACAGCCGACGGCTACACGGTGTTGATCAACGAGGCAGGTGCCTATGTTTACGCCCAGCGCCAGGGCAAAACGCTGGTTGAGACCGGCATCCTGGCCCACGACGAGGGCCATCGCACCGCTCAGGAACTTGCTTTGCTTGCGGGAACTCCCAAGCGTCTGACCGATGAGACTCAGGTGGCTCAGGCCCATGTGCGCCGTGCGAAACGTGATGTGGATTTGTCGAACTTTGACTTGGAACACTTCCGTGGTCTGGTTATCCTGATTGAATTCTCGGACGTGCAGTTTGCAGCCGAGAATCCCCAGGAATTCTATACCAATATGTTCAGCACCGAGGGACTGACGGGTTTCCATGATCCCCGCACCGACCGCGACGTCTCCTGCCCGGGCAGTGTGCGCGACTATTTCGATGACCAGTCCAATGGCGCTTTCACACCGCCGTTCGACGTTTATGGTCCCTATAGCACGACCTATAAATCAACTCAGTGCAATCACTACTCCACCTCAATTTTCAAGCAGGCCCTGAAGGATGCCAACAACGAGGTGGATTACACCCAGTATGACAACAACAATGACGGTCGCGTCGACATGGTTTATTTCGTTGTCGCCGGTTACTCGTCAAGCTATGGCGGCAACAACTCAGGCTATCTGTGGCCTCATGCCTCCAACATGTACTATTCCTATCTCTCGCTTGACGGCAAGTGGATTGACCGCTATGCCAGCTCGACCGAGCTGTATGGTTGGGAAAGCAGCCCCAGCTCAGTAGTTGTCGAGGGTATTGGTACAGTTGCCCACGAGTTCAGCCATGTGCTGGGCTTGCCCGACTTCTATGACACCGACTACGCTGAGAGCGGTGGCGAGAGCCATCATCCCGGTGGTTGGGATGTGATGGCCGGTGGCGGTGACTACAACTATGGCCGCTGCCCCGCCGGTTACACCCTGTATGAGCGTTATGCCCTGGGTTGGGCCAATCCCAAGACCATCAACAAGGAAGGTCAGTACAGCCTCGAGGCTGTGAACATCTCGCGTGACGGTTACCTGTTGCGCACTCCGAGAACAGGAGAGTTCTTCACCATCGAGAACCGTCAAAAGACCGGTTGGGACAGCTACATCCCCGGTCATGGCATGATTGTGACCCGCGTTGACAGCACTAACACCAGCGTGTGGGCCAACAACAAAATCAACTGCAATCCCAATCACAACTACTTTGAGATGCTGCGTGCCGGCAACACCACCGAGGGCGACCTGGCCAGCGACCCGTTCCCCGGGACCAAGGGCATCGCCATGATCACCAACGAGACCTTGCCTAACCTCAAAACCTGGAACGGCCAAGACAACTACTACAACCTGGTGGGTATTGCCGAAAGGGCTGGTGTTGTGACCTTTAACGTCGTGAAGGACGGCTCGCTTGACGTGCTCATCGAGGACTTTGAGTCGATGCCCGCCACCACAAGCACCACCGACAGCAATGTGGAAGGCGACTTCACTTATTGGACCTTCAACAAGTCGGGTGTGCGTGCTCCCGGCGAGGACAAGGCCGACGGCTACAACAGCGTGATGATGAAGCTGCCCAGCAACTTCTATAGCCTCACGCCTGTTTACTATAATTTCTACATGGCTTCGCTCAAGGTGTTCAATACCTCATCGACGGCAGCCAAGTATGCGTTGGAATACTCGACCGACGGCGGTCAGACCTGGTTCAAGGCCCTGAGTGCTGCCGGTGGCGATGCTGCCGAGGTGGTTGCCAAAACCACTGGACAATGCTACTGGTCGCTCAACCTCAAGAACAACCAGCCAGCTCAGTTCCGCATCTCACAGGTGGGCGGTAACAAGAACACGGCTACCTATGTGGATAACTTCTCGCTCTATTACACGGGCGATGAAGGCGGTCCTGACATGTATGTGCCTGGCGACGTGAACGGTGACGGGGATGTGAACATCGGTGACATCAATGCCCTCATCTCCATCATTTTGGGTGGCGAGGACAACACCAATGGCCGTTCGGACGTGAACGGTGACGGCGATGTGAACATCGGTGACATCAACGCAGTCATTGCTCTGATTTTGAACTGATAACAAAGAACCAGATTCAAGCATATAGACATTATGATTAAAAAATTGATGTTTTTGTTCCTGGGATTGTCGTGCCTGATGGCCAAGGCGGTCCCAGCCGATCCCACGCCCATTCAGGTGGCTCAGCCTGATGGCACAATGCTCACGGTTGTCCTGCATGGTGACGAGTTCACTCACTATAACACCACCCAGGACGGTTACACCATTGTCAAGAACAAGGCGGGCTTCTACACCTATGCCACCGTTGCAGGTGGCCACCTGGTGCCTGGTGACCGCATCGCTCGCGACGTGGCCCATCGCACTGCTGCCGACCGTGCAGCCCTGGCCAATGTTCCCAAGGGCCTGACCGACCCGTCCAAGGTGCGTGCCGGTGCTCAGATGATGGGACGCCGCAATGCTGCGATGCATCGCGTGGGTGCCGATGGGACGATGGACTATGACAACTTTCGCGGTCTCATCATCCTCATCAACTACACCGACATGCAGTTCTCGATGAATGACGCAAACGGTTTCTATGATGCCATGGTCAACACCCATGACTTCAAGGGATACCAGAGCAGCCATGGCTTTGTGTCGATGACGGGCAGTGTGCGTGACTACTATTACGATAACTCCAACCACATCTTTGACCCCGTGTTTGATATCGTGGGTCCCGTGGACGTTCCTTACACCTGCACCTTCCCCCAGGGCACCAACAACAGCGGCCCGGTCTTCTCGGCTGCACTAATGGCTGTCGATGACCTTGTTGACTTCAGCGACTATGACACCGATGGTGACGGCTACGTCGATATGGTGTTCTTCCTGGTGGCAGGCTATTCGGCCAACTACAGCGGTAACAATCAGAATTACTTGTGGCCCCACATGTATTACCTCTGGCAGGAACCCATGCGCGACGGTGTGGGCTTCTGGCTCTATGCCTGCTCCACCGAGATTGCCGGATGGGAAGGCTATTATGCCGACGTGAACGGCATCGGCACGTTCTGCCATGAGTTCGGTCACGTGTTGGGTCTGCCTGACCTCTATGACACCGACTACAGCGGCAGTGGCGGCGAGAGCCGCAATCCCGGCGAATGGTCGATCATGGCGGGTGGCAGCGGCAATAACTTCGGACGCAATCCTGTGGGCTACAGCTTGTATGAGCGTTATGCGTTGGGATTCACCACACCCGAACTGATTGAAGCCGATGGCATCTATTCGTTGCAGGCTCTGGACCAGAGCAACACGGGCTACAGGTTGAATACACCCACCCAGGACGAGTACTTCCTCATCGAGAACCGCCAGGCCGGCAAGTGGGACCGTTATCTGCCCGGACATGGCATGATGATTGCTCGTGTGGACTCGACCAACGCACGCATCTGGGAACAGAATGAGGTGAATTGCAACCCAAGCCGCATGTATTATGACCTGTTGAGGGCCAGATACAGCGGCCAGGACAGTGGCAGTGACCCCTTCCCCGGCACGTCTGGCGTGACATCGATCACCAATTTCACCACGCCCAACCTGCGCACATGGGACGGCAAATTCAACGATTTTTCTCTCTTGAACATCACCGAGAGTAATCGCATCATCACCTTCGAGGCCAAGGTGGACACTTCGATCGTCGCCGAGGTCGAGGACTTTGAGCTGATGCCCGTTACCGATGACCTGAGCGCCAAGGGCGTGCAGGGTGTTTACAGCAAGTGGGACTTCACGAAGTGTGCTGTGAAGGAATATACTAAGCCCGATGGCACCGTGGGTCACGGCGTGGCGATGAAGAAGCCCAGCCAGTTGACAACATCGGCACCGCTCGAGGCAAAGCCTTATTCGATCAGCTTCACGGTTTACAACCCGAGCAGCATGGCGGCTAACTTCAGGCTCACCTATTCGACTGACAATGGTGAGACATGGTTGGGAGTTACCGACGGCACCATCAGCGCCAAAGCCAATGACGTGACATCGTTGACGGCAAACCTTCCCATCGATGAGCCTATCATGCTGCGCATCAACCAGACCTCGGGCAGCAGTTCGGTGAGCTGCTATCTTGATGACATCAAGATCAACTATACCGACAAGTGGCCTGCTCAACAGGGCATTCCTGGCGACGTGAACGGTGACGGCGAGGTGAACATCGCCGACGTGAATGTTGTGATCAACGTCATCCTGAATGGCGGCACCACCGATGCTGACCTCTTCAAGGCAGCCGATGTGAACGGCGACGGTGAGGTGAACATCAGCGATGTTAATACCCTCATTCAGCTGATTATCTCGCATCCCGCAGATGCTTGAGCATCAAGAATGAGCAAAAAATAGCCCTACCATAATTGGTTAACTAATTATAACAATTTTTTGCACTAAATATTTGGCGCCAAAGGTATAAAAACCTACCTTTGCACCAAAGTTGGAAATATTAATACTATTCATCCTACAGTATGCATCTCGTTGTGAAACGTGGTGCATACTTTTTTGTGGTGCGCAACCCTCTCATCAAGCAGAGAAAGGCTGTCACAAAACTCCTGTCAACCTTTTCAGCGAAGATGACAACTTATTTAGTAACGATGTAAACCAAACGGTCTAATACTGTCAACCTTTTTTAGGAATAGTCATGTCTTTTTTAAAAAACCGAACGCGGATGCCCCCAAATACTTAGCGCCTTAGCGTCTTAGCGTGAGGTAAAAAGGACCGAAGAAGCCCAATTGTCTTAGTTGTTCCAGTTGTTTTCAACAAAAAGAACGCGGATGCCGGTAGCGGGCGTTGCCCACAGTGTATGATGTATGGTGTATGGTGTATGAGATGCGGATACCAAATAACTCCTAACTTCTCACTCCTAACTCCTAACTAAAAAGCGGCATTTGCCGCTTTTTTACTACCTTTGCACCCGTGATTGACGAAAAGACAAATAAGCAGAGGAGGACGCTCTATGTGAGTGACCTGGACGGGACCTTGCTCAACGAGGACTCAGTGCTGTCGGGAGACACTATCGCCATGCTCAACCGCATCATTGAGGAACTGGGCGGGCTTTTCACCGTTGCCACAGCGCGCACGCCAGCCACCGTGGTGCCGCTCATGCAGCAGGTGCATGCCAATCTGCCCTTCATCGTCATCGGCGGGTCGGCGATGTGGAACCCGGTGACTTGTGACTATGAGCACACCCGCTGCATTGACGATGAGACCGTCAATGCCGTGTCCGATGTGTTTGACCGTCATGGGCTCCACCCTTTCATCTACCGTCGCCATGGCAGCCTGCTCTACACGCATCATTGCGGCTCCTTGTCGGTGCAAGAGGAGCGCTTTGTCGCTGCCCGTCAGCATTTGCCGCTCAAGCGGTTCTTCCTTGACGACCAGCACTATCGCCACAATGCCGATGAGGCCTTGCTCATCTTCGCGATGAACAAGTATGCCGTGCTCAAGGCGTTGGCAACCGACTTGCAAGCAGTCTCCACCTGCACGGTGATGCTCTACCATGACATCTTTGACGAGAGCGAGGGCTATCTGGAGATTTTCACTGCCGGCACCAGCAAGGCGGGTGCCATTCGTGACCTCGCCCGCCAGGTGGGCGCCGACCGCGTCGTGGTTTTTGGTGACAACCGCAACGATATCGCCATGCTGCAGGCTGCCGACCACAGTGTAGCCGTGGAAAACGCCTTCTCCGAGGTCAAGGCGGCAGCCAGCGAGGTCATCGGCCCCAACACTGCCGACAGCGTGCCACGATGGATCCTTCATGAACTAGAAGCGAGGAGTGAGGAGTGAGGAGTGAGGAGCGAGGAGCTAACATCCCTATACACCAATACACCAATACACCTATCTTCGCTCCTCCCTCCCCCCTCCTCGCGGGCGTAGCCCGCCATAAAAATTTGCCCAATTCACGGGAATTACCTAATTTTGCCAGTCATTAACTTAATTGCATGGCAAATCTGCGCAACATATATGACTCTCGCCGCGTCTGGAAGGTGGTTTTTCTCGCCATCTCGCTGTTACTGGTGACCTTGTTCCTTTACATCTCCAACAATCTGGTGAAGGATCTGGCAGCACAGGAGCGTGAGCGTATGCAGATTTGGGCAGCCGCCACCCAGGAGTTGGCGACGATGGGCGGCGATGGCGGTGAGGTGGACGCCGACGGCAACCCCATCGGGTCGAGCGCCACCGATGTTGACTTCTTGCTGAGCATCATCGAGACGAACCACAACATCCCCGTGCTGCTGGTTGACGACAAGGATAATATCCTGCTGCACCGCAACTTCCAGCTGCCTGAACCCGAAGACAGCCTGGCTTTTGAGATTGCGCCCGTTAACCTGGAGTACCTCAACAAGAAGCTGCGCCACCTCAAGAACAGCGAGAACAAAATCGATATCGTCATCGACGAGAACACCACGCAGTATCTCTATTACGAGGACTCGACGCTGTTGCGCCGCCTGGCCTATTTCCCCTATATCCAGCTGGCGGTGCTCATCTTGTTCTTTGCGATTGCCTACTTCGCCCTGATGAGCATCAAGAGGGCCGAGCAGAACAAGGTGTGGGTAGGTCTGTCCAAGGAGACGGCTCACCAGTTGGGAACACCCATTTCCTCGCTCATGGCATGGACCCAGTTGCTGGATTCGATGGGCGTGGACAAGAGCATCGTCAACGACATGGACAAGGATGTGAAGCGCCTCTCGACTATTGCCGACCGCTTCTCCAAGATCGGCTCGATGCCCGACAAGGAACTCACCTCGATCAACGAGGCGGTGGTCAACAGTCTGGAGTACATGCGTGCCCGCATTCCCAAGCGCGTGACACTGAACATCCACACCAACGACCAGACCAATAACGGCGTGATGCTGAGCCAGACGCTGTTCGCCTGGGTGATGGAAAACCTCACCAAGAACGCTGTGGACGCCATGGACGGCGAGGGACAGCTCGACATCACCGTCGAGGACAGCCCCAACAATGTGGTCATCCTGGTCAAGGACACGGGCAAAGGCATCGCACGCAAGAACTTCAAGAATGTTTTCAATCCCGGCTTCACCACCAAGAAACGTGGATGGGGCCTCGGCCTGACGTTGGTCAAGCGCATCATCGAGGAATACCACAACGGCCAAATCTACATCAAGGAATCGGAAGTGGGTAAAGGCACCACCTTTGGCATTGAACTCCCTAAAGTCAAGTCACCGTTATGAGCGTCACCAGTAACACAACCTCGCGAGTCACCATGCTGGGCACAGGCAATGCCATGTGTGTGAATTGCTACAACACCTGTTTCTACCTGCACTCGCCCAAGGGTGGACTGCTGGTTGACGGTGGTGGAGGCAACGGCATCATCCGTCAGCTCATGGATGCCAAAATCCCCTTTGAGGGCATCCGCCACATGTTTGTCACTCACAACCACACCGACCACATCCTGGGCGCCATCTGGATGATGCGCAAGATTTCGCCCATGATTTTCAAGGGCAAGCACAAGGGGCCGTTCACCATCTATTGCAATGACGTGGTGCGTCACGCGCTCTACACGATGGGAGAACTGATGATTCCGCGCAAGATTTTCGACTCGATCGGTCAGACCATCATCCTGCGCGAGGTGCAGGACGGTGAGCAGGTCGAGATCGATGATATGCAAATGACCTTCTTTGACATCGCCTCGACCAAGGTCAAGCAGTATGGTTTTGAAGCAAAACTTCCTGACGGACAACGGCTTGTGTGCTTGGGTGATGAGCCATACAGCATCCAGAGTGAGCCCTATGCCCGCAACTGCGACTGGCTGATGTGCGAGGCTTTCTGCCTCTATAAGGACCGCTTTGCGTTCAACCCCTATGAGAAAAGCCACAGCACGTCCCTTGATGCCGGCATGCTGGCCCAGGAACTGGGTGTGAAGCACTTGGTCCTCTATCACACCGAGGACACTAATCTGGCCACGCGTGCAGCCTCCTATGCCGCCGAGGCCGGACAATACTATAAGGGACCCATCCTTGTCCCTAATGACCTTGAATCCTTTGATTTAGTGAAGTAGAGATGAAGGCACGGTGGACATATTGGGTTGTGACGGTGGTCGTGGGATTGCTGCTCGTGGCATGTGCCAGCATCGGGTCGCCCGAGGGCGGACCACGCGATTACACGCCGCCGCAGATGGTGAAATCGTCGCCCGAACCGGGTGCACTCAACTTTAAGGGCAACAAGGTGGAAATCGTCTTTGATGAGTTCATCAACCTCAAGGACCAGCAGAAGAAAGTCATCATCTCACCTGCTCCCAAAACGCAACCGCTCATCCGCACGGTGGGCAAGAAGGTGACCATCGAGTTCCGTGACGAACTGGAGGAGAATACGACCTATGTCATCGACTTCTCGAATGCCATTGAGGACAATAACGAGGGTAATCAGCTGGACGGCTATTCGTTCGCTTTCTCGACAGGCGATGAGATCGATACCCTGGCGATGTCGGGTATCGTGCTGCGGGCCAAGGACTTGGAGCCGATGCAGCACATCATCGTGGGCCTGCACAGCAATCTTGACGACACGGCGTTCACCCATGTGCCGCTGGAGCGCGTGAGTCGCACTAACGACCGTGGAAAATTCACGCTGCGCAACCTCAAGCCGGGCAGTTATCATGTGTTTGCTCTCAATGATGTGGACGGTGACTACCGCATGGCGCGCACCGAGGACATCGCCTTCCTGGACGAGATCGTCGTCCCCTCGACGGGCGAATACACCTCACAGGACACGGTATTCACCTATGACCATCGCGTGGACACGGTGATGACCGCCACGCACACGCTTTTCCTGCCCAACGACTTGCTGTTGTGCATGTTCAACGAGGGCTATCGTTCGCACTATGTGAAACAGACTGCGCGTCCCGAGGCCAGCAAGCTGCATGTGCTGTTTGGCGCTCCCAACGACACCCTGCCCATGATGGAGGTGTTGCGTCCTGCCGATCACCAGCGCGACTGGTATCGTGTGGAACGCACCGCCACTAACGACTCTCTCTTCTACTGGATTACCGACTCGGCTATGATCAAGACCGACACTATCATCGTGGCGATGACCTATCTGCGCACCGACACCGCCGACCGTCTGGTCGAGGTCACCGACACCGTGCGTTTCGGCTACCGCAAGCCCAATGCCCAAATCAAGGAAGAAGAGAAGAAAGCCAAAGAGCGCGAAGAACGTGCCAAACGCCTCGCCCAACTGCTTGAGAAACAAGAGAAAGCCGTTACGCAAGGCAAAGAATTGAGCGAAGGTGAACTCGAGGAACTCAAGGAATTGCAGCATGTGGATCCCGACGAGATTCCTAGACTGAAGATGGACCTCGCCAAGAGCGGTACCCTGGACGTGGGAGACTCCATCATTTTCAAGTTCGATACACCCATTGCCACCATCAATCCTGCTGGCGTGCATCTGGAAATCAAGCGCGACACCTTGTGGGTGCCCTACCCCTCGGTGCCGCCGGTGCGTCCAATTGATGACCTCAACCCCTTGCGCTATTGGTTGCCTTTCACCACCCAGCCCGACTCGGTTTATCGCGTGACCGTTGACAGTGCGGCAGTGGTATCGGCCTATGGTTTGACCAATGAAAAGTTATCAAAAGAGTTGAAAGTGAGCGGATTGGAGGAATATGCCAATGTCTATTTCACGGTCAATGTCAAGGACAGTGCATTTGTGGAACTGCTCGCCAGCGGCGAAAAAGTGGCGCGCACCGTGCCTGTGCAAAATGGAGCCTTTGAGTTGCTCAACGTCAAGCCGGGCACTTATTATCTGCGATTGACGATTGACAAAAACGGCAACGGCAAGTGGGATACAGGAAACTATGCTGAGCACTTGCAGCCCGATGAGGTCTATTACTACCCCAAGAGACTGAACCTGCGCCGCAATTGGGACCTTGACGAGACCTGGAATATCTATCAGACAGCCCTCGATCTGCAAAAGCCCGAGGACATCCGTCACAACAAGCCCGAAAAGGCTAAAAACAAGGTAGAGAAAAAGCAAAACAGGTCAGACGAAGACGAGGAAGAGGATGAATTTGGCACCGGCATCACCAACACCTATACCGGTGACAAGTACAATGACGCCAAGCGCAGCCGCACGAATCGCCTGAATAGATAATTGCCCTCTCCTGCGCACTATTACATTAACAGTCTCATATTTAGGAAATTAATGAACTGTGCTTCGCTGTTCATCGCATCGGTGACTGAAATTATCAGGAAAATTTTTCAAAAAACGCTTGCATATTAAAAAAAAGTAGTACCTTTGCACCGCTAAACGCAAAACCAACATGCCCAGGTGGCGGAATTGGTAGACGCGCACGTTTCAGGTGCGTGTGCCGCGAGGTGTGCGGGTTCGAGTCCCGCCCTGGGCACCACCACAAGTCCCTGACAATCAATTGATTGTCGGGGACTTCTCTTTTTGTGTCTCAAAATGAGAAGAAAAAAGGCATGGAAATGTTTTGATTTTCGGATAGTTAGGTATACCTTTGCGGCCAACAAAAAGTGAAAAAGGACCAATGCAATATAATACAGCCATCACAACAATTCTTATTGCGCGAGTCACCCGACGACTCGGCATTGTCCGTTATTCTGGTGCCACTGGCTGCATTCAAGCACATCCTTTAGTTCATCCATCCGTCTGAATCCGTTTCAGCGAGTAGAAGATATTCCAGAGTGTTGAGATGCAGCTGCGCAGGATCTCAACACTTTGTCTATTATATATGCTTGTTTTTAATTCATTTTATCATTCACTTATTAATCAACGATGAATCATGAAAAAGACGATGATTACTGTTTTATTGGCTGCACTGTCAATCACAATGGCATGTGCAAGTGCTCCGCAATCTCTCATGACAAAAAACGTGCGTCATTTGGTCGATGTGGACTCGTTGCCCTCCAAGAGGACTTGTGGCATCGACGTGTCAAAGCATCAAGGCTTAATTGACTGGCAGCAGGTTGCCCAAACCAAGGTGGCTTTTGTGTATGTCAAGGCTACCGAGGGCGCGTCACTTGTTGATCCCCGCTACAAGGAGAACATCAAAGGCGCGAATAAAGCAGGCTTCAAGGTGGGTGCATACCATTATTTCAGGACCACCTCCAGCCCTCAGGACCAGTTTGATAACTTCATCAATGCGGTTGGAGAGGACGAATTGGATCTGATTCCCGTCGTCGATGTGGAAGAGAAGAGAAATTGGAGTAGTCAGGAACTGCGCGATAGCCTCAGGGTGTTTGTGGATCTCATTGACCATCACTTTGGTTGCAAGCCCATCATCTACACTGGCGAAAAGTTCTATAATGAATTCTTGGGCGAGGCGTTCAATGATTGTATGCTCAATGTCGCCAAATATACTGCTAATGGACTGTGTGTTAACCGCAAGTGGCAACTCTGGCAGTTCAGCGAGAGCGGAAAAGTCTCTGGCATTAAAGGGCCTGTGGACCTGAACGCCCTGGACGATAGAATCAAGATTGAGGATATCATGCTGCCCGAGAAAGACTGAAAAAGCGATATCATGAGCTTTCCAGGTCTTCTCAATGGTCGCAGATGCCGATGACAGCTAAATCTGGTTGATGAGCGCTAGCATCTGGTCAATGATGGTGCGGTTGTTGTTCAGACGCGGCACCTTGCGTTGACCGCCAAGTTTGCCGGTTGATGCTAACCATCGGTCAAACAAGCCTGCCGGTGCGATGACTAGCGACGGAGCGCCAAGGAAGATATCGCCCGTGCGCTTGGCGTCATAGTCGCTGTTGGCCTCGCGCAAGTGCTGGTCCAGCAGTTGTATGAAGCGCGCAGTGTCGACGGGTTGGCGAGCAAACTCGATGAGCCATTGGTGATGACCACGGCGGTTGTCTTGAGCATATACTGGTGCAGCAGTGTAGTTAAGCACTTCTGCATCAGTTTCTTGTGCTGCCAGTGTGATGGCGTGGTCGGCATTGTGCACCATCAACTCCTCGCCAAAGGCGTTGATGAAACTGCGGGTGCGGCCCGCAATGGTGATTTTCACGGGATTCAGTTGCTCGATGGTCACCGTGTCGCCCAGACGGTAGCGCCACAAGCCGTTGGCGGCCGTGATGATAAGCTCATAGGTGCGCCCTGCCTCAATTTCCCAGATGGGATAGACTTCGGGCGTCTCGCTATCGCTTTCCTCGATGGGCAGGAATTCAAAGAAAACACCTGCGTCAAGCAGCAAGAGCATCGCCTCGCTGTCCCAATCGCTCTGCACGGCAAAGAAGCCCTCGCTGGCGTTGTAGGTGTCCAGGAAATGCATCTTGCCCATGTCGCAGATCTCCTCATATTGCTGGCGATAAGGCTCAAAAGCGATGCCTCCATGGAAAAATACCTCCAGATTGGGCCACACCTCGTGGATGCACGTTTTGCCGGTCTTTTTGAGCACTTCTTTCAGCACGGTGAGGAACCACGACGGCACACCACTCAGGTTGGTCACGTTCTGTCCGATGCTCGCTTCGACCAGTAGAGGCAGTTTCTCGGTCCAGTTCTCCATGAGCGCCACGCGGCGGTTGGGAATGCGCACCAGGTTGGCCAGCGGGTTCATGTTCTCGATGAGGTTGGCGCTCAGGTCCCCTACCCTCACTCCGCGCTTCAACTGCAGGTTGTTGGCGAAGCTGCCGCCCAGGATGAACGCTTTGCCCGATAAAATGCGGCTAGACGGGTTTAAATTCAGGTAATGGGATACAACATCACTGCTGCCCAAAAAGTGGTTCCAGTGAAACGATTCGCGCGTTATGGGGATATATTTGCTGCGTCCGTCGCTCGTCCCCGAGGATTGAGCGAAATTCACGCAGTGGCCGGGCCACAATTCGTCTTTTGCCCCGTTGATCATGCGCATGATTTGAGGCCTCAGGTCCTCATAGGAATATAGTGGCAGGGTCGAGGCAAACTGGCGGTAGGTCCTGATGGCTGAGAAATCATATTTGCGGCCGATGCGGGTGAGTGACGCCTTCTCGATGAGCCGCACGAGTTCGCCCTGCTGCACCGCATCGGCGTGGTCGATGTAGCGTGCGTGCTGCTGCAGGCGTCCCAGAAAATGGCTGCGAAAGAATGGTGTGAAATCAATCATGTCCGCAAATGATATTCTCGATGAATCGGTAAAAATCTGTGATGAAAAAATGCCATCTTTTCCCGATGAAAAAACGCTATTCTTTATCGGGTGATTCAATATTTACAACAGGCTCATTATCAAGTAACTGACGATACAAGTCGGTCATTTTTCTATAAAAAACCGGATAGTCGAGTTTTTCTTGAAAATCATGTTGTGCCTGGACGCCCAATCGTGACCGCATGGCGGGCTCGTTGAGCAGCTGGTTGATGGCCTGGGACAAGGCCTTCGCATCACCTGGCGGGACGAGCAGACCATTCACCCCGTTGGTGACATATTCGGGTTGAGCGCCATTGTCGCTGCAGATGTGTGCCTTGCCTGCCATCATGTATTCCAGGTTGGCGATGCCCAGGGCCTCGGGCTGGATGGACGGCAGCACACCGAAGTCGGCCTGCCTCAAGTATTCCAGGATGTTGTCTCTGAATCCCAGCAGTGTCACGTTGTTGACAAGCCCGCTCGAGACAATGGCGCCCTTGAAAAGCGCCTTGTATTTAGGCTGTCCCTCGCCGATTACCACGAGATGATACTTGTCCTTGTCAACTGTCTTGAGTGCCTCAATGAGCGTGTCGAGTCCTTTTTCTTGGGCCAGTTTGCCATGATAAATGATCAGCGCCTGTTGTGGATCCATACCCAATTCGTTTCTTAAATTAGGTACTGTGGTGCCTAACTGGCTGTCACACACGCTGTCACGGATAACTACAGTGCGGTCGGCATACTGTTTTTTGGCTTTCCCGACAAAGGCATCTCTTGCCATTTGTGACGAGAACACAAAGCAGTCAATGGACTTGTACAGCTTGGTGTACATGTAGTTGCGTTTGGGCTTGTAAACGCCATGCACGCTCACCACAACGCGCGTGTTGCGGTTCTCGCTGATGCGTCGTGCCATCACGGCCATGAAGGCGTCCCTGAAGCTGTGAACGTGGATGATGTTGTGCCCCTTGCGCAACAGTCGCGCAAACCTCACCGGGCTGTCGATATCGGTGACCCCTTTGAGCGGAAGGATGGAAATAGGGATTTCCAGGCGCCTGAATTGCTTGAGCACATTGGGATGTTTGCGGCACACCACCTCGACATAGAAATCTTGATCTTGACGCAACAGCGCGGTCAAGTCATAGGTGTATTGCTCGGCTCCCGTCCAATGCTTGTTAGAAACGATATGGAAAACGTTGATCATCGTCTTTTAAGTCTTGTTCGTCTTGGAGCATATCCAATCGAGGCACGAAGATACTCATTTTTTTTGTTTTAGCGCTTGCAAAGCCTTAAAAATCGTTCAATCACTCCCCTATCCCACCCTTTGTAAATAAAAACGGCACGGCGAGACTGATGCCTCGCTGTGCCTTGTTGTGTGGGTCGAAGCAGTGGATGTGCTCTCCCCTACTCTGTCATTCGGATCACTCGGCCTTCTTGTCGTCGCCCGAGAACAGTTCCTTGATGCCGCCGATGGATCCCAGCAGATTGGTTGCCTCATAGGGCAAGTAAACCGTCTTGGTTTTGTCGCCGCTGGCCACGGTGTCAAGCATCTGGATGTACTTCTGGGCCAGCAGATAGTTGGCGGGATTGGTGCTCTGCCCCACTGCCTGGGTGATTTTGTCGATGGCGATAGCCTCGGCCTCGGCTTTGCGGATGCGTGCCTGAGCTTCACCTTCGGCGCGCAGAATCTCGGTCTGCTTGTCGGCCTCGGCCTGGTTGATGCGTGCGGTCTTCTGACCCTCGGACTGGAGGATGGCAGCCTGCTTCTGACCCTCGCTGGTCAAGATGGTAGCGCGTTTGTTACGCTCGGCTTGCATCTGTTTTTCCATAGCCTGCAGCACGGTTTGCGGCGGCTGAATGTCCTGTAACTCAACGCGGTTCACTTTGATACCCCACTTGTTGGTGGCATCGTCCAGCACGGCGCGCAGTTTGGAGTTGATGGTGTCGCGCGAGGTGAGTGTCTGGTCCAGCTCCAATTCACCGATGATGTTACGCAAGGTGGTCTGCGTGAGCTTCTCGATAGCGTTGGGCAGGTTGTTGATTTCATACACTGCCTTGAAGGGGTCCATGATCTGGAAATAGAGCAATGCGTTGATCTGGGTCATTACATTATCCTTGGTAATCACGTTCTGCTTGTCAAAGTCATAGACTTGCTCACGCAGGTCGATCACCGAGGTGGTGCGATAACGTCCGTGCTCATAGGCGACGATGCTCTTGGCGCGGTCGATGAACGGGATGATGATGTTGATGCCAGGCTTGAGTGTGGCGTAGTATTTACCCAGGCGCTCGATGATTTTGGTCTCGCTTTGCGGGATGATCACAAGGCTGTTCTTCACCAGGATGAGTGCCAGCAGAATAACGACAATGAGAAAAATTGATAATGCTGTCATAGTGTTATAGTTATTAGTTAGTGATAAGTGTTCTGATGTTTGATGAGCAATCATTCCACAGGTTCCACGGTGAGGATGATGCTGTCCATCTTGATGACGCGCACACGGGTGCCTTCGGCAATAGCGATGCTGCCGGTGCTGCGTGCTTTCCAGTCGTCACCGTCGATGGCGACGCGGCCATAGCCGTTGGCTTCGATGTTCTCGGTCACGCGGCCTTCACGCCCGATCACTGCCTCGGCGTTGCTCAGACGTTCCTTGGTGGGTTTGTGCAATTTCTTGATGAGAGCCGGCCGTACAAGCAGCAGACTCAAGGCCGAGACCACAGCAAACATGATGATTTGCCACGTCAGATTTGCTCCACAACCGGCGATAATGGCGCTGAAAGCGGCACCGATGGCAAAGCAAAGGATGAAGAAATCACCAGATGATAATTCTAGAATGAGGCACACGATGGAAATGATTACCCAAATGAGCCAGAGGTTAGATGTGAAAAACTCAGTCATAGCTGTAAATTTTTATAATGTTTAATTATTCTCTTCTCGATACATCAGTTTGACGCAACACCGTGCCCAAAAACTACATCCGTCAGCAAAAATATTCTCTTTACACCTGATGCGGGACGGCTCCGCTAAGATTCCCTCAAAGGTAAACATTTTCTTTCAGATGTGCAAAAATTATGCCAAAATCCGTAAAAAATAAGCGTGCGGTTGTCCGAGCTAGGGCTAATTTTTGATTCTCGCGGGGTTAAAATGGGGTTTTGGACTGAATTTCAGCGCATTTAGCGTTTTTTGCTGAAATCTCAGAAAAATCGGGTAGGGGAGTCTTGGACGGGAAAGAGGTCCGCAGCGCTGAATTTGCCCGAATCAAGTCCGCTTGCTGCTCAATTCTTCCCCGATTGTTATGATTTCTCAAATAATAGTGTTATCTTTGCCTCCCGTTTTCAAGACATGATAAGAATGATTGAGGTGAACTATATGGTGCAGGGTAATGTCACGCTTCCGCGGCTCAACGAGGCTGTGGTGCGCGACTGGATTGACCGTGTTGCACAGAACCTCGGGAAGCGGGTAGGGCGATTGACCTACGTCTTCTGTGACGATGAGTACATCCTCAAGACCAACCGCGACTTCCTGGGTCATGATTACTATACCGACATCATCACCTTTGACTACTCCAATGCACGTCGCATCGCCGGCGACATGGTGATTTCGCTCGACACGGTGCGCACCAATGCCGAGGGACTGGGCGTGGAGTATGAGTCAGAACTGATGCGCGTCATCATTCACGGCGTGCTGCACCTGTGCGGCATCAATGACAAGGGTCCTGGCGAGCGCGAGATCATGGAAGCACATGAGAACGCTGCGCTGGCTATCTTGCCGACTAACGCAATCCAGAAATGAGATCAGACTATGATGTGATAGTGGTGGGTGCCGGCCATGCCGGTTGCGAAGCTGCTCATGCGGCTGCGCGTCTGGGGTCGCACACCCTGCTCATCACCATCGACACGAACAAGATTGCTCAGATGAGCTGTAATCCTGCTGTCGGTGGCATTGCTAAGGGTCAGATAGTGCGCGAAATTGACGCTTTGGGTGGTCAGATGGGTATCGTCACCGACCGCAGCAGCATCCAGTTCCGCATGCTCAACCGCAGCAAGGGACCCGCCATGTGGAGCCCCCGTTCGCAAAGTGACCGCCAGCAGTTCATCCTTGAGTGGCGTGCGGTGCTTGAGAACACGCCCAATCTGTTCATGTGGCAGGATTCGGTCAATGAATTCATCATCGAGGGTGGGGTAGTGAAAGGTGTGAAAACGCTCTTGGGCCAGACTTTCACGGCACGCGCTGTCGTGCTCACGGCAGGTACTTTCCTCAACGGATTGATGCATGTGGGAACGGTAAAAACGCCAGGTGGCCGCGTGAGTGAACCCGCTTCGCACGGCATCACCGAGCAGTTGGCATCATTGGGCTTCACTGTCGGTCGCATGAAGACCGGCACACCGCCGCGTCTGGACGAGCGCACCATCGACTTTTCGCAGTGCATCAGGCAGGACGGTGAGCAGGATTTCCATCACTTCTCGTTCATGCCAGGCATCGCTTCATCGCTGCCCCAACGACCCTGTTGGATTGTGCACACCAACGAGCAGGTGCATGACGTGTTGCGTGAAGGACTGCCGCAATCTCCGCTCTATAATGGACAGATCACCAGCATCGGTCCTCGTTACTGCCCCAGCATCGAGACGAAAATCGTCACCTTTGCTGACAAAAATTCTCATCAGCTATTCATCGAGCCCGAGGGTGCAGCGACCCATGAGATGTATCTGAACGGCTTCTCGTCGTCGCTGCCTTGGGAGGTTCAGCTGGCTGCGTTGCGATACATTCCCGCCTTGCGTGATGTCCATGCTTTGCGACCGGGTTACGCCATCGAATATGACTTCTTTGACCCCACCCAACTCTATCACACCTTGGAGTCCAAACTGGTGAAAAACCTGTTCCTTGCCGGTCAGGTGAACGGCACTACGGGCTATGAGGAGGCAGCAGGGCAGGGTCTGGTTGCTGGTATCAATGCTCATAACTGTGTTCACGAACTTGAGCCGTTCACCCTGGGTCGCAACGAGGCCTACATCGGTGTGCTCATCGACGACCTGGTGACCTGTGGCGTGGACGAGCCCTATCGCATGTTCACCTCGCGTGCCGAGCACCGCATCCTGTTGCGTCAGGACGATGCCGACATGCGTCTCACCGAGAAAGGCTACCAGTTGGGCCTCGCCACACGCGAGCGCTATGATCTCATGATGTCCAAGCGAGACCAGATTGAGCGTCTCAACGCCTTCACCCGCGAGTTCACCGTCAAGGCTGCTGCCATCAATCCCTTGTTTGAGGAGTTGGGTATGCAACCGCTCACTCAAGGACAGCGTCTGCATGACCTCTTGCTGCGTCCGCAGCTCAACCTGTCAATGCTTGCTCCGCGTTTGCCCGAGGTGGCTGCTCGTGTCGAGGAACTTGAGGCTGCCCGTCGTGACGAGATTGTTGAGGCGGCCGAGATTGCCATCAAGTACAGCGGCTACATCGAGCGTGAGACCCTCATCGCCGAGCGTGTGTCTCGTCTCGACAACGTGACCTTGAAGGGCAAGTTTGACTATTCGCAAATTCGCCAGATCTCCACCGAGGCTCGCCAGAAGCTGCAAGCCATCGACCCCGAGACCGTGGGCCAGGCGTCCCGCATCCCGGGTGTGTCGCCCAGCGACATCAACATCCTGCTTGTCCTGCTGGGTCGATAATATTGTTCCACGTGAAACAACAAACATCTAATATATTGATTTACAATGGATAATAAACAATTAGAGAAAGTAAAACGCATTGTGCGCAACATCCCCGATTTCCCCGTTAAGGGTATCCAGTTCAAGGACCTGACCACGGCCTTCAAGGATCCCGAGGCTTTGCAGGTGATGGTTCAAGCCATGACCGATTTGTACCGTGACAAAGGCGTTACCAAGGTGGTGGGCATCGAAGCCCGCGGCTTTATTGGCGGTGCCATCCTCGCCACCCAGCTGAATGCAGGCTTCGTTCCCTTGCGCAAGCCGGGCAAGCTGCCCGCCGAGGTCATCCAGAAGTCCTATACCAAGGAATACGGCACCGACACCATCGAGATTCACCGCGACGCCATCACCCCCGATGACGTGGTTGTCCTCCATGATGACCTGCTGGCCACCGGCGGCACGATGCTGGCTGCCTATGAGCTGGTGAAATCGATGAATCCCAAGAAGGTTTACATCAACTTCATCTGCGATTTGGCCGACCTGCACGGACGTGACGTGTTCCCCGAAGACGTGGAAATCACCTCGTTGTTCACCTTCTAGAAGGAGTAGGTAATCCCTCTCCAGCTTCTATTGAATGAACGCGCGATGACCGACGACCTCAAGCTCAAGCTGTCGCTGCTCCCCGAGGATCCAGGCGTGTACCGCTATCGCAACCGCGAGGGCGTCATCATCTATGTGGGCAAGGCCAAGAACCTGAAGCGCCGTGTCAATTCCTACTTCAACCGTGAGCATGCGTCGCTGCGCACCACCATGCTGGTGCGCAACATCGCCGACCTGGAGTACACCGTCGTCAACACCGAGGAGGAAGCCCTCGACCTTGAGAACGCCCTCATCAAGGAGTATCAGCCGCGCTACAACGTGCTGCTCAAGGACGACAAGAGCTACCCGTGGATATGTATCTCAGGAGACTTGTACCCGCGTGTGTATATCACCCGCGAGCAGCGCGCCAAGGGGGACCGATACTATGGTCCTTACCCGCGCGCCGAGGTGGCCAAGGTGCTCATCGACACCATCCGCCAGATCTATCCGCTGCGCACCTGTCGCCTGAGTGTTTCACGTGAAACGGTCGAGGCGGGCAAGCACCGCCTGTGCCTGCAATACCACATCCACCGCTGCGAGGGCTGCTGCCAGGGCTTGGTTTCGCCCGAGCAATATGGCGCTTACATCAGCGAAATACGCCAGATTCTGAATGGCGACACCCACCAGCTCATGGACTTGCTCATGGCGCAGATGCAGCAGCTTGCCAGCGAGCTGCGTTTTGAGGAGGCCGAGGTGCTCAAGCGCCGTTACAAGCTGCTGGAACACGTGCGCCGTCGCTCGGTCATCGTCAGCCCCACAGTCCACAACATCGACGTGTTCGGGCTGCTGCGCGACGATGATGCCGCCTGGGTGAGCTTCATGCACATGCGGGGTGGGGCAGTGGTGCAGTCCATCACGCTGGAGTATCGCCTGTCCACCCACGATGAGGACGATGCCGAGATCATGTCGATGGCGGTTGCCGAGGTGCGACAGCGCTTTGCCGACACCTACCGTGCCGACCGTGTCACCGAGGCCGTGGTCAACGTCCTGCCCGATGTGGAGTTCGCCGGACTCACGTTCGCCATCCCCCAGCGCGGAGACAAGAAAAAACTGCTTGATATCGCTGTCAAGAACGCCACACAGCGTCGCACCGACCGCCTGCGCATGATGGAGAAGCTCAACCCCGAACAGCGCACCACGCGCACGCTAACCACCATGCAGCGCGACCTGCGTCTGCCGGTGCTGCCGCGCCATGTGGAGTGCTTTGACAACAGCAACATCAGCGGCGTGAGCCCTGTCGCTTCATGCGTGGTATTTCGCGGTGCTAAACCCTCCAAGAAGGAATATCGCCACTTCAACATCAAGACTGTCGAGGGGGCCGACGACTTTGCCACGATGCGCGAGGTCGTCACGCGTCGCTACAGCCGTCTGGTGCAAGAAGGGCAGGAACTGCCGCAACTGCTCATCGTGGACGGCGGCAAGGGTCAGGTGACCGCGGCGCTCGAGGCGCTTGAAGGCATCGGTCTGCACGGCCAAATCGCCGTTGTGGGCATTGCCAAGCGGCTTAACGAGGTCTATTTCCCTGGCGACAGTGTACCCCTGTACATCGACAAGAACAGCGAGACGTTGCGCGTCATTCAGCGCCTGCGCGACGAGGCACACCGCTTTGCCATCACCTTCCACCGCAAGCAACGCAGCAAGAGTCAGGTGCACAGCGCCCTCGATGACGTGCCGGGCATCGGTCCCAAGACGCGCACCCTGCTGCTGCGCCATTTCAAGTCCCTCAAACGCATCCGCGAGGCTTCTCCCGACGAACTCGCAGCCCTCATCGGCCCCGCCAAGGCCAAGGCCCTCATCGCAGCGCTGTCGTCACTGTGACTCAGGCAGGGTAGGGGACTGGAGATTTTCCTGCGACATACCATCATCGCCGTCCTTTACCGCAACTTTGTGCTCATGAGCCTTAATGAACGGCTCCAATCGCCCCTTAAGTCCCAGCAGTTCAGCTATGCGACGCTTCTTGTTATACACCGAGTGCGGTTCGTTATAACCCATGCATGCCATGATCACCGAGGTGGGCAGGTGGCAGCAACACAGGCTCAACACACGCAAATCACTCTCAATCAGATTCTTGTTGGTTTCTCTCAGTTGGCCGATGAGGTTGCCATGCGTGCTGTCGGCATAGGCTTGGAGGCTATTCCAAAACGATAGGTCGGGCTTTCGACCCTTAAAGCTTTCTTCAAACAACTTGCTGAATCTTGACTCGTTGTCGGTGTGTTGTATGTTATGCATCTCCACTAGTTGTGTAAATAGCTTCAGTTGTAGTTTCAGTGCATCCTTGAGTTTGTCGCTCATCTCGACATTGCCTTTGAGACGAGTTGATAGTTCTTCAGCCTCTTCATGTAATTGCTCGATTTGGTCTTCTCGTTCTTTGAGCCGTCGTTGGCGCTCTTTTGCCTTGTATCCGAAGACCAATAGCGCAAGGGTTAATAGACTGACAACGAGTAGACCGCCAATCACTATTATAGCCAGCATACTACGATAACGCAGTTTCTCGTTTTTCAAGGTCTCGTTATCATAGTTTTCCTCCACCTCACGCAGACTGAATTGCATTCCATTGGCACTCAACGAGTCATTAATGTGGGTCGTCATTTGCACATAATGGTGATATTGCTCGATGTCTCCACGCCTGCGTGCTATTTCGGCTTGACACAGGAAATAGAATAACTTGTCCAGCTCTGACCTCTGAGCAGTTCTCACCTGATTCAGGAAAAGGCTGGCCGAGTCGGGTTTGTTCTGTTTGGCCAGCGTGAGTGCCGCAATCATAAACAGATCCATAAGGTCTTCGCTGTCAGGGTTGTTAACTATCAGGGCAAGCGCATGGTTTTTAGCTTCATTGATATATTGGGGATTAGAACTCATGGCTTTGAATTCGTCGATGGCGATGTCGTTGATGAGCACGAGGTCGTCTTCACGCAGGCGTTGAGCCATCTCGCGGGCTTGGGTCAGGTAGGGCATCACGCTATCAGGGTTGGTCTTGTAATAGGAACTGCCAATCTCTGTCAGGCAGGTCAAGATGTAAAAGCTGTCGGGCACCTGCTTGAAGTGTGACAGGGCCTCCTTGAACATCATCACATCGCTGCTGTCGGCCACCAGGTGGTCTCGATAGATATTGCCGATCCTCAACTTGATGTAGCCCTGCAGGAATTCGTCATCGGCAGGGACTGTCGTGGCAGCCGACTTGTAGTGGCGCATCGCCCCCTCGGGGTCGCCCAGCTCTTCGGCGACCGCACCTTTGTAAATATAGGCGCGGGTGAGTTTCTCCTTGTCGCTGCTGTGGCGTTGGTAATAGGCAAGCGTCTGGTTGATGTCGCTGTCACTGGTGGCGGTGATGTAGCAGCGGTAGCGCGCTTGGGTCAGCAGCAGGGCGTGGTAGGCGCGATTCCCCTCATTGGTCAGAGAGGAAGGCTCAATGTCGTTAAGCCTCGCCAAGGCGCTGTCAGGTTGACGGGTCAGCAGACTGTCGATGGCGACCAGGCGTGGGTCGTCATGACTGCCACCGCCACAACCCGTCAACAGCCATGTCGCTATGTTGACGATAAGCACTAGGAGGATGTTTTTACTGTTTGTCATCGGTAATGTTCATCTTGAAAAACTTCTTTTCGATTCATGCAAAACGGTGTTTATATTGCGTGCTGAAAATGTCGCCGATTCACCTGGAAATACCACAAAATTACTACTTTTTTCCCTCCCGCAAAACCACATTACACACACATTACATTTTTATTTTTTAATTCATTGAAAACCAGTGGTTTAAAAAATCAGATATTACATGTAAATATTTGCTTAATCCATTGATACAGAGTAACTTTGCAGGGAACAGATGATAATTCTTTTATGTGCTATGAAAAAGATGCTATTATTGATTCTTGGGCTCCTGTTTGCGGGGCAAGTTTTTGCCGATTCACCTATTGACAGAGGTGGAGAAGGGAGCGACCTTTGCGGTCTATCCCTCAAGTTTTTAACACAAACTGTTGCTTGCTGCAAGATTATTTAGTAAATTTGCAGCAAACAAACATAAAAATTGAGAGATTATGAAAAAGACAATACTAATTACAATTCTTGCCCTGCTGGGCATGACCCAGGCGGTGGCGCAGGAATACGAGTACGTCCCCTTCGTGCGCGAGGGCGTCAAGTGGGTGTATTGCATAAAGAATTATGACTATGATGAGAATAAATGGTGCACAAATCCAGCTTGGGGAGATAATATGACTTATCGCACTCTTGAGTTGAGAGGGGACACTATCATCAATGGCAAGACCTACAAGGCAATGCACATGTGTGTGGATGATGTGGACAGTGAACCAAACGATGTCGTAGTCATATATTTGCGTGAGGAGGACAAGGTGGTTTACGGTATTATCCCAGACGGAAAACTTTATTATGACTGTCATGTGTATAATTATTACACCCAGCCTTTAGACTTGGATTATTACAACGGGGAGGAGTTTGTTTTATATGATTTTAATGACCCTGTGGCTTATTGGGATGGCATCTTTGCAAGTCCAACTTACCAAAATGAATACTATGAAGATTACTATTACAATCTTTTCAGTACTGACACAATAGTTGTCGGCAACCACATGGCAAAATGCTATGATGGAGGGATTTCATATTATAACTTTAAAACGATTGAAGGGATTGGTTGGGTTGCAAGTTATGGCAATACTAATGTATTGTGTCTACACTACCCTCAGTGGGGAAGTATTTATGCCAGTTCATTTTGGTTTAGCCATGTTAAAGAAGATGGTGAAATTGTCTATCCTCAAGGATATGTAGATGACAGGTATTTGCCCTTGATACGCGAGGGCGTGAAATGGATTAACGAGCGGGTTACTGTCAATGACGGAGACACCACATGCTGCTACTATGCATATGAATTCAACGGAAACCATCCTGAAAAAGACGGTAATGTCGTTTATAAAGCATTGTACTCAACCACCTTTAACAAAAACGGAGTTGAGACAGAAAGCGCCAAACAACTGGTTGCGGGATTACGAGAGGTGGATGCCAATGTCTCATGTTTCAATAACGAGGTATTAAACAGTGTGATCAGAGAGGACAGGAATTTAATTAATTTCTTTGGTCATGAGTTATATCGAATGCAGAGTGAGACTCAAATGTACGTTATTAACCATTACATCACCCACCAACGTGAGCAGTTCCTGAATGCAGAGAATTTTATCATGGTAGAACCGATTGTGATAGATGGAGTAATCTGTGGCCGTTGTGCCTATATCGGCGAGCAGGGCGACACGTTGGCCTATGTGGTTGAGGGCATCGGTTTTGACAGCCGTGACTTGGGCGACCTGCTGACGCCGTTCACGCGCAAGCCCGATTCCAATGCCGAGCATCAGGAATGGTGCGGCCTGAGCCACGTCATCAAGAACGGCCAGATCATCTACAAGGGCATGCGCTACCGTGACGCCACCGACGGCATCGACGAGGTGGTGGCCGACAGGATGCGCCGCCCGCTTGACCCGAACTACTACAACCTGATGGGCCAGCCCGTAGGCCGTGAGGTGCCCACCACCCCCGGCATCTACATCCACCAAGGCAAAAAGATCGTGGTACGTTAGCGGGCCGTTAGCCCGCGGTGTATGAGGGCGGCTTTCGCCGCCGTGTTTGAGTGTATTAGCGGCTAGCGCCGCGTGTAAAAGTGTATCAGTGGCATCTGTCGCCCATACGGGCAGCGGATGCCATTAGTTTAATCCGCGTCATCAGCGTTTAAAAAAAGAACGCGGCAGCCAACTCCTAACCCCTAATTCCTAACTCCTCACACCCATAAGCGCGGCAGCCCCAATTGCGCCTTAGCGTGAGAAAAAAGAATGCAAAAATTAGTTCAATTCGTGAAATTAGCATTAGCCCCGCAGG
>JAEEGL015442283.1_pt1 | contig 44563 bp, 33 predicted proteins | sample 9134231 | NCBI WGS metagenome assembly JAEEGL01 (sample SAMN16246548, study PRJNA631951) | gut metagenome | biome: gut microbiome; feature: rumen; material: fiber-attached | host: Bos | place: Iran: Karaj | collected 2018-10 | reverse complement strand
CTGACGGCGATGAGCCTGTCCAGCACCTCCCGCGCCGCGCCGGGGCCGCGCCGGACGCCTTCGCCCGCGCCTTGCGCGCGCCTGGCCTCTCCTTCATCTGCGAGTGCAAGAAGGCTTCGCCGTCAAAGGGCCTGATAGCGCCGGACTACCCTTACCTTGACATCGCAGGGGATTACGCGGCGGCCGGCGCCGACGCGATCTCCGTCCTCACGGAGCCAAAGTGGTTCCTGGGTTCCAACGACCACCTGCGCGAAATCGCGGCAGCCGTCGCCGTGCCTTGTCTGCGCAAGGACTTTACCGTTGACGACTACATGATCTACGAGGCGGCCGCCCTCGGCGCCTCGGCGGTCCTGCTGATTGTCTCGCTTCTTGATGCGGCGCAGTTGCGCGACTGGCTGTCCCTCTGCGGGGAACTCGGCCTGTCGGCACTGGTGGAGACGCGCGACGCCGCGCAGATTGAAACGGCCCTCGGCTGCGGCGCGCGAATCATCGGCGTGAACAACCGCAACCTGGCCGACTTCACCGTTGATTCTGGCAACGCCACGCGGCTTCGTTCGCTCGTGCCGCCGGAAGCCGTATTCGTCGCGGAGAGCGGCGTGCGGAACGGCGACGACGTTGCCGCGCTCCGCGCGGCCGGGGTCGATGCCATCCTCGTGGGCGAGGCGATGATGCGCGCGCCTGACAAGCGCGTCAAACTGTCCGAACTTCGCGGCCAATAGTCCTCTGTGCGAGAAAAAATGTTACCAGCCCCGAAAATAAAGATCTGCGGAATGAGGCGCACGGCGGACATCGAGGCCGCCAATGCGCTGAAGCCAGACTATGTCGGCTTCGTGTTCGCGGCTGGCCGGAGGCGGTGCATCTCGCTGGAGCAGGCGCTGGAAATGAGGCATCTCCTTGATCCGGCCATCAAGGCGGTCGGGGTTTTCGTGGACGAGGCGGTGGAGGAAATCGCGGCGATTCGCAGGAGCGGCGCAATCGACATTGTCCAGCTGCACGGCGGGGAGGCGGACGAGGAACGCGCGGCGGCGCTGCGTCAGGTTGTTCCGGGAACGCCGCTGATCCGCGCCTTCAAGGTGCGGGCCGCGAGCGACCTCGAGGCCGCGGAGGCGTCGGCCGCCGACTTCGTCCTGCTGGACGCCGGCGCCGGCGAGGGCCGCGCCTTTGACTGGACGCTTCTCGCCGGACACCCGCTTCAGCGCCCTTGGTTCCTCGCCGGGGGGCTCGGGCCGGACAACGTGGCGGAGGCAATATCTCGCTTCCGTCCATTCGCCGTGGATGCCAGCTCGTCGCTGGAGACGGACGGCTTCAAGGATTTCGCAAAGATGGAAAAATTCATTTCGGAGGCTAGAAAATGAGAAAGGGATATTTCGGCATCCACGGGGGGCAGTTCATCCCCGAAACGCTGATGAACGCGGTGATTGAACTTGAGGAGGCCTACAACCGCTTCAAGGACGATCCGGAGTTCAACGCCGAGCTCAAGAGGCTGCTTGACGACTACGCAGGGAGGCCGTCGCGCCTCTACTTCGCCGAGCGTCTTACGCGCCACCTCGGCGGTGCCAAGATTTACCTCAAGCGCGAGGACCTCAACCACACTGGCGCGCACAAGATCAACAATGTCCTGGGGCAGGCGCTCCTTGCGAAGAAGATGGGCAAGAAGCGCCTCATTGCCGAGACGGGTGCAGGGCAGCATGGCGTAGCCACGGCCACCGCCGCCGCCCTCATGGACATGGAGTGCGTCGTCTTCATGGGCCGCGAGGACACCGTGCGCCAGGCGTTGAACGTCTATCGTATGCGGCTGCTCGGAGCGACGGTCGTGCCGGTGGATACTGGCACCGCGACCCTGAAGGACGCAGTGTCGGCGGCGATGCGCGAGTGGACGAGCAGGATCGACGACACCCACTACTGCCTCGGCTCCGTGATGGGGCCGCACCCATTCCCGACGATTGTGCGCGACTTCCAGTCGGTCATTTCGCGCGAGATGCGGGCGCAGTTCCTTGAAAAGGAGGGGCGGCTGCCGGACGCGGTGCTGGCCTGCGTAGGCGGCGGCTCGAACGCGATTGGCTCGTTCTACCACTTCATAGGCGACAAGGGCGTGCGCCTGATTGGCTGCGAGGCGGCCGGGCGCGGCGTGGACACCTTCGAGACGGCGGCGACGATCGCCACCGGGCGACTCGGCATCTTCCACGGCATGAAGTCCTACTTCTGCCAGGACGAATATGGGCAGATAGCGCCGGTCTATTCGATTTCGGCGGGGCTGGACTATCCGGGCGTCGGCCCCGAACACGCCTGGCTCCATGACATTGGCCGCGCCGAATACGTGCCGGTCACGGACGACGAGGCCGTGGAGGCCTTCGAGACACTTTCGCGCATCGAGGGCGTGATTCCGGCCATTGAATCGGCGCACGCCGTGGCGCATGCGATGAAGATCGCGCCGGAAATGCCGAAGGACGCAATCGTCGGCATCACCATTTCAGGACGCGGCGACAAGGACGTTGCCGCCATCGCCCGATACAGGGGGGAGGACATCCATGAGTAGGATTCAGAAGGCATTTTCCGATGGCAAGGCGTTCATCGCCTTTGTCACATGCGGCGACCCCGACCTTGGGACGACGGCCGAGGTCGTCAAGGCCATCTCCGCCGCCGGCGCGGGGATCATCGAACTGGGGATTCCCTTTTCCGATCCAACGGCCGAGGGGCCTGTCATCCAGGGCGCGAACATGCGCGCACTGGCCGGCGGCGTCACGACCGACAAGATATTCGCCATGGTCGCGGAACTCCGCCGCGACATCGACACTCCGCTGGTCTTCATGACCTACGCCAACGTCGTATTCTCCTACGGGACGGAGCGGTTCGCGGACCGGTGTGCAGAAGTCGGCATCGACGGCCTCATCCTGCCAGACGTGCCCTTTGAGGAAAAGGAGGAGTTCGCGCCGGCATTCCGCCAGCGCGGCATTGACTTCATTTCCCTTGTCGCGCCAACGTCGTGCGGGCGGATCGCCCAGATCGCCAAGGCGGCGGAAGGGTTCCTCTACATTGTGTCGTCGCTGGGCGTGACCGGCGTGCGCGACGGAATCGCGACCGACATTGGCGCAATCGTCCGCCAGGTGCGGGAAGTGACCTCCATCCCGTGCGCGGTGGGGTTCGGCATCTCGACGCCGGAGCAGGCGGCGAAGATGGCCGCCGCGTCCGACGGCGCGATCGTCGGCTCGGCAATCGTGAAGCTGATAGCCGCGCACGGACGCGAGGCGCCGGCCGCCGTCGGCGAATACGTGCGTGGCATGGTCGCCGCAGTGAAGGGGGCGTGAGTCCCGGCTGGCGCGCGGCCGGATTGCGCGGCGCGGTGCGATTTGCTATCATTGAAACCCTAAACTACCCATGCCCGCGCACGACATATCCCTGATCCGCAACTTCTGCATCATCGCCCACATCGACCACGGGAAGACGACGCTTTCCGACCGCATCCTCGAACTTACCGGAGCGGTCGAGCAGCGCCTTATCCGCGAGCAGACCCTCGACGCGATGGACCTCGAGCGCGAGCGCGGCATCACCATCAAGAGCCACCCCGTCTCGATGCAATACAAGGCGGGTGACGGCAAGACCTATCTTTTCAACCTCATCGACACTCCGGGCCATGTCGATTTCGCCTACGAAGTCTCGCGCTCGATGCGCGCGTGTGAAGGGGCGATTCTGGTCGTCGATGCCACGCAGGGAGTCGAGGCGCAGACCGTCGCCAACACCTACCTGGCGGTGGACAACAGCCTGGAGATCGTCGTGGCGATTAACAAGGTCGATATGCCGGGGGCCGATCCCGACGGCGTCTCCAAGCAGGTGGAGGATTTGATTGGCATCCCGGCCGAGGAGCACATAAGGATTTCCGCGAAGACGGGCCTGAACGTGCGCGACGTCCTGGAGGCCGTAGTCGCGAAGGTTCCGCCGCCCAAGACGCGCGAAGGCGCGCCGCTGCGCGCGCTCGTCTTCGACTCCCGCTTCGACATCTTCCGGGGCGTGGTCATCTACATCCGCGTCGTCGATGGCGCCATCAAGGCCGGCGACGCCGTGACCATGATGGCCGGCGGCGTAACCACGCAGATACGTGAGGTCGGCATCTTCAGCCCCGACCAGAAACCCGTCGAAAGCCTGCGCGCCGGCGAGGTCGGCTACATCGTGGGAACGGTCAAGGACCCGAAGGATGTCCGCAACGGCGACACCGTAACCGCCGCCCGCGACGGCGCCGAGGAGCCGCTGCCCGGCTACACCGAAGTGCGGCCGATGGTCTTCTGCGGCATCTACCCCGTGGCCTCCGACGAGTTCGAGAAGGTTCGGCAGGGGCTTGAAAAGCTCCACCTCAACGATCCGGCCTTCACCTTCCACCCGGAGAGCTCCGTGGCGCTGGGCTTCGGCTTCCGCTGCGGCTTCCTCGGACTCCTCCACATGGACATCGTCCAGGAGCGCCTGCGCCGCGAGTTCGACCTAGACATCATCAACACGCACCCGTCGGTCGTTTACAAGGTGATCACCAGCGACGGCGCAACCACCGAGGTGGACAACCCGGTCAAGCTCCCCGACGTCACCCGCATATCCGAAATCCAGGAGCCGATCATCAAGGCAACAATCATCTGCCCCGGCGACAACATCGGCGACATCATGCGCCTCGTCACGGAGCGGCGCGGGGAGATCGTCTCGACTGAGAGCGTTGATGCGCGGCGCGTCATGCTCACCTGCACGATCCCGCTCAACGAAATCCTAATCGATTTCCACGACACGCTAAAATCCATCAGCCGCGGCTACGCCTCGATGGACTACGAGCCCTACGGCTATCAAAAAGGCGACATCGTCAAGCTCGACATCCTCCTCAACGGGGAATGCGTCGATGCTTTCTCAAGCATGGTTCACCGCGACAAGGCGGTGGCGCGTGGCCGCCAGATGTGCAAGGCGCTTTCGGAAACCATCCCGCCGCACATGTTCAAGATTCCCGTGCAGGCGGCGATCGGGCGCACGATTGTGGCGCGCGAGGACATCCGACCCTTCCGCAAGGACGTGCTGGCCAAGCTCTACGGCGGTGACGTCACCCGCAAGCAGAAAGTGCTGAAGAAGCAGAAGGAAGGCAAGAAGCGGATGAAGGAATTCGGACAGGTGAACGTTCCGCAGTCGGCCTTCATTGCCGTCCTCAAGGGCGGCGGCGACGACAAGTAGCAAAAAACGTTTTGCTTGACAAATGTGAGAGATTGTGGCAGTATATTATGCTTCAAAATTCAAGAAATGAGGTGCAATTATGGCAGCAAAAGTCAAGAAAACGACAAAGCGGACACCGCGCAAGGTTGAGGCTGTAAAGCCCGCAGCGGAGGTCGTCGAAAAGACGCAGTCACGCAAGCGCGTGACCTTCTCTGTTTCGGCAGAGCCAGGTAGCCGCGTCGCCGTCTCGGGTGATTTCAACAACTGGGACGCCGCAGGACGCCCGATGGAAGACAAGAAGGGCGACGGCAACTACTCCGCCACCATTCTTCTCGCCCCTGGCGTGTATGAATACAAGTTCATCGTGAACGACACCTGGTCCATCGACCCGAACTGCGCCGAGTGGGTGCAGAACTCCTTCGGGACGCTGAACAGCGTCATCCACGTCTAATCCGGTTATTTGAAATCTTTCACCAGAGCGAGGATTTCCGTGACTGCGGCCTCCTCTGGAACCAAACGGAGCATTTGCCCTCTCAGGTAGAGGGCAAATTTTTTATCTCCTCCGGCAACGGCGATGTCGGCCCCGCGCGCCTCGCCGGGGCCGTTCACCATGCAGCCCATCACCGCCACATGCGGGCGGGGGGCCGCCGGGTTGGCCCGGTAGAATGCCTCAAGCGCATCCTCTACGCGCCGCGCCGTTCCAACGACATCCACGCGGGTGCGGCCGCAGGTGGGGCAGGAGGTCACGCTCGGCCCAGGCGCGCGCTTCGCCAGCGCCCGCAGAAGCTCCACGCCCACCCGCACTTCCTGCTCGGGTTCGTCCGTAAGCGAGACGCGGATGGTGTCGCCAATGCCCTCCATCAGCAGCGCCCCCATCGCGGCGCACGAGCGCACCGTTCCGGCGAGGAAGGTGCCCGCCTCGGTGACGCCCAGGTGGAGCGGCCAGTGCGTCTTTGACGACAGCAGCCGGTATGCGGCGAGCGTCCGCGCCACATCAGACGCCTTCACGGAAATCTTTATCGCCTCGCAGCCTTCGTCTTCAAGGAGCTTCACATGGCCCATGGCGCTCTCGACGAGGGCCTCTGGCGTGGCGGAGCCGTATTTCACCAAGAGGCGCGGCTCCAGCGAGCCGCCGTTCACGCCGACGCGGATGGGCGTGCCGCGCTCGTTTGCTGCGCGGACCACCGTCCGGACGCGCTCCGCGTCGCCGATGTTGCCGGGGTTGATGCGGAGGCCGTCGATGCCGGCCTCAAGCGCCGCCAGTGCAAGGCGCCAGTCGAAGTGGATGTCCGCAACGAGCGGAACGCCGGGCAGGTTGCGCCTTATGGCCGCAAGGGCGTCGGCCGCCTCCTTGTCGGGAACGGCGAGGCGGACGATGTCGCAGCCCAGATCCATGCAGCGCGAAATCTGCGCCGTGGTGGCGGCGACGTCGCGCGTGTCGGTGCAGCACATCGTCTGGACGGAGACAGGCGCGCCGCCGCCGATCTCCACGCATCCGAGGCTTATCCTGCGCGTCGCTCCGCCTTGTTCCCGTGGGGATGTCATTGCGCCTTCTCGAAGGTGATATGCGGCATCGGGAGGTGCAGCGGGTTGCCGATCCGGAAGTTCCCGAGAACGGCAAGCCAGGCGAGGAGCAGGAGCCACAGGATGAACCTGAGCGCGCCACTTGGCGATTCCTTCTTGGCCGGCGCCGGCGCTGCGGCTTCCTCGTTATTCGCGACGATTTTCTTGACGATTGGCTTGCCGGCCGCCTTGTCGCCCGACAGAGGCTCGACTGTCGATGCCGCGCCGGCAGGCGGCGCGAAGGCCGGCTGCCCGCCGAAGGCGACCGTCTCGGCGTCATCGACGAAGCTCTGCCAGTCTTTGTAGCGGTGCGCCGGATTCTTCATCATCAGGATGCGGATCAGGCGGCAGATGCCAACGCCCAGGGTGCCGTTGATGGCTGACGGGTTGGACAGAGTTGCGGACTGTTGGAGGTCGAGAACCTCCATCGGGTCGCGGTCGCCGAATGGGACGACGCCCGTCGCCGCGAAGTAGAGCGTGGCGCCAAGGGCGTAGAGGTCGGACGAGAAGCGGATGTTTTCGGATGCGGCGGCCTGTTCGGGTGAGAGATATTGCGGCGTTCCGACGATTGCGTCGCCGTCGATGCTAGCGCCATGGCCCGGCATCGCGGGGAAGATGACCTGCGAGAAGTCGCAGAGCGTTATGCCGCCCTGGTCGTCGAGCATGACGTTGCCCGGCTTGATTGAGCGGAGCGCGACTTCGCAGCTTGTGTTGAGGGCGAGCATCGTCTGGCCAATGTGCAGGGCGAGGTTGGCGACGTCCTCGCCGGACAGCGGGCCGCGTGTGGAAACGATTTCCTCAAGGCTGGTGCCCCGCCTCGCTTCGAGGACTGCGAACGGGCGGCCGCCGGAGGGTGAGACGGACAGGATCCGCTGGGCGCCTTTGGCCTCGGCCTTTGCGATGCGCGTGAGTGCGAGCATCCCGTGGGCGACACGCTCGGCGTCGGCGTCCTGGTGCGCTACAAGGATTTCGACGCGGCCGCCGTCGGCAGGCGATTCGGCCAGCCAGGAGTCGCACCAGCCGCGGTCATGCAGCCGGTTTAGGAGAGAGTAGCCGTCGATTGTCTCGCGCGCCGCGTCCATGTCTCAATCAGGCCTCTTTCTTGGCAGGTGCGCCGAAGTGGCAGATCGCGCACGAACGGCAGTTGAGCTGCATCGGGGGCGGCATCTCGCGTCCGGCCTTGATGGCGGCCCTGTTCCTGGCGTGGTTCATCGCGGCCAGGAGGCAGCCGAGGGTGATGAAGCCGCCGGCGGGGAGGACGAAGAGGACGATTGAAGGCGCAATCGAGGCGGGCAGGGCGAAGGAGATGTTGCCCCAGACCGTCACGGCGCCGGTGCCGAGCAGTTCGCGGACGATTGAAATCAGCGAGAGCGACATCGTGAAGCCAACGCCCATGCCGAGGCCGTCGAGGAAGCTGGCGGTCACGGCGTTCTTGCGGGCGAAGGACTCGGCGCGCGCGAAGACGATGCAGTTCACCACGATCAGCGGGATGAAGATTCCGAGCTTTTCGGATAGCGCCGGGGCGTATGCCTGCATGAGCAGGTCCACGGCGGTCACGAAGGTCGCGATGACGATCACGAAGCAGGGGATCCTGATCTTGTCGGGGATGACCTTGCGGAGAAGCGAAATCACGATGTTGGAGCCGCAGAGGACGAAAGTCGTGGCGGCGCCCATGCCGAGAGCGTTCTCAAGCGAGGTGGTGGTTGCGAGGGTGGGGCACATCCCTAGCACAAGCCGGAATGTCGGGTTTTCCTTGAAAAGGCCCTTGGTGAATTCGGAGAATATCTTCATTTCGCTGCCGCCTCCCTGACGGCGCCAAAGCGCGACGCGGCGTCGGCGACTGCCTCCGTTGCGGCGCGGGAAGAGATTGTTGCCGATGTCACGGCGTCGATTTCGCCGCCGTCCTTGCGCACCTTCCACACGCCATCGAAGGGGCGGCCGCGGAAGCCGGCGCGGAACTCGTCGCGTGCGATCTTCGCGCCGAGGCCGGGGGTTTCGTTGCCCTCAACCACGGCGAAGTCGAGCAGCTTGCCGTCGGCGCCGAAGCCAACCATCAGCTGCACGTTGCCGCCGTAGCCGTGTGTCGATGAGCCGATGAGCGCCGCGCCGGCGAAGGAGCCGTCGGGCGCGAAGGCGGCGAAGGCCGATGCCTCGGAGGGGTCGCCGCCGCCGGCGGGCTCGATGCGGAGCGCGTCCTGCCCGGTTGCGGCGAGGACGCTCTCAACGGCGGCGAGGCGCTTGCGCGCGCCGGTCGCGGCGCGGGCGTCGGCGGTCTTGTCTGCGATGGCCACTATCAGGGCGCCGCAGAGCGCCGCGATCAGGGCGAGAAGTATAGATAGCTTTATCGTCTCACGCATGGCTTTCTCCAAATGGTATCTTTCGCGTGAACCGGTTGATCAGGGGAACGAACGCGTTCATGATCAGGATCGAGAAACTGACGCCCTCCGGGTAGTCGCCAGAGGCGACCGTCCTGATCACGAGAGTCAGGACGCCGCAGCAGAAGCCGAATATCAGCTGGCCGCGGCCGGTGGTCGGGGAGGTGACCATGTCGGTTGCCATGAAGATGGCGCCGAGGAGGAGGCCGCCGGTGAGGAGGTGGAAGGATGCGGGCATCTGCGTGGCGGGGCTTACGGCGTGGATGATGGTCGCGCCGACGGCCACGGTGCCGATGAATGCGAGCGGGGTCTGCCAGGGGATGACCTTGCGCGCGAGGAGGTATGCGCCGCCGAGGAGGAGCGCCAGCGCGGAAGTCTCGCCGATGCAGCCGTTGACGTCGCCCAGGAAGAGTCGCCAGCCCAGGGCGGGCGTCATGCCGAGCGCGGCGGCGCCGGCCTTGAGTCCGCCCTTGGCGAAGCCGAGGGGCGTGGCCGTCGTCATGGCGTCGGGCGAGATCGGCGTGGCCGTGGTGAGGACGTCGGCCACGGAGACCCAGCCTGAGGCCGACCAAGTGGTCATCGCGCCGGTGAAGGAGAGCAGCAGGAATGCGCGCGCCGCCAGCGCCGGGTTGAAGGGGTTGTAGCCCAGGCCGCCGTAGAACTGCTTGCAGACGACGATCGCGAAGATGCCGCCGACTGCGGCCAGCAGCGGCGATATCCCCGGTGGCAGGTTGAAGGCCAGCAGGAGGCCGGTGACGACGGCGCTGAGGTCGGCGGTCGTGTCGGGGCGCCCCATGGCGCGGCGGCAGAGCCACTCGGCCAGCACGCACGACGCGACGCAGGTGCACTCGAGGATGAGCGCCCTCGCCCCGAAGAACCACCATGACGCCAGCAGCGCCGGGACAAGCGCGATTATCACGTCGCGCATGATGGAGCGGACGCTCCCCGGCGCATGCGCGTGGGGCGACGAACTAACCAGAAGCGTCCCCGCCTCTATCTTTGCTTCTTCACTCATTGCTTGGAACCTCCGGCAGCCGCCTCGCGCGCCTTGGCCTCGCGCGCCTTCTCTTCCCTGATCTTCGCGCCGATGACGGCCTTGGCGCGGCGGTTGTGCTGCACCAGCGGGCGGTGCGCCGGGCAGACGTAGGCGCACGAGCCGCACTCGAAGCAGTTCATCACGTGGAGCTTCCGCGCGAGGTCGAGGTCGTTCGCCTCGATGGCCTGGCTCAGCTCCGCCGGCATCAGCCCCATCGGGCAGGCGCGGATGCAGCGCCCGCAGCCGATGCAGGGGTTGGACTCGAACTCGAAGACCCTCTCCTCCGTGAGGAAGAGCAGGCCCGAAGTTGTCTTGGTGATCGGCACGTCGATGGTCGCCATCGCGAAGCCCATCATCGGGCCGCCGCAGATGGCCTTTGCCGGCTTCGCGCGGAAGCCGTCGGCTACGGCGACGAGGTCGGCGACCGAGGTGCCCACCGGCGCCACGAGGTTGCAGGGGCGCGCGATGGCGTCGCCAGCAAGCGTCACGGTGCGCATCACTGTCGGGATTCCCTGGCAGACCGCGCGGCAGATGGCCACGGCCGTCCAGACGTTCTCCACGAGGCACCCGACGTCGGCCGGGAGCTTGCCGGTGGCGACGGTGCGGCCGGTGACGGAGAAGATGACGTGCTTTTCGCTGCCCTGCGGGTAGGAGTGCGGGAGGACGGCGATCTCGCCGTCGGCCTCGCCGATTGCGCCGCGCATGGACTCGATGGCGCGGGGCTTGTTGTCCTCGATGGCCACGACGATCCGCTTCGCGCCGACGGCGCGGCGGATGACCTGGGCGCCAATCCAGATGTCGGGCGCGCGCTCCATCATCAGGCGGTTGTCGCCGTTGAGGTATGGCTCGCACTCGGCGCCGTTGATGATGACGGTGTCGATCTCCTTGCCCTTGGGCGGGGTGAGCTTGACGGCGGTGGGGAAGCCCGCGCCGCCAGCGCCGACGATGCCCGCCTCGCGGACTCGCGCCACAAGCGCCGCCGGCTCCGCGGCCTCCCAGTCGAGGGGCGGCATGGGGTCGCCGACTTCCGCGCCCTCGGCATCGACCTCGATGGTGATGGCCTGGGCGATGCGCCCGACGGGAGTGGGCGCGGGGGCGATGGCCTTCACGACGCCAGCCAGCGGCGCGTGCGCGTTGCTGGAGACCGGTCCCGCCGCGTCCGCGATCTTCTGGTAGCGCGTCACATGGTCGCCGACCTTCACGCATGGGACGGAAGGCGCGCCGATGTGCTGCGACATCGAGATCGTCAGCGTCTTTGGCCAGGGGATTCGCTTCAGCGGCACGTCGGCCGCCTCTTCCTTGTGTCCGACGGTGTGGATGCCGCCGGCGAAGCGGAAAATCTTGTCGAGGAACTTCACGACGCCACCTCCTTCATGCACTTCATGGGGCACTTGGCGACGGCCGCCGCGGCGCCGTCGGACGCGGCTTCGTAGTTCACGTGCGCCAGCGAGCCGTCAAAGGCTATTGCGCCCTCGGGGGCGTTCTTGGCGCAGATGCGGCAGCCGATGCAGCCGCGCTTGCAGTATTTGCGGACGGCCGCGCCGGGATCCTTGGAGTTGCAGAGGACGCGCACCTTGGCGCTGCGCGGCACCATCTCGATTACGCCGCGCGGGCAGGCGCGGACGCATGCGCCGCAACCGCCGCAGAGCTCCTCGTTCACCTTGGCGATGCCGTTCTCGATGGTGATGGCCTTGTTGGTGCAGACGTGGACGCAGGTGCCGTAGCCCAGGCAGCCGTAGGGGCAGGCCTTGTCGCCGCCGGCCACGGCAGCGGCGGCTGAGCAGTCGGCGATGCCGTTGTAGGCGAAGCGGCGGGCGGCGGAGTCGGCGTCGCCGCCGCACTTGATGAATGCGACCTTGGGCTCGGCCATCTCGCCGGCCTCGACGCCCATGATGGCGGCCACGGCGGCGGCGGTTGCCGCGCCTCCGGGGACGCATGCGTTCACCGGCGCCTCGCCCTTGGCGACGGCGGCGGCGTAGGCGGGGCAGCCCGCATAGCCGCACGCGCCGCAGTTGGCGCCGGAGAGGACTTCGGCGATTTCGCCTACGCGCGGGTCCTCCTTAACAGCAAGGTATTTGGCGGCCAGCGCAAGAGCCAGGCCGCAGAGGCAGCCGATGCCGCCAAGCCAGATAAGAGTTGAAACAAGAGCGCCCATTGTTGACACCTCACTTTGCCAGGCCGCCGAAGCCCATGAACGCCAGGCTCAGCAGCCCGGCCGTAACCAGCGCGATCGCCACGCCCTTGAAGGCGCGCGGCGGGTTCGCGCGGTCGATGCGTTCCCGCAGCCCCGCGAAAATGGCCAGCGCCAGGCCGAAGCCCACGGCGGCCGCGAAGGCGAACACGACCGATTTCAGGAAAGAGTTGTTGTCCTTGATGTTCAGCACCGCCACGCCAAGCACGGCGCAGTTGGTGGTGATGAGCGGGAGGTAGATGCCCAGTGCGCGGTAGAGCGGCGGGGCGAAGCGGCGGAGCGCCACCTCGACCAGCTGCACCAGCGTGGCGATCACGAGGATGAATACCAGCGTCTGCAGCGCCTCAAGGCGGAAGGGCACCAGGATGTAGTTCTGGATGAGCCAGGTGACGGCGGCGGCGAGCGTCATCACGAAGACGACTGCGCCCGACATTCCCATGGCGGTCTCAAGCCTCTTTGAGACGCCGAGGAATGGGCAGATTCCAAGGAACCTGCTTAAAACAAAGTTTCCGGCCAGTATGGCGCCGAATGCCAAAATCAAATATTCAGACATGACTTTTCAATTCTACCACTATCGGAGCCGCCCGTCAAAGCCCCTCGCTGCGGTCGGCGGGAATCTGGTAGCGCTTCATCACGCGTGGCGTGGCCTCGGCCATCTGCGCCCTGTCAACTACAATCTCCTCGTTCCATGGGTCGTCGTCGTCAAGGCCGAAGCGGATGAACTCGTCCTTGCAGCCGTCAACGAGCTCCGCAACGTGGCGGAGGTTGCGCACCTTAACCCCGTTCACCGTGTCGAGACGGCGACCCGACGCCCCCATGTAGCCCTCGATTGCGGGGTCTGGGAACACGGAGCAGAGTATCACCTGCATCTCGTCGGGCGTCTTGCGCTCGTCGCCGGGGTCCTCCCGGTATTGCGTCCGCCTTTCGAGGATGTTGAACGACGAAGTGGTGAAAACGAATCCGCCAGTCAGGAACCAGTCGGGCTTTAAATCATGGAGATAGGGTCTGACCTTCCATTTTCTCTTCGAGACATGGAGGGACACATTGGTCTCCACCCCGTTGCGAAGGACCTTCGCCGGAACTGTTTCGCCAATCTGCCGGATGTAGAGGGGCCAGAAAATGGAGCGGATTTCGTTTCCCTCAATGCGGATGTTCCCGTTGTTGGCGATGTTGAACCCGCCGATCTCCAACAGGACGTCGCCGGTCTTCACGGAGTCATCCTCGACGGAAGGATCGACGTTGGTGATGAATACGCCGGTGTGCCCGGGCTTCATGCCGTATGCGCGGCGCCGAGCCTCGCTCTCCATGCCGCTGGTGCTGAAGCGCCGCTCGGCTACGCCGTCCACGTGGCCGTCTGCGATGTCGTTGAAGAACTGCCTGATCATGTCCGGGGGGATCATGTAGCCGAGGGATTCGCCGTCTTCGCGCCCCTGGAAGGCGATGCCGCAGATATTGCCTGTCTCCATGTCGAGGACTGGGCCTCCGCTGTTGCCGGAGTTGATGGCTGCGTCGATCTGGATGGTCAAGAGGTATTGGAAAGACTGCGTGTAGCGCTGGTCTTCGATGCGGGAGACGATTCCGCGGGTGAAGGAAATTAGCCGTCCGCCCTTGGGGTATCCGACGGCCACTACCTCGGCCTGCACGACAGGGGTCTCGCCAATCTCCATTGGCGCCACATTGGCCATGAAAGAAGGGTCGTCCACGCGCACGAGGGCCAGGTCGCAGTCGTTGTCGATGAACTCGACCTTGCCGTGGTAGATGGTGTCCACATCCGACTTGCGGACGCGGATGAACGCGGCATCCGACACGCAATGGGCGCACGTCAGAATGCGGCCGTCGCCGATGATTACGCCCGAGCCGTCGCCGCCGCTCTTTTCGGCCCGCCATGGTTCAAAGACGTTGATCTCCGAAGTTGAGACTTCGAGCTTCACCACAGCGTTAAGGGGGTCAGCCCCCTGCTGCTCGGCGCTATCCTGCGCGAAAGTCGGCGCGACTGTCGCCAATGCGGCAACAAGTGGCAAAAACCAAGTATGAGTTCTATCCATTGTTTTTCTCCCCCGATGTGGCGTCAGTGAAGAAAGAAGTCTAATGCCGAAATCTGGCGGATGCCGCCGTAGTCCATGGGCGGATCGTCGTCGAGCGTAATCAGCCATTTCGGATAGTTGTCGCGAAGTTCCTGAAGGGGGCGCAACTCGCGCGCAAGTGTGGCCTCGTCTCGAACAGATGCCGCGACCTGCCAGTATTCGCGGGCATCCTCCGGCCCTGAAACAAAGTCGATTTCATAAGGGCTGAGAACTCCGACATGGACATTTCGGCAACGCCGAAGCAGTTCAAGGTAAACGAGGTTTTCAAGGACGCGGCCGTAGTCTCGGAACGCACCACCGAGGATATGCCGCCTCAATCCCATGTCCGAGGCGTAGTATTTGGCGCCAGTTTTTAGCAATTCGCGACCGCGCAAGTCAAACCGGTCTGCCCGCAGGACGACGAACGCCTCCCGCAACCCCTCAACATATCCATCGACCGTCTGCGGGGCAATCTTTCGCCCGCCGGCGGCCAAGGCATCGCAGATGGCCTTGACAGTTGTCATGTTGCCGATGTTGTCGAAAAGGAACCGGACAATGCGTTCCAAGCTGGCGGGATCCGAAATCTTTTTCCGCTGTATGACATCCTTCATCACAATCGTGTTGAAAAGACCTTCAAGGTAAGTGTCAACCGCGTCTTCATCCGGAATGAATTCAAGGGCGTAGGGGAATCCGCCAAATTTGACGTATTCATTCCAAACCGCTGAAACGGATTCGGGAGACTGGCGTGCGGAACGATATTCGGCGAATGAAAGCGGCTGAAGATGTATCTCGACATGGCGGCCTGAAAGCAGGGTCGCGATTTCGCCTGAAAGCAACTGGGAGTTGGAGCCTGTGATGTAGATGTCGGCATCCTTGCGCGCGAATAGCGAGTCCACGGCCTCCTCGAAATGCTCGACATGCTGGATTTCGTCAAGGAACACATAGTTGCGCCGGGATGGACTCAACGCAGCCGCGACCTTTGAATACAGCGCCTTGGCGGAAGCGACATCTCGCGCCTCGGCTCGCTCGAAATCCAGTTTAATGATGTTCGCATCGGGTCTGCGCTGTTTCAACTCGGCTTGGAACATCTCCAGCAATGTCGATTTCCCGCAGCGGCGAATGCCCGTCACAACCTTGATGAGTTGCTTATCCGCGAATTTCCAGAGAGATTCAAGAGGTTTTGACCTTGGTATCATGGCTAACCGACTCCTTGTGGGAATAAATTCTATTTCATTTTCACAAAAAAGTCAAGAAGTTTTGAAATACATTTCAATTGCCGTCAAAGACCTTGCAAAGGACTCCGCGCCGATTATCGGCGCGGAGAAGTCTTTCGATTCCGCTTCACCCTATCCGACGTGGGCTTTTGGTCGCCAGATGCGGGGGTGTCGTCCTTGTAGGCGAGCGAATGACCCAGCTCCTCCAACAGCCTTGTCTTGGGGTTATCCGAAGTTGAAAAAAGTCTGTTTGTTTATGTACAGGGCTGTTTATGCATGCTTGACTTTACCATATTCGGCAGGAATGTCAATTCTTCCCGAAAAACTAACATGGACAAACCCTTCAAAGTATGTCGGCATTGCGATTAGTCAAAAAAGTCAACAATTACAAATGGCAGAGTTTCAATAAATTGAATATGAATAATAAATAGTCTGTCTATTTATGCACATGATAGGAGATGCACGCCGTGCGAGCCCCTAATGACTAACGACTAGTCACTAACCACGGACGACAAACCTTCTATGTGCGAACGCGCCGCTACTTCAACTCAACCTTCACCCTGAAGAAGTGGCTGTTGGTGTTCGTCGGCCCCCATGACCATCGTGGAAAGCGTTGATATCTGATTATGCGTGATTGCACCAGACTTCATAGACTCGCCATATGGTGTTGTGTTGTCTGCGACACGAACAAACGGCAGATTGCCGCCAGTAGTGAAAGCATGGTCGGGTGCGCCAAGCGTGTCACCAATTCCCCAGGCTTTTTCGATGGTGAATGATGCCACGGCAGAATTAAGGTAATCAGAGCAAACCGCATACGCCTTGACTGTGCAACTATTCGACACAAAGAATGGGCTGGTGTAGCGCTTGGAGTGAGAGTTCGGCTCACTGCCGTCAGGCGTGTAGCGGATTGTCGCGCCTGCCGTCACGCACGAAATTTCAACCTCCGTCTCCGACTTGGTGAAGGGCGATGCCGCCGCGTTTGCCGCCATGCCCTAGGTGGGGCGAGGCATCCTCGTGAGCCGCTTAGCCGAAGAAAACTTTTTCTTCGTAACCAACTTCTTCCTCTTCACATGCGCAAAAACGCTCAGGCATATTCCGTAAGTCCGCCACAAGGCGGAACGCCTTGGTGCGAAAATCTGGCGTTTCGACCTCTTGGAAGCGCTGTTTTCCAATTGCGAGAAAGACCTTTGACTGATCAATGCCAAAGAATCGACGATCAAGAAGTCGTGCGGCTATGCCCGTCGTGCATGAACCCGCAAACGGATCCAACACCCATTCATTTTTCCGCGTCGAAGCAAGCATTATGCGGACAAGGAGCGAGATGGGTTTTTGCGTTGGATGCTTCCCGAAGGTCTTTTCCCATTTCCCAATGGCCGGGAGTGCCCACACATCACGCATCTGCTGCCCACCAGCGAGTTCACGCATGAGATCGTAGTTGAAGTAGTGCGGCACTTTGACCTCGCGCCGCGCCCAAATGACGAATTCCGTCGAGAAAGTGAAATACCGACAGGAGAGATTCGGTGGCGGGTTTGTTTTCTGCCAGGTAATGACATTGAGAATCTTGTAGCCGAGTTCGCTTAGGGCGTTGGCGACTTTGAAGATGTTGTGATGTGTGCCGCTAATCCACACCGTGCCTGATGGTTTTAGAATAGTCCTTAATGCTGCGAGCCAGTCATGCGTGAAAGCAGCATCGGCCTCATCTCCCCGCGACTTGTCCCATTCCCCCTTGTCCACACAGACCTGATGTCCGCTCTGCACCGAGATGTCGCCATTGGACAGAAAGTAGGGAGGATCGGCAAAAGCGCAGTCGAACATGAACCCGCTTTTGGCGATTTCGCTCATTAACTCAATGCAGTCGCCACATCCCAGCGCCCAGCGAGAATCAGCAGATTTGAAGAACGGCGTAATCATAACGCAAGGAGTTCACCAAGGATGTTTGTGAGAAGCCGTTTTGTCCTTACGGTCGTCAGGTTCAGAAGATAGTCGGCTTTGCGGCAATATTCGCGCAGCGGCGGCTGTGTTCCCTTCCACCCGAACCCATCTGTAATCCATAGGAAATCGACGTTATGCTGTGCGGAATAGCGCTCGAACATTTCGCAGTATTCCGTGGCCGTTGACTTCAGTTTCGAGCCTCCGCCTCCGTAAAAGTTAGTCTCGACAAGGAAAAGATGGTCATCCTTGAAGATTGCGAAGTCCACGCGCCTCTCCGATTTGTCCATCATCAGGTTGAAATCCCACGCAGACTTAACCTTCGCCGCTGTCGCCTGTGCCATGTATTCCGCCTGGAGTTCCCCCGCTGTCTCGACAACGAAATTCTCCACCAACGATTCCATCAGTTCACCTGAACGATTCTTCCGAGCATTGCTGTCAAGGCCGACTTCAATTCCAAAATAGTAGTCCGCTATGCTTTTTATTCTCCTGTCAGAAAGTATTCCAAGCAACCCACTATCACGCAAAAAGCGGATGCAGGAGGCGACATCGTCCTTCGTTGGCGACTTGCCCTCAAAGTCGAATCTCTCCACAATGAGGTTCTTCGCATCAACCATCACGTCGAACGAGTGTTCGCGCGATGCCAGAAGCAGCGGCATGACACGCAAGACTTTGGGGTAGTCGGCAATCAGTGCGGCTAGATCGCGCTCTATGTTTTCCGACCCAACGACTGTGTTGAGCAGTGCAAGTTCACGCACATGGGGAGCGACATTCGCCTTTATCCTCTGCCAGTCCACAAACCAGTCGCTACGGTGGATTGTCGGAACAAGCGTGTCAATTAGGTAGTTAAAGGAATCGTCCTCGTTTTCGCAGCCGAGAAGCGCCGTTTCAAGTTGCTTCATGGTTTTCCTCCATTCGTGTAATTTGAAATTAGCAGCTCGCCGAGTTTGCCACGCTTTTTAGGATTTGAGTTCAACATCCTCGTCGCCTGAACACCCTGGATATCAAAACCAGCATAGAGTTCATCGAAAAAGGAGTCGGCCGGATTCCGGCCCTTGGGGTCGGAATTGCTGAGCAACCACCTTGCGCCCTTGCCATCAAGGTCGCGGCAAAGAGCGGCGAGGCGGCGCTGTTCGCCATCGTCGAACCCACCCTGAGTGTAGTCGCAAAAACTCGAAGTCGATGAAAGCGGCCTATATGGCGGGTCAAAATATACGAACCACCCTGTATCGGCGCCTGAAACGGCATTTGCAAAATCGCCATTCAGGATTTCAACGCCGGAGAGTGCTGCGGCATCGGCGCGAAGGGTTTCTTCGTCGCAAATCTGCGGATTTGCGTAGCGCCCAAAAGGAACATTGAACGCGCCTTTTGCGTTCACGCGGTAGAGGCCATTGAAGCATGTGCGGTTCATGAACAACATCTGAGCCGCCCTCAACACGGAGTCAGCGGTATGGCTTGCATCTTTCTGATTGTATGAGGCACGGATTGAAAGATAGAACTCCCTCTTTGAATTCTCGTTCGCTAGCGACCTGTAATCCCGCTGTAGTGTGTGAAGCGTGGTAATCAGATTCTCGACCCGCGACTGAATGACGCAATAGGCGTTTGCAAGGTCTGGGTTCAAGTCATTGATTATTACTCTTTCAAGGTTGTTTGGGCGTGAAAGGATCCGCCAGAGGAAAGCACCTCCGCCGACAAATGGTTCCGCATAGACACGGACACAATCAGCAAAGTCAAGTGGCAGTCTCGCTTCCAATTCGGATAGTAACTGCGTTTTCCCGCCGACCCATTTTAGAAACGGCCTAGGACTGTTTTTACTGGATGGTCTCATCGTTCGCGGTGCGGCTGCATCGCGAGCCTTGGGCGTGGGGAGGCGGCACAAAAAGAAAAAGCGCGTTCTCAATTCCATGCCCTCACCGGAGGCCGTAGGACTGGCCCGTACTGATTACATGGGAGAACGCGCCCGGTTGGGGCGCGCCTCTGCTAACAAAATCAGTACAAAGCCAATACTGGCCTTGTCGTTCACGACGACGAATGGAAAGTGTCCTACGTTTTCCGGTGAGGCGTCGTTTAGCAGTTCGCTAGATTAGTTGTGAAAGATGTTAGTCGCTAGTGGTTAGTCGTTAGTAGTAAGTTCGTTCCCGGCGCACCCGCGCCAGAGTTGGAAATTGTGTAAAGAGAATAGCAAAGGGTGGAGTGGGTGTCAAGGGGTGAATTTCAAACGGGTGCTGCAACCGTTTTTCGCCGAGGTGGAACATACGCCTTGATTTTTGCGGCGAGCTGGTCGAGTGTTTCGCCATCGTCGCAGAAGTGCGTTTCGCGCCACTTTGTGTAGTCGCGTGGTTCGCGGTTGAGCAGAACTATAAAACGCTCCATCCCAACGTGCCCGACTACTGCAGTCAATGCATCAAAGCAAGTGTGCTTCAATTCGGAAGCAGTCAAAGTCGCAGCCGTCATATTTGCTCCTCCATTATGAAATCCACGGGATTCGCCACCTTCATGCCGTCAATAAGACAAGTGCGAAATAGCCAACGCACAATTGGGAGGCGTTGTCGAACACCAATTCGGTCACCGACACCCTGCGACGTGCAAAATCAAGGGAGTTATGCCGGAGGAAACCATCAACTTCGTCATTGAACCTACAAGAAAATGACGAGGCAATGCAATTAACAAAGACATCGCCATACTCTGCAGCCAATTCAGAGACCTTCCTAATAGTGTAGGCGTTCACTTTGACATTGCTCCACGCGCATACGGCCCTTTGAGAAAGAAGTCGCGTTCCGCCAGCGGCGTTTCAAAATGTGTTTCCATTACTTTGGGCAGACTGGGGCGGGGCGTGGAATCAGAGACAAGCGCATCGACAAACGCGCTCGCTGTCTTCGGGTCGTCGATTCTGAAGTTCGCAGTTATACTTGATGTCGCCATGATTGCCTCCTTCCATCCTTATTATCTGTGAATAGAATATCAAAAGGTGGGGTGGGTGTCAAGGGGGAATTTATGCTATTATATATACGCTATGAAACCAACTCTTCTTGTCCTTGCGGCGGGGATGGGCAGCCGATACGGCGGCCTCAAGCAGCTTGACCCCGTCGGGCCTTCCGGCGAAACCATTCTCGACTACTCCGTTTACGACGCCATCCAGGCCGGATTCGGCAAGGTGGTATTCGTAATCCGCCGCGACTTCGAGGAGGCTTTCCGCAAGTTCGCCGCCGAGAAATACCAGGGGCGCATCGACGTCGATTTCGCCTTCCAGGACATCGCCGACCTCCCCGGTGGCCGCACGCCGCCACCCGGCCGCGCCAAGCCCTGGGGCACCGCCCATGCCGTCCGCGCCGCGCGCGACGTCGTGGACGCCCCATTCGCGATGATCAACGCCGACGACTTCTACGGCCGCGACCCCTTCCGGAAACTCGCAGCCTTCCTTTCCGGTCTTTCCGCATCCCGCGAGCCGCAGCCCGTGGAGAAAATCTGCATGGCGGGATTCCCCCTCTCGCAGACGCTCTCCGAGAACGGCAGCGTGGCGCGCGGAATCTGCGACGTCACCCACGACGGCCAGCTCCGCGCCATCGTGGAGCGCACCAAGATCGCCCGCGACGAGCGCGGCGTGTTCAACGCCGAGCCCGACGGCTCCCGCCTCGACCTCACCGGCGACGAGGCCGTGTCCATGAATTTCTGGGGCTTCACCCCGGCGCTCTTCACCCTCATGGAAGGCCAGTTCGCCGAATGGCTGGACGCCCACGGCCAGGAGGAGAAGGCGGAGTGGTACATCCCATTCGTCGTGAACACGCTTCTGGCGCAGGGCAGGGCGACGGTCGATGTGCTTCCGGTGGCGTCGCGCTGGTTTGGCGTGACCTACCGCGAAGACCGCCCCGGCACCGTCGCGGCCATCAATGCGCTGGTTGAGAAGGGCGAATACCCGAAAAGCCTTTGGAAAATGTGAAAATGTGAAAACAACCAATGCCATTTTCCAATGTCCAATGATGGATGACGGCAATTGGGTACTGGCTGTTGGCTGTTTCCACATTGGCACATTGTCTTATGCCCCATGATTGAACTCGACGACGTTTCGGTGCACTTTGGCATGCAGGACGTGCTGGAGCACGTCTCGCTGCGCATCGCCCCTGGCGAGCGCATCGGCATCGTGGGCCCGAACGGCGCGGGTAAATCGACGATTTTCCGCCTGATCCTCAACGACCTCGAGCCGGACCACGGCGCCGTGCGGGTGCGGAAGGGCGTGGCCATCGGCCATGCCAGCCAGCACCCCGAGGCCGCCAGCGCCGACGAGCCGCTGCTCGCCTTCGCCATGCGCGGCGTCCCGCGCTTCCACGAGCTGGAGGCGCGGATGGTCGCCCTCCAGCGCGAACTCGACGCCGCCGGCGCGGAATCGAAGGAGCGGCTGCTGGCAGAGCTGGGGCGGGCGCAGTCGGAGTTCGAGCATGCCGGCGGCTTCGACCTCGAAACCCGCATCAAGGAGGCCCTTGGCGGCCTTGGCTTCTCCGCCTCGTCCTTCCTCAACCCCTTCGACTCCTTCTCCGGCGGATGGCGCATGCGCGCCGAACTGGCGCGAATACTCGCGTCGAAGCCGGAAATCCTCCTTCTCGACGAGCCATCAAACTACCTCGACCTCCCCGCCGTGGAATGGCTCCAGCGCTACCTTCGCGCCTATGAGGGAACGCTGCTCCTGATCTCCCACGACCGCTACCTGCTGCGTTCGCTCACCCGCACGACCGTAGAGGTCGATGGCGGCGCGGTGACGCGCTACTCCGGCGACTTCGACTACTATCTCCGCACCCGCGACGAGCGCTGGGCGACGCTTGTCGCCGCCAAGGCCAACCAGGACCGCCGCCGCGCCGAGATGGAGCGCTTCATCGAGCGCTTCCGCGCCCAGGCCACAAAGGCCAGCCAGGCGCAGAGCAAGATGAAGCAGCTGGAGAAGATGGAGGAAATCGTCCTGCCGAAGCGCCTTTCGTCCGCCGGCAAGATGCGCCTCGCGCCCGCGCCGCACTGTGGCTCCGAGGTCGTCCGCCTGGAGGATGTGTCCTTCGCATACGCGCCGGATTCGCCGCCCGTCCTGCGCGACCTCTCCCTGCGCATAAGCAAGGGCGACCGCATCGGCGTGGTTGGCTTCAACGGCATGGGCAAGACGACGCTCCTCCGCATCCTGGCCGGGACGCGCCTGCCAACGGCAGGACGCCGCGTCGAGGGCTACCACGTTGAGATTGGCTACCAGTCGCAGGAGTTCGCCGAGACGATCGACCCGGCCGTGACCGTGCTGGGCTTCGCCAAGCGCTGCTCGCCGGGGACATCGGAGAAGGACCTGCGCTCGATGCTTGGCGGCTTTGGCTTTTCCGCAGCTGACATCGACAAGGCGGCGGGCGTTTTGAGCGGCGGCGAGAAGATTCGTCTCGCCTTCTTCGCCCTCTTCGCCAAGCCGCGGAACTTCCTGCTCCTCGACGAGCCCACCACGCACCTCGACCTCGAAGGCCGCCGCTCGCTTGAGGACGCCCTGAAAAAATACGACGGCACGATTTGCTTCGTCAGCCACGACGTGGAGTTCGTGCGGGCGATAGCCACATCAATCCTGTGGATTACGCCGGAAGGGGTGCGCCACTATCCGGGCGGCTACGACGATTTCCGCGACTGGGTGGCGCGGCAAGGCGCCGCCACCCGTCCTGTCGGCGCAGTCCTTCAGACTGCGTCAGCGCAGGGTGCGGGGCGCGAAGCCCCGCCCTCTTTGCGCGAAGCCCCGGCCTCCTCCAAGGAACTCCGCCGCGCAAAGGCGGCGATCCGCGACTCCTTTGCGCCGCGCATTTCCCCGTTGCGCAAGCGAGTCGAGGCGGCCGAGGCGAAGATCGCCTCCCTTGAGGCCGAGGAGAAGGAGCTTTCGGCGCAGATGGCCGCCGCCGCGCCGGGCACCGACTTCGCCGCACTTGGCTCCAAGCTGCGCTCCGTGCAGTTCTCGCTGGGCAAGGTTTCCCTTGAGTGGGAGGAGGCCGCCGAAGCCCTTGATGCGTTGGAGAAGGAACTCGCCGCGAAGCTTGACGAAGTCATCGGAAATTAGCGGCGCTTGACATTCCAATGGGAATTTGGGAGAATTTCAGATGGTGCAAATTGTTTGCACCGACATTGAATTTTAATTTTCCACATTCGGAGGAAGAGACAATGACTATGAAGAGCAGACTCGCTGGACAGACTGGCCTCGCGTGGCGGGGGCTTTTGGCTTTCGCCATGTGCGCGTTGATTACCACGCGCGCGGCGGGCGCAACTAGAATTGCGGCCGGAGCCACCGAGGCGGTGGACGGCGCGCCAACGGCAAGCGCCACGCAGGACGGCGGGTCGCAGCAGGTAACCTACCGCTTCTCGAAGCCTTCCGTCTTCGTGGCGGCCGACGGCATCGCCGACATCAGCATGGCGGGCGTCGAGAACTTCGCCGACGCCGGTGCGCCGTCGCTTCCGGTGATGGCCGTGCGCATCGCCATCCCGCAGGGGAAGACCGTGGCGGGTGCCAAGGTCATGGCCCTTTCCGCCGCCCCGGTCGCGACGGGCGTGACGCTGCGCCACGCCGAGCGCCAGGTGCGCCCGATGGCCGGCGCCTTCTTCGCCTCGACGCCCCGCAACGAGGACATCTACGGCTCCGATGCCACCTACCCGGCGGAGATCGGGTCCGAGGGCCATGTCGCCTACAAGAACGGCGTCGCCTTCTACGAGCTTGTCGTCACGCCCGTCTTCTACAAGCCGGTCAGCGGCGAAGTGGGATACTACCCCGAGATTGTCGTGAGCCTTGAGTTCGCCTCGACGGCGCGGCGCTCGTTCGCGACGGCGGGCGGCGCGGACGACGCGACGATGCCCTTCGTGCCGACGGAGGCGCGGCGCGCGGCCGTGGCCGAGTTGGTCGACAACCCGGCGGTCGTTTCCTCATACGCCGGGCAGACGAGGGTGCGCGGCCGCTCCAGCGCAACGGCGCCCCTTGAAGGCGATGACGAGGGAACAGGCGAGACGGGCGGAGAGGAGTCTTCGGATGAGGGAGACGAGGAAAACCCGATTTTCAAGAAGCCGACGCTGCCCTGCACGGCGGCTGAATCCTACCAGCACGTGGTCATTTCGAGCGGGACCGTGGCCGATGCGGCGCGGGCGCTGGTGATGTATCGCCGCAAGACCGGCACGACGTCGACGCTGGTGACGGTTGCCGACATCATGAAGGTTTACGCCTACGGCGGCGACACGCAGGCGATGATCCGCGAGTTCATCCGCGACGCCTACAAGAACTGGGGCACCGAATACGTGGTGCTGGCCGGCGACACTTCCGTCGTGCCGGTTCGCCTCCTCTACGGCGAGGCTGGCGGCGACGTAGGGAGCATTCCTTCTGACCTCTACTACCAGTGCCTCGACGGCGACTTCGACGGCAACGGCAATGGCATCTACGGCGAGCTTGACGACGGCCCGGACGGAGAGATGCCCGACCTCTACGCCGAAGTGAAGATCGGGCGTGTCTCCGCGCAGACCCCCGAGGAATTCCGCAACTGGTTCTCGAAGATGCTCAAATACGACGAGGACGTGGCGGCCAGGAAGCCCTACACCCGCGGGTCGCTCTTCGCGGCGGAATACGCCGGCCCATACGATTGGTGCATCTCCGCGCCGCTAATGGAGCAGATCCGCCAGGGCACGAGCTACCGGGGGCTGAACGACGGCTACGAGGCATACGGCTTCATGGACGTTCCCGAACTCTTCGACGAGGAGAGCATGCAGACGCTCTACGACAAGGATTCGAACGAGGCCTGGGACGGGACGTCCGTGGTGGCCGCCCTCAACACTGGCGCCGGGGTCTCCGTCATCAACCACATGGGCCACAGCAGCCCGTCCAGCAACATGCGCCTGTCGATCTCCGACGTTGACGGCCTCGTGAACGAGAACCCCTTCTTCGTCTATTCGCAGGGTTGCGACGCCGGCGCATTCGACAAGGACTGCATCGCCGAGCACTTCACCACCTCGACGAAGTTCGGCGCCTTCGCCGGCGTCTGGAACTCCCGCTACGGATGGTATTCCTACAATGAAACACAACTTCTGCCGAGCGGCTCCAGCCAGCGCTACCAGCGCCGCTTCTGGGATGCCGTCTTCCGCGACGGCCACCGCGAACTCGGCTACGCCAACATGCTCTCGCACGAGCGCAACGCCGCCAACGCCAGAAGCGGCGACACCATGCTCTGGTGCTACTACGAGACGACCCTCTTCGGCGACCCCATGCAGCAGATCTGCGGCCCGGAGAACATCGTGACCCTCGACCGCGAGGCATACCGCACCGACGGGACGATGGCCATCACCTACACGACCGCCACTCGCGCCGAATCCTTTACCGCCACCGTCACGGCCTACGTGGGCGCCTCCTCCGACATCCGCGCCTCCGTGGACATCGATCTGCCATTCGCCTACACGGTTGAGGGCGTGAAGTCCGCCTATACCAACAGCCTGGCGGTCGCCGACCTTGGCGTCGAGCAGGACGACGTCGTCATCGTGACAATCGTCGAGGAGCCGGCAGGAGCCGCAAGCGCATACATCGATGACATCCCGCCGGTCTTCACGGAAGTCAGCCTGCGCAACACCGACGTCGGCGTCGTCGCGGCGAACTGGACCACCGACGAGGAAACTCTTTGCGCCTACTACATGGAAGACACCGCCCCGTTCGAGAACCCCGATTGCTATGAGGGCGAAGAATACGCCACCGCGCATTCGCTGACACTCGAAGATGTCGCGAAGGGGCTCTACTACGTCCGCATCCTCGCGGAGGACAAGGCCGGCAACACCAACATCTGGAACTCCGCCGACCCCACGGCCACAGTCGCCGTCGCCGACAAGGACGAATACGGCATCGTGATGATATCCGACCGGGCCGTCCGCGCCGCCTGGGACATGGAGCGCGACACCGCCGGCTGGACGACCGACAACCCGGACTGCTGGCAGCTCGGGACGCCCACATACGGGCCCGAGAACGCCTCCCGCTGCTGGGGCACCGTCCTTAACGGCCGCTATTTCGACGGCGCCAACGCCTCCCTCGTCTCGCCGGCCGTCTCCGTGCGCTCCACTCCGGCAATCGTCTTCCGCCAGTGGTATTCGATTCTCGAGACGCCGTCCGGACTGGGCAACAACGTCGGCGCCGACTACGGCGCAATTGAAGTAATGGCCATCCCCGCCGACTCCACCGCGAACTCCGGTTCCGATGGCGTGTGGATCAACGCCGCCCAGTTCGCCAGCGCCGCGATTGAGGGCAACCTCGTCCGCGGGGAAAGCGACGGCTGGGAAACCGTCCGCATCCTCCTTCCGGCGGACTTTGAGAACAAGAACATCCGCATCCGCTTCCGCTTTGTCTCGGACGACTATCCGGCCAACCGGCATCCGGAAGACTACCCGGCGGCCGGCGTCGGCAACCCAGCAGGATGGTATGTCGACGGCGTCCAGTTCCTCGACGTCCCCAACGATCCAGGCACAATCATATCCGCAGTTCCGGCCGATGGCAGCGAAGTCCTCTACGTGAAGCCGGGCGAGACGACCCCCTTCAAGCTTGAGACCTTCAACGTCGGCTCGGAGCCGATTATCGTTCCGGCGGGCGGCGCAAGCCTCTCCGTGGCGGCCTCCGGCGTCGCGGCCGGCGCGGTTACGCTTGACAACGGCTCGCCTGCCCCCGCCACCTACGGCACCATCGGCGCCTGCGCCACCGTTCCCGCAGCCGAGACATTCTCGCTCACGGTCGCGCCAACCGTCCCCGTCGGCACGGCCATCACGTTGTCGCAGACCATCAACGCGGCAGGCGGCCAGACCTTCAGCGCCGCGACGCTTGTCCGCGTCGTCGCGCCGACCGCAGTCTCTGGCACGGTCCTCCAGCCCACTGGCGCCCCCGTCGTCAACGCGACCGTCACCGTCAGCGCCTCCGACGCCAATTACACCTGCGTCACCGACGACAACGGCGAATGGGAAATCGGCGGACTCGCGACCAACTCCATCGTCCGGGTCGCCGCCTCCTACGGCTTGGCCAAAACGGACGCCATCGCAAATTCGCCTGACGACTCCGTGGCGCTTGAGCTCCCGCTGGCCGAAATGCACCTCTCGACCAACGAAATCGTCGTCTCCGCCCTCGTCACCAACTATCCGGGCGGCGCAGCCCTTAGCGTGAACTCCCTCACCATTGCCAACACCTTTGACCTCGCCGCCCTCGACGGCAATGTCGGCCCGTCTGAAAACCTCACTTACTCCATAACCGGCTACCTTGACGACAACGAAGAAGAGCTTCCGTGGTTCCACCTCGAAAGCTCGCCATTCGGTTCGATCGCCCCTGGCGCCAGCGACACCATCGCCTTCTCGCTTATCCCGTCCGCAGCCGACCCGACGGCAAGGAACACCGTCAGGCTCGAAATCAGCGGCAACGGCTGGAACAGCGACGTCGAGACAGTCACCATCACGTTGGACGCATGGGACGACATCCAGCTCCTCCCGGCCGGAACGGAAGGCACCGACATTCCAACTGTCTTGCCTGAAACTGCCGAATACTCGAACTTCATGTCGCAACTCGCCGGCATCACCTTTGGTGGCATCACCAATGAATACAGCCTGGTCATCGCCCAGACGAATGACCGCGACGGCACCCTGGAGTCGGGCGAATACGGCCTACTCACCTTCAAGTTGCGCAACCCCTCCGAACATGAGGAAATCTCGCTCTTTGAAGGCACGGTGACGGCCACCGGCGCCAAGATCCTCTGCGACGACCCGGCGGTCTGCGACCCCGCAGTCACCAACTTCGTTGGCGCGAACGTCGCCGTCTGGAAGGGCTTGTCGCCCCTGACGACGTCCGCTTGCCTGGCGCCCGTTCCCGTAATAATGGAAGGCGCCACCGCCAACTTCCTCATCAGCGGCTGGGCGTATCACAACTCCTCCTCCAACTGGCAGGAAATTGCCTTCACGGTCGTCAACGAAAGCTACACCGCCGTCACGGGCGCCGTGCAGGCGGTCAACTTCTTCCCGGCAGAACCGCTGGGGGCAACCAACCTCGTTCCCTTCGCGCGCATCACCGCAACGGATGCCACCGGGAACGCGTATGAAGGCAACTTCTCGGCTGCCATTAAGTCGTATCTGATCTCGGGCCTCGTTCCCGGAACCAAATACTGGCTCCACGCCGAAGTGCCGCTGAACAGCACGGCGGTCCTGCCCTTCGGCCACCTCGTCACTGTCAGCGACGAGAACTACGCCGAAAACATCATCGGCAGGGACTACGGCGCGGCCTCCGGCCACCTCGCCCTCTCCGGTGTGTTGGTTGACGACACCGACACTGGCGACGGCGACGACTTCATCGACTGCGGCGAAACGATCCGCATCTACCCTGAACTCTTTGTCGACAGCAGCCACGCTGTGAACGGCATTCGCGCCAAACTCACGCTTCCTGACGCCTTCGAGCGCCCGGACTGCATGGCGATCGTCGCCGGCAAGGACGAGGTCGAGACCGGCTCCGAAACTATCTGGAGCGGCAACACCGCCTACTTGCTTGGCGAGGGCGAAGACTGCTTCGAGGTAACGGTCGATGCCAACGCCGTCGATGGCGACTACCAGCGCTTCCTGCTTGAAGTCTGGGAGGACACCCAAGATGCCGAGCCCAAGCACTGGTTCTTCGACTTCGCGCTCGTTGTCACGCCGCGCTTCTCGCTTGGCGGAACCGCGCTCACCGCCGACGGTGATGCCGTCGAGGGCGTCGAGCTCTCGTTGACGGGCCTTGACGACGGTTCAGAAGTCTCGGAGAAAACAGTTGCCGATGCCGAGACTGGCGAATTTGTCTTCTTCGGCCTGCCGGCCGGCCAATACGAAGTGGCCGTGACCGCCCTGCCGGAAGGCTACTTGGCAAATCCTGCGGCCGTGACGAACACGCTCACCACCGCGGACATCCTCGACATCGCCATTGCCCTTGACGAGTGGGGCCTCTCCCCAGACGGCGACGGCTACGACCCCGCCGGCGGCACCGGTTTCGGCGCAATCTCCCTCACCGTTCCCGAAGGCCAGGCGACCAACGCCACCTTCTCCCTGGCGGCGAACGCCGGCGGCGGCGACATCGAGGTGAAGATTGTCTATGACCGCACCACCTCCGAAGTCCTCACGCGCGCCGACATTGAAAGGGCGACGGCTTCCGCAAGGGCTTCGCTGGCCGCAACAATCGGTTCCGACTGGACGGCGCTCGACCCCGAGTCCTTCAGCGACACCGAATTCGAGTTCGTCTTCAAGGACGGCACCACAGTCGCGGAGCGCGACGCCTTCCTGGCGCGGCGCGGCCTGGCGGCGAAATACCACTTCAAGACCATCCCGGCCTCGATAGCGGTTCCCGGCGCCACAACGGCGTCGCTCGCCTCGGCGGCCCTCGCCAACGCGCCGCAGGCATTCGCCGGCGCCGAGGATTCCGACATCCTCGTCTCTGTGCAGCCCGCAGTCAAGGGCGCCGTGGCCAATGCCTTCGTCCCGGACGACACCCTCTATCCCGAACAGTGGGCACTTTCCAACAGGCGCCAGACCGGCGGCACCTTTGGCGTTGACATCGGCGCGCCGGCCGCCTGGAACTACGCCGGAACGACCGGCTCGCGCGACGTTCTCGTTGCCGTGACCGACACCGGCATCGCCTTTGACCACCCCGACCTCGCCGACAACTGGTCCGGCCTCGGCTGGAACTACGTTGACGACAGCCCGAACTGCTCCGACAACGAAGGCCACGGCACGCATGTGGCCGGCATCATCGGCGCCGTCGGCGGCAACGGCTTCGGCGTCTGCGGCGTGAACTGGCAGGTCAGCCTCATGTCGCAGCGCGTATCGCACATATCTCCATCCAGCGGCAGGTCGGAGTGGGCCTCATCCGCGCAAATCGCCCGTTCCTTCGAGGACGCCTACCTCGCCGGCGCGGCGGTCAACAACAACTCCTGGGGCGGCCCCTTCTATTCCGACATCCTCTTCCGCACCATGAAGAAGGCGCAGGAATACGGGATGCTCTTCGTCTGCGCCGCCGGCAACGAGGGCGTGGATCTCGACGTCACGCCGACCTACCCGGCCTCCTACGCGCAGCTGCTGGACAACGTGATCGTCGTTGCCGCCACGGACCATGACGGCTACCTCGCATCCTTCTCCAACTGGAGCCCGAAGCACGTCCATCTCGCCGCCCCCGGCGAGGGCATCATCTCCACCGGCATCTCGCAGAGCAACGGCGGCGCGGCCGCCCTGGCTGGAGGCGTTCTCGCCGACCCCGGCAACTACGTGGAGAAGAGCGGCACCTCCATGGCGTCGCCGTATGTGGCCGGCGCGGCGGCCTTCCTCAAGGCCGTTTCGCCCAACTCCTCCTACGGCTTCATCCGCGACGCCATCCTCAACGGCGTCCGCGTTGACCCGCTGCTGGCCGACTACGTCTCCACCTCCGGCCACCTCGACCTCGAGATGTCCACGCGCCTCCTCGGCGCCAACTGGCTCCGCTTCGGCACGGCTTCGGACGCGCCGCTCGCGCTCACGACGAACATCACGGTCGCGGCCGGGCAGACCGTTTCGCTGCCGCTCCTCGTGAACGACGCGCCGATTCTCCGCGCGGGCGCGTATTCCGCTAATATTAAGGTGACAGGCGACGCGTCGCTTACCGTTCCCGTAACCCTCACCGTGACCCCGGCTCCAATTGCCGAGATCGCGTCGTGCGACATCGTCGCCGAGGAAAACGAGGATGGGATCCACACCTATGGCGAAGAGGTCACCCTCGCGATCACCCTGCGCAACACCGGCTCCACGCGCTTCCGCAACGTCACCGCCACACTGTGCGATGCCGGCGGAACCGCCATCGCCGGCGCCGAGCATTCCTACGGCTACCTCGGCGGACTCTCCACCACGCTTCCTGGCGAGTTCACCGTGACCCTGCCGTCCACCGGCACCGAGGCCAACTTCAGGCTGCTCGTCTTTGACAACGGCGCCCAGGTCGCCGACCTCCCGGTCGAGATCCCGCTCTTCACCGGCACCGTCCTCGCCGTCAATGTGACTGATGGCTCCGGCGCCGCCGTCGAGGGCGCGGAGGTCGAACTGCTCGGTTCCGTCGCCGCATGCGGCACGACAGACGCGGACGGCGTCGCCAAGCTCGCAGTCGCCGCAGGCGCGCCCGCCTGCACGCTGCGCGTGACGGCCGACGGCTTCGCCCGACATGAGGACGCCACCTTCGACCCGACCGTCGCGACCGCCACGGTCGCCCTCTCCAACGCCACGCTGGAGCCTGCGGCGAACGTCCTCGCGCTCCGCGTCCCCGTTGGGATGTCGCTCGCCACCAACCTGGCAGTCTCCGCGACTACGTCCGACGGCACGCCGCTCGAAGTAACCCTCGCCCTTGCGCCTCGCGCCAAGATCGCAGTATTCGACGACCAGGACAACAGCGCCTTCCTCGTTTCGCGTCTGCGGAACATGGGCTTTGACGTGTCCTACTTCCCGGAGAACTACATCTACGCCGTCTATAACTATGGCGCGAAAGAGGACTCCGAAATCGTCCAGGCCCCGCGCTACACCTGGGATGACGCGGCGATGCTGCCCTACGACGCCATCATCGCCATCCCGTCAGGCGTGAACGGCACCGGCCGCCGCCTCGCACCCGTCGAGCAGGATGCCTATGAAACATTCGTCAATCGCGGCGGACGCCTGATATTCTCCGGCGTCACCCCGCTCGCTTCTCCTGACAACATGGGAATGGCTGGCCTCGTCGGATTCACCGCCGACGCATGCTCGGTCGTCGAGGTCGCCGCCACGGCGGCCGTGGCCGGCACGGGCTGCCCCGGCGCGCCATTCGTCGAGCTGTCCTCCGGCGACCTCTTCGCCTCCGACTCCGGAGAATACGACTCCTCCCTCGCGGCGACGTTCGTATCCGGCGAATGCCTCGCCGAGGCCGATGACGTCAACGCCCCCGTCGCCAAGATCTACGTCTCCGACAGGAACGAGCTCGGCGGCCAGATCCTCCTCTGGAACGGCAACGCCACCGGCTGGCAGCGCGACGGCGCGGCTCTCGACATCCTCCGCGGCTACCTCTACGAAGAGTTCTACGAAGGCATCCTGCCCGAATGGCTATCCATTTCTGGCGCGGGGACCACGCTCTCCGTCGCCAGCGGGTCTAAGGAAACTCTCGCCATCACCGCCAACGCAAACCGCTCGCTCGGCGCAGGCACCTACGAGGCTTCGCTCCTCATGGTGTCGCCAGTCGATGGCGCGCAGTGCGTTCCTGTGACCGTCTCGCTCACGGTCGAGCCGCCTGAAATCAGGGCCTTCACCTCCGGCGCCGTAACGGACGCCGGCGGCCGCCTCCTCAAGGGCGACGGATCCGATGGCTCCTGCCTGCTGCAGCTGATCTACGCCGGCGCCGACGGCATCCCCGACGCGCCTGCGGCCGATGGCTCCACAACCGGTGACGACATCGCCCTCGCCGCATCGCACACCTTCCTGCGCTATGCCCGCTTCGGCAGCGGAATCACCACGGGCCCCGACTCCGGCCAGTTCGACGTCTTCTTCGACTTCGCCTTCGAGGGCTATGCTGAAGGCGCCGATGTCAAGCTCTATGTCCGCGCATGGGACGGCTCCTCCTTCGACACCTCCGTCACCTACGGCGATTCCGAGGTGGCCACCGTCACCTTCACCGACGGCGCACCCGACGCCATTGACTTCGGCTCCTGGTCGCTCTCGGCCGACAACATCGTCGTGGACGCCCTATACGACGGCAACGGCGATGGCCTGCCCGACGCCTGGACGGTAGCCAACCGCCCGGAGATAGACCCGCAGGCCGCTCCGTCCCCGCTCGACACCGTCGTTTCGCTCGAAGGCTCCTTCAACACCACGCCGGCGAGCGTCAACTCCAGCGCCGGTGCCGGCGGCAACCCGGTGCGCGCATTCGCAACCGACAAGTTCGTCTTCGTCCTTGAGAAATACACGCACCGCATCGCCGTCCACGACCGCGCCACCGGAACGAACCTGTTCTACTATGGCGCGAAGGATGTCTCGAAAAAGCAGCACTGGAGCAACGCCAACGCCGGTGAGAAATACACCGATACCAATCTCTGGGCGCCTGGTACTGGAAACGGCGGCTTCAAGCTGCCGCGCGGCCTCTCACTCGACGTTGTCAGCGGCCAGAACCGCTTCGCCGTCGCCGACACCGAGAACAACCGCATCCAGCTCTTCGACTTCGACCCCGACACTGGCGATATCACCTTCGTCTCCGCTTACGGCACGAAGTCTTCATCCGCCGGAACGGGCGCCGCTGCCGGAACCTTCACGCAGCCCTACGACGTTGCCTTCGCCCAGGGCGGCGACCTCCTCGTCGCCGACACCGGCAACCGCCGCGTCGCCCGCGTGAACTTCACCGCAAATTCGTGGAGCTGGGTCGGAACCTTCAACTTCACCGACAAGGACACCATAACCGGCATCGCCTACGGTGAGGATGAGTCCTACGACTGCTTCTGGGTCGCCAACACCGGCAATGAACGCCAGCGCGTCTCCTTCCACCGCATGGCGCCATTCTCCGCCGATCCTGTCGCCTACCTCGGCAGCGTTGATGCCATGGGCGCCAACTCTGGCGAGTTCAACGCCCCGGCGGATGTCAAGTTCTGGACCGTTGGCTCGCGCACACGCATAGTCGCCGCCGACACCAAGAACAGCCGCATCCGCATCCTCGACCCAGTCGCCGACGACTCCGGCTGCTTCACCGGTCTGGTCGTCATCGCCGATGTCAGCCGGTTCAACGACGCCGCTTCCGAGGCAGACAAGAACCTCTGGCTCCCCGAGGGCGTGTTCCCGATTGACAACGACAACGTCGTCTTCGTCGCCGACACCGGAAACAACAAGGTCAAGTGGTTCTCCATAACCATGGACCAGGACGGCGACGGCCTCGACGACTTCTGGGAGGACATGAACGGCCTCGACTCCACAATCGAGGACACCGCCATTGACTCCGACGGCGACGGCCTCTCGGACTACGCCGAACTCATCGTCGGCAGCGATCCCAACAATGCCGACACCGATGGCGACGGCTATGGTGACGGCTACGAACTGCTCCAGGGGAACGATCCCCTTGACGGCGAAGACGTGCCGGACGAGGAGCCAGTGGCCATCCCGGTCATCTCCGCCGACCCAGTCGAGGTCCTTCGCGGCGACGAAGTAGTCGTCACCGCGACCTTCGCCTCGCCGGCATACGGCCCGGCCTCCTTCGCCCTCTACGATGGCAATGGAGACCTTCGCGCCTCCGGCAACCTCGAGTTCTCCGAGGACGGCCTTACGGCATCGAATGTCGTGGACACCACCTCCTTCGCGGCCGGCGTCGTGTCGGGAACCTTCACCTTCGTCTGCTGCGACCCGACAACCGCCGAGGAAGCATCGCTCTTCACCGTCATTGCGCCGGATGAGGAGAACTACGAGGAGGTCAGGTTCCACATCGACTCCTTCACCGTTGCCGGCAATGGCGCGCCAATCGCCACCATTGGCTGGACGGTGCCCTCCGCCAGTCTGCCGAGCGATGGCCGCGACCTTGAGTTCCGCATCGACTACCGCTCCTCGCTGACCACCGGCGATTGGGACAAGAAGGCCGTCTCCGGCATCACTGGTGACGACCCCATCAAGATCGAGCAGACCGAGGCTGGCAATGCATTCACCTACGACATCAACCTCTCGACCTTCCAGTCCACATCTGGCTTCTTCCGGCTCTGGTGGCTGAACAAGGTCAAGGATCTTGATTAGCGAAGGGCGGCACAGGCCATGAACATCGAAGAGACCAACCAACTCACCCTGGACTTTGGCAAGATCGGCAAGATCGGTGCCACATGCCCCACTGTCATTCCAGTGGCGGTGCAGAATGCTGACACCCGCGAGGTGATCCTCGTTGCCTACACCAACGAGGAGGCTATGCGCGAGGCCTTCGCCAAGCGCAAGCTCATCCTCTGGAGCACCTCGCGGAACAAGCACTGGTTCAAGGGCGAGACGAGCGGCGAAACCTTCGACCTGCTGGAGGCGTATGTGAACTGCGAGCAGAACTCGCTGCTCTACATCGTGCGGCCCTGCCGCGGCGGCATCTGCCACACGAAGAACGCCGCCGGCCACCCGCGCAACTGCTACTACCGGCGCATCGACTTCGACACCCTCGCATTGACCAATGTCGATCCCTAGAAGCGGCTCGCCTTCTGTCGCGTCCTCCCCGTCCTGTCGGCGCAGTCCTTCAGACTGCGCCAGCGCGGGGAGCGGGGCGCGAAGCTCCGCCCGAATCTCCCGCATCCGCCTCAAGCACCGCATCCGCCGTGAGGCGGAGCGGCGGCTTGCGGAGATGCACTCCACCCCGACCTTGCGCGAAATCTACGCCCCGCGCGTCCTCTTCGCCATCGTCATAATCCTGGCCGTGCTGGGCGCGCTGCTCGTGCGCAGCGCCGGACGCGCCGCCCGCCGTCCCGTCCAGCGCGCCATCCCGCACCGCACAGCCGTTCGCTCGCTCGACGCCCTTGCCACCGCCCTTGGCCGCTACAAGGTCCACACTGGAGAATACCCCTCCACCGGGCAGGGGCTCGTCGCGCTGAACAAGGACCTTGGCGTTCCGGGCTGGGACGGCCCCTATCTGGTGCAGCTTTTCACGGACCCCTGGGGCCGTGAATATGTTTACGAGGCACCATCGGCGCCAGACGCCCTCCCGCGTCTGTTCTCCCTCGGCCCGGACGGCCAGCCAGGCACCCCCGACGACCTCTTCCCTGGAGAGGAGTATTTCGATGTCGGCACATCTTGGACCAACGGATGGAGACATCGCTGGGAACGGTTGCCAGAAATCCCTTGATCCTGGAATCAGGTAGTTACATTCGAAAAATCTCGAATCTTGAATCTCAAATATTGAATTCCAAATCTCAGATTTCAGATTACAGATATCAAATTTCAAATCTTTGATTTCAGATTACAAATTACAAATTTCAAATTCTAGATTTCAAATTTCCCGTGTCGCACCTCTACGTCCATACCCCATTCTGCCTCTCCAAGTGCGCATACTGCGCACTCCGCTCCTCCGCAATCGCCCAATCCGCCATTCCCGCCGACTTCCCCGACCTCATCGCCCGCGAGTTCTCCCTCCGCTCCTCCGCCATCTCGCCCTTCCGCCCTTCCACCATTTATTTCGGCGGCGGGACTCCTGCCATGCTCGGCATTGATGGGCTGGAGCGCCTTGCCCGCGCAATTGCCGCAGCGGGCGTCGTTCCCGCGCCCAACTGCGAGTGGACCGTCGAGTTCAACCCCTCTCCCTCTCTCTTCTCGCCAGAGCTTCTGGAGCGGCTGCTTGCCGTTGGCGTGAACCGCGCCAGCATCGGCGTGCAGAGCCTTGACGATTCCGTCCTGGCGCGCGTCGGGCGCATCCACAACGCCGCCGAGGCCGAGAAGGCCGTCGCCGTTGCGAAGGCCGCCGGTTTCGGCTCCGTCGGCATCGACCTGATTGCCGGACTCCCCGGCGACGACGACGCCAAGTGGCGCGCCACCCTTGACCGCGCCATCGCCCTCGGCGTCCAGCACATCTCCGTTTACGCCCTTACCGTTGAAGAGGGAACGCCGCTTGCCGCCGCAGTCGCCGCCAACAGTGTAAGACTCCCTGGCGACGACGCCATGTTGGCGCGTCTCGTAGCCGCAGAGGATGCGCTTGCAAAAGCCGGATTCCACCGCTACGAAATTTCAAACTACGCCCTCCCCGGCCACGAGTGCCGCCACAACCTAGCATGCTGGCGAGGCGAGGACTACCTCGGCCTCGGCCCCGGCGCATCATCCCGCACGGGCCTCATGCGCCGCACCAATTCCCAGGACTGGCGCAAATGGCGCGAGGCGATTCTCGCCTCACGCCTTCCGCCCGCAGACGATGAGGATACACTCACCCCCGCCGACGATGCTGAGGAACGCTTCGTCTTCGGCTTGCGCATGGAGGAGGGAGTATCCCCCGCCGGTTTCGCCACGCGCTTCCCCTCCGCAGCGCAGCATGTAGCACGCTGGGAGAAGGCCTTGGCCGCGCTCGCCGCCGTAGGCATCGTCCGCGAAATCTCCGCCGGCCGCTGGGCGCTCACCGGCCGCGGGCGCGAGGTCGCGGACTCCGCAATAGAAAGGCTCCTCCAATGAACACCTCCAAGTTCTCATCCAGACGCCTCAGGATTCTCGACGCCCTCAAGCGCCATGCCCGCCCCGTATCCGGCGCCGCGCTTGCCGCCGAACTGGCGGGACAGGGGATGGAGGTCTCCGAGCGGACCGTCCGCGCCGACCTCGCCGCGCTCTCCCGCGAAGGTGCGGTTGTCACTTTCGGCAAGCGCGGCCACCTCCTTTCGGCCGCCGGCCGCCGCGAGCTTTCATCCGCCAGCACAGTCCAGCGCATCGGCTTCCTGTCGTCGAAGATCGACGAGATGACCTTTGGCATGGACTTCGACCTTGACGCCCGCTCCGGCACCGTCATGGTGAACACCACAGTCTGCGATGCGTCAACGCTGTTCGACGCCGCCGATGAAATCTCATCCGTCTTTGAGAAGGGTTATTCGATGGGCACGCTCGTGGCGCTGGCGGGGCCGGGCGAGACGATTGGCGAGGTCACGGTGCCGGAGGGGAAGGTTGGCTTCTGCACAGTTTGCTCAATCACCATCAATGGCATCCTGCTCAAGCACGGCGTGCCGATGCGCTCGCGCTTCGGCGGACTGGTGGAGATGCGTCGGGGCGTTCCGGTGCGCTTCGCCGAGGCGATAGACTACAATGGCACTTCGCTGGATCCGCTTGTGATTTTCATACGGGGCGGCTTCACCGACTACCGCAGCGCCGTGAAGACCGGAAGCGGCCTGGTGGGAGCAAGCTTCCGCGAGTTCCCGGCCTCGGCGTTGGACACCGTCAGGGACATCGCCCGCCGAGCCGAGAAGGCAGGGCTTGGCTGTTTCCTGGAAATCGGGCTGCCCGGCCGCGACCTGCTTGGCGTTCCGGTTGGTGAAGGGTGCTGCGGCGCCGTGGTGATCGGCGGGCTGAATCCCGTCTCCATCATGGAGGAGCGGGGGAGCCACGTCGCCGCCTCGGCGCTCTCCGGCTTCCTCGACTACGATCGCCTCTTCCACTACTCGCGCCTCAAGCACCGCCTCGCCATCGCCATGGCCAGCGCCCGAAAAGGGTAAAACTTGACGGGGAAGTCGGATTCGTGTAGAATTATTGCACTTTCATTTTAGAAAGCGCGGGCGTAGTTCAATGGTAGAACACCAGCCTTCCAAGCTGGTCACGAGGGTTCGATTCCCTTCGCCCGCTCCACTTTTGCAATGGACTGCAACGACCTCCTTATCGTCGCCGGCAAGGGGCTCTACCCGCGCGAACTCCTCAATGGCGCCCGCGCCGCCGGAGTGGGCCGCATAGGCGTCCTCGCCTTCCGCGGCCAGACTGACCGCGCCCTTTGCGCGGACGCCGATGTCTCAGCCCGCTTTGGAATTGGCGAGTTCTCCCGCGTCCGCACATGGGTTGGCTCATCGGGGTTCCGCAACGCCATCTTCGCCGGGCAGATTTCCCCCTTCGCCCTCTTCGCCACGCGCTTTGACGCCGAGGCCCGCCATCTGCTCTCGATGCTGAAAAGCAAGTCCGCCCACTCTATTTTCGGCGCCATCATCAAGGTCTATGAGCAGGACGGAGTAAAATTCCTCCCGGCCTCATGCTACATGGATGGCAGCATCCCAGCCGCCGGCCTCCTCACCAGGCGGGCTCCCGACGAGCGCGAGAACGCGGACATAGCGCGCGGCGTCGACGCCGCCCTGGCTCTGGGCAAGGTCGATGTCGGGCAGACCGTCGTCATCAAGGACGGCATGGTTCTCGCCGTGGAGGCCTTCGAGGGCACAAACGCCGCAGTGAAACGCGGGGCATCTCTCGGAGGACGCGGCGCAGTCGTCGTCAAGGCGGCGCGCGAGGGCCACGACATGCGCTTCGACATCCCCGTTGTCGGCCCGGACACCATCCGCCGCCTCCGCCGCTCCCATGTCACCGCGCTCGCCATCCAGGCGGGGCGCACCATTCTCCTCGGCCGCGAAAAGGCAATCGCCCTCGCCAACGAATACGGCATCGCCATCGTGGCCATCGACAGCGGCCTGCCCTCGGCACCTCTCCGTCCATGAGCGCGAACGAACAGGCCCCGCTGAAAATCTTCATCGTCGCCGGCGAGGCGTCAGGCGACCAGCACGCCGCGCCGCTCATGCGCGCCCTGCGGGACCTCTCCCCGCGCCCCGTAGTCTTCCGCGGCATCGGCGGCCCCGCCATGCGCGCCGCCGGGCAGGAGCAGCTGCTCGACTGCGACGCCATCGCCGTCATCGGCCTCTTCGCGGTCCTGAGGCGTCTCGGCTTCTTCCTCCGCCTCTTCCGCGACACGAAGCGCGAGATCGCCCGCTGGAAGCCCGACCTGCTCCTGACCGTAGATTACCCCGGATTCAACATCCGCCTTGCCGCCGCCGCGAAGAAGATGGGCGTCAGGACCGTCCACTACATTTGCCCGCAGGTCTGGGCCTGGCACCGCGACCGCATCTGGAAAATCGCGAAGGCGCTAGATGGCCTCGTGACGATATTCCCCTTTGAGCCGGAGTGCTTCGCCCCCACGACGCTGCGCCCCGTCTTCGCCGGCCATCCGCTCGTCGATCGCGCGGCGGAGACCTTCGCCTCGCCCGAGGCCCCGCTTCCCTGGGCTTCGGGGATGCGCCGCATAGGACTTCTGCCTGGCAGCCGCACCGCCGAGATTGACCGCCTTCTCCCCGTAATGCTCGGCGCCGCGGTCCGCCTGGAAAGGCGTTTGGCTGGCGCGGCGTCGTTCGTGATCCCCGCCTCCTCGCCGAAAATCCGCGTGCGCATCGAAGCCGCTCTGGCGGCGGCGCCGGAGAAGCCGGCGCACCTCGCCATTGTTGACGGCCAGGCGCGCGAGGTGATGCGCCAGGCGGAGACCGCCGCCATCGCCTCCGGCACCGCAACACTTGAGGCGTCGCTGATGCTCTGCCCGTCGGTCCTCGTCTATCGCGGATCGTGGCTCACCTACCGCCTCGCGAAGATCGTCCTGCGGAAAATCGGACGCATCGGGCTGGCCAACCTCATCACGGAACGGCGCGATGTCATGCCTGAGCTCCTCCAATACGACCTCACGCCCCAGTCGCTCGCCGACGCCCTCGCCCGCTACCTTGAAGACCCGGAGGCGCGCGCCAAGGCCATCGAGGACCTGCGCAAGGTTAACGCCTCCCTCGGCGAGGGCGGATCCGCTCGCCGCGCCGCCGAGGCCGTCCTCGCCACACTTGGACTGAAAAAGGATTCCCAACAATGACTGAAAGAACTGCTGAAGAACTCCGCGCGGCCGCTGCCGGCTTCGACATCCCAGGCGACTTCATCGACGCCATCCCCTACGGCACCGGCCACATCAACGAGACCTACCTCGCCACCTTCAGCCAGGCGGGGACGATGGTGCGCTACACCATCCAGCGGCTCAACTCCTCCATCTTCAAGGATCCGCGCGCATTGATGGAGAATGTCCTGCGCGTCACATCGCACAGCCGTCGCCGCCTAATTGAGGCGCACGACCCAGACGCCTCGCGCAAGGCCCTCACCCCAGTCGCCGCGAAGGATGGCGGATATGTCCACTTCGCCGCCGACGGCGGCGCTTGGCGCTGCTACCTCTTCGTCGAGCGGACCCACACCGTGGATGTCGTAGATGGCGAGGCGGCCGCCTTCGAGGCCGCGCGCGCCTTCGCCCGCTTCCAGGCGCTGCTGGCCGACATCCCCGGGGGCCGCCTCAACGAGACTATCCCCAATTTCCACAACACGCCGACGCGTTACGAGGCCTTCCACGCCGCCGTGAAGGCCGACGCCGTTGGTCGCGCCGCATCTGCCGCCCCGGAGATCGAATTCGCCCTCTCCATGGAGAAGGATGCCGGTAGGATCGTCTCGCTGATGCAGTCCGGCGAAATGCCGGAACGCGCCACCCACAACGACACCAAGATCAACAACGTCCTCCTTGACGACGCCACCGGCGAAGGCATCTGCGTAATCGACCTCGACACCCTAATGCCTGGCTCCGCCCTCTACGACTTCGGCGACATGGTGCGCTCCGCCACCCTCAACATGGCGGAGGACTCCAAGGACTGGCGGAACGCCATCTGCCGTCCGGAGATTTTCAAGGCGCTGGCGCGCGGCTTCCTCTCGGGCGGCGACTTCCTCACGCCATGCGAAAAGGCGAACATGACCTTTGGCGGGGCGCTGATGACCCTTGAGTGCGGTGTCCGGTTCCTTGCCGACTATCTCGACGGCGACCACTACTTCCGCACCGCGCGGCCCGAACACAACCTAGACCGCTGCCGCACGCAGTTCGCCCTCGTGAGGTCGATTCTGGCGCAGCACGACGACCTTCAGGGGTTCGTCGAGAGCCTCTAGCCCTCGTGGGGAAGGCGGCGCGCTAGCGGGCTGGCGGGGTGGGGAAGATGCCTTCGAGGGCGTCTTCGGCGATTTTCCGCGTGTCGATTGGGAAGTCGCCCTTCACCATCCACTTTAAGAAACTGCGGTCGGAGACGGCGAGGTCGCGCAGGCGCTCGCCCTTCTTCTTGCCGAAGTTCACGACGATGTCGCCGTCGATCCAGCGGAAGCGTCCGGCGCGGTCGGCGTTTAGCGGGTCGAGGTTGTTGAACTCGCGCTCGATTTCCGGAAGGGTGGTGGGAAGGTCGGCGTAGCGGTTGAACTGCCCTTCGATCACATCGACGGTGGCGAGGGCGTCGGCCTCTGCGCCGTGTGCGCCGGCGTGGTCGCGGCCGCAGAAGAAACGCACCGCCGCAGTGAGGTCGCGCGGCTCCTTCTTGTGGAAGATCTTCTGCGCGTCGATCACGTGGCGCGAATTGACGTTGAGGTCGCGGCCGCAGCGCGCGAACTCCTCTTCAAGGATGGGGATGTCGAAGTGGAGGAGGTTGTAGCCGCCGAGGTCGCAGTCGGCGAGGAAGGCATCGACCTCATCGACCACGAAGAGGAAAGGCGGGCAAGTCGCCACCTCGCGGTCCGTGATGCCGTGGATTTCGGTGGCTTCGTGCGGAATGGGAACCTCGGGATTGACAAGCCAGGTCTTGACGGTGCGCGAGCCGCTCGGCTCCAGGCGCACGATCGAGAGCTCGATGATGCGGTCGAGCCGGGGGTTGAGGCCGGTGGATTCAATGTCGAATACGGCGAGGGGCCGCGTGAGTTTTAGTTTGTCGGTAAGGTTCATTTTCAAGCCGCGACTATTCTAGCGAAACGGCGGTGCGCTTTCAAGTGGCGCACTCAGATTTGCGGGACTCGGATGATGGATGCGAGCGCTTGGACTTGCGGAACTCGGATGATGGGTGCGCGCTGGAATTGCTTGGCGGGAAATGCTAGACTTTTCGCGTCAATGGCAACAAGGTCGAAAACGGTTCTCATGCTCCTCCCGAAAATCGGGACGATCCTCCCCCGCATGGTGGCGGGCGCGCAGCGCGTGGCGCAGGCGCGGCGCTGGAGCCTCTACCCTGTCGTTTACGACCGCGACGCGCAGGGGGTGGAACACCTGGTCCGCTCCCCTGGCGGCTCTACGCTTAAGGAACTTCTGGCGCTCCTGAGGCCAGACGGCGCCATCGTTGCGCTGGACGTTGTCGGGAAGACCACCCTCCGAACCGCAGCGCGCGCAGCCGGCCTTGGCCGTCTTCTTGCCGTGAGGCTTGGCGAGCCGGAGGACCCTAGGAACGCCGTCTATGCGCACGGAGACGCCGCCTCCTTCGCCGAACTGGCGCTGCGGGAACTTCTCCGCTCCGGCTTCGGGGATTTCGCCTACGCCCCCTGGATTTTCGATACACCGTGGAGCCGCGCTCGCGGCGCCGCCTTCGCGCGGCTCGTGGCCCTCGCCGGAAAGCGCTTTCACGCTTTCCCCGGCAACAAAGTTTCCGCAAGGAACGAGGCCGAACGCTTCGATGCCTGGCTGGCAACCCTTCCGAAGCCGTGCGGCATTTTCGCCGCCAACGACACTGCCGGCGAAACCGTGCTGCGCGCATGCGAGCGGCTGAAGATCGAGGTCCCCGGCCAGGTAGCCGTCGTCTCCGTCGATGACGAGACATACGTCTGCGAGTGGACGCGCCCGACCCTTTCCAGCGTCCGGCGGGATGTGGAAGGCGAGGGGCGCGCCGCCGCCGAGCTTCTGGCCGAGTGGCTTGCGCATCCGTCGCGGCCGCCGCGCCCGTGCGCCGTGCCGGCCGTGGCCCTGGTTCGCCGCTGGTCCACGCGCTTCTCCAGCCAGCGCGACTGGCGCGTGGCGAAGGCGCAGGAGTGGATACGCCTCCACGCCTGCGAAGGCGTCCGGCCCAATGACGTGGCGCGCGAGATGAAAGTCTCCCGCGCCACGGCCGACCGCCTCTTCCGCAACGCCGCCGACCACACCATCCTGGAAGAGATCCACGCCGCCCGCATTGCCCGCGCCCAGGAGCGCCTGCGCGAAGGCGTGTCCCCCGATCTCGTCGCCGTCGAGTGCGGCTACGAATCGACCCTTGACTTCCGCCGCGTCTTCCGCCGCATTGTCGGGAAGCCCGTCGTCGCCTGGACAAAGTCGATTTGATTTGTATAAAAATAGTGCGCGGATTTGTTTACACGGCCCTTGTGCGCCGTGCTATAATTTTTGCACAAAGAATCAACTAATTTTCTAAACACGGAAGGAAACGCCATGAATCTGTCAAAGACATTCATCTTCTCAACCATCCTGGCGGCCACTGCGGCCACCGCCGGCGTCATCGACGACGCCAAGTTCAAGCTCGACCTGCGCGGCGACCCGAACGCCAACGCCTACATCGACGCCGGCGAGGTGGGCAACGCCTTTGACTTCTCCGCCGCGTCGCCCGATTCCGTCATTTACGGCGGCGGCAACGGCAGAAGCAGCATTTCGGCTTCACAATATGCCACCGGCGGATACGCCACCTACGGAACGCTCCCCTACGTCTCCAGCGCCTCGGTCGTGAACCCCTACGACGGCTCTACCTCCTCCCGGTCCT
>JAEEGL014763448.1_pt1 | contig 44564 bp, 40 predicted proteins | sample 9134231 | NCBI WGS metagenome assembly JAEEGL01 (sample SAMN16246548, study PRJNA631951) | gut metagenome | biome: gut microbiome; feature: rumen; material: fiber-attached | host: Bos | place: Iran: Karaj | collected 2018-10 | reverse complement strand
TTACGCGCACCTTAAATCCGTCTCATGCACCTACGGCGCGCAGATAAAGGTCGGCGACGTGATCGGCAAAATGGGCATGACCGGCAACGCGACGGGCGTGCATCTCCACATGCAGGCGTATCCCGCCGGGCAGGGGTACACCGCCACGTCGTCCGAGATCCATGTGTTCGAAAAATACATAGACAACCCGCTTTACTACCCGAAATTCAGGTTTATGAAGGGCCTGACGTCAAGCCCGCTCTACGGCGAATTCATAAGCACATACTATAAAAAATCATCCGGGTCGTACTACGCATATTCCGGCGGGTACAGCGCCGAACTCGAGCTGAATCCGACGGACGCGCGCGTGGTCGTCGTCTCGTCATCCGGCGCGCCGATCAGAAGCACGCCGGTCAATGACAATTCATATATCACGGACACGCTTCCGCGCGGCGAATTCGCCGACATAACAGGCTGGTTTACCGACGCTTACGGCGACGTGTGGCTCAGAATGGCGGACGGCTGGATCCGCGAGCAGGATACCGGGTTCTATATGTACAACGACTCGCTCCGTTCATCGGATTTCGTCATGCCGTCGGGAATAACCGGCGCGATACATGACGGAGACGTCGCGGGAAACATACTGTCGGGTCATCCGATTCAGTCAGTGACTGTATCGATCACCTCGGGCGGCAACCGTGTGTGGCAGAAAAAGATAAACGCCGGCAAAAACGAGACGCTGCTCGACATCGCGGAGCTGACGTCCGGCGCGTTTGACGGGTTGGAGCTCGGCGACGGCGACTATACCATCTCCGTTTCGGCCGTGGCCGGCTCGACGTATCCCGGCCAGGATCCGTTCCGCAGCGAAAAAACCGTCGGGTCGTCCGATTTCACGATCGACACCGGCCTTGCCGACAACACGGCGCCGATAATCGAGAGCATCGGGATAACGTCCGTCTCCGACGGGATCATAAACGTCGCCGTCGTCGCGAGCGACGAGCGCGGCATGGATTCGGTCATCCTCACCGCGACTCCCGAAAACGGATCGCCGGTGTCTCAGACCTGCCTGCCCGACGGAGAGGGCAGATATATCTGCTCAGTAAGCGCCGGTACCGCCGGCGAACTCGCGCTCCACGCGACGGCAAAGGACACTTCCGGCAACACGACAACGGCCGACAGGACGATAACTCTCCCCGAAATACCCGACATCGCCGACTGGAAGGTCATTTACAAAAAGGGAATGAACATACGTTCCGGGCCGAGCACATCCTCATCCATAACCGGCTCGGCGGCCTACGGAGAGATCCTGACCGTTTACGAAATCATCGAATCCGGCAGTTATCTCTGGGGAAAACTCGAGGGCGACAACTATATCGCGCTCAAAGTTAATTCAACGGAATACCTCGTAAAGGTAGAAAGCAAGGTCTTCGCGGTGTTCTTCGACCTGAACGGCGGGACCGGCGAAACACCCGAGGCGATATTCAAGACCGCCGGCAACGACGTGACGCTGCCCGCGACGGTTCCGGAGCGCAGCGGATATACCTTCCTCGGCTGGGCGACCGATTCGCTCGCGTCCGAGGCCGAGTTCGCGCCATCGGCGGTATACGGAAGGGACGAGACCGTCTGCCTCTTTGCCGTGTGGGGCGATTCCGCGTTTCCGTCCATCATCGGGATAACGACGTCAACGTCCGAATGGACGACCGAGCCCGTGACGGTGACGGTCCACGGCGCCGACAACACGGGTGTGGTCTACTATACGTTCGACGGCGGCGAGACCTGGCTCGCCGACGGCGTCAAGACTGTCAAGTTCAGCACCGTGTTCCACGTCGGAGCTATAAAAGTCCGTGACCCGTCCGGGAACGTCACGACTTATCAGTCGGAATTCGCCGTATCCAATATAGACAGGACCCCGCCGTCTGTCGCGCAGGCGGCTACGGCCGTCGGAGTTGACGGCAGGCGGGTATCTGTAACCTGGGGCGGCGTCACGGATGACGAAAGCGGCATCGCGAAGGTTACGGCTCTGCTTTCGGACGATCCGGAGCTTGCCGTAACTGCGCCGTACGACATAACGTCCGGCGGAATAATCACGCTCCGCGACGGTGTGTGGTACGGAAAACTGGTGTTCACCGACGCGGTAGGCAACACGGCCGAGGTCCCGCTGAAAAGATTTGCCGTCGGAAACGTGCCGAAACTCGCCTCGCCTCTCGGACTTGAAATAACGGCGACGGGCTCGGATTTCGGCGACTTTGCCTGGCTTCCCGTCGAGAACAGCGACGGCTACGAGGCCGAAATATCGGCAAATGAAAACTTTGAGAACGCCGAGCAGATAGTGTGCGGTATCGAGCGCGCGTCCGCCTCAGGGCTAGAGCCCGGCGTAACGTATTACGTGCGCGTCCGCGCGATTGCCTCCGACGGGGTCTATCCTCCGTCAGACTATACGGCGGCCGTTCCGTTCGTCACACTGTCAGACAACTCTGTGCTCTACGGCTTTGAGACGCTGACCGACGCGGCGGTGAACGTTTCGGCGCGCTCAGCCGAATACGTCGCTCCGTACGCCGCCGAAACGCTCGACATAACAGCAATAGTACATGAATCGGCAAACGCGGAATACTTCTACGATCAGGCGCTTTCACAGGAGATATCCGACCCGGAAACTTTCCCGTTTACCGGGACCTCCGGAACGGCGTATATAAAGATTACTGCCGAAAACGGCACGTCGTCGGTATACACGCTCCGCATCAGAAGAGCCGACAGAAAAGCTCAGACTCCGGCGCTCGAGCTTGACGCCGAAGACATAAAAACCTCGCCGCAGACCGGCGAGGCGGTCGGCACCGCCTCCGTCACGGCCTCCGTTACCGACGGCGGCGAACTGACCTTCGCATGGACTCTCGTTTACGGAAACGGAAGCACAGGCATTGTGGGAGAAAACGATACCGTCTCGCTTCCGGCGTTCCCGGCCGGCTCGTACGAGCTCTACTGCGTCGTCACAAACACAAACGAAAAATGTCTCGAAACTACGGCGTCAGCCGAGACGGAGCACATACAGATAACCGTATCGAAACAGGTGTCGCCGATCGCCGTCGCGATAAACAGCTTCACATATTCCGGTGAGCCCGCCGGCGGGGCCGTACTGAACTACATCGGGGACGGCACCCCGGTCGTCAGATTCTATACAGACGGGGCGCTTGAGAACGAAATCGACCCTCCGGCCGACGCCGGAACTTATTACGCGGTCGCGTTTGCGCCCGAAACCTCCGACTGGGCGGAGGCGGTGTCGGAACCGGTGAGCTTTATGATTTCCAAGGCCGCAAACGGCGATCTTCCCGAATATGAGATCACCGAACCTACGCCGCGTAATCCGGTTTCGACCGTCACGGTGACATCCTCGGGCTCCGAGTACCGCCTGAACGGCGGCGCGTGGACGGAATACACCGCCCCCGTCACGCTCGGCTCCGAAGACACTGTCGAAATAAGACTCGCCGAACAGAAAAACTATCTCGCCGGCGATTCAGTGACAGTGTCGGGCGCCGACTACGCCGGCATAACCGACATCCTGCCGAACGGCGCGAACACCGTCTCCCGCGACGGGGACTGGCTGTTCATAGCCGAAACGGGATCTGTCGACCGTTCGTACATAGAGGCCGGCATATATATGTCCGACTATATCAGAATAACCGACGCCGACGGAAACGAGATACCGGAGGGAGGCACCGTTTCGTCCGGATGCCTTGTGCTCCTAGCCGACGACGAGGGAATCATAAAATCCGTGACCGTGATTGTCTCCGGAGACGTAGACGGCAACGGAATAACGGACATGGCTGACGCGCGCCTAGCGCTCAAATACTCAAACGGCACGCTGAAGCCGGAATACGAATGGTCGCTCATGGCCGCAGACGCCGACGGGGACGGGCAGCTTACGTCCACCGACGCGCTTATAATCGCGAGGAGAGCGGAAAATTGACCGGCACCGGAACTAAAAGATTTCAAAAAAACGATTCCGGCTTTGTCTGCCTTAACTGCGGCAGGGAGGTCCTGCCTCTCGGCACGTCCTCACGCAATCACTGTCCGTTCTGCCTGTGCTCTCTGCACGTCGACATAAACCCGGGAGACCGCCTGAACCCGTGCGGAGGGATCATGGACGCGGTTTCGGCCGAGCCGACGCCGGACGGATACGTGATCGTCCACAAATGCAGAAAGTGCGGGGAAATCCGCCGCAACAGGGCAGCGATGCGCTCGCGCGGAGGACAGACCGACGACATCGACCGGCTCATATTCCTGACGGTAAACAGAGGATAAGTCCATGGGTATCATGAAATTCGCCCGCGGGGCAAACTACCGCGGTTTTTATGAAAAGCTCCGTCCGATCGCCGCGAAAAAGCGCGTACCGGCCCCGTTTCTGTTCGCCGACGCGGCCTTTTCGACGCTTTTTTTCGGCAGCGGCCTGCAGGATTATCTGAACTTTGAGTTCTTCGACCGTTCCCTTCGCGAAAGATCGACCTATGCGACTATAAGAGTCCAGCAAAAGCTTTATGACAAAGTCAATCCCGAGAAGCTCAGGCACTTTTTCGCAAACAAGGCGGAGTTTTACGGGGTGTACCGCGATTATATGAAACGTCTTATGTTCTATCCCGAGAACGCGACCGCCGCGGAGCTCGCGGACTTTCTGAAAAAAACGGACGTTTTCGTCGAAAAGCCCTATGCCGGAACCGGAGGAAAGCGGATCGCCATACGGCGCCCGGGGGAGGTCGGCGGCGCGGAGGAATATCTCGGCAGGCTGAAAAACGAAAAGCTTCTGCTTGAAGAATTCATTATCCAGCATCCTCGGCTGTCTGAGATGTGCCCGAAGAGTGTGAACACAATGAGGATAATGACGTCCTGCGCCGATCCCGCCAGCCCGGAGATCATTTTCGCGTCTCTCAGAGCAGGAGACGGCGAACACGACGTCGACAATTTCCACAGCGGCGGAATGGGTATGCTCGTTAACTCTGTTACGGGAAAAGTCGAGGGCGACGCCTTCGACAAGAACAACGTCAGATACGGCGTCCATCCCGTGACAGGCGTAAAATTCGACGGCTTTCAAATACCGTTCTGGGACGAGACCGTAAAGCTCGTTCTCGACGCGTCGCTCGTCATGCCGGAAATGACCGTCGTCGGATGGGACATCGCCGTGACGGAAAACGGCCCGGTCATCGTCGAGGGCAACTCCACTCCGGGGTTCGACATGGTACAGGTCGCGTGCATGTGCGGCAGAAAGGACATCGCCCGCGACGTGCGGGATAAATATAAAAAAGCCCGCCGCGCGGGAAAACAGGAGGAAAAAACCGAATGAAAACGCTTCTCAAAAACATCCCCGTACTGCTCTTTGCGGTGTTTGAAATCATCGTCGGGGTTCTGCTTTTCCGCGATCCGGAGGGCATGACGGACATCGTTCTGCTAATTATCGGCATAGTGCTCGCCGTCATCGGCGCATACAACTTGATACGCGCGCTCGTCGCTAAAAACAACGGCGAGGACGGAGCGCTCGGCGCGCTGATCATCGGCGCGGTGCTCCTCGCCGTCGGGCTTTTCGTCGCGCTCGGCAGAAAGCTGATACTCGGGTTCATTCCGGTCATCGCCGTCGTTTACGGCGTCTTCCTGATCATTTCCGGACTTTACAAGCTCAAAACGTGGCTCGAGATCAGAAAGCTCACCGGAGTCGCGCGCTCGCTTCTGCTGCTGCTCGGCTCCGTCGTTTCGGTCGGCCTCGGCGTCGTTATTATCCTCAATCCGTTCGGCGCGACAGAACTGGCCCTTAAATTCGCCGCCGTCGCTCTCATCGCCGAGGCGCTTCTCGATATAATCGCGGTCGTGATCGCCTCGCTGAAACAGCAGGAAGAATAAAACCCGGTAAATCCGGCACATAACAAAACAGAAACCGCAGGCCCGTCAGCTTGAAGTTATAAGTGGCGCCTTCCTGCGGTTTTTTGTTCAGTTTTCTATTTTCGTATATTTCAGGCCGACGGCTTCAAATGTGCCGTTGTTTGCAAATATCCCGGCGTGATTCCCGCCCGTGTTCTTTATGCCGGAGTTGAAAACAAACTCATCGTTCACATAGATCTCAAGCGTGTTTCCTATAAGCAGAACGCGGACGCGGTATTCCTCCGAGTCCTCAAAAACGTATTTTCTCGGCGAATTCATCTCCCACGTGCTGTCCGAGAGATATATCATGCCGTTCGCTCTGTCGAAAACTATAAACGTTCTGAGATCCGAAAGCCGTTCCGGAGAGTCTTCATCTGTTATAACAGCGCCGAACTGTGTGCAGGACGAGTCCTTTGTCACGGTAAAATCAAGCTCGAAATTCCGAGTCTTCCCCGAAAAGACTGCAGACTGCCAGCTGTTTTCGTCGCAGGATATTTTCATTCCTCCGTCCGTAACGCGCCATTTCCCGCCGTATGTCTTCCAGGCAAAGCTCGTCGTCGGCTGACCTATCACGTCAAGAGACAGGTCGGACATTTTTATAAAGCCGAGCAGATCCTCCGAATAATAAGCCCTCAGGCGGCCGTCCGGCGTTACACCTACGTCCTTTGGAAGAGAAATCACCGAATTTCCATTGTTAGAATCAGTGTAAAGAACGCGTCTTCTGCCGCCGAATTCTATAGTCCGCGAACTGTATCCGCTGTTGTATGTCCCGCCGAAAAGGACGTTGTCTTCCGGATTTTCAGTAAACATACCTGTCGGAGAATCGGAAACCGCGTAAATCTGAGCCCTCGATATAAACGGATCGGAAAACATGGCGATCCCACCGTTGTTTCGCCCGGTCGTGAGGGTCATATACCATTTTCCGTCAATTTCAAAGACGTCGATCATTTCCGGCATACTCACGCCTGTCGGACGGTATACGACGCCAAGCTGCTCCCAGTTCAGAAGATCCGCCGATTTTGCGACGCCTACAACCGCCGTGGGGGTTGTGTAATCGCTGTTTGCTGACGCGACAAAATAGCCGAGCCAGCCGCCTTCCGGGTTCCTTATCACAAGGAAATCGCGGCAGTCGACGGCCCACCACGACCTGTTTGTCGGTGTAAATCCGTCAGCCTCGCAACTTATGAACCATTTTCTGTCCGGAACAAGTATTGGATTCCCGGGATTTTCGATCCAGTTTTCCATATCGTCGGACCAGGCGACACCGATCTTCTGCGTCCCGTATTTGCGCATAGTGTAGAAAACGTAGCATCTGCCGTCGTCTCCTATTACCGAGCACCCGGTATATCTGTAATCATGATCCCAGTCGTTTTTCGAATCTCCGGCTTTCAGAATGTCCTTTTGTTCGTTCCAGTGAACAAGATCGGTGGACGTCGCGTGACCGAATCCCCTTACGGACTCCGCCTCCTCATCGTATGCGAGCCCGCCGACAAGATATTTGAGATGAATGAGATGCACGGTGCCGTCCTTCTCAACGCACCAGCTGTCCCACATATTGTATTTTGACGGGCTGTATCTCACGTCTCCCACCCCTTTGACAATCATCTCGTTCCCCGGTTCCGTGTCTTTGCCCGGATCCGTGTTTTCCGGGTCTCCCTCGTCCCGGCATGAAACCATGAAAGAAACGAGCAGTATTATTATGACCGCAAAATAGATAAGCGGCCGGAACTGTTTTTTCATATCTGCGCCTCCGGTGTCTGTCAAGCGCGTATATTGTACCGCAAATCGCGTGTTTTTACAAATCCCCCGCCCACGGGCGGGGGATCGGTTAAATACTTTACTTTAATTCTGTGCTCAGTTCTCTTTTTTCTTTGCGAAAAACGCTCCAGCTGCGGCCGCAGCGGCAACCGTCACGAAAAGAACTGTAATATCTGCGGTATCAGGAGCGGTCGGCTTTTCAATTATGTTGACCGTATCGAACTTTGCGCCGAGATCCTTATACTCCTCGTAGCAGTTGAGCGTCTTTTGCCCGCCGATCATGCCGTTTCCGTCGTCAGCAACAAACTGTTCGACAGAACCGATCTCGCCGCCCTTAACTGTCACATTGGCGTTGCCCTGAGTGACCGCCCATGCAGACTGACCTCCTACGAAAAGCTTGCCTATCTTTCCGCCGTTTACAGTGACGTTTGTGTCGCCCTTTACAACGACTGCCTCGGTGCCGCCGACACTGCCGTTGCCGGCCGAGTATACCTCGTCGATCTCACCGCCGTTGATCGTCACGTTTGTGTTGCCGAGAACGTCATCGACATGGGTCCCCCAGGCTCTGCCGTTGGCTCCGCCGCCGCCGTAGACCGCGTGAAAATGTCCGCCGTTGACAACGACGTTCGAATCCGCCGTGCCGTTCTGATCGATATACTTGAACGAATAATATCCGCCACCGTAAATCAGAGGATATCCAGCAACTCCGTCGCCGAGCACGACGCTGACGTTTTCTCCGATCGTGAGTTTATGGCAGTTTGCCACGAGAAGGAGATTGTAGTCTTTGTAAACGTACTTGATGGTGATATTGTCAATCTCTGTATCGGACGGGAACCATATCCCGGTTCCGTCGAATTCAAGCGTTTTGTTGTCCTTCGACGTGATTTTGACCGGCCCGAAAGTCGTTTTTCCGTCAGCCAGTTTGTCCGCGTCGTTGTCCCACTGCATAAGAGCGCGATATTCGCCGTGAACCTTCGCGTCGCCGATGAGACATACCGTGCCGCCTTCTGAGCCGAGTATTTCATAAGCCCTCAGCAGGTTGTAGACCGGGGAGCCTTCGCTCCCGTCGTTCGCATCGTCGCCGGCAGCTGATACGTATACCGTTTTCCCTTCAGCGTGGGGAAGTACCGCAAGTATGCCTGTAAGCAGAAGAGCGGCAATCAGGATGAGTGCGAGTTTTTTCATTTTGTTTTTTTCTCCTTTATTTTGAAGCAGCTTCAACAAGCTGTTTTATTGCGTTTTCGGCCTTTTCTTCGTTCGCTGCCCAGGAAGACGCGAAATTAAGATCGTCTCTTATCGTCATGTCTATGAGCTTGAACGCTATGTCTCCGAAGTTGAACAGATCGACCACGTCGTATTTGACGTTATCGAAAATTATCGGAAGCATCTCGCGCGATTCATCGTCACGGGTCAGCTTCCAGGTGACGAGGTTGTCGTAGAACTCTGGCCTGACCTTTTCGTATCCAATAAACGAATACAGTTCCATGAAAGCGCCCTTCAGCGCGTCATTGTTTCCGATCACCTTCTGCGGCGTGCAAAGAACGGTCAGGAAAAGAGGCGACGCCGATGAAATATAACTCTCCTGCTTCTCGTCATATTTCGGATACGGAATGATGCCGAAATCCGTATCCGCGGATCTCATCTGTGGAGCGTAATACATTCCGCCAAAGGTAAACAGCGCCCTGCCGTCTGTGAAAACTTTTATTTCGTCTCCGCCGTTTTTATGAATGTTGTAGCATATGTCGGTTTTATAAAGCTGTTCGTAGATCTTTGTGACTTTGCTCACGTTAAGATCGTTGTAGAAGTTGAGGAACGGAACTCCGTCCTCGTCCTTCGAACCGAGTTTTATGCCGACGGACTGTATCATTCCTGAGACCGTGTCTCGCAAATACGTCACGCCCCATCTGTCGTCATATGTCATCCCGTCAACGCCGTCGACGTCGCCGGCGACCTGTTCCGCCATGGCAAACAGTCTGTCGTATGTCCATACGTCGCCGTTTATCAGGTCATATGGGCTGTCCAGCTGATAATCCCTGACAAACTGCTTGTTGAAGAAAAGCGCCCAGACTGTCAGGTCGTCTGAAAACGTGAAATCCCCGCAGACGCCGTAATGCGTTCCGACAATCGAAAGCGTCTCATATGAATCCGAATTCCACCACGGTTTTTCCGTATCGAAATACTTTAGACTCCCGGTATCAAGGTCCGTAAGCATCCCAGAGCCGATTGCAGTGCTCAGCACGGCGGATCTCAGAATCGCGAGGTCAACATCGCTGTCTCCCGACAGAACATCGTTCTGAAGCGTTTTTATAGATTCATAGCACTCCGTCGCCGAGCGTACGATCAGCTTGATGCCGAGCTTGTCCTCGATCTCCCGGTCGCGGTCATACGCCGCAACGTCAAAGCCTTCTGTCGTGAGCTGCTCTATGCCGACGTCCGTGACGTCAAGCGGCGAATAACCCCACCAGCCTTGCCAGAATATGACGAACGACGTCCCTTTGCCCTTGTCGCCTTCGTCAATGACCGGTCCGGCCGGAACATATGACGTGTCGGGAACATTCGTCTCCGTCACGATCATGCTGCCCGATGTTTCGGTACCGGCTGGCCCCGGGGAGACGGAGCAGGCGGCGACAGAAAAAACAATCATAAGCACGGCCAGCGCCGCACACACTGTTTTTTGTTTCATAAGCCCTCCATTCTGCTATTGTAATCGTTTACAATGCCAATTGTACCACGGCTTTTTTATTTTGTCAATACCCCTCTCTTGATTTTTTTGCTATGCTGTGATAAAATATTTTCCGGAGTACGAATATGATAACCATTAGTGAACTGGCAAACGTGTGCGGCGTTTCGGTCGCCACCGTTTCAAGGGCGTTCAGCCCGAACGGCAAGATCAACGCCGTGACAAAGGCAAAAATAATAAAAAAGGCATCGGAGCTCGGCTATGCCCCGAGTGCTATCGCGCGCGGACTGCAGAGCAGAACAAGCAACGCGATAGGAATAATCGTCCCGGAAATATCGAACCAGTTCTATTTCAACGTGATCCAGAATATGGAAGCTCTTTACCGCAATTCCGGTTATCATTTTATAATAGGTTTTTACGAACCCGGCGTTTCGGACGAGGCCGAAATAATCGAACATATGGCTTCCTGCCGCGTCGATGCTCTGATTTTTTCTCCTCGTGACCGCGCCTCCGAAAAGGAGATAAGAAAATATTTCCCCGCCGGCAACGTACTGCAGATGTTCACAGCGCCTTACGAAGAATATCCAGGGGTCGTGACGGACGATATCGGGGGAACTCGGCAGGCGACGGAATATCTCGTAAAAAACGGCAAGCGACGCATCATGTACTACGGCGACATGGTGCGGGCGGACGGTTACCTTGATGTTGTAAGAGAAAATGGCCTGAGTTCTGACAGATTGTTTTTCGCCAACCGTGCCGATTCGACAGAAGAAGCGGCGGAGCTCATTAAAAAATCGTGTCCAGATGCGATCATAGCGGTCGCAAAACGTTCGGAAAAGATAATCTCCGCGCTTCAAACGCTCAAAATGAGATTCCCGGATGACGTTTCCCTTATCGTTTATGACGACGTCGAGTGGACAAAAATGCTCGGAATAACAACAGTTACACATCCGTTTGAAGAAATATCAAGATCTTCGGTGTCACTTATCCTTAATGGAATCAAAAACGGTTTTCTGCCCGAAAGGATCACCGTAAGGCCGTATCTGAAAATCAGAAACTCGGTCAAACAGCGGGAAGATTGACGCACGGCGTCACAACTTAAATACATCACCTGACCCGGCGGATCCGCCGGGTCTTTTTGGAAAAATCCGCCTGATGATCGAAAATGCAGCTTCCATGGAACGCTCTCCGACAAATATTGACAAAACGCGCGTTTTTTAGTATAATGAAAAAAGCGAACACCCGGAGGTGCCGAATATGATAAAGAAGATACTTTCATTCGTGCTTGTCTGCGCAACGATACTGTCTTTTGCAGGCTGCGTCCTTTTTAAAGGAAGCAATCCCGACAGGCCGAAAAATCCGGTTGACGGAACAGACGGCGAAAAATATCCGCGCGTGAAGTATTATGACGGGAAGCAGGGATACGAATGGGCCGCCGCGCTGCAGAACGCCCACCTTTCATATACATACGGCGAGGACCGCAGCGACGGGAACGGCGCCGTGCCGCTTTCCTACGAATTTCTGAACTGCGCGAATTACCATTATCACAGCGCGTACACGCTCGTCGGATACGACGAGGCGCGCAAAGGCAACCTCGATCAGCCGGACGACCACATCGCGATCGTGTTTGAAAACGGCAAGGCGACGCTTTACGACTTTTACCGCTTGCTGATCGTCGACGACTATCCGTACTGGGAGACAGACGAGGACCGCGCCTTCCTGCCTAAATGCCCGTCGTCCGCCGCGTTCAGCATATACGAGCACACAAAGGACTTTGAAAAAGGCACGATGACGAGGGATATCGTCAGCATATACTGCGAGCGCTTCGAGATCAGCGCGTCAACTGATCTCTGCGAAAACGCAAAGGGCTACGAGCTCAAAAAGAAATACGTCGTCAACGGGCTGGCAGATCACTCGTCACAGTACACGTCGTATCTCTTCACGTACGATCCGTCGACCGGCATCGGCCTTCACGTCGAGTTCTACCTCGACGAGGATCCGAAAATAAGGTTCGACACAGCCTCCGGCGAGGCGTATTACGAATACACAAGTTCGCTCTCGTCCGTAGTCAACCTGACGGAATACGACCTCGGCAAGGTCACGCCGGACGACGTCAGGAAAAAGATCAAGGACGTGATGAACGGCCACGAATCGGAATACAAACATATCAGCTACAGCGAATACGGCGATATTTTCGCGTAAAGCACAACACGCATAAGAAAGGAAACGAAAAAATGAAAAAAATCTTATCCGCAGTTCTCGTCTGCATACTCCTGCTGCCCTGCGCGGCGCTCTCCGCGTCGGCATACTCGGATTCCTCAAACGGCGACTGGAGTCAAAAGAGTGCAGTTCTTAAAAACACATCCGAAGCTGAACTGGTTGTTCGTGTCGGAGACATCGACGCATGCAACGATGAGAGCGCAGTATCCGACAACGGATATAATCCGTTCACCGCAAAAAGCCAGTATGCTCACGGTTACCCGTGGCTTAAGGACGATTCCGATCCGGCCGGAACCGACCGTATTTTTGTCGGTTCGAAGTGGAAAGGCGAAAGCACCGACGGATACTCTTCAAATTATTCCGAATTCAAAAGCGGCAATGACACAGAGAATGCATACGGAGAAGGCGCTTTGACCTTGATTATGGAGTATGACGCTTCTGAGATCACGTTAAAAAACGTTATCCTTCAACTTTGCATCGATGATTTCCAGGCCAATTCATGGGAGAGTAATTTTTCCGTGACTCTGAACGGCAAAGACGCACCGTTTATTGCAGAACTGCTTAACCACACGGATCAGACAGGTCCGACCGCGTATATCGTTTCAGCAATCATCCCCTCCGGATTCTTTAAAGAAATCGCTGGCGGAAAACTGGAAATTGTTATCGATGAAACGACCGGGGTAGGCGACGGCTACGCGATTGATTTCGCCAAACTTCTCATAAATTATAACGACAAGGTCTTCACCGGAAAGTTCACAGGAACCACAGAACCCGGCGCGACTGTCCGTCTCCTTGGCACTTCCACTACTGTTACCGCTTCTTCCACCGGGGGATTCTCATTCAATGCGATTCCCGGCATCAATGCGGTACGAGCTTCTGAAAACGGTTTTGTTGAAAACTATGACAGCGGTATAGTTCTCAGTTCAGGAACCGAATGGGAAGCCGCTGTTCCGCTTACAGAGGGAAAAGGCAATCCCGATATTGACTTTTCGAAATTTGGTGTCGCAAGCGGGGAAGAAAATAACAATGGAAACACGTCAACGCAAAATCCCGGCGGAAACGGAACGGGCACTCCGGACAATCCGGAAGTGACTTCAAAGAAGGCCTGTCCGATATGTCATTTCTGCCCGCAGCCCCTCGGAATCTGCATATTCATCTGGCTGCTTATACTCATTGTCCTGATAATCATTATCGTTATCATTATCGCCGCTTTTAAAAAGAAGAAAAAGGACGAAAGCAAAAAGCGCTGACATATAAAGAAAACGGCTGTTCAGCCGCCCGTTTCCGGGCCGCTGAACAGCATTTTTATTGTTTGAGAATAACTCGAGTTTTTTCTTTCAGGTATACAAAGAAATGCCGTCCTGATAATCTGCCTTCGTAGCATCGGATTCGTTCTTATTGCTCAAACGTGAATTCTTCATAGTAAAAGTTTGCTTCGGTAAATTTGAGATACTTCTTCAAATATCGTTGCTCCGACGCGTTTTTTGAAACTTTTTCTATCGTGTCAACCACGTATTTTTTCAGTTCATCGCTGACCGAGTTATAAATAATCGAGATAATGGACAGAGATTTGTTTCTGCACTCGAGATTGCCGGTCTGTATTTCGTCGAAAACAATATCAATGGCCCGCTTTTCAAAAAATCCGAAATGCGCCAAAGCATTAAGCAGATATCCCCTTGCGCCAACGGTCTTCGGGTCTTCAAGCAAGTTCATTATTATTACCATAAACTCTTCGTCAGAATTGCAATAATACTTCAAGAGGTTGGCAAACCCGCCCCATATCAATGGCGCCGTTGATTTTTTTAATATTTCAAAATACAAAGGCAGATACTCCTGACCTAAAGGGAGCTTTTGTATTGCATTTGAAATATCTGCGTTTTTCTTGTTAAATTCAAGCATCTTATCCAAGCTTTGCAGAGAGGTCTTCGAGCGCGGCAGACATTGTCTCCTCGAACGTCGGATGCGGGCGCATGGCTTTCAGCATGTCGCCGGGCGTAAGCCCGTTCGCGATCGCCTCGCCCCACGCGCCGATCATATCAGAGGCGTTTTCGCACATGAGCTGAACGCCGAGGATCTTTCGCGTTTCGGCATGCGCCACGACTTTCATAAAGCCGCGCGCGCCGTTTACGATAACCGTGCGCCCGTTTGAGAACGTCGTCGCCTTGCCGGTCTTTACGGGAATGCCGGCTTCCTTCGCCTCCTGTTCCGTCATGCCGACGGAGGCAATCTCCGGGCGGGTGTAAACGCAGGACGGGACGACCGAGAGATCGACCGTATTCCGCTTTCCGGCCATGACGTTGACGGCGTATATCCCCTGCGCAGTCGCGACGTGAGCGAGCTGTATCTTTGACGAGACGTCGCCGATCGCGTAAACGCCCTCGATCGACGTTTCGAAGTTTTCGTTGACCTTTATGCGGCGGCCGTCCGTTTCCGGAACGATGCCGTCGCCAAAGAGTCCCTCGGTGTACGGGCGTCTTCCTATCGCGCACAGCACGGCGCCTGCCTCGGTGCTCATCGGTTTTCCACCTGACTCAAAGTTCACTGAGAGTACCTGCCCGTCTTTTGTCACGGATCTGACCATCGCGCCGGTAAAAACGCCGACGCCGTGCTTTTTCAGTATCATCGAAAGATTCTGCCCGATCTCCCTGTCGAACTGAGGAAGAAGGCGGTCAAGGCCTTCGACAACGGTCACGCGGATGCCAAGATCGCAGAAGAAAGTCGCGAACTCCACGCCGATCACGCCGCCGCCGATTATAACGACCGAGTCGAACGCCGGAGCGTCCGAAAGGAGCTCGTCGGACGTCATGACACCGGGGAGGTCAAGCCCCGGGATCGGCGGACGCGCAGGCACCGAGCCAGTAGCGATCAGTATATTGTCGGCTGTTATCACGTTTTCGCCGACCGTCACGGAGTGCTTTTCCGTAACGGTCCCGAAACCGTTCAGGACAGTCACGCCGGCCCCTTTGAGAAGCGCGCCGACGCCGACGCGCAGTTTTTCGACGACCTGACGCTTGTATTCGTACATATCGCCGAGATCGTAAGACGGCTCGCATATCACACCGACGGAAGCCCCGTTTTTCGCCTCGTCGTAAACGCCCGACACGTGGAGCAGCGCCTTTGTCGGGATGCAGCCGCGGTTAAGACAGGTACCGCCGAGGAGGTCCTTTTCGACGAGCGCGGTCCTTAGCCCGAGCTTTGCCGCTCTGAGCGCCGCCTCGTAGCCGCCCGGGCCTCCGCCTATGACGATAAGATTATAGTCGTACATATCATATCTCCTGTTCGGATATCATCCGGATAATGTCCTCCGCGTGCGGGACGCCGTTTTTTTCTATCCTCAGCGCAAGCTCTCCGGCGGAAAAACGGCATCCTTTTATCGCCTCACACAGCTTTCCGGACGTTTCGTGATTCATATCATCGGTATATGCCTCGGCATCGGCGATGACACCGTTTTCGACTTTCAGCAGTAGCTCGAGTCCGCCCCATGGGAATCTTTTTTCGCATCTGAAAGAAAACGGCAAAGGTCGGCCGAAAAGCCACGCGTCGCTTGAATAGTGCTCAGTCAGAGCCGCAACGACCGTCTCATCTGTCGGGCCGAACGGCTCCGCGGTCAGCCCGCAGGCTTTCGAAAAAGCGGCCTTCAGCGCACTTTTCAGCGCATCAACGGTGACAGCAGGGCAGAGTTCTTTAAGATTGACAACTCTCGAGCGGACGCTTTTAACGCCTTTCGACTCGAGTTTTTCCGCGGACGGGTTCAGATATCGCTCCATCCTCCCGGTGTCGGCGTCGACAAGCAACGTCCCGTGATGGTATGACCGGCCTCCGTGACTGTAAAAAGCGTTGCCCGAGAACTTACGTCCCTCGGCGAGCAGATCGTTCCTGCCGGAGCGTACGGCGCCGATCCCTAACATACGGCACGCTGTCACGATGACGTTCAGCTGTCTGTCGAGGTCGTAATCGCACGTTTTGGTCAGAAACGTGAAATTAAGATTTCCTGTGTCGTGATATACCGCGCCGCCGCCTGAAAGGCGCCTTGCGAGATGTCCTCCCTCGGCTTTCAGAAGTCCGGTGCGGCACTCCGCCCAGGCGTTCTGGTTCCTTCCGATAACGACGGTGCGCTCATTCTGCCACAGATAAAGAATGCAGCACCCGTCAGAAACGGATTCCAGCAGGTGCTGCTCAATCGCCAGATTGCAGTACGGGTCGAACCCGCCGCTTTCAAAGGTGAAGATTTGTCCGGTCATTCAAACGAATATCGCACAACCGGATTTCTTGACGCCCTGACCTCGTCGGGGCGTCCGATCGGAGTGCCGTGAGGCGAGCCATGCATATATTCCGGATCGGTTTTCCCGAGCTCGTACAGCCGGCGGAACGCCTCCGCGGCCATGTCAAGCATCTCCCTGCTCTCGGTCTCCGTGGGTTCGAGCATAAGCGCTTCATGCACAATAAGCGGGAAATACATCGTCGGCGGATGCATGCCGCAATCGATAAGCGACTTCGCCACGTCCAGCGCCGAAACGCCGGTCTCCTTTTCGTAGCCGGAAAGATCGAGAACAAACTCGTGCATACAGATGCGGTCAAACGCCGGTTCGAACGTGCCTTTTATCTTGTGCATCAGATAGTTCGCGTTGAGGACCGCGTTTGTCGAGGCCTCGCGTATCCCTTCGCGCCCCAGCGTCAGAATGTAAGTCAGCGCGCGCACGCAGACGAGGAAATTGCCCGCGAAAGCCCTGACCTGAAGACTTCCGGGCTTTTCCATAAGCGCGGAGTGCGGCAGGAACTTTTTCAGAAACTCCTTGCATCCAACGGCTCCGGCACCGGGGCCTCCGCCGCCGTGAGGCGTTGCAAACGTCTTGTGGAGATTCAGGTGTACACAGTCGAAGCCCATGTCTCCGGGGCGCACGACGCCCATGACAGCGTTCAGGTTCGCCCCGTCGTAATAGCAGAGACCGCCCGCTTCGTGCACGAGTCTAGTAATCTCAAGTATGTTTTCGTCAAAGATGCCGACGGTGTTAGGGTTGGTAAGCATCAGACCGGCGGTATCGTCACCGAGAACTTTTTTAAGCTCCTCAAGATCAACGCATCCGTCGGGCGCCGACGGGACGTTCACGACCTGATAGCCGCACATCGCCGCGGTTGCAGGATTTGTGCCGTGCGCCGAGTCGGGTACGATTATCTTCGTCCGCTTCGCGTCTTTTTTTGAGTCGTGATACTGCTTGATAAGCAGTACACCGGTAAACTCTCCGTGCGCGCCCGCCGCCGGCTGGAATGTCATGCCGTCCATGCCGGTTATCTCGCAGAGGCTTTCACGAAGTCTGTCAAGCACCTCAAGCGAACCGCGTACGGTCTCTTTCGGCGCGAGGGGATGTGCGCCCGTAAATCCCTCAAGCGAGGCGGTCTCCTCGTCTATGCGGGGATTGTACTTCATGGTACACGAGCCGAGCGGATAGAATCCGCTGTTTACGCCGTAGACCTGCCTGTCCAGTTCCGTATAATGCCGGGAAATGTCGGTCTCGCTCATTTCCGGAAGCCGCGGCGCTTTTTCGCGCCTCAGCCCCTCCGGAAGGGAAACGGACTCGACGTCGCATTCCGGAAGAATGCGGCTGCCGCGTCCCGGGACGCTTTTTTCAAAGATCAGTTTCATGCGAGCACCTCCCTGACGACCGACACGACTTCATCGAGCGTTTCTTTGCATGCCTTTTCAGTCACGCACCAGAGCATTCCGCCGTCGTACGGCAGACCTGACAAAATGCCTTTTTCCATCAGAGCATGCTCGATCTCGTCCGTCTTTGGCATATCGAGCAGAAATTCGTGGAAAAACTCGCCTCCGTAGCGCCGGCTGACGCCTTTGATGCCGCAAAGCTCCTTTTCAAGATAATGCGCTTTCGCCATCGACTGGCGTGCTGCCTCGGCCATTCCGCCCGGGCCCATCGTCGCCATATAAAGGCCCGCTGTAAGTGCGCAGAGCGCTTCGTTTGAACAGATGTTCGAGCTTGCCTTTTCTCGCCGTATGTGCTGCTCGCGCGCCTGGAGCGAAAGGACATAGGCGCGCCGGCCTTCACTGTCAGTCGTTTCTCCGACGATCCGCCCCGGAAGTCTGCGTATGTTTTTCATTGTTGTCGTCATAAAACCGAGATACGGGCCGCCGAATCCTACCGGCATACCGAGCGGCTGTCCCTCGCCGACTGCGACGTCGGCGCCGCATTCTCCCGGAGTTTTCATGATCGCAAGCGCGATCGGGTTGCATCCCATAACGAACATCGCGCCGGCTTCGTGAGTGATCCTGCCGAGCTCCTCCGCGTCCTCAAAGAGTCCGAAGAAATTCGGCTGCTGCAGGTAAAACGACGCGACGCTGTCGTTCAGCATCAATCTTAGCGCTTCCGTGTCGGTTTTGCCGTCCTTCATCGGTACAACGTCGAGCTCGTCGTTTGTCCCGTAGCAGTAAGTGCGCACCGTGTTGATGACGTCGGGATGCGCCGTAGCCGAGATAAGCGTGACGCGGCGCCTGCGGTCGCGACACATTGCGGCCGCTTCTGCCGCCGCCGTTGCCCCGTCGTAAACCGACGCGTTCGAAGCTTCCATGCCGGTAAGCTCCGAGATCATCGTCTGATACTCGAAAATCGACTGCAGAATGCCCTGGCTGATTTCCGCCTGATACGGCGTGTATGCGGTCAGGAACTCTTCTTTTGCGGGAATGTATCTGACGATCGAGGGAATGTAATGGTCGTACGCACCGGCACCGCGAAGAATGGTTCTGAAAACCTTATTTTTCGCGGCGATGCCGGACATCTCGCTCCGCACTTCAAGCTCGCTCTTGCCTTCTGGAAGGTCGAGCGGCCTGTCGAGGATCATGCTTTCCGGCACGTCGCGATAAAGCTCGCGGTACGATGTTAGCCCGATTTCCTCAAGCATCTCCCTGCGCTGTTCCTCCGTTGAAGGAACGTAGCTTCCCATACTTTTACGCCTCCGCGCAGAACGCTTCGTATTCCGGAGCGCTTAAAAGCTCCTCGGTCGCGGAAATGTCCGAAACCTTGATTATCCACGCGCCGTAGGGGTCTTCGTTGAGCTTTTCCGGCGCGTCGAGAAGTTCTTCGTTGATTTCAGCGACTGTGCCGGTGACGGGACAGAGCATGTCGGATACCGCCTTGACTGATTCGACGTCTCCGAACGATTCGCCGGCAGTGACGGTGTCTCCGGCTTCCGGCATGTTTACAAAAACTATGTCGCCCAGAGCGTCCTGCGCGAAATCGGAGATTCCGATCACGTAAAGGCCGTCTTCCTCCCTGACCCACTCATGGTCGCGACTGTATTTAAGATCCGGTCTGATATTCATATTTTTGTCCTCCTGAACTTGCTTTAATTTTTTATTTTGCTATTACGGGCACTGCGTACGGCGGAGTACTGTTGATAATATGCTTCTGCGGGATGACCGCCTTCAGGCGTCTGCCGCGCACGTCGACCTCGACCTCGCCGTTAACCGGCACGTCCGACGCGATATAGGCAATCCCTATCGCGCGTTTCCCGGTCTCAGAAAGAAGTCTGACGTCCGCGCCTTCGCCCTCGGTCATGTAATACGGTATCATCGTGCCGCTCGTGACCCAGCCGATCATTTCGCCGCCGCGGTATATCTCCATACCGTGACGCATGACTCCGCGGTCAATAAGCGCGATCGGGCGTATCTGTTTAGGAAGCACGTTCAGGGCTTCGCGCGTGAAGCTTCCCGCGCGGAACGCCGCCTGCGCCTCCGCCTGTCTGAGCAGCGCTTCGCGCCCGACGAAGCTGCCCTTCGACTCGTCAAACGAGACGGCGAATTTTGCGAGCGATAGCGCGAATATCGGCATCGGTCTGCCTTCCGGATCTAGCCCCATCTCGTCGCCGTAAAGCGGGAGCATGCCTTCTGTCCGAAGCGTGTCGCGCGCTCCGAGTCCCGCCGGCTTAGCGCCGAGACCGGCAAGCCGTTCCCACGCCCATTCGGCATCGGAGTTTTTCAGGAACAGCTCGTAGCCGACCGGCTCTGCCGTGTATCCCGTTCTCGCTATGCGGACCTGCCGGCCCTCGAGCATCATCGTGCTGAGCGAATTGCGTTTCGGCCCAGTCACCTCGGCCCCGCCGGCAAGTACCGAGAGCATTTCGCCGCTCTTCGGTCCCTGCACGGCTATCGAAACTGTCTCGTTCGTAATGTTGCGTATCCTGCAGTTATAGTTCCTGACTATGGGTTCAAGGTAAGAGAGATCCTTGTCCGTGTTCGCCGCGTTCACGACAAGCAGCAGACGGTCGTCTTCAAACCTGTAGAGGTACGCGTCGTCTATCGCGCTTCCGTCCTCAGCGGGTATTATGCAGTACTGTGCGCGGTTGAGCTCAAGCGACCTGACGTTGCTCGAAAGCACATGCTGAAGAAACTCGACGCGTTCGGGACCCTCGATAAGAAGACGCCCCATGTGGGAAACGTCAAAAAGCGAGCAGCAGGATCTTGTGTAAAGATGCTCCGCGACGATCCCTTCGGGATACTGGATCGGCATTTCCCAGCCGCCGAAATCCACCATAGTCGCGCCCGATCTGACGTGAATATCATATAGCCGGGTGCGTTTCAGTTCACTCATAAAATGTTCTCCTTTGTGTTTCTGATCTGAAAAAACGTGAAAAAGGCGCAAAGCACCCCTGTGCTTTGCGCCTCCGTTTTCTGCCTGAGAGATTCCCGTTCTGCCGGTTGCACCTTCGGCGTAAAGGGACAAGCCCTTTCCTTTCCGGAGCATCGTCCGAATCCGATCCTTTTGCCTGAGAGTTTTCGCAGTCCCCTTCGGCTCCGCGCGTGCGCGGGCTCTCCCGGATTCATCTTCCGATACTATTTCCGTCTGTCCTCCTGTGCCGTCAAATATCAGGAAATCTGCCGTTTACCGACTTATTTCAGTCGAAACGAACTCTGTTCTCGTTGTAATGAGTGTGAAGCAGTTCGTGAGCGAGATGAGAGTTCGGCTCGCCGAGGAACTCCTTGTAGAGCGCCTGGATCTGCGGGTTGTTGTGTGACTGACGGAGAACCAGACGTTCGTCCTCTGAATAGAGCGCGTTTGCCCTCTTCTGTATGTACGTGTCGAGAATATCGTCATCCTCGTTCGGCAGGAACGCCTCCCTGACGTACGGCTGTCCGCCGCCGTTTATGCACCCTCCGGGGCATCCCATTATCTCAATAAACGTGTAAGGCGACGTGCCCTCGCGGATCTGGTCGAGAAGCACCTTGGCGCCCCTCATACCGCTTGTGACGGCGACCTTTATCTTTGCTCCGGCAAGCTCGAACTCGGCCTCGCGGATGTTTTCAAAGCCGCGGACCTCGTTAAATACGATGCCCTCGCGCTCTTTGCCGGTGAGGACAAAGTACGCCGTACGGAGAGCCGCCTCCATGACGCCGCCCGTCACGCCGAATATAACGCCGGCGCCGGTGTAGTCGTGGACTATGTCGTTGTCGAAATCCTCGTCGGGAAGCTTTGCGAAGTTGATTCCCGAACGTCTGATGAGACGGCCGAGCTCACGCGTTGTGAGAACTGCATCGACATCGCGAAGTCCGCCCTCTTCCTCCATTTCGGGACGGCCCTTCTCAAACTTCTTGCAGGAGCAGGGCATGATCGAAAGGACGAACATATCTTTGGGATCGACGCCTATCTTCTGAGCGTAATACGTCTTGAGGATCGCGCCGAACATCTCGTGAGGAGATTTGCAGGTGGAAAGGTGAGCGAGCTGATCGCCGTAATAATATTCGGCGTAGTTGACCCAGCCGGGCGAGCAGGACGTGATCATCGGCAGGACTCCGCCGGTCTTTATCCTGTGAAGAAGCTCGTTCGCCTCCTCCATGATCGTGAGATCTGCGGCGAAGTTGGTGTCGAAAACCTTCTTGAAGCCGAGGCGGCGGAGAGCGGCGGCCATTTTGCCTGTGACGGGTGTGCCGATCTTCATGCCGAATTCCTCGCCGAGCGCGGCGCGGACGGCGGGGGCGGTCTGGACGACTATGTACTTGCCGGCCTTCATCGCCTCGTCGACCTTGTCTATCTCGCTCTTTTCCATGAGAGCGCCGGTCGGACAGACGTTTATGCACTGTCCGCACATGATGCACGGAGAGTTGATGAAACTTCTGTTTTCTGCCGGAGCAACGATCGTGTTGAATCCGCGGTTCTCAAAACCGAGAATACCGATGCCATGAGCGTTTTTGCAGCGTTCGACGCAGCGACCGCAGAGTATGCACTTGGACGTGTCGCGGACAATCGTAGGGGTGAGATCGTCGTAGTGAGTAGGAGTCTTTGCTCCCTTGAACATGTTCTCTCTTGCTCCGGTAACCTGAGCGACGTGAAGGAGTTCGCATTTGCCGTTTTTGTCGCACTGCTGGCAGTTTACGTTGTGATTCGAAAGCAGGAGCTCGACCGACGCGCGGCGCGCTGCCGTCGCTTTCGGTGACGATATGGTTATCTCCATGCCCTCGTTAACCGGATATACGCAGGCGGCGACGAGTCCGCGCGCGCCGGTAGCCTCGACAAGGCATACGCGGCAGGAGCCGCGGTTGCATTCTCCGTGATTGAAAGTGCAGAGCGTCGGGATCTCGTATCCGCAGGCCTTTGCGGCTTCGAGAATGGTCATGCCGTCCTCGACCTGATAGGGAATACCCTCTATTTTGATATTTATCAATGCCATTTCTGCGTTCTCCTTATTTCTTCTCTATCGCTTTGACCTTGCAGGATGCCATGCACATGCCGCACTTGATGCACTTTGCCTGATCGATCTTCATCGATGCAAGCTTGTGTCCCGGAGCGGTGTAGTCGGTCCTTGAGATCGCGCCGACCGGGCAGTTCTTTGCACAGAGGCCGCATCCGATGCACTTGTCCTCATCGATGACGTACTGCATGAGATTCTTGCATACGTGCGCGGGGCATTTCTTGTCGACTATATGAGCTATGTACTCGTCTTTGAACTGTCTGAGCGTCGAAAGGATCGGGTTGGCCGCCGTCTGTCCGAGCGCACAGAGCGAGTTGGACTTTGTGACCTCTGCGAGCTGCTCGAGCTGATCAAGATCGCTCATTTCGGCCGTGCCGTCGCAGATCTTTGTCAGATATTCGAGCATTCTCTTTGTGCCTATGCGGCAGGGCGTGCATTTGCCACAGGACTCGTCGCAGATGAACTCCATGTAGAACTTGGCGACCTCGACCATGCAGTTGTCCTCGTCCATTACGATGGCGCCGCCGGAGCCCATCATCGAGCCGCGGGCGACGAGGTTGTCGAAGTCGATTTCCGCGTCGAGATCCTTTTCGGTGAGACATCCGCCGGAAGGTCCGCCGGTCTGAATCGCTTTGAACTTCTTTCCGCCGGGAATTCCGCCGCCGATATCGAATATCAGCTCGCGGAGCGTCGTTCCCATCGGAACCTCAACAAGGCCGACGTTGTTGACCTTGCCGCCGAGAGCGAACACCTTTGTGCCCTTGGAACGCTCGGTACCGCAGGACGCGAACGCCGCGGCTCCTTCACGGAGCACGAACGGAACGCAGGCGAGGGTCTCAACGTTGTTGACTACCGTCGGGCGTCCCCAGAGGCCCTTGACCGCCGGGAACGGGGGTCGCGGGCGCGGCATTCCGCGCTGCCCCTCTATCGAGTTGAGGAGCGCTGTTTCCTCGCCGCAGACAAACGCGCCGGCGCCGAGACGCACGTGTGCGTTGAACGAGAATCCGGTGCCGAGGATGTTTTCACCGAGCATGCCTTCTTCTTCCGCCATGGCGATCGCGTTCTTAAGATGCGCGACGGCGCGCGGATATTCCGCTCTTACGTAGAAATAACCTTCGGTAGCGCCAATCGCGTAACCGGCAATCATCATTCCTTCGATGACGGAAAGCGGGTTGTCTTCAAGCACGGAACGGTCCATGAACGCGCCGGGGTCACCCTCGTCGCCGTTGCACACGACGTACTTCTGTCCGTCGCCGTTCATGGCGAACATCCATTTCCTGCCGGTCGGGAAGCCTCCGCCGCCGCGTCCGCGAAGACCGGAATCGAGCACTTCCTTGACCACGTCGGCCTTGCTCATCGAAAGAGCTCTGAGAAGGCCCTGGAAAGCCCCGCAGCCGAGCGCTTCGTCAAAGTTCTCGGGATTGATGACTCCGACGCCGTGAAGCGCGACCTTTCTCTGCTTGGCGTAAAAACCGATTTTGTCCTGTTTCGACACGGCTTCGCCGGTCTTGGGATCCTTGTAAAGGAGTCTTTCAACGATCTGCCCGCCGAGAATGTCCTTCTCGAAGATCTCGCGGCAGTCTTCCGGTTTGACGAGGACGTAAAGCGTGTCCTCGGGGAAGATCCTCACGAACGGACCCTGAGAGCAGAGGCCGAAACATCCGACGACGCGCACGCCGACCTTGCCGGCCGCGTCGTATTCCTTGATGAGAGATTCAAACTGCTCTTTCACACCCATCGCGCCGGACGCTATACATCCGGTACCGCCGCAGAGGGTTATCCAGCGTTTGCTGTCGGAGCCGTCATATTTTGCCCTGAGCTCGAGCTCCGCCCTGGCGATTCTCGCTCTGAGTTCTTCAACTGTCTTTATCATTACGGCCGCTCCTTTCAGCTTTTGTATTCAGCGATTATCTTTTCCACGTCGCTGACTTTAACACGCGGATATATCTTGCCGTTTATAGTGACGGCGGGTGCGAGCGCGCAGGCGCCTATGCAGCGGAGCGCGTCTATTGTGAAGAGCCCGTCGGAGGTGGTCTGTCCGGCTTTAATGCCGAGCAGCTCTCCGAATTTATCAATGACCTGCTGCGCGCCCTTGACGTAGCACGCGGTGCCGAGGCAGCAGCCTATTACGTATTTGCCGTTCGGAACGAGGGAGAAAAACGAATAAAAGGTCACGACGCCGTATATTTCGGCAACGCTGATACCGGTTCTCTCCGATACGATCTCCTGAACCTCGAGCGGAATATATCCGTATTCTCTCTGGATATCGCTGAGGATCATCATGAGCGGCGTCTTTTCGTTCTCGTATCTGCCGCAGATCTCGTTTATCTGGGCGACCGCCGCTTCGCTTAAATGAGCCATTGAAAGCCCTCCTTTTATGTCTTGCGGGCATAATGCCCGATTTTTTTAACCTATAGATTATATCATATTTTTCCCGTTTGTCAAGGGAGGAACAGGCAAAATCTTCATAAAAAAGAAAAAAAGAAAACGTCTGGAAAAACACCGCCATTTCTCCGCCCGGACAGCGCGGGGCCCCTCAAAAAAGCCGGGCGCTTTACGGTATCCCGTCGCACCCGGCCGGCCGTGTTATGTCAGCCGATCTTCACTTTTTTCATAAACGCTTTTTCAAAGGCCGTTTCGCCCTCCGCGTTGAAAAATGTAATCTTGAACCATTCACGGATACCGAGCCTGTCGTACACTCCGTAGTAAACGTGGTTTTCAATGTCTTTTTCGAGATCATCGTCGTAGGTTTTATAGCTGACAACCGCCCATTTAGTGCCGTTGTATTTGGCGGAATCAGTCGACAGGATCTCGTTTTCATCATTGTTCTCGACCCTTGACGCATCCTCCTCCATATCGCCGAAGCCGACAAGCACCGAATGCCGCTCGAGTCTGACGCAGTAAATGACCTCGCCGTCTTCGTCTTCGAGCTTCAGCATGTGAAGATTCCCGTATCCGTCGCTCTCCCAGTCAAGCCCTTCCGGCAGGCTGTACGAAAGATATCCTCCGAGCTTTTTCGTCTCTTTTGAAAAACTGATCTTTTCGCCGCGCAGCTTTGCGCTCCCTCCTCCGGAAAGAAGCTTCCAGACGCCGCCAGAAAAAAGGGTCGAGACAAGAACAAGAGCAAGAATCAACGCAAACGGTTTAATAATTTTCTTCATAACTGTTTCTCCTGTAAAAGAAAAATATAAGGCGCACAGACGGCGCGAAAAAACCGTCTGTGCGCTGATTGCAGTATTATTCCTCCGCTTCGGCATCAGCGGCGACCGTTTCGGACGCCGGATCGTCGGTCGAATACGCGACGACATCTTCTCCGCCGTTGTCCTGATCCTCTTCCGCTTCGGTAGCGGCCTCTTCTGCCTCGGCCGCGGCGGCCGCGGCCGCTTTCTTCTCCTGCTCGATAAGAGATCTGATTGAAAGCGCGACCTGACGCTTTTCGTCGTTTATCGCGACGATTTCCGCCCGCACGATCTGTCCCTTTTTGAGGACTTCGGATACCGCGCCGACCTTGTGGTCGGAAACCTGCGAGATATGGATGAGACCGTCGATGCCAGGGATGATCTCGGCAAACGCGCCGAATTCGGCGATGCTGACTATCTTTGTCTCGATTATGTCGTGGACAGCGTAGTTCGCCTTGAAGATGTTCCAGGGGTTGGTCTCCTCGGTCTTGAATCCGAGCGAGATGCGTTTTTTCTCTATGTCAACGTCCTTGACAAACACGCGCACGATATCGCCGACCGAAACAACGTCGGCAGGGGATTTGATGTGAGTCCAGGAAAGCTCGGACGAATGTATCATTCCGTCAACGCCGCCGAGATCGACAAACACTCCGAAAGAAGTGATAGATCTAACCTCTCCCTCGTAGAACTTTCCGATCTCGATAGTGCGCCAGAACTCCTCGACCTTTGCCTTGCGCTCGGCTCTCTCGACACATGAGATGTCGCCGATGGCGCCGCCGCGGCGGCCCTCCTCGACCTCTCTGATCTTAAACTTTTTCGTCTGTCCGACGAGCGACGCGAGATCGCCGTTTCTCGGTATCCCGGTGTGTTTGGCGGGGACGAACACGCGCGCCCCCTCAAAGCTTATTTCGACGCCTCCCTTGTTGGCGCCTATGACTTCTCCCTCGACTATCTCGCCGCTGTCGCGAAGTTCAGCGAGTCTTCTGCGGCGGATGATGGCGTCCACACGCCTTTTTGACAGCTCGGCAACGCCGTCGCGGTCGTTTACCTTGAGAACAAGCGCGTCGATGGGGTCGCCGACGTGATACACGTCGGAAAGCTTCGTGCCGGGTTCCACGGCAGATTCTTCAAACGTTATGACACCGGTCACCTTTGCGCCGATGTCCACGTGAAGCTCGTTGCCCGAAACAGCCGATACGATCCCGCTGACCACATCCCCCGCATGTAATATTTTCATCGAATTTTCGATCATTTCGGCGAAATCCTTTGAAGAATTTACTTCGTTGATGTTTTCGCTCATGGTTTCTATTACCTCCCGTATCAGCCGCTCGGGGGATGACGCTCCCGCCGTGATCCCTATCCTGCGGTATTGATCTAAATTACACGGCAGATCCTCCGGAGTTTCAACGAGATACGTTTCGTTCTGAATCCCCTTCGATATCCCGTAAAGTTTGCCGGTGTTAGAACTCTGCCTGCTTCCGATAACAAGCATAAGATCGCTTTCTGCCGCAAGGTCGGCCGCCTCTTTCTGCCTATTTTCAGTCACTCCGCATATTGTATCATATTTTCCAGCGTTTGTAAAGACCTTATCCAACTTTTTTTGCAAAGCCGGCAGTTTTTCGGTGTTTTGGGTGGTTTGCGAAACGAAAATCGCCGGTTCGTCGTATCTCCCCATCCCGTCAAGGTCCTTTTCCGAGGTCAGTACGGTATATCCGCGGACGCCGGCGCGGCTCACGATGCCTCTGACCTCGGGATGCCCCGGGTCGCCGAAGACAACGAGATGCGCCTCCGGGTGTTCCTCGACAATCCGGTGGATCTTCTTTACGTACGGGCATGTAAGATCGAGCACACTGACGTGTTCCGAGACGAGTCTGTAAAGGAGCTCCTCGACCTGCTTTTCGATCCCGTGCGTGCGTATGACAAACACGATTTTTTCGCCCGCTGCATCAGCTTTCGCCGTCTCTTTTTCTATCTCTTCGACGGAAACCGGCAGAACTCCGAGCGCAGCCAGACCATCAAGGACGCCGGGATTGTGGATCAGCTCGCCGACCGTCCTTATCCGCGCGCCGCCTTCGCCGGCGAGGCGTATGACGCCGTCGACCGCTCGTCTTACTCCGAAGCAGAAGCCGGCGCTTTTTCCGATCCTGATAATGTGTTCCAACTTTCAGCCGTTTTCCTTCCGTGCCGACAGCTTTCCGCGGATGATCCCGAGCGCGACCGACAATGTCTGTTCCGGTTCGAGTTTCGAGTTGTCGAGCCAGACGGCGTCCGGAGCCGGAATCGCAGGCGCAATGCTGCGGCCGGAATCGTTTCTGTCCCGTTCGGCAAGCTCGGCTGCAACTCTTTCGCGCGATATTTCAATGCCTTTGCCCACGAGTTCCTCGTACCGTCTCTCGGCGCGGGCGACCGCGTCGGAGCACATGAATATCTTTATGTCGGCGTCGGGGAAAATAACCGTTCCAATGTCGCGGCCGTCCATCACGATATCGTGCTCCTTCGCTATGTCGCGCTGAAGCGACAAAAGATGCGCCCTCACCTCGGGAACTGCCGACACCGCCGAGGCGGCCATCGAGACCTCCGGTGTGCGTATCAGTCCGGTCACGTCCTCGCCGTTAAGGAACACGTGCTGTGAGCCTTCAACATGGGTGAATCTCACCTCCGCGCCGCCGAGAAACGGTGCGACTCTGCCGGCGTCCGCGGGTTCAATCCCGATCCTGAGCGCGTAAAGCCCTATCGTTCTGTACAGCGCTCCTGTATCGACATATACAATTCCGAGAACTTTTGAAAGGTTTTTTGCAAGCGTGCTTTTGCCCGAGCCGGACGGCCCGTCTATCGCAATTTTTATCATGTGTTTTTTCCTTTGCGACTTTGTTTTCTTACAGTGAATTATACCACGCTACAGCGCAAAAATCAAGCGCCCGAGATTGACATGAGACAGTATATCTGATATAATTAAAGTATGAGAAAGAACCTTTTTTCAAAACTCGGCGAGGCGCTGTTTTCGGTCCTGCCGGTGGTTGCAATAATATTCGTTCTCGCGCTTACCCCGCTCGTCACGCTGTCGGGAGGCGAGATAGCGAAGTTCTGCGTCAGCGCCGTGTTTCTTATAATCGGCATTGCGCTATTCAATCTCGGTGCGGATATGGCAATGACCCCTATGGGCGAGCACTCCGCCGGAGGACTCACAAAAACAAAAAAGCCCGTCCTGCTGCTCTTGGCCGCGTTTCTTATCGGTCTCACCGTCACCGTCGCCGAGCCGGATCTTTCAGTGCTCGCCGGCCAGATCGGCGGCGTAATGAACGGGACGGTGCTTGTTATCTCGGTCGGCGTCGGCGTCGGGCTGTTTCTGACAATAGGCGTCATAAAGATACTCAAACGTCATGACGTTACGCCGATCCTCATGTTCTTCTATATGGTCATTTTCGCCTTTTCGTCACTCCTCGCCGAGCTGAAAGGCGGCGCCCTTCTGCCGCTGTCGTTCGACTCCGGCGGCGTTACGACCGGGCCGATAACCGTGCCGTTCATAATGGCTTTCGGCTCGGGAATCGCGCTGACGCTCGGCGGACGCAACGCGGGAGAGAACAGCTTCGGGCTTGTCGCGCTCTGCTCGGTGGGACCCGTCGCCGCCGTGCTTTCGCTTACTCTGACGGCGAGCGGAACGGCCGCCTATTCTGTGCCGGATTATTCCCCGGACGTGCCGTTTATGAGCCGGATATGGGGGCTTCTCGGCCAGACCTCGTTTGAGGTCGCGCGTTCGCTTGTCCTTATTGCGGTCATATTCACGGTGCTTCAGCTGACCGTGCTGCGCCTCCCTGTCAAAAAGCTCCTCCAGATGGGGGTTGGCATACTATACACATTTGCCGGTCTCGTCGTGTTTCTCGTCGCCGTCACCGTCGGCTTCATGCCCGTCGGCTATAAGATCGGCGCTCAACTCGCTTCTGCCGGAAACATGCCACTTATCATTGTCGGATTTGTTCTCGGCATGGCCGCTGTACTGGCCGAGCCGGCCGTCCACGTCCTTAACCGCCAGGTCGAGAGCGTGACCGGGGGGACCGTAAAACGCACGGCGATGCTCGCAGCCCTCGCCGTCGGCGTCGGGATCTCGATCGCGCTGTCGCTTTTGAGGATGGCGCTCGGATTCTCGATACTAATATATCTGATCCCCGGATATCTGCTTTCCCTCGGGCTGTCGTTCTTCGTTCCGAAGATATATACCGCCATAGCGTTCGACTCGGGCGGCGTGGCGAGCGGCCCGCTCACTTCGGGATTCATCCTTCCGCTCGCGATCGGCGCATGCGCGGCTCTGCGGGGCGAAAACGATGTGCTCCAGTTCGGTTTCGGAGTCGTCGCAATGGTGGCGATGACGCCGCCGATAACGATACAGCTCCTCGGCTTCCGCGCGGTTCTGCGTTCCGAGATACACGCAAGGCGCGCCGTCAAAAACATCCGCATGGCGGACGACGCGCAGATTATTTACTTCTGATCCGGTTTGAAACGAGATGAAGACGAAAAACGATTCGAAAACAGAAAACGCCCCGCGCAAGACCGGTAAAAAGCCGGAAGCGGGAGGGCAGAAACCCCAGCCGGAGCAGGGCCTCACAGCTCCGATCAAGCTCGGCGTGCTTCTTACCGTCGTAGAGCGACGGAGATCCGAGTTTTATATGGATCTCATTCAGTCATACGGAGTTAATCTTCAGTACGTGACGAAGGCGAAAAAGCTCAGCGACGCCGGGCTCGCGAGCGCGTTCGGTCTTGACGATGCCGAGCTTTCGGCGATAATCAGCGTCGTGCGCCTCGACATAATCGAAAAGGTCGCGGGCTCGCTCGACAAGCGCTTCCGCTCACCGCGATACGGCCCGGGTGAGGCGTACGTCATTCCGCTTTCAAGCGTGATAGGCAAAAACGTATTCGGTTTTCTCGCCGGAGATCCGAGCTTCTCGGCTCCGCAGGCGGAGAAAAGACAAACGGAGGAATCATGAACAGCACGGATCATCAAATGATTGTATGCATAGTAAACTCGGGCTTTTCCGAAACGGTTATGGACGCCGCGCGAGAGGCCGGCGTCCGGGGCGGTACAGTGCTCAGAGGCCGCGGAACGGCAAACCAGGCCGCGGAGGAGGAGTTCGGCATAACGATCCAGCCGGACAAGGAGTTGCTGCTCATCGTCGTGCCGACGGAGATCAGGGACGCCGTCCTCGAGGCGATATATCGCGCGGTCGGAATCAACAAGGCCGGCAAGGGCATCGCTTTCTCTCTCCCGGTCACAAAAACGATAGGTCTCGCGCAATGAAACACCGGACGTTTTCCGTTATTATTCTGACAGCGGAGGTAATTATGCTTGTCTTGTCTCTTTTCGGCTGCGGAAAAAGCAGACCGGTCGAAAACATCGTTTCTTTCGATTTCGGATATTCGACCGGAAACTATATGAATGCGAGCGTCTGCTGCACGCTTAAACTCGAAAACGGCGTCTACACGGCGACGTTAAAACGAAGCGGCGTTGCGGAAAAAGACGCCGATGTCTTTACGGTCGGCGACAGCTTTGTGAATGAGCTCACGGAAATTATAAACAGATATTCCGTCGGAAGATGGGACGGGTTCAGCAAGTCCGACAGACGCGTCCTCGACGGAAACAGCTTTCATCTTTATCTGCGTACGGAAGACGACCGCTCGGTGAGCGCCCACGGTTATATGAAATGGCCAAAGAATTACAGTAGCGTCAAGGGAGAAATTCTGAGTCTTTTTGACTCTCTCTGTGCGGAAGAGCAGAAATAATACCCGCCGATATCTAAAAACATGACTACATACGAACTGAACAACAGTTTTTTTGAAGAATACAAGTCGGTCGACGCCTTTATCCGCAATGCACTTCAGACGGGAACGGGAGTTTCGACTTATATTGAATACATGGAAAAAATCGGCTTTGACGAAGGGCGCGGATACTGCAGCACGTGGAAGGACGATTATTATAAGTTGAAGCATATGCGGTGGCTCAGGAATCGCCTCGCTCACGACGTCGGAATGAACGAAAAGGTCTGCGAAATTGACGATTATTTATGGCTTCAGTCATTTTATTCAAGACTGCTAAACGGGAGCGATCCGCTCTCTGCACAGCAAATGGCTCGCAATCGCTACGTGCAGAATAACTATGTCCTGCGTACCGCAAGCTACCCGTCCGGCGGAAGCGGTTGTTTTGCCGTCATTATGACGATGGTTGTAATAAGTATAGCCTTGATTTTTATTCTTTTCGGCATTTGAAAATGTTGCCGAATATACGACAATAAAAAACAAGCATCAAAAAAGCGCGTCAGGTGACGCGCTTTTAAAATTGTTTTTCGTTCGAAGTCAGCCGTGCTTTTCTTCCAAAACGTATTCGCTGAAAACATTTTCCGGACTGCCGGTCACAAAAATATAATCAGGGGTTTGAACGCCGTCCGGATCATCGTCTAATATACTGTCTTTTGTGATCATTATTCTAATGGGCATCTCAGGCTCCGTGTCAAGTTTTGACTTCAGTCTTTCAAATGCGGCCCAAAGGTCTGCCCATTCATCATTTCTTTCGGCCTGCCATCTGCCGGAACCGTCTTCGCAGCGGATATATTCAAAATCCGGGAAAAGGTAAACGGCACCCTCAAATACGAAGTATTCAAATCCGTTTGACTCCTGCTTCATATACTGTATCGGGAGCCCCCGTTTTATCGCCGAATTGTAAAAACGGTACTCATCGGAATAAACAATGCTCAAATTATATTTGTGTTTAAAATCTTTATAATAGCGGGATTTTCTGTATTTCACATATTGGAACGGTGTTTTAATCAGTTCAATGAGAATAAACACGATAAACAAAGGTGCTAAAGCTATAGCAAGAAAAGCTGAAACCACTTTTGATTTCCAGCGTTTTTCCCCCGATTCACTTTGTGGTTCTTTAACTTGTCCCATCATATCGTTCAAACAACAGCTTTCTGATTGCAACGCCCGTTCTGATTGAGATTATATCACAACTCTAATCAGCATGTCAAGCTTTATACAAAAGCGCGTCGGGTGACGCGCTTTTGTAAATTAGTATTATTTTATCGGCTCGAAATCAGCCGCGCCGTGCTTGCAAAGCGGGCAGACGAAATCGTCCGGAAGGGTCTCGCCTTCGTACACGTAACCGCAGATCTTGCAGACCCAGCCCTTTTTGTCCTTCGTCTCGGGCTTCGGCTTTACGTTTTTCTGATAATATGTGTACGTCATCGTCTCGCGGTCGGAGAGGACGCGCGCCTCGGTCACCGAGCATATGAACATGCCGTGCGTTCCGAGATCGACGTAATCGTCCACGGCGAGGGACATGAACGAATTCACATAAGAGGGAAGTATCGCGAGGCCGTTATCCGAACGGACGGGGCTCGTTCCTTCAAACTTGTTCGCCGAGCGCCCGCTTCGGAAGCCGAAGTTCTCGAAGACCGAGAACGGTGCGTCGGTCGACAGACAGTTGACGTTCATTTTCCCCGTCTGCTTTATGACGTGGTGGGAATAATTGTCCTTGTTTATCGTGACGGCGACCTTCAGCGGCGAGCTCGTCAGCTGACTGACCGTGTTGACGATGAGGCCGTTGTCCTTCGTTCCGTCGTTCGACGTCACGACGTAGAGGCCGTATCCGATGTTGAAGAGCGCCTTTGCGTCGTTCTTTTCGGGGGCGTCGGGGCTAAGGGCAATGTAATCGCGGCACAGTTCGTCGGCAAGGGCCTTTACCGCTTCTCTCGACGCATCGTTCAGCGCAGAGTTTATCTTGACCTCGGTTTCGCAGAACGTCAGGTTCTGGCAGCCCGAGAGCATGTTTTTCATCACTTTCGCCGCCGTCGGGGCCCAGCTGCCGTTTTCGATGAGGCCGACCGTGCGGTTTTTGTATCCGCGCTCCGTCAGGTGGTTTATGAATTCCCGCATAAACGGGAATATCTCGGCATTGTAGGTCGTCGTCGCGAGGACTATGCGCCCGTAGCGGAAGGCGTCTTCGACAGCCTCCGCCATGTCGTCACGCGCGAGGTCGGTCACGGCGACCTTCGGGCAGCCGTTTGAGCGCAGCCGGTCAGCGAGCAACTCGACGGCTTTTTTCGTGTTGCCGTAGACCGAGGTGTAGGCGATCATCACGCCCTCCGACTCCACTCCGTAGGTCGACCATGTGTTGTAAAGCCCGAGATAGTAGTCAAGATTCTGCAAGAGAGTCGGCCCGTGGAGCGGGCATATCGTCCTGATTTCGATACCCGAGGCGGAGATCTTTTTGAGCAGTGCCTGCACCTGCGCGCCGTATTTGCCCACGATGCCGAAATAATAGCGTCTCGCCTCGCAGGCCCAGTCCCCGACCTCGTCTATGACCTCGTTAGCCCCGAACTTGCCAAAGGCGTCGGCAGAGAAAAGCGTCCCGCTGAACGTGTCAAAGGTCATAAGAACCTCCGGCCAGTGTACCATCGGCGCGGTGAAGAAGCGCAGAACGTGTTTCCCGAGCGGAAGCGTGTCTCCGTCACCGACTACGATCCGCCTGTCCGCAAAATCGCTGCCGTAGAAGTTCTTCATCATCGCAAAGGCCTTTGCGGAGGCGACGACCGTCGCGCCGGGATAGGCCTTCGTGAAGGCGAGAATGCTCGAGGAATGGTCGGGCTCCACGTGCTGGACGACGAGATAGTCGGGCGATCTGCCGCCCGCCGCTGCGGCGATGCTGTCGAGCCATTCGTGCGAAAAATCGCGCTCTACCGAGTCCATGACCGCGAGCTTGTAGTCGGCAATAAGATATGAATTGTACGCCATCCCCTCAGGGACCTTGTACTGCCCCTCGAAGAGGTCGATCTTACTGTCGTTCACGCCGACGTAGAACACGCCGCCGGCGAGCTCGTAAATTGTGTTTTTCATGCTTATTCGGCGGGGCTGAAGCTGTCCTTGCCGGCTCCGCAGAGATCGCATTCAAAATCGTCGGGAAGGTCCTCGAATTTCGTGCCGGGTTCTATGCCTTTTTCGGGCAGTCCCTGTTCCTCGTCGTATTCCCATCCGCAGATGTCACAGATATATTTCATGTTGTTTCTCCTTTTCTCCGCCTCAGGCGGTCTTTTTTTATTTTTAAGCCGGACTTAGAAGTCTCTGTTTCTGAGCCATTCCGGCATGTCGGATCTTACTCCGACGTTATCGCAGATTATTTCGGTATCCTCCGGCCTGACTCTGCCGGGCTCGACGATTAGCTCTCCAATATATCCCGCGCGGATCACGCCGGAACGCGGATTCAGAACGCTCTCGACCCTGTTTTTTATATCCGCATCGACATCCGAAAACTCAAATGCGAGGTCGGTGTTTATGAACGTGCAGTTTACAAGCCTTAGATCCTCAACGTAGCAGAGGCCCTGATTGCTTTCAATAGTACAGTTCACGAGCGTAAGCTTTCTGCTGTTCCAACCGAGATATTCCCCCGAGACGAACGAGTTTTCGACCGTCACATTCTCGCTGTTCCAGAACGCGTCCTTGGTAGAAAGCCGCGAGTTTTTTATAATAACGTTTTTCGCGCCGTCGAAAGAATAGTTGCCGTCGAGCTTAAGTCCGTCCACCTCCATATCCGAGCAGTTCATTGCGAAATAGTTTCCCTTTGCCGTAACGTTTCTGAGCTTTACCCCCGAGCAGGTCCAGAGAGTCTCCTCCGCGTTTGTGAAAGAGACGTTCGAAAGGGACACATTGCGGCAGCGGCGGAAGTTCTTCGGTGCGGCGATCACGGCGTCGGTCACCGTTATCCCGTCGGTATACCAGACGCCAGCACGGGCGCCCTCGAGCCATGTGCAGCCCTTAACGGTCAGGTTTTTGCCGTACCAGAGCGGATATTTCCAGCCAAAGATCGAGTTTTCGACCGTCACGTCGGAACATTCCTTTATCGGGGATTCGCCGTCTTCAAAGACAGAATCGTAAACCGCGACGCCGCTTTGTCCGTAAATCGCCCTTTCGCCCGTGAATCTCGCCGAGCGGTATTCTTTTATTTTCTCTTTTTCTATATCCATTCCGGTCATTCAACTATGTTCATACGCCTGTCTGGCGGGAGCTTTATGAGCTCCTTGTCCGACATATACTCCTCGATAACGTCTGTGCAGTTCGTCGCGAGCTTGCGCGTCGGGGCGTTCTTTCTGACTTCTTCAAGCGACACGTTCAGGAATTCATCCATATTGTTGAAATGGTAATCCTGAAGACCGATTGTATAGAGCTTGTCGTCCTTTATGTCCTCCCCGTTCAGAGTCAGACTCAGTATCTCCCGCCTGGTCTTGTCGTAAACTACGCGGAATCCCTTCGAAAATTGATAGAACTCCGTTATCCCGCGCCAGGCGTCGTCCCGGAGTATGTGCTTCACCATGCGCCTGAGCTGTTCTCCCGTCACCGTTATACGGTGGATCGCGTCTCCGAACGGGAAACAGGTCAGAAGATCCTGACGGGTGACGACCGTCCCGAGAGACGCGCTGCGGATGGATCCGGAACCAGTGAGCATGATGTCAACTCCGGTCATTTCCTTAAAGCCGTCGGAGAAAATCCTTCCCAGCTCGGTCTCGGTGTTTCTCTCGGGATGAGTGTAAACATCGGCAAAACGCGTGAGGATGCAGTTGTATTTCGAGTCCGTTTCATTTTTATAGCGGAGAATGATGTCCTCGATCTCTTTGTCCTTAGGGCAGTTTTTCTCGTTTATCTCAACGAGCTGCCATTTATAGCTCTCAATGCGGTTCTCGTCCGTGTTCACAACGATGTCGAAACGTCCGATCTGATTCGTCCCGTATGCCGCCTGTACGATCGGAATGCCGTTTACTATTACCGGCTCGTCGAGCTTTGTATGTGAATGGCCGCCGATAATGACGTCAACGCCCCATTCGGGATCAAGTATCTTTGCGAGCTCAATGTCCGCCTCTATTCCTATATGAGTGAGAAGGACCGTGAAATCTATATCGGTCGTCCGGTACGAGTTGCATATCCTGCCCACCTCTTTCGCCGCCTCGCGTATATCAACGAACGAGCCGATGAGCGCGTCCGGGCGTATCGAGGCAAGAGTCTCTTCGGTGAGGATGCCGATAAACATGACCTTCATCCCCCCGACTTCGATTATATAGTTCGACCTGAAAAGGCGCTTGTGGTTCGTCGTCAGATACATGTTCGCGTTGATTATAGGGAACGACGCGCATTTTTCGATGAAGAGCAGATGCGCGAGACCGTAGTCCACCTCGTGGTTGCCGAGCGTGACGACGTCCGGCGCGAGCATGTTCATTATCTCTATCGTCGAAATGCCCTTGTATTCGCTGTCGATAAGCGATCCGCGGAACATGTCTCCGGCAATCGCGTAAATGACGTTTTCGTTTTCACGGCGTGTCTTTCCTACGTATCCGGAGAGCATCGAGACTCCTCCGATGAGGCTGTCGTCGACATGTTCGGCAAGAAAATCGCCGTGAAGATCGTTTGAATGAAGAAGTATAAGCTTTTCGGTGTTTGCCATGTCAGAGATTCCTTTCGGAAGTTGTGATTTCCCACGTGAATATGACGCGGATCTCGTTTTCAATATTCTGGGGGGCGACAGACAGCGCGGCGCCAAAGGCCGCCTTTCTCATCATAACGGCGCCGTCGTTCGCCGCCTCGTCGGAAAAACGGCTCGGCGAGTATATTCCGGGTTCCCCGCCTCCGCAGTTCACGTCGATAACCCGCCCGAGCGATACGCCCGTTGCCGTGGCAAGCGTCTCGGCGCGCCTTTTTCCGTCTTCCGCGGCACGTTTCAGAAGCTCGTCAGCAAGTGAATCGGGATCTTTGACGGTAAAGCAAACCGAAAGGCCCGGATCCGCCCCGCATCCGGCGGCGGCGTCAACGGCGAGGCCGGTCGATCTGCCGTCTGACGGAACGGTAAGCTTTATTACATGTCTGACGTCATATCCGGCGAAGCGTTCGCGGTATGTTCCGTCCTTGTCATGATATCCCTCGTTCCGCGGATTTACCGACCAGCTGACTGTAGAAAGAGTTCCGTCGTCAAATCCCGCGCCCGAAACGGCGGCGCGAAGGCGCTCCGCCTTTTCGTCGACAAGACCAACCGCTTTGCCATATTCCTTTTCGCATGCGGTGAGCGTGACCGTTATCTCGGCGGTATCAGGGGGAACGCTCAGGCGTCCTGTGCCCGCGACTCTCAGCGTCCCGTTATTCATCGTCGCCGTCCTTTTTGTGCTTTCTGAACAGAATCGCCGTTACAACGATGCCGACGACCGCCACGCCGGCGATTATGAGCATGACGGCGGTGTTGTCGCCCGTCGCCGCGTTTACTGCCGAATAAAATGTGTCCATTTCTTGCCTCGCGCTCTTGGTTTATTATATCATATCAAAAAACCATTATTTATGCAAGGCAAAACACGTCCGCCACAAATAATTCACAATTGACGGCGCTCCGCGCGGCAGACAAAAAGCGGAGCCGGTCTCCGGCTCCGCCCGCGGGTTTGAATTTTCAGATGCCTTCCGCCCGCTTTATTTCGTTCAGCTTGTAATAAAGCTCCTTCGCTATGAGTGTCATGCCGAGATCGTTCGGATGGAAGCCGTCGCAGGTTATCTCATAAAGCATCGGGTGCCCGTCGAACGGCTCGCCGCCACCCGAGGAACGCATAAAGTAAACGTGCCTGTCGTGCTTTGCCTGTTCGAGATACAGCTTTTCAAGTTCCTCCGCCTTGGCCTCATTAGAGATCTCCTGATCGTGTCCGAATCTGTCAACCGTCCATTTCGGAAGGGAATAGACAAGCATAGGCGTCTCCGGATACTTTTCCCGGATCAGAGCGACAAAGCGCGGATAATGCTCCGCGAGATAAGCCCTGCTCCAGCAGTTTCCCGCCGTGTTGATGACAAACATCGAAACATCAGAGACCTCGCGCACGGCGAGTGCGACCTCATCCTCCGCCCTTCCGGCCCCGGAAAAACCGAGATTTATGAACTCGGAGTCCATCCACCGCGATAGGATGTTCGTGTACGCCATTCCGGGGCGCGACGCCGCGCAGCCCTGATCTATCGACCCGCCGTAAACAAGTATCCTGCCGCCTTTATGCGGCGCCGGCGCGAAAATTTCCGCGTCGTCGTCAAGCCCGATCTCAAACGACTTTACTCCACGGTAGAGAGGGAAGTTGATCGTGACCTCTCCGTCTGTCTTCTCGCTCACGAACGTCGAGCCGAGCTCCGTCGCGTCCTTTGACGGGAAATACATAGAAGCGCGGAAAACGGGATCGTTGTCGGATCCTGTCCTTATATAGCAGTCAAAGCCGCCCTCCCCGATCTGCGTCATGTGCGAGAACGACGTCGGCTCGTTTATCACCGCGCGGAACTGAAGATTTGTAAACGTCCCGCGGAAACGCAGCTGCGCGCCCACCGTGTTCCACGCGAGTTTTTCAACATCATCGGGGAATTTTCTTTCGGGATTCAGCGGCAGCCGTCTGAAAACATGCTCCTTTTCGTAAAAACCAAGTCCTTCGAGCCTTGTGCCTCCCTCGCCGGGTTTAAGCCAGATCATCTGCCGTTCTCCTTTCGCCCGCCTTTAACAGCGCTTTTTCCGTTTCGCGTATTCTGAGGATTTCGCGGTAAAGGTGTTGTGCCGTCTGGAAGAACCCGAGATCCGTCGGATGATCCCCGTCGACCGTCGCCTCGTATTCTAGCGAATGCCCGTCGACGGCGAAATCGTTCAGCACCCGGGTATGGTAAATGTGCGGGTCGGTTCTCATAAGTTCGTGCGCGATCTCACTGACGGAGCGCGACATGACCTCGCAGGACCTGAGATCGTCCGTGCCGAAGCGCTCGGACGTCCTCCTCGGCAAGCCGAAGATCAGTATCGGGGTCTCCGGATAGAATTCACGCAGATATGAGACGAATCTCGGCAGGCGCGCTCTCACATACGGATCCCAGTCGCAGTTTCCGATGCCGTTCAGCAGGTAGAGCGAAACGTCCGGCACCTGTCTTACGGCAAGCGCCGATGAATATTCGTACCTGCCAGATCCGGAAAAGCCGAGATTCACGACCTCAGAGTTCAGCCATCTCGACAAAATGTTCGAGTGACACATTCCCGGGCGCGACGCAGAACAGCCCTGATCTATCGAGCTGCCGTATAGCAGTATCCTCCCGCCGGACCTCTTTTTCGGCGGCAGTATCTCGGCTTCGTCTTCAAAACCCAGCTCGACGCTTTTTATGCCGTCGTAAAGCGGGCAGTTAATCTCAACATCCTGAAGAACGTTGTCCCCGCTGTACAGCGTGCATTCGTATCTGTCGGTCTTCGGAGTCTGAAGCATCGTAGTCGAGCTGTACTCCGGCTCGCGTCCGTCCCTTCCGATATAGCAGTCGAAACCGCCCTCGGATATGGCCGCCATGTGCGAAAACTTCGGCGGCTCTGTCAGTTCCGCTTTGATCGATATCCATTTCGCCCTTGCGCGGAAACGGAATTTCGCGCCCGCGGTGTTCCATGTGAGCTTTTCAACGTCGTCGGCGAGCTTCTGCGGGGGGTTCAGCCGCAGACGGCGATACAGGTGCTCCTCGCCGTAAAACGGCAGCCCCTCGATTTCTATCGGATTGCCCTCCCCGGGCTTCAGGTAAAATGCCATGTTGCCTCCGTTGCCGCCGGCCGGCGGCGTGCGATTTGCTTTTACGCATCTATTTTACACGATGGCGCCGTTTTGTCAAATACCGGTTTCGGACATGTTTCCCCGGTTTTTTGTCGGTTTCCGTGCAAAACGCCCCGCATTTCCAACGGGGCGCGCTTTGTGTTCAATGGCCTCTTATGTCGATCGGGTTAGAGCCCTTTATGTGCGACTGGTACACAACTATGACGGCGTATCTTTCGTCCTGCCAGAGAACGGTATCAAATGTCAGCTCCCCGTGTTCGAGATTTTTTGAAACAACTTTGTTTCCCGATGTAACGTACTTTTCGACGTCATCGTATTTTTCAGCTAGCGCGGAGACGGCTTTACCTATGTCCTCCTCGCTGCCGTCGCCTGCTCTGACAAGCAGAGCGACCATAAAGTTCATGCCGTTCCCGTTGCCGTTCAGTTTACCGCATATCGATTTCGCCTCGATAACCTCGCAGTATTCCCCCGCGGTTTTAACGACTTTTCTTTCCATGGATTTCAGAATAACGGTATTCCAGAAATACAGCGCGAGCGAAAGTATCAGCACGGCGGCAATAAGAAACCAGAGAAACCCCTTTAACGCTTTGTGTCCGGACATAGATCAGATATCCTCCTTTTGAGAAATTTTTTCGCACTTTGCAGAAAGCAACGCGACACCCGTGTTTCGGGCACAGCTCCCGGCGCGACCCGCAAAGGGCTATTCGAAAGAACAGTTTCCCCTTTCACGGCCTCTGTATATATATACGCACGCAAAGTCAAAAATCCGACAGACCTTTTTAAAAAAACATGTGGTTTCCAACAAAAAGAGAGAAAGTCGTCACAAAGAGGGATGTTTTTGCCAAAACAAAACCCGGCGGAGAAAAAATCCGTCGGGCTGCAGGGCTTATATAGACGTCAGACATTCGGTAGCCTTTATCTAAAAGAAGCACGCTCGTCGGGGCGCCGGCAGATGATGCCTGCCGAACAAATACCGTTTATGAAATGATCTTCGACCGCATGCCGGATAACGTTGTTGTCCTGCGACTTTTTATCGTTATATGCAAAACGCCTTTCGTTTTTGCTGCTTTATCGGAGCAGAAGCTTTTCGGCTTCATCGTTCAGCCCGAGATCCCACACCAGACGGGACAGAATATATTTATCCCGCACGTCTCTTGTGGCAAAGAACGTTAACGGAAGATCGTTTTTTTGGTGCCCGAGCTCCTCTGCGGAGGTCGGCGCACAGATCAAACGAAGCAGCGACAACAGCTCGCTTTCGCGCGGCATTTCTTCTTTTATGGCTTTTTTGATCTCATCCCAAAGAGATATTATCCGATCGAGCCGACCGGCGTGCTGAGCGAGGTCGTATTTCCTGTCATTTTTTCGGCTTCGATCATGGCATCAGCGCCCGGGCCGATGAACTCGCGAAGCCGCGCAAACCATGCGTCGCGATCGAAGGACGCGACCGCCGCGCGTGCTCGCCCTTTATCCGGCGTAACGGTCAGCAGATAATCGTAGATCCTCAAAGCGTACAGCGTTCCGGCGGCGCACTGGATGCCGTGCAGGTCGACAGGCGTTCCGAAAGCGAGTCCGCGCATATCCCAGATATGCGAGAAATAGTGCTCCACGCCGGACGCGGGGCGTGAAAGCCCGGCGTAGTTCATCGCCACACCGCTCTGTACCAGCCCGAGAAAAATCGCCTCGATCGCTGCACAGTCCCGCGCAAGCAGTCCATTTGCATTGGAAATGCATGCGGCTAGCGATTGCCGCACGACTTTCGCAACGTTTTCGCAATAGTATTCCTCGTTGATCAGGTTCGATATACGCCATTCTGTAACGCTCACACATTTGGCAAGCATATCCCCCAGACCGGAAATCAGCATACGTTCCGGAGCTTTTGCGAGAATATCGAGGTCTCCGATAACAACGTTGGGACTGCGCGTGGGAAGCGATCGCTTCAACCCATTGAATTCAACGGAAGACGTTGCCGAGGCAAATCCGTCCATGGATGGCGCAGTCGCAACGATGAAATACGGTGTTTTTGCCGTCGCCGACAGCAGTTTGCCGAGATCGCTGATAACGCCAGATCCGACACCGATGATGAGATCGCACGCTCTGTCATAACCCATCAGTACGTAACCGGCCACCTGTTCGCAGGGAATGATCCCAGAGGGAAGTACCAGAAGTGACACGGAAATACCCGCGCGCTTTAAAACAGATTCCACGCTTTCGCCGCCGGCTTTATATGTATTCCCGTCGCATAGCAGAAATACCCGCTTTCCGTCGTAACGCTGCACATCTGCGGCAATGTCCTCAACCGCGCCCCGGCGGCATATAATCCGTTCGATGCCGGCGTCGTGAGTTTTACCGCATGAACAGCGGTGTCTGTGATACAGTTCCATAATGCTCCTTGTTTGTTTTTCCGGAATCCTCGTTTTCGGATTGTATTTTATCACACCACGCCGGGCGTGTCAAGGAAACGAAGAATCTGTTGCGTTTTGTACCTTGACAAAAGCCCGCACATATAATAAAATTTGTCTGAAAGAATTAAGGAGATACCTCCGTGGACGTAGGAAAAACCATATCCGAGCTTCGAACAGCGAGAAAAATGTCCCAGCAAACCCTTGCCGATCTGCTTTATGTTTCAAGGGAACTTGTTTCGAAATGGGAGACCGGAAAGCGCCGGCCGGATTATCACATGATTGAAAACATATCCGAGGTTTTTGGGATCCCGGTCAGCCGGATAATAGACACAAACGACGTCCTGTTTGATGAACTTTCCGAGTGCGTTCCAGCACGGTCCGAAATTACGTCGGAAGATCTTGCGCCGATCGTAAACGATTTTTTGAAGGAACTTGACGTAAACGAGTCATCAATATTTATGGAACGGTATTATTTTCTCAGAAACGTGACGGAGATTTCCCTTATATTCGGGAAAAAAGAAAACTATATCAGAGCTGTCCTTTCTCGGACAAGACACAAATTGAAAAAATACGTAAAGGAGCACCTATTATGAAAGGAAAGAACGTATTTGACGCCCTCGTCAGGCTGGACGACAATCTGATAGACAACACTATCTCAAATCGTAATGAAATAAATGCTCAGGGAAACAAAGCCGCGACGTCGGCCGGAAAAACTCCGGGTAAAAAAAACGGCAAGGCATGGTGGATAATCGCCGTCGCAGCCGTCCTCGTCATCGCGGCGGTTTCCGCATCTCTGCCAGCCTTTTATAGAAACCCGGGTATTCCCGCCGTGACGTCGAATGCGGATCCAAACGGTCAAGGGCAGATTCTTCCACCTTGGAAGACAGGAGAGCTTCGTCTTACTGCCATGGTTTACCGGAACACGCCGGAGACATCAATGATGTCTTCGACCGGATCACAGGCGAGATTTCGTCTCCTTTCGGCAGGCACGGAAAGTCAAGGCACGGCAACCGTCCCTGCAACCGATGAACCGGAGATGCCGGACGCACCTAAAACGGACGATGCCGAAACTCTTGATCCGGTGGTTTCCGGGGCGCAACCCGAAGAACCAATCAATCCCGCGGAAACCGTGACGGTTTCCATCTCT
>JAEEGL017368463.1_pt1 | contig 44572 bp, 35 predicted proteins | sample 9134231 | NCBI WGS metagenome assembly JAEEGL01 (sample SAMN16246548, study PRJNA631951) | gut metagenome | biome: gut microbiome; feature: rumen; material: fiber-attached | host: Bos | place: Iran: Karaj | collected 2018-10 | reverse complement strand
TTCTTCAGGTTGAAACTCTTCATGCTAATCTCCTCTCATGGTTTCGCAAGAGCACAAGGAGGGCCTTTTGCTCCCTCCTTATTTCTTCAGCATCATACCATCATTTTCCGCAAAGCACAAGCCCAAACCGTCAAGTAGGATCGTTTGTCTTTGTCCGTCAGGCACTTGCTCTTTTCACTGTCAGGCTGTACAATAATACCGTGCCGTACCGTGAGCTTCTGTCTGGAGGACTATCTATGCCCGTTCAATCTGCCCTGAAAACTGTCCGCCTGCGGAGCGGCCTTTCTCTTCGCGCGGCCGCCGGTCTTCTCGGGATCTGCCCCAGCACGCTGTACCGTTACGAGGAGGGCCACATCCGCCGCGTCCCTGCTGCCGTACGGGACGCCATGCGGCATGTATACGGTACCGAACTGCTCATTCTGGGAAGGGAATCCGAGATCAGAAAGATCAGCCGACGTATCTCCGCCTATGAAGAAGGCCGGCAGCTGCTGGCTGCCGACCTGCTGCCACGTCAGTTCGAACGGCTGGACGCCCGGGGAAAGAGGACTGTCCTCAATCTTCTGCGTTTTGAGACTCGTTTTGGTTCAGATACTTATCCGCCTGAAGGAAAGCTTTGATCACTTTAACAGCCCCTTCGATGTCTGTCTCGCTCGTATTGATACAGAGATCGTAGTTTTCACGTGCGCCCCAGGTCCTGCCGGTATAATGGCGGTAATACCGTGCCCGTTTCCTGTCCGTTGCAAGTACGTGCTTTTCCATCTTGTCGTCCGGGACATCCAGGCCCATAGCCTGCTTGCGGGCAACGCGGTCCTTCAGATCCCCATAAAGGAACACCCGGATCACATGTTCTTCCCCTTCCAGCACGTAATCGGCGCAGCGGCCCACGATCACGCAGGGGCCTTCCTTCACCAGATTGCGGATGATCTCCGCCTGCCGGAAAAAGATCCGGTCTGACATGGGCTGCTGGTAGACCGAATAACTGGAGCGGGAAGCCAGAAACGGAGCAATATGGATCTCGACTTTCTCGTCCATCTCCTCCAGATATTCCTGGGCGTAACCGCCCTCTTCGGCTACCATAGAGACCAGCAGCTTGTCGTAGAGAGGAATACCCAGTTCCTCCGCCAGCCGTACGCCGATCTCATGGCCACCGCTGCCGAATTCCCGGCCGATGGTAATGACCTGTTTCATGAATGGTACCTCACGATCCTTGTTGGTATGATGATTATAGCACGTTTCCCCCAAAAAGAAAAGCATTGCGGGAAGACAGGTTTCATGCTATCATAAAGGAGCCCGGGTGTCGGGTCTGCTGTTCTTGAACCTACATCACGTTAAATGGGATTCCTATATCTTCAGGCGGCTGCCAGGCCTCCTCCGAGTGGAAGGCAAAAGTCTGTTTGCGGTTACCCTCCTGGCATATTGCTGGGCGTCAAAAAGGCAGGCCCCTCATCACGGGTTTTTTCATGAAAGATCCTCCGCCGCGGCGGAGGATCTTATTTTGCTATCTGGCCGACTGATCCGCCGCGAAGCGTTCCGCTTTCGCGCGGGCCTTGGCCAGGAAGCGGTCGTTGTCGATAATGAAGCGCTCGTGAGTAGCTTCTCCGACCTGATCGTACTCATCGAAAGCTTTGACCGTAAAGACCAGTCTACGGCGGTCCTGAAGCGTCAGTTCGCTTTCAAAGCGTACCGTCATGCCGATCGGCGTGGAGGCCATGTGTTTTACCTGGATCGACATGCCCACGGAGCCCTGGCCTTCTTCCAGATACGGAAGGATGCTGTAGGCGCAGGCGCACTCCATGCCGGCCACCAGAAAAGGAGTGGAAAAAGTGGGCACGCCGCCGCTTCTCACGCGGCTTGCCGTGTTTTCCGGGGTTACGAGCGTCTCATAATGACCTTTCAGGCCGATAGGCAGTTCTTTCATCGTGTTTCCTCCTGTCTTTTCCGCTATGATCTAGAGAGTGACCACTTCGTCTTTGGGAGCTTCGGCCGGCGTCTGAGAGATCAGCCGGAGAACCGGTATCCTTTCATTGCCGCCGGCACTCTGCCGTTTCTCCCATTCCATGCGCACCTTCACCCTGGCCCAGCTTTTCTGCGCGAAACGGAAGGCCGTATCGCTTTTGCAGGGGAAGCCGTAGAAACGGACGTCCGCCGCGCAGCAGGCCATGACCAGCCGTCCCGGCACAAACATGCTTTTCGGCATCCCGACAGGCCGGAACAGCTGTGCCAGGAATTCAAATTCTTTGCCGACGTAACGATCGGGATTCTCAAAAGCATCCGCGTACCAGGTGCCGTAATCCACATCGTCGATCGAAACACGATCCTGCGTCAGATCATAGGGGAGATCTTCTTCGGAAAAGTTGATGATCGTTCCGTCTGTCGCTTCGAAGATCAGCTGTGCGCCGGGATTCTGGAGCTTGATCGCTTTGCGGAACTTGACGCGGGATACGTTTTTGTCACAGCGGTTGATCACGATCAGATCCGACTCGATCAGCTGGTTCATGAACAGATTCCGCATGTTGGTCATGACCTGATCGAGAGACTGTCCGTCGACGGTCGAATAGACGCCGGCCAGCCCCCACTCTTTCGGAAAATCCGTTTTCAGGAATTCCTGCAGGTTCCACATGCCGTTGAACTCGATGATGACCTGCGCGGGTCGGATCTCCTGTTCCAGTTTCGACAGCCACTCCGGTGTGACGCTTTCCGGGTCTTCTGCCGTCACGCGGCGGATCTTTTTCCGGCGGAGGTACTCCTCCTCCAGTTCAAACTCCCCCTCCTCGCACTGGATGAGCAGCGTGGTTCCCGCTTCGATCCAGTCCTGTTCCATCAGCGTTTCTTTGATAAAAGAAGTCTTGCCGCTGTCCAGAAGTCCCGTGCAGAGATAGACCGGCGTCAGGGCTTTGCTGTTTTTCATCCGTGCTCACCTCCGCATTCAGACAAAACGGAACAGTCTCTCCAGTTCGTCTTCCTTCAGATCGGCGCCGATCACGCAGACGCGTCCGGTATAGTCGGGCGGACAGGCTCTGGTCTCGGATTCTTCGGGCACCAGATCGAACTGCACCCAGCTGCCGTCTGTCATGGGCAGGATGCCCTTTGCACGCAGAACGGTGCCGTATCCGCTGCCGGTCTGAAGGGCAGCCATGATCTCCGACAACTCGCCGGAGGAATACCTGCGCGTGGTTTCACGGCCCCAGCTGATAAAGATCTCGTCAGCATCGTGCCCGTGATGGTGGTGATGGTGATGATGATGCTCATCGTCATCATCGTGGTGATGATGGTGGCATTCGCATTCCGGATCGTCGCACTCTTCCCCGTCGTGGTGATGGTGATGATGGTGCTCATGCTCATCGTCATCATCGTGGTGATGATGGTGGCACTCGCACTCCGGATCGTCGCACTCGTCGTCATCGTCTTCCGGCTCGGGAATCAGGCTGTCAACGTCGCTCTTCCGGAACGCGTGCAGAACCGCCTCCCGGTCCAGTTCGTCCCAGGGAGTCGTGATCATCGGCGCATCGGGGTTCTCTGTCCGCAGCAGGGCGACCGTTTCAGCCAGCTTTTCGGGGGTGATCATCTGCGTACGGCTCAGAACGATCGTCGAGGCGTAATGCACCTGGTCACGGAAAAACTCGCCGAAATTCTTGTAGTAGATCTTCGCTTTCTTCGCGTCCACCACCGCGATCTTCTCGGTCACGGCGATATCCTCGTGCTGCTTCACTTTCTCAACTGCCCGGACGATGTCGGAAAGCTTCCCGACGCCGGAAGGTTCGATAATGATACGGTCGGGAGCGAACTGATCGATCACTTTCTCGAGCGCTTCCGTGAAATCGCCGACCAGTGTGCAGCAGATGCAGCCGGAATTGAGCTCGGTGATCTCCACGCCGGCGTCCTTCAGAAACGAGCCGTCGATGCCGATCTCACCGTATTCGTTCTCGATAAGGACCTTTTTCTCATCGGGAAACACTTCATTCAGCATTTTTCGGATCAGGGTCGTTTTGCCGGCGCCCAAAAATCCTGAAACGATGGTAATATGAGTCATTTTTCTCCTTTCGAAGGGCTCTCAGCCCTTCACCACCAAATTGACGATCTTTCCTGGAACGACGATCTCTTTGACGACCGTCATTCCCTCCAGTTTGGCCGCGAACGCTTCCTTTGCAGCCGCCAGAGTCTCCTCCTTCGAAAAGCCTGCGGGTACCGTCAGCGTTCCGCGCATTTTGCCGTTCATCTGGAAAGCGATCTCCACGGTATTTTCTCTGGTCAGTTCTTCCGCGTACTTCGGCCAGGACTGACGGTAGAGCCTCCCTCCGAAACCGCTTGCTTCCCACATTTCTTCCGTCATATGAGGCGCCACGGGGTTCAGCAGGAGGAGCAGGGTCTTCAGTTCCCCTTTCGTTACTGCCTTCCGGCGGTAGAATTCGTTGACCAGGGACATCAGAGCCGCGATCGCCGTATTGAATTTCATCGCCTCAAAATCCGAAGAGACCTTCTTGACGGTCTGGTGCATTTTCGTCGTCAGTTCCGCCGAATATCCCTCTTCGTCCGTCAGCATGTCTGTCAGTTTCCAAACGCGTTCCAGGAACTTCCGGCAGCCCTTCACGCCCTCGGTAGACCAGCTGGCGCCGAGATCGAAGGCTCCGATAAACATCTCGTACGCTCTCAGGGTATCGGCGCCGAATTCCGCGACGATATCGTCCGGATTGACCACGTTGCCGCGGGACTTGGACATCTTTTCGCCGTTCTCGCCGAGGATCATCCCGTGAGAGGTACGTTTCTGATAAGGTTCCGGCGTCGGCACGATCCCGTTGTCATAGAGGAAACGGTGCCAGAAGCGGGAATACAGAAGGTGGAGTGTGGTATGCTCCATGCCGCCGTTGTACCAGTCGACCGGGAGCCAGTACTTCAGTGCTTCCGGCGATGCGAGCGCTTTGTCGTTGTGCGGATCGGTATAGCGCAGGAAGTACCAGGAGGAACCGGCCCACTGAGGCATGGTATCGGTCTCCCGTTCCGCGGGTCCGCCGCACTTCGGACAGGTGCATCTCACCCAGTCGGTCATGGCAGCCAGCGGGGACTCGCCGGTATCGGTCGGTTCGTAGCTCTCCACTTCGGGCAGAAGAAGCGGCAGCTCGCTTTCCGGAAGCGGCACGTAGCCGCAGACCGGACATTTCACGATCGGGATCGGCTCGCCCCAGTAACGCTGGCGGGAAAAGACCCAGTCGCGCAGTTTATAATTCACCTTGGCGGTCCCGATTCCCTGCTCGGTCAGCCATTCGATGATCTTCTTTTTCGCCTCAGCCACCGACAGCCCATTCAGAAAGCCGGAATTGACCAGCGTTCCTTCCTGAACATCCGTGAAGGCCGCCTCTTCGACGTTTCCGCCGGCGACCACTTCCACGATCGGCAGGCCGAATTTCTTCGCGAATTCCCAGTCGCGCTCGTCGTGTGCCGGAACTGCCATGATCGCACCGGTACCGTAACTGGTCAGCACATAGTCCGAGATCCAGATCGGTATCTCCTGTCCCGTTACCGGATTAACGGCATGCAGTCCTTTCAGAGGCACACCGGTCTTTTCCTTCGAAAGCTCGGAGCGTTCGAAATCGGACTTTCTCGCAGCCTGAGCCTGATATTCGGCGACTTCGTCCGCATTCTCCAGCCGGTCTTTGTATTTCGTCACATACGCGTGCTCCGGCGAAAGAACCATGTACGTCGCGCCGAAAAGCGTATCGGGCCGCGTCGTATAGACCCGGATGCAGTCGTCCGTCCCGGCCAGCCGGAAGTCCACTTCCGCCCCGGTCGACCGGCCGATCCAGTTCCGCTGGGACGTCTTTACCCGCTCGACATAATCGACCGTGTCCAGGCCGTCGAGCAGCTTCTGTGCGTATTCCGTGATCTTCAGCATCCACTGGCTCTTCACCCGGCGGACCACTTCTCCGCCGCAGCGCTCGCACACGCCGTTCACGACTTCCTCGTTGGCCAGGCCGATCTTGCAGCTCGTGCACCAGTTGATGGGCATTTCCGCCTTGTAGGCCAGTCCTTTCTCGTACAGCTTCAGGAAGATCCACTGCGTCCAGCGATAGTAGGAAGGATCCGTGGTATTGATTTCCCGGTCCCAGTCGAAGGAATAGCCGAGCATTTTGAGCTGCGCGGTGAAATGCGCCACGTTCTTTTCCGTGACGATGCGGGGATGGATGTGGTTCTTTATCGCATAGTTCTCGGTCGGCAGGCCGAAAGCGTCCCATCCCATGGGATACAGGACGTTGTAGCCTTCCATCCGGCGTTTGCGTGCCACGATATCCAGCGCCGTATAAGGCCGGGGATGCCCCACGTGCAGGCCCTGCCCGGAAGGATAGGGAAACTCCACCAGGGCATAATATTTCGGTTTGGAATAATCATCCGAAGCCGCAAAGGCTTTTTCTTCTTCCCAGATCTTCTGCCACTTGGGCTCGAGCCGGTTCGGAAGGTAGATACTGCTCATCAGAGGATCTCCTTTCAAGGGGTATTCCAAAAGAGTATTTTACTCATTTCCGGAATGAATTGTCAAGTCCGCTGATGCAAAAGCAGCGGAAGCCCCAAGGCTTCCGCTGCCTGACGATCCGCTCTCCCGCCGCTCAGTCTTCGAACGGGAAATGATAATCCAGCTGCAGTGTATCGCGCAGGCCGATCAGTTCCTTCTGGATCGATTCCCCGACCGGAACGCCTTTGTCTTTCCGTTCCTGCCAGGCCAGCCATTCTTTCTCTCCGGCCGTGTAGATGTGTTCGGCACCGGGAGCCTTTTTACTGGCGCGAAGGTCACGGCAGATGTCGCCCGCCGTCTTCCTGAAGGTTTCAAGCCCCATAAAGAACTCAGGGTTGATGACAAAGAAGAAATGTCCGAGGCGGTACATCCGGTTCGTGCCGTCCGGATTCTTGCCGCTCAGTTCTTTCATATACGGCCCGCCGGACAGAGCCGCGGAGAGGATCTCCACGATCGTGGTGAAGCCGTAGCCCTTGTAGCCGCCGGTCGCCTCGCCGAGGCCGCCCAGAGGAAGAAGGGCGCATTTCCCTGCTCTCATATCTTTCAGGATCTGTCCGGAGTCGGTCATCGTACCGCCGTCCTGCGTCACGACCAGACCCGCCGGCGTCTCCTTGCCGCTGCGCTCGTAGTACTCGATCTTTCCGTTCTGTACAGTCGAGGTGGCGCAGTCGAAGTTGAAGGGAAACTCCTCGTCAGTCGGCATGGTGAAGGTAAGCGGGTTCGTGCCCATCATCGGTTCGATGCCCCAGGTGGGAGCGACGGACGGACGCGCGTTCGTGCCGGAGATTCCGATCATTCCGGCTTTCTCGGCCATAGTGGTCCAGTAACCGGCAATCCCGTAATGAGTGGAATTGAAAATAGTACCGCCGGCCATGCCGTAGATCTTCGCTTTCTCGATCAGACGGTTCATCATATGCCAGCTGGCGACCATGCCCATCCCGTTGTTGGCATCCATTACGACCGTCGTCGGAGTCTCCTTCACGATGTCGATCTTGGTTACGGGCAGAAGCGTCCCGTTTTTGATCCGGTCCAGATAGATCGGCTTGAAACGGTTGCAGCCGTGGCTCTCGATCCCGCGGCGGTCCGATTCCAAAAGAACGTCTGCGCAGATCTTTGCGTCTTCTTCCGGCACGCCGTAAGCTTTAAACACGTCGATCATGAACCGGTTCATCAAATCCCATGAAACATAAGGTCTGGTTTCCATCTGTATCTTCCTTTCTGGAGGAAATATCATTCTTCAAGTGATTATACCACATCCCGGACTAAAGAGAAACGAAAAAAGCCTTTTCGGAACCGCCGTTCCGAAAAGGCTTTTAGGAAGCAGGCCTTTGTCAGGCCAGTTTCATGAATTCGATCACTTTGCCGGCGATGAACTGTCCGATCGCACGGGCCGCGTCGTCCGTCTGGGCCCCGATATGAGGCGTTACCACAAACCCTTCGCATTCGAAGAGCGGGGATTCGACCGGAGCGCCCTCCGTCATTTCGCCTTCCATCACGTCAGTCCCGTAGCCGCCGATCCGGTTCTCCCGGAGGGCTTTTGCCATGTCCTCCTCATTGACGATACCTCCGCGGCTCATGTTGATCACGATGCAGCCGGGTTTCATTTCTCTGATCTGCCGGTCATTGATCAGGTTCCTGGTATCGGGGGTGAGCGGTACGTGGATCGTTACATAGTCGGCATTTTCCAGCACTTCCGTGATCGACGCGCTCTCCGCCTCTTCCTTCGCAAAGATCTCTGCCGGCAGGAACGGATCGTAAGCCATGACCTTCATACCGAAGGCGCGGCAAAGACGTCCCACCTTCTGTCCGATGCGTCCGAAGCCCAGGATCCCGACGGTCCGCCCGTAGAGTTCCTGACCGCGGAACCGGGTCTTGGTCCACTGATGCTTCAGAGTAATATCATTGTGGGCAGGGATGGTATCCCGGGAGAGCTCCAGCATTTTGCAGAGCGTCAGTTCGGCGACAGCGTTCGCACTGAAGCCGGGCGCATTCTGCACGGTGATCCCGCGCGCTTTGCAGGCATTCAGGTCGATGTGATCAAGACCGATCGAACAGACCCCGATATAGCGGAGCCTGTCCGCGTATTTCAGGACTTCCTCGTCGATCCGGGGCGTTACCCGCATGATAAGGACTTCATACTCTCCGATCCTTTTCTCCAGACCGTCATGCCTCAGATTCAGGGCTGTATCGACCTGCATGTATTTCCCCAGTTCCCGTGCTACACAGTCGTCTACCCGGTCGATGATAAGACATTTCATTTCATATTCCTCCGCAGCTAAGTGGGACTGACACATTCTGTCCACGATGCTATGATAACGCCTTCGTTAATAACTGTCAAGCAACGATGATTATATAATTTTAGTTATACACTTGCGGATTCATCGCTGTTTTAACTATGCGCGGAAGCCCTTCGGAGGAACGGTTCCCTGCCGTTCACACACAAAAAAGCGGTCCCCGCAGGGACCGCTTTGACGCGGGTCTTTATTCTTCCTTGGCGGCCGCTCTTTCGGCGATCTCCTTGGCCTGAATGTCCGAAGGAGCCTGCTCGTAACGGCTGAACTCATAGGAATAGCTGCCCATGCCGCCGGTCATCGAACGAAGGTCGGTGTTGTAGCCGAACAGTTCCGCCGTCGGCACATCCGCCTCGATGATCTGGTAGCCCTTGTGATCCGGGTTCATGCCCAGCACACGGCCGCGGCGCTTGTTCATATCACCCATGACGTCGCCCGTGAACTTGTCGGGCACTTTCACCTTCACACTGGAGATCGGCTCCAGCAGGACCGGCTTGGAAGCCTTGTCGGCGAAAGCGGCCTTCACAGCCAGATGGGTCGCCAGCTTGAACGCCATTTCGGAGGAGTCCACCGGGTGGTAGGAACCGAACACCAGCGTCGCTTTCATGCCGACGATAGGATAACCGGCCAGAGGACCGGCCACGACCATTTCCTGAATACCTTTTTCCACAGCCGGGAAGAAGTTCTTCGGAACGACGCCGCCGACGATCTTCTCTTCGAAGACGTACGGGGAATCCAGATCGCCGCTCGGCTCGAACTCGATCGTGACGTCGCCGTACTGACCGTGTCCGCCGGACTGCTTTTTGTGCTTGCCCTGGACTTTTACCTTGCCCATGATCGTCTCGCGGAAGGCCACCTTCGGCTTGTAGAGCTCAGCCTCTACTTTGTAGCGCGCCTGCAGCTTGCTCATGGTCACTTCCAGCTGCTGATCGCCGATGCCGTAGAGCAGAAGCTGACGGTTTTCCTTGTCGTTTACCGCCTTCAGGGTCAGATCTTCTTCCATCAGTTTGGCCAGGGAAGTGGACAGCTTGTCCTCATCGCCCTTGTTGACCGCACGGTAGGCCATGACGGAGTAAGGCTTGGAGATCTCGGGCAGCGGATAGGCGATCGGTTCAGCCTTGGAGGCGAGGGAATCGCCGGTGGAAGCGCTCATCATCTTCGCGATGGCGCCGATATCGCCGGCATGCAGCTCGGGGACTTCGATGGCTTCCTTGCCGCGGAGCAGGTACAGGCGGGCGACCTTTTCTTCGGTCTCTTTCTGGACGTTGTAGACCACGCTGTCGCCGGTCATGACGCCGGAGCAGACCTTGATGAAGGAATACTTGCCGATGAACGGGTCGATCAGGGTCTTGAAGACCTTGGCGGTCGGGGCCTTGCTCTCGTCATAGTTCGCTTCGAAAGGCTCGCCGGTGTTCACATTCGTACCGGAAATCGTGCGGCGGGAAGGATCGGGGAAATACTTCTCTATGTCATGCAGCAGTACGCGCACGCCGTATCCGCTCAGGCCGGAGCCCATCAGCACCGGAACCAGGCTGCCGTCGCAGACGCTGCCGGACAGGGCCTTGGCAATCTCTTCGGGCGTGAACTCATCGCCCTCGAAGTAGCGCTCCATCAGTTCCTCGTCGGTTTCGGCAACAGCTTCCATCAACTGGCCGTGCGTTTCATCGAGCAGATCCTTCACGGAAGCGGGGATCTCGCATTCAGCATACTCGCCCTTGTTGCCGGTGAAGCGGCGGGCGGACATCTTGGGCACATTCACGAATCCGACGAATTTCTCGTTCTCGCGGATCGGCACCTGGAACGGAGCGACGCGGGTTCCGAAGTTCGTATGCAGTTCTTCGCAGATGCGGCCGTAGTTGGCGTTCTCGTCGTCCATATTGGTCACGAAGAACAGGCGCGGGATGCCGGCCTTTTCGCAGAGTTCCCAGGCCTTGATGGTTCCGACCTGGACACCGGCCTTACCGTTGATCACGATCACGGCGGCGTCGGCGGCACTCACGGCTTCCTCGGCTTCACCCACGAAATCGAAATAGCCGGGCGTGTCCAGGAAGTTGACCTTGATGCCTTCCCATTCCACGGGAACGACCGTTGTATTGATCGAGAACCCACGCTTCACCTCTTCTTTATCGAAATCACTGATGGTGGTTCCGTCAACGGTCTTGCCCATCCGGCTGACAATGCCGGTCACATAAGCCATGGCCTCTACCAGAGTGGTCTTTCCGCAGGAGCCATGGCCCAGAACAGCCACGTTGCGGATCGCGTTTGTGTTGTACACTTTCATTGCAAAGAAATCCTCCTCGTACAAACTGCTGCAACAAAATCTCCGCTTATCATACAGGATAGCGCGATTCTTTTCAAGTATAAGTTTCTCCGTCGGTCAAAGTTTTTCAGCCGGCAGGTCCCTGCTCTCTCAAAACGGGACTCCGAGCACTGTCAGCAGTTCTTCTTCCGACAGAACCGGTATCCCGAGTTCCTTTGCCGCCCTGTTCTTCCCCGAAGTTGAAGCCGTATCGTTGTTGATCAGATAAGCTGTCTTTGAGGAGACGGAGCCGCTCACTTTTCCGCCGTACGCTTCGATCAGTTCGGCCAGTTCCCTCCGGTTTCCGAAATGCAGGAGCGATCCGGTGATCACCAGCGTTTTTCCTTCCAGGACCTTCCCTCCCTGCGGTGTTCCTCCCGCCTGTTTTTCGATCGTCAGATACGGCAGGAGGTCGTCCAGTTCCTTGGCATTGTCAGGCGCATCGAAGAACGAGCGGATCGCCGCGGCCGTCGCCGGGCCGATATCCCGGACCGCAGCCAGAGTCTCTTCGTCCGCCGCGCGGATCGCCGCCAGATCGCCGCCGAAAGCATCTGTGAGCGTTTTGGCAGTCGAAGGTCCGACGTTCGGGATCCCGATGCCGGCAAGAAGTCTCGGAAGAGTCGTCTGGGAAGCCTTTTTCAGAGCAGCCTGCAGATTAAGGAAAGATTTCTCCCCCCAGCCTTTCTGCGCCACAAATTCCTCCCGGAAACGGTCCAGCCGGAACAGATCGGCGAAGGAAGATACAAAGCCGGCCTCAGTCAGCCTCTCCAGGTTGGATTCGGAAAGCCCTTCCACGTTCAGGGCGTCCCGGCTGACCAGAAGCGCAAAGCGCTTGATCTGTTTGGCGAGGCACTCCGGGTTGTCGCAGACGAGTGTGCGCGTACCGGCCGTTTCGGCGATCCGGGTCGGCTTCCCGCAGACCGGACAATACGCCGGAGGGCGGCAGGTTCCCGACCGGGTCAGGTTCTCCGCGATCTGCGGAATGATCATGTTGGCTTTGTAGACGGTGATACGGTCGCCTGTCCCCAGTTCGAGTTCCTCCAGAATCGAGACATTGTGGACGCTCGCACGGCTGACCGAAGTCCCTTCGATCTCCACCGGATCGAAGACCGCGACCGGATTGATGAGTCCGGTTCTTGACGCGCTCCATTCGATCTCCCGCAAAGTGGTCTCCGAAGCCTCGTCGGCCCATTTGAAGGCGATCGAATCCCGCGGGAACTTGGCGGTCCTCCCGAGAGAAGCGCCGTAGGCGATATCGTCCATCAGCAGGACGAGCCCGTCGGACGGAACCGGATTATCCGTGATCTCCTCTGCGAAAAGACGTACGGCTTCCGCCACGGATCCGGCATCTACTTTTCGGTAAAAGACCGTCTCAAACCCCAGAGAAGCCAGATAATCCATTTCTTCCGAATGCAGCGCGAAAGATCTGCCTTCACATTCCACCAGGGAAAACGCATACAGGCGGACATGCCGCAGCGCGGTGATCTGACTGTTCAGCTGGCGGACAGAGCCGCTGCAGAGATTCCGCGGATTTTTGTATTTTTCTTCATCCGGACCGAGAGACGCGTTGACCTTTCGAAAGTCTTCGTAGGTGATGACCGCTTCGCCGCGGAGCACCAGCCTTCCCGGATGCGCAATACGGTGCGGGAGATTCTCAAACGTCCGGGCGTTTGCTGTAATGACTTCTCCGACTTCTCCGTTGCCCCGGGTGACCGCCTCGGCGAGGGCCCCGTTTTCGTATGTCAGAACGACCGTGAGCCCGTCCATTTTCCAGGAAAGGATACCCGGCTGCACACCCAGAAAAGCTGCAAGTTCCGCAACAGATTTGGTCTTATCCAGCGAGAGCATCGGTTTCGGGTGAGCCTTCTTCGGGAGCTCGCTCACCACTTCATATCCGATCTTCTGTGTGGGGCTTCCCGCGAGCACGGTACCCGTTTCCGCTTCCAGACGAACAAGTTCGTCGTATAGTGCGTCGTATTCGCGGTTGCTCATCGTCTCGTCTGACCCCTGATAGTAAGCCTTCGCCGCCTGATTCAGCAGCGGCACCAGTTCCTTCATGCGGGCGAGTTTGTCCATGAAACACCTCTACAGCAGACTCAGAAGATCCTCCAGTTCCTTTCCTTCGACCTTCCGGTATTCTCCGATCCGCAGATCGTCCAGTTCGATATTCAGAATACGCTCGCGGCAGAGCGCTTTGACCTCATAGCCGAGGGCTTCGCACATGCGGCGGATCTGCCGGTTCAGGCCCTGCGTCAATATGATCCGGAAGCGGTACCGGCTGACCTTCTCCGCCCGGCAGGGTCTCGTCTTTGTATTCAGGATGCGGACCCCGCTGCGCATTGCCTCCAGAAACTCGTCCGTTACCGGACGGTCGACCTCGACCAGATATTCCTTCTCGTGCAGGCCCCGGGCGTGGATGATCTTATCCGCCAAGTCCCCCTGATTCGTCATCAGGATCAGACCTTCCGAGTCCTTGTCCAGCCGGCCCACCGGGAACAGCCTCTGCGGCCATCCCACGTATGTGACGATATTCTTCGGTTCCGCAAGATCTGTCGTGCAGACGACACCGGGCGGTTTGTAGACTGCCAGCAGGACCGGTTTCGTTTCTGCATTCACCCGTTTTCCGTCCACTTCCACGCGGTCGGAAGAACTTACCTTCCGGCCGGTCTCCGCCTTCTTTCCGTTGACGGTCACTCTTCCCTCCGCCAGCAGCCTGTCAGCCTCACGCCGGGAACAGACGCCGGCCTCGCTGAGGTATTTGTTGATCCTGATTTCTTCCATTATTCCTCTTTTCTCAGCGGATGAACATCGCGTCCCCGAAGCTGAAGAATCGGTAGCGTTCCTCCACCGCATGCCGGTAGGCACGAAGAATGTTTTCTCTCCCCGCCAGAGCCGACACCAGCATCACGAGCGTCGATTTCGGAAGGTGAAAATTCGTGATCAGGGCATCCACCGTTTTAAAACGGTACCCCGGGTAGATAAAAATATCGGTCCATCCGGAGCAGGCGGGAACGGTCCCGTCCTCCAGGGCGGCGGATTCCAGCGTCCGGCAGCTGGTCGTTCCGACAGCCACGATCCGTCCGCCCGCGGCTCTTGTCTGACCGATCAGTTCAGCGGCCTCTTCCGGGACTTCAAAATACTCGGAGTGCATGTGATGTTCTTCGACTGTCTCGGCTTTCACGGGCCGGAAAGTTCCCAGCCCCACGTGCAGGGTGATCTCTGCGATAGCGACCCCTTTTTTCCGCAGCTCATCCAGGAGTTCCTGCGTGAAATGCAGGCCTGCCGTCGGGGCTGCCGCCGAACCGTCGTACTTCGCGTAGACAGTCTGATAACGGTTCCGATCCTGCAGAGTGTGATGAATATACGGCGGCAGAGGCATCTGTCCCAGCCGGTCCAGGATCTCCTCAAAGATCCCTTCGAATTCGAAGCGGATGCGCCGGTTCCCGTCTTCCTGTACAGAAAGCACCGTTCCCCGGAGCAGACCGTCTCCGAACTCGATCACAGAGCCGGGAAGGGCTTTTTTTCCGGGCTTCACCAGTGTTTCCCAGACAGTTCCCTCCTCCGCCCGAATACGCTTCAGGAGCAGCACTTCGATGGCCGCGCCTGTGGGCTTTTTCACTCCCAGCAGCCGTGCAGGGATCACTTTCGTGTTGTTGATCACCAGACAGTCGCCCGTATTGAGCTCGGTGAGAATATCCCGGAAGTGCGCATCCCGGTATTCTCCGCTTGTTTTATCCAGAATCAGGAGTCGGGACGCGGCCCGGTCCTCCAGCGGATCCTGGGCGATCAGTTCCTCGGGGAGCTGATAATCAAAGTCTTTGACGTTCATATTATCTCCGTTCCCGCAAAAGCAGGGCCCGGAAAAGTCCAGGACTTCACCGGGCCGCTCTGCCGTGTGGACATGTTTCGTATTACGAAGGTGTGGCCGATACGTACTGCTCCACCACGTAGGCGAAGCCGCTCTCGGTCTCGGTGCTGCGGACCTTGTACCAGCCGTCCGCATTCTTGCCGACGACTGTAAGAGGTTCGTTCTTAGGCATTTCACGGATGATCGTGGATTTGCTCACGACCGGCTCGCTGCGGAGGTTTACAAGCGGCGTGTTGACGTACATGGTCACCGCATCGAATTCGATAAAAGCTTTGTAGGGGCTCACGTATTTCCGGTACACGTAGCCTTCGCTTCCGTTGTAATCCACCCGGTACCATTCATCCGAGACGCCCGTCACGTGCAGTTCGCTGTTGGTCATCAGCGTCGTGATCACATTCTCACGGGACGTGTCGGGAGCGGAGCGCATATTCACGGTGTCTTCCGTGACGTACATGGTCTGATCCAGCGGTTCGAACTGCTGCGCGGGCTGTGTGTTCACGGTCGGATCAACGATGATCTCCTGAGTGGAGGGATCGACGACGGAAGGCTCGGTCGGTTCGGTCGGCATTTCGCTGCTGGAAGGAAGCGTAGGTTCCTCAACAGGCGGGATCTCCGGAATGCCGTTCCTCAGATTCTCCATCATCTTGGCCAGACGGGAATCATTCGCGACAGCCGTGTTATACCGGGCTTTGACGTCAGCCTTGACCTCCAGGATCTTGCTGTCTTCGGCCTGTTTGGTCAGGTGATCGTAGATTTTCTGGACAGGATCTTCCGTTCCGTCGGTCTTCTTTTCCGGCGTATACTCGCTGCTGGTCATCAGACGCAGGCGGCCGTTGGAATCGGGACGGGCGTAATACCATCCCTGTGAAGGGGCTTCGGTATCGATGGTATAGAATTTCGCATCGTAAGTAACGCACAGACAGTACTCGCCGTCATTCAGGCCGGCAGCCTGGTACGTCTTGATATCGGTGAAGTCTTCGTAGATCTTCGCTTCGTTTTCCAGATCGCTGGCGACAACGATAGCGGTGGAATCCAGCGTATTACGCATTTCGGCCGCGTTGCCGTTTTTCTTTGCGCTGAAATACTGTCTCACCAGCTTGTCGACGGTCCCGCCGCTTTCCGACTCGGTCCAGACGTCCTTGGAAGAAGGCTGTTCCTCTCGGCTGCAGGAATGCAGCAGCCAGATGATCAGCAGTACAAGCACGATCAGAGCCAGCACACCGAGAATGATCTTCCGGCGCTGCTGTTTGGACTTGTTGGAGATATACTTCTTCTGATAGTTATCCTTAAAGTTTTTCTTTTCCGGCGCTGGTTCGGGGTCGGCACCCGCGGACTGTCCGGCGGGGCCGCCGGCTGCTTCACGTGCTTTGGCTGCAAACAGAGGCAGATTCAGGAGGCTGTCGTCCTCTTCCTCTTCTTCCACCGGGGGAAGCTCCGTGCTCAATCTGACCTGATCGGCCGAATCATCCACGAAACGGTCGACCAGAGAGCCGGCATCGGATGACTCCCCGAAAAGGACCGGTTCCGCTCCCGTCCCGTCAGACTTATTTTCAGAAAAATCTATATCGGTAAAATCGGCATCATCTTCATCCCGTTTCAGTGTCCATTCCCAGGTCGCGCCGCCGTTTTTTTCCGCCATAACAGACCTCCTCTCCAGAACGTGCGGGGGCACTCTGTCCACACGTAAACTGATACGAAGTCATTCTAACAAAGGCCCCTGTAAATGTCAAAATGTTTTCGGGGAAAAATCGTCTTTTTTTTTGCTTCGGGCTTGTCATTTTCGTTACGATGGTGTATCATACACCCTGCGCGCACCAGTAGCTCAATGGATAGAGCGGCGGCCTCCGGAGCCACAGACGTAGGTTCGATTCCTATCTGGTGTATTCTTCCGACCGTCCCCCGCGGTCTCCTGTCAGGACGGGATCCCCCTCCCGGACCGATGCCGTATACCGGCTTGGTCCGGGATTATTTATATTCAGGAGGATCCATGACACCATCCGCTCCCGTTTCCGGCGGTCTTTTGAAGGCCGCTCCCGTTTCTGACTGGAAAAAAGCCTCGGGCAGGCTGTTTTTGCGCCTGCTGCCGTATAAAGACCCCCAGGGGATCACGCGTCCCTTCGGAGATCTGTTCCTTTCTCTGCGCATTCTTCCCGCTGATCCGCGTTCACTGTCCAGACCTGTGACTCCCGCTATGGCCGACGAGTGGCAGACCGAAGAAGGCCGTCTGTTTGCCGCCGGCGCTGTTTCTTCCGCCCGTCTCTTTCCGCCCCGTCTGCTTCCCGTCGGGGAGATGCTGCAGGCGATCGGGTCTGCTGTCGATCAGTCTGTTTCTGTATCCGAGGCTTCTCCGCCGACTTCCCTGCATGTGCTGACGAACCGCTACTGCCGCTTCGGTGCTTCCGTCGCAGCCTGTCCGGGACTTCTATCCCACCTTCTGGACGTTTTCGGGGAGTATTATCTTCTGCCTTCCAGCATCCACGAATGGATGTTCCTCCCCGCCTCGCCGCTCACGAACAGTTTCCGTCTCGAAAAGATCGTTCGGAGCGTCAACCGTGAAGAAGTGGCTCCCGGCGAGATCCTTTCCGACCATGTCTACTTCATCGGAAGAGAAAAAGCCGACCTTCCCCTTTGGGGACCGGAGGGAATTTCTTTTTCCGGCCTCTGCAATAAAGATCTTATCCTTGACGAATTTCTTTCCGGCGAGTAAGATGAGCGGTGTGCAGATAATCGGCACCCAGGAGGCGGCCATGAATCGTATCGGTTTTGACAACGATCAGTATCTCTCCCTTCAGTCCCGTATGATCGCGGAGCGGATCCGCACTTTCGGCGGCAAGCTGTATCTGGAATTCGGCGGCAAGCTCTTCGACGACTATCACGCGTCGCGTGTCCTTCCGGGCTTTCATCCGGACAGCAAGATCACGATGCTGAAGCAGCTCGCTGACGACGCCGAGATCGTGATCGCTATCAACGCCGGCGATATCGAGAAGAATAAAGTCCGCGGAGACCTGGGCATCACCTACGATCTGGATGTTCTCCGCCTGATCGACGCTTTCCGCGGCAACGGCCTCTATGTGAGCAGCGTAGTCCTCACCCAGTATAACGGTCAGCCCGCCGCCGACGCCTTCTTCACCCGTCTCAGCCAGCTCGGCATCCGGGTCTACCATCACTACATCATCCCCGGCTATCCCCTTGACGTAGATACCATCGTGAGCGAAAAGGGCTACGGCAAAAATGAATATATCGAGACCACCAGATCGCTCGTTGTCGTGACGGCGCCCGGCCCCGGCAGCGGCAAAATGGCCACCTGCCTCTCCCAGCTGTACCACGAAAACAAACGCGGGATCAAGGCCGGCTACGCCAAATTCGAGACCTTCCCGATCTGGAATCTCCCGCTCAAGCATCCGGTCAACCTGGCCTATGAAGCCGCCACAGCCGACTTGAACGATGTGAACATGATCGACCCCTTCCATCTGGAAGCCTACGGGGAAACGACCGTCAACTACAACCGCGACGTGGAGATCTTCCCGGTACTCCAGGCCATGTTCACGAAGATCTACGGGTCCTGCCCCTACAATTCTCCTACCGACATGGGCGTCAACATGGCCGGCAAGTGCATCGTAGACGACGATGCCGTACGGGCTGCCGCCCGCCAGGAGATCATCCGCCGCTATTTTACGGCGCTCTGTGACAAGCGGATGGGCTTCGGCTCCGACGATATCATCAACAAGATCCGTTTGGTCATGCAGCAGGCCAAAGTCACCGTGGAGGACCGTCCCGCCGTTCGGGCTGCTCTGGAACGTGCGGACGCAACCGGAAACCCCGCTGTCGCGATCGAGCTCAACGACGGCCGTATCGTGACCGGGAAGACGACCGACCTATTGGGAGCCGCCTCCGCCGCGATCCTGAACGCGCTGAAGCTTCTGGGCAATATTCCGAAAGAGACCCTACTCATGGCTCCGGATATCATCGAGCCGATCTGCCATCTCAAGGTCTCCCATCTCGGAAACCACAACCCACGCCTGCACACCGACGAAGTGCTGATCGCGCTTTCCATCTGCGCGAACATGAACGAGACGGCCGAGAAAGCCATGGACCAGCTTTCCGCCCTCAACGGCTGCGAGGCGCACTCCACGGTCATCCTCTCCCAGGTGGACGTCAACACCTTTAAGAAACTCGGAGTCCGCCTCACCTGCGAACCGAAGCATCAGACGAAGAAGCTGTATCACCATTAAAGATCTTTCCATCAAAAAAACAGGCCGGTCATCCGGTCTGTTTTTTTCTGCGTTCCGCCAAATAAAGACCCCGCGCCTTAAAAAAGGCACGGGGTCCCGCTTTGTTTATATGGGGGTCAGACCGAAGCGCGGTCTTCGTCAGTCACGTCCTTCATGCTGAGGTTGACGCGGCCCATCTTGTCGATCTCAACGACCTTGACCACGACCTCGTCGCCGACGTTCACCACGTCTTCGACCTTAGCGACGCGTTTCTTGTCCAGCTTGGAGATGTGCACCAGACCGTCCTTGCCGGGCACCAGCTCGACGAAGGCGCCAAACGTCATCAGGCGGACCACTTTGCCGCGGAAGACCTGGCCGACTTCCACATCGTTGACGATCGTATTGATCGTCTTGATGGCTTTCTGGATCATGGCCATGTCGGTACCGCAGACGTGGACGCTGCCGTCGTCCTCGATATCGATCTGCACGCCGGTATCTTCGATGATCTTGTTGATCACCTTGCCCTGCTTGCCGATCACGTCGCCGATCTTCTCCGGATCGATGTTGATCTGGACGATCTTCGGAGCGTACTTGCTGATCTCGGGACGAGGAGCGGGAATCGCCTTCAGAATGACTTCGTCCATGATATACTCGCGGGCCGCCCGGGTGCGGGTCAGCGCTTCGCGGATGATCTGCGGCGTCAGGCCGTGGATCTTGATATCCATCTGGATCGCGGTGATGCCCTTCTTGGTTCCGGCCACCTTGAAGTCCATGTCGCCGAAGAAGTCTTCCAAACCCTGAATATCGGTCAGGACGACATAATCGTCATCCGTCTCGCCGGTCACCAGGCCGACGGAAATGCCCGCCACAGGCGCCTTGATCGGCACGCCGGCCGCCATCAGGGACATAGTGGATGCGCAGACGCTCGCCTGGGAGGTGGAGCCGTTGGATTCCAGCGTCTCGGAGACGGTACGAATTGCGTAAGGGAATTCTTCCACGCTCGGGAGCACCGGCACGAGGGCACGCTCCGCAAGAGCGCCGTGACCGATCTCTCTGCGTCCCGGGCCGCGGGAAGGCTTGGTCTCGCCGACGGACCAGGCGGGGAAGTTGTAATGGTGCATATAGCGCTTGGAGGTCTCGGAGACGTCCAGACCTTCCAGCCTCTGGGCATCGGACAACGGGGCCAGCGTGCAGGCGTTCAGGATCTGGGTCTGGCCTCTCGTGAACATCGCGGAGCCGTGCACACGGGGCAGAAGGTCAACTTCGGCCGCCAGCGGACGGATCTGGGTCAGAGCCCGGCCGTCGGGACGCTTGTGATCCTTCAGGATCATCTTGCGGACCGTCATTTTCTCAAACTTGTAGACGGCTTCGCCGATCGAAGGCAGCCACTCGGGATGCTCATCGGCATAGCGGGCTTCCAGACGGGCCGTGATCTCGCAGATATTTTCCTCGCGGACCTGCTTCTCGTCGGTGAAGACCGCCTCTTCCATCGCCTCCGGGGTGATAAAAGCGACCATGTCGTCATACAGCTCGTGCGGCACGACGCAGCTCTCGTAACTGTGCTTGGTCTTCCCGCAGTCGTCCACGATCGTCTGAATGAAGGCGATGATCTTCTTGTTCAGCTCATGCGCCTGCATGATCGCGTCGAACATCACGTCTTCGGGCACTTCCTTCGCGCCGGCTTCGATCATGATCACCTTTTCCGCGGTGGAAGCCACGGTCAGGGCCAGTTCGGATTTAGCCTTCTCTGCCGCCGTCGGGTTGAAGCAGAACTTGCCGTCCACCAGGCCGACCATCGTCGCGGCGATAGGGCCGTCGAAAGGAATGTCGGAGATGCTGGTCGCAATGGAGCAGCCCAGCATGGCCACCACGTCGGGGTTGGCGTCGGGATCCACACACATGATCAGGTTGCTCAGGGTCACGTCATTGCGGTAATCCTTTGGGAACAGCGGGCGCATCGGCCGGTCGATCACACGGGAGGCGAGCGTCGCATGCTCGCTGGCTTTGCCTTCGCGCTTGTTGAATCCGCCGGGGATCTTACCCACGGCATACATCTTTTCTTCATACTCCACTGTGAGCGGGAAAAAGTCGATCCCGTCGCGGGGCTTCTCGGAAGCGGTGGCGGTGGAAAGCAGCACGGTATCGCCGTAGTGCATCAGAGCCGCGCCGTTGGCCTGGGCCGCCACGCGGCCGATATCCACGGTCAGGGTCCTTCCCGCCAGTTCCATGGAATAGCTTCTGTACATTGATTCTCTCCTTTGTTCGTTCTATTTCGCGAAACCCGGAGCAGAAGGTCGAAACCACTGAAAAATACGGAAAGAGTTCCGTCCTTTTCAGAAGTCTCGATGCTCTTCTGCTTCAGGAGGCGTTCGTTTTTTACCTTTCTCGTTTAAAAGCAGGGGAAGCGCGCTTCCCCTGCTTTTCCGTTCTCTTATTTGCGGATATTCAGTTTCTCCAGCAGAGCGCGGTATTCGTCGATATCGTTCTTCTTGACGTAGTCAAGCAGGCCGCGCCGCTGACCGACCAGCATAAACAGACCGCGTCTGGAATGATGATCCTTCGGGTGATCTTTCAGATGCTCGGTAAGTTCGCGGATGCGCTCGGTGATCAGAGCGATCTGAACGGCCGGCGAACCGGTGTCCTGCGGGTTCTTGCCGAATTCGGCAACGATCTCGGCTTTTCTTTCTTTCGTGGTCATGGGACCTTCCTCCGTAAAAATGTACTTACCTGATACTGCGCCTCGGTCCGGAGAATCCAGGAGCCCGGTACAGGCGAACAGACGACTTATACCACAGTTTCCGTCTGTTGTCAAAGACTTTTTTCACCGGAATCAGGGGAATTCCGGGGTCCAGTAGTAGCTGTTGTAGATATCCTTGATGCGGTACATCGCAGAGATCTTATCCGTATCCGGCAGATACACGTAACTGACTTTCAGCTCGGTGCCGGATCTCACTTCCAGAACGTCTCCCCAGAGATAACTGTCCTGATACTCTCCGTCATAGCTGTAATAATCGCAGACAAATTCGATCGTCCGGACCGTGGAGAGGTCGAAGGGTTCCGCTTTAGCGACGGTACCGGCCGATTCGGCGGATTCGGCCGCAGCTTCCGCTTCCTTTCCGTGCTTCGGATCCACGGGCAGAATGCCGGCCACCCGGCCGTATTCGACTCCGTCCTTGCCGGTCTCCAGAACGATCAGGAGCTGCGCGAAATAGCCGTCGATCAGTTCGCTTCCGTTCCACGTTCCGTTGATGACGACCGGGACGTATCCGGTGACGCTGCAGAAAGCGTCTCCTTCGTCGCTGATTCCGAGGGTCATGTCGGTATAATAAAACGGCACGACCTGATTGTTGATCGCCAGCCAGGTTCCGTCGAAATCGCCGATCAGGGCGCCCTCGTCGGTGAAAGCATACTGATTGTCAAACCCGAGATCAACGTACCCCTCTCCGTCATCGAAGAAGACGTTCAGTTCCAGATCCTGCACCAGCTTCCACTGATCGAGCGGAAGAGAGATCTCATACTGATCCCCGTTCTTCGTCCAGAGCAGCCGGGAGGCGTCAAAATAATGCTGGCTCAGATACTCCGTCGCCTGCGCCCGGTCGAGACTTGCTTCATCCATAAAGGCAAGACTCTTTCCGCCGAAAGCAAGGTCGGTGATCGAGGAGATCCCGCCGAGATTGCCTCCCAGCAGGTTGCCCAGGATACCGGAGATCAGATCGGAGCTGCCGCCTGTTCCGGTGATGGAGCCGAGGGTCCCGAGCAGCGACGGGGCCGGTGAGCCCGAGCCCGCGGAGACCGCCTGTCCGCCGACTTCCATCGACGCGAATGTCTTGATGCAGCTCAGATACTCGTCATCCATTCCGATCGCGTCGAAGGTGTTCACCGCACTGTTGACCTTGGACGTCGTCTGATACGGGAAGTAGATCGACAGACCGTAGGCGTTCGTCATGTTCGACGAGGTTCGGTTGTATTTGACCGCGCTCAGCAGGACTTCCGCCAGTTCTTTCGACTCTTTGGAATTGATATTGTACGCCAGATCGATCAGGTCCACCTGATCGATGCGGTTGGAAGAGGCGAATTCACGGGAACCGCTGCGAGCGTCCGCGACAGTCTGATAGCTGTTGCTCTGCACCAGTTCCGCGGTGGAAGTGGCGAATTCCTTCAGGCTGTCTGGAACGGTGTTCTGCAGTTCTGCCAGGTCCACCATCGACAGGGTCGTTTTCTGCCCGCTGCACTGCTGGCTGCAGACGTCAACAAAATCATCGATGATCTTCTGTCCGATTTCCAGGGTGGAAACGTTGGTTCCCTTTGTCTTGAAGAGAGAGAGCCAATTTGTGTAATACCAGCCGACGCCCGGTTCGGTCTCTTCGGAGGCAATCATATAGTCCGCGTAGGCGGTCAGCATGAGCGCGTTCTCCGCGGTCGCCATCAGGCAGGTGTCAAAGCCGATAAAATCGAAATACTTCTGCATTTTGGCGCCCTTGAGAGCCGTATTGATCCCGGCCAGCGTCATCGATCCCTTGGACGTATAGTTTTCATCGTAGCCGTAGCCGCTGATCGAGCCGCCGCCATGATCCCAGAAGATCAGAATATTCCGGTCCGCCTTGTAATTGTTCTTCCCGTAGGTGAGGAAATCCTGCAGCGTGGCGGAATCGGTCATGGCCTTCCTGTCCTTCGTTTCCAGAAGAACCAGTTTATGATTCTCGATCTTGTAGATCTGGTTTTTCGTGTTGCTGATCTGAACATTCAGACCTTTGGCCTTCGACTGCCAGTTCTTGCAGCCGCCGGTATAAACGATCAGATCCACGCCCTCGGGCAGATCCGCCTTGCACATCTCCAGCAGATCGTTGGAAGCCATGCCGTACTTGGATTCCAGGTCGGCGCCGCACATGTAGACCAGCAGTGTCACCGTATCGTTCTTCGCCGGCTTATAGTAGCGCGTACGGGCCTCTGATGCGACGTTCGTATTCAGGACGCCGGTATTGGCCTTCCGGTTCCAGCCGGTCGAAACGCTCGAGCCGCTGAACGCAGTCTGTCCGCCGAGCAGATTACCAAGCCCGCCGAGCAGCGAACCGCCGCCGGTCAGCGTGTTTACGATCGAAGGCTGCGAAGAAGGCGCCGGTTGGGAGGAGCCGCCGCAAACGTTGCCCAGGACACCGCTGAGGCCGCCGCCTCCGCCGAGCACCAGAACCAGAACGATAACGATGATGAGAATCTTCGAATTCCCTCCGAGCAGGGAACTCAGGATACCGCGGCTCGGTTCGTCGCCGGAACCTCCGGAATACCCGCCCGAGTGGCTGCCGTAACTGCCCTGAGGTCTTCCGCTGCCGCCGGAGCCGACGGGACCGGTTCCCAGACCTTCGCCGCGCTTATGCATGCCCGTTCCGGTACCGGTCACGTTCTTGCGTCCGCGGGGATTAGTGTTTTCCGCCATGCTTTTTTCCTTTCTTCCCGCCAACGGCGGGAGAACGGACCGAAGTCCGTATTATGCTGTCCTTCAGAGACTATATTACTCTGTTTTTTCCCGGTTTGCAAAGTATTCTTCGATCGTTTCCCGATCTTTTGCCAGCCGGATCCGCAGATCCTCCACTCTTGCGAAGCATTCTTCCGGCCGGATAAAATGAAGCAGTTCCGTCTCCGCTTCTCTTCCGTAGACGTCTCCGGAGAACTCAAACAGGTGTGTTTCCAGACCGGGCCGGCGTTCTCCGGCTATGGTCGGTTTGACACCGACGTTAGCCATTCCGCAATAGACTCCTCCTTCCAGCCGTACCCTGGCAGCATAGACTCCGTTTCGGGGAAACTGCTTGCCGGCAGGTATGATCTGGTTGATCGTGGGAATGCCGAGCTTACGCCCCAGCTGCTTCCCGCGCATGACCGGTCCGCAGAGCGTGTACGGATGCCCGAGCATGGCCGAAGCCTCTTCCATCCTTCCGGCCGAGAGAGCTTCGCGGATCCGGCTGCTGGAGATCACCTCTCCGTCCAGGCGGATCTTGCCGACCACCTCTACGCGGTAGCCGTACTCCTCCGCATGTTCTTCCAGGAAGCCGATATTTCCCTGACGGCCCCGCCCGAAAGCGCAGTCCGGTCCGGCGACGATCGTCTTCATGCCGAGCCGGCCGATCAGGATATCCCGCAGGAATTCTTCCGCGGACATATTCCGGATCCGCTCGCTGAAGGGGAGCTCCGTCAGAAGATCGACGCCCAGTCCCGCAGCCGTCCGCCGCTTTTCCGCGTCCGTCTCCAGGTTGCTGATCTTTTTCCCGGCCAGATAACCCTGCGGGGAATCCGAGAAGGAAAAGAGCACGATACGGCTCCCGTCCGCTTCTCTGATCTCCCGCATCTTCGCAAGGATCGCCTGATGGCCCAGATGGAAGCCGTCGAATTTACCGATGCTGACGACCGAAGGAGGGACTGTGACCGTTTTCGGGCTCTCTTCCGGCGCCGTGAACATGACCGACGGCTTCAGAAGACGGGCTTTTCTGTCAAACGTGTATATCCCGACCGGATCCTCTCCGCCCGCATAGACCGCGGTCCGTTCGCCGTCTCCGGGCTGTCTGTCTGTCCGGCCTCCCGCCAATGGCAGCGGGTTTCCGTTCAAAGCCGCTTTTCGGAGAGCCTCTCCGCAGTCGAAGCGTGGACAGTTTTTCAGAAGCTCTGCCAGCGGGATGATCCGCTCTTCCAGAAAGCCGAGGGTTTCGAGAGCCTGCACCTGCGCGAGCGTGAGCGCATCCGCAAGGCCGAATCCGCCGGTCTCCTCGCGGCAGAGAGATTCCATGACCCCGCCGCAGCCGAGCTTTTTTCCGATATCGTGACAGAGCGTACGGATATAGGTTCCCCGGCAGCATCGGACCCGCATGGTGATTCTGGGAAGATCGATGCCCAGGATCCCGATCTCCGGGATGTCCACCCGGACGGCTTTCCGTTCGATCTCCTTTCCCTCGCGGGCGAGCTCGTAAAGCTTTTTCCCGTCCACTTTCTTGGCGGAGACCATGGGAGGGATCTGCTCGTAGCCGCCCTCGAAGGAACGGATCACGGCAGCTGCTTCTTCCTCCGTCACAGTGACAGGCTTCTTTTCCGACACGGTTCCCCAGATATCCTGGGTATCCGTCGAAAGCCCCAGGAGCAGGTCGCAGCGGTAGACTTTTTCCCCTCTGCCCAGAAGATCGGAAAGCTTTGTCGCCCGCCCCAGCAGGACCGGCAGGACGCCTTCCGCCTCCGGATCCAGCGTCCCGGTATGCCCGATCTTTTTCCGATGAAGCATGCGGCGCAGTCTCGATACCACATCGTGGGAAGTCATCCCTTTTTCTTTAAAGATCACCAGTACGCCGTCCATGCGTGCTCCTCACTCGTTTTTTGTGCAGGGTAAGATGCGTAAAGAAGCGGACGATCAGACGTCCGCTTCCACTTCTGCGGTTTCCCGCGCCGCCGCTTCGGCCGCGTCCCGCTCCGCCGCCAGTTCGTTCTGCTTTTCCATGACTTCGTCGATACGGTGGGACATGGTCACGCCGTATTCGATCGACTGGTCCATCAGGAACGTCAGGGCCGGCGTAAGCCGGAGGTTCAGGTTGCGGGCCAGTTCCCGGCGGATGTATCCCGAAGCGCTTCTCAGCGCTGCGCCGCAGTCGCCGACAGCCTTCTGATCGCCGAGGACCGACACCCAGACCTTGCAGGTCTTAAGATCCGGCGCCACTTCGGCCTGCACCACGCTGATCATCGCGGGGATCCGGGGATCCTTTACCTCTTCGCGGAGGATCCTGGCGATCTCGCGCTGAACCAGACTGTTCAGGCGTTCATTCTTGACACTGTGTTTTTTCATGCAGCTCCTTATTTCTTCGGTTTGATCCGGGGGACTTCCACCATCGTATAGATCTCGATCTGATCATCTTCGGCCAGGTCGCCGAAGCCGTCAAAGACCATGCCGCATTCATAGCCGGCAGCAACTTCCTTCACGTCGTCCTTGAAACGCTTGAGGGAAGCAATCTTCCCGTCGAAGAGCTGCGTCTTGCCGCGGGTGATCCGGGCGCTCGAGCCGCGCGTCACCTTGCCGTCGAGCACGAAACAGCCGGCGATATTGCCGATGCCGGAGGCCTTGAAGACCATCCGCACGACCGCATGGCCCAGAAGCTGTTCCTCGTAGACCGGATCCAGCATGCCCACCATGGCCAGTTCGATATCGTCCAGGACCTTGTAGATGACGTCGTACAGCCGGACGTCGACCTTCTCCTCGTCCGCCACGGACTTCGCCAGGTTGTCCATTTTCACGTTGAAGCCGATGATGATCGCGTTCGAGGCAGCCGCCAGCGTCACGTCGGACTCGGAAATGTTGCCGGCGCCGCTGTGGATCACCTTGATCACCACTTCGTCGTTGGAGAGCTTCTGCAGGCTCGTCTTCAGCGCTTCCACGCTGCCCTGCACGTCGGCTTTCACGATCAGGTTGAGTTCCTTCACGTTGCCGGCCTGGATCTGGCTGAACAGATCGTCCAGGGACAGACGGCTCTTGGTCTCGTCAAGCAGCTTCTTGCGGCCTTCGGCAATAAAGGTCTCGGCATAGCTGCGGGCATCTTTTTCGGAATTCGGGGCGATGAAGATCTCGCCGGCCGACGGAACGCTGGAAAGACCCAGGATCTCCACCGGCATGCCGGGCGTTGCGGCCTGCACGCGGCGGCCTTTGTCGTCCAGCATCGCGCGGATGCGTCCGAAACTGGCGCCGGCCGCGACGAAGTCGCCGACCTTCAGCGTGCCCTTCTGGACCAGGACTGTCGCCACGGGACCGCGGGTGTTGTCCAGCTCGGCCTCGATGACCAAACCTCTGGCCTTCCGGTTCGGATTCGCCTTCAGTTCATGGACTTCGGCGACCAGAAGAAGCATCTCCAGCAGTTCCTCGATGCCGTCGCCGCGCTTGGCGGAGACCGGCACGAAGATGTTGCTGCCGCCCCACTCTTCACCGATCAGACCATATTCGGTCAGTTCTTTCTTGACCTTGTCGACATTCGCGCCGGGCTTATCGATCTTGTTGATCGCCACGACGATCTCAACGCCGGCAGCCTTCGCGTGATTGATGGCTTCCACAGTCTGAGGCATCACGCCGTCGTCCGCCGCCACCACCAGGATAGCGATATCCGTCGCCTGGGCGCCGCGCATACGCATGGCGGTAAAAGCCTCATGGCCGGGAGTATCTAGGAAGGTGATCTTCTGTCCGTTGATCTCGACCATATAGGCGCCGATGTGCTGGGTGATGCCGCCCGCCTCGGTCGTGGTCACGCTGGTCTTGCGGATCGCGTCCAAAAGGGAGGTCTTGCCGTGGTCGACGTGGCCCATCACGCAGACCACCGGAGGACGGGGCACCAGATCTTCGGGTTTGTCTTCGATTGAATCCTTGAGGAGTTCTTCGATCACGTTGACCTGTTCTTCCTTCTCGGCGATCACTTCGAATTCCAGGGCGATATCCGCGGCGGTGTCGTAATCGATCTCCTGATTCAGCGTCACGACTTTTCCGGCCAGGAACAGTTTCTTGATGATCGTGGAAGCAGGGACCTTCATGGCATCCGCCAGGTCCTTGATCGTCAGGCTTTCGGGGATCGTGATCGTCTTGATCTCCGGTTCCTTCGGCGTATTCTTCGTCTTGACGGCGTCTTCCTTCTCCAGCGTCTTTACGCCTTTGCCGCGGGTGTTTCTGCCGCCAGGCCGGCGCATTTCTTCCGACTCGAACTTCTTGTTGCGGTCGTTGTCCTTCGTATTCTGACGGGCATTCTTGCCCTGCGGCTTCTGAACGAGTCCGCCGAATCCGGCAGAACCGGCAGCGCTGCGGGCTCCGGGCGCGGGACGTCCCGTGCCGGCAGGCCTACGCTGGCTGCGGTCACCTTCTTTATCCTTGTCAAATACAGCCGTTCCCCGCGGCGCGCCGGCGCCGGGTCCTCTCTGGCCCTGTCCGGGTCCCGCATAGCTGCGGGGGCCGTTTCCGGCGGGGCGTCCCTGACCGGCAGGACGGGAGCCTGCATAGGGAGGGCGTCCCTGGCCCTGTCCGGGCGTTTGGCTGTACGGGCGTTCAGGCCGGCGTCCTTCCTGGCGGGCTTTGGCAGCCCTTTCCTGCTGCTGTTTCAGCCGCTCGGTGCGCTCGCGCTCTTCCTTCTCTACATTGCGGACCAGGTTCATGTCCACAAAACGGGGACGGGCGGGCGCTGCGGGAGCTGCGGGAGCAGCCGGAGCGGGCGCAGCATTCTGTGCGGCAGGGGCAGCAGGCTCCTGCTTCTTTTCCGCTGCGGGAGCGGCGGCCGGTTTGGACTCGGATTCTTTCGCGGTGTCGTGTGCCGGAGCGGCAGCCGCTGTCGAAGCGGCTTTTTCCGGAGCAGCGGGATGGGCTGCGGGGGCTTTCTTCTCCGGTTCTGCCGCAGCAGCCGGCTTTACAGCCGGTTTCTCTTCCGCAACAGGCTTTTCCGCCTGGGTCTGGGGACGGACGGGCGCGGCGGGTCTGGTTCCGGGCACGGCGGGGCGGGCCGTCCCGGGGGCGGCCGGCTTTCTCTGCGGCGCGGCAGTACCGGCAGGACGTGTCTTCAGACTGTTCTGCTGGCTGTTCTGCTGACGAAAGACCACCGTATATTTTTTCTTTTTGACTTCTCCGCCTTCATTCTTGGCAGTCAGGTCTTTTTCATTCTCCATATATGTCCTCCTCAGACGGAAGCATCCGATCGTTCTTCCAGCAATTTCCGGATAGCCCTGGCCAGGTTCTCATCAGTCACTGCCGCCGCAGATCTCTCACCGCGGCCGAGCGCGTGGCCGAGCGCTTCTTTATCCGCGTACGACCAGCAGGGGATCCGGTAATAACGGCACATATCCGCAAACTTTTTCGCACTGCCGGCGGATGCATCTTGCGCGGTCACGACAAGACAGGCCTTGCCGCTTTTTACCGACTCTTCGACTGCAAACCCGCCGCTCGGTGCCTTCCCGGCTTTTGCCGCAAGCCCCAAAAGGGACAGGATCCTGTCATTCGGCAAAATGCATCAGCTCCTCTCTCAAAGCGGCCGCCGCTTCAGCCGGCACCGCCGTCCGGAAAGCCCGGTTCAGGGCTTTGGAGCGGAGCGCCTTTTCCAGGCAGGCCGGATCCGGGCAGATGTAGGCGCCGCGGCCGTTCCGCTTGCCGCCGGGATCGACGTGATATTCATCATCCGGCGTATGAACGATACGGATCAGTTCTTTCTTTTCTTTTTTTGCTCCGCAGCCGATACAGGACCGGAACGGAGCTTCTCTGCGCGTCATCAAGCCTGCCGGTCGCCCTCCGATTCCTCAACGTATTCCTCTTCGTAACCCTGTTCTTCGTAGGGCTCCTCGTAGCCGCCGCCGTTCGCGTAATCGTCAATGTAACCGATCTCGTCGAAGAGGCCGCTCTCACGGGCCTGTGTCTCGCTCTTGATGTCGATCTTATAACCGGTCATCCGGGCGGACAGGCGGGCATTCTGGCCGGCACGGCCGATCGCCAGCGACAGCTGGTAGTCCGGCACCACGACCAGGGCTTCCTTCTCGTCGTCGTCCGCCAGGACCAGAATGACCTTGGCGGGACTGAGCGAATTCTCAATAAGCTCGGCGGAATTGTCGCTCCAGTTGATGATATCGATCTTCTCACCGCCCAGCTCATCCACGACCGCGTTTACCCGCGTGCCGTTCACGCCGACGCAGGCGCCGACCGGATCCACGTTCGGGTCGTTAGACCAGACCGCCATCTTCGTGCGGGAACCGGCTTCACGGGCGATCGCGCGGATCTCCACGATCCCCTGCTGGATCTCGGCCACTTCTGCCTCGAACAGCCGCTTGACCAGTTCCGGATGCGTCCGGCTGACCAGAATGTGCGGACCGCGGGCGGAATCCTTTACCTCCAGGATCAGGACTTTCAGGCGTTCGCCCGGACGGTAGTTTTCGGTCTTCACCTGCTCGTTCTCCAGGAGGATGCCGTCCGCCCGGCCCAGGTTGATATTGATGTTCTTGCCCATGTGCCGCTGCACGATTCCGGTGACGATCTCATGCTCCCGGCTGAAGTAGCGGTCGAAAACGGACCGGCGCTCTTCCTCGCGGATCTTCTGCATGATCACGTTCTTGGCGTTCTGCGTCGCGATGCGTCCGAAAGATTTGGACTGGATATCCTGACGGACGATATCGCCCGCCCGATACTTGGAGCTCAGTTTCTTCGCGTCTTCCAGGGAGATCTCGACAGCGGGATCGGTCACCTCATCAACGACCGTCTTTTCGGCGTACAGCTCATAGTCGCCGGTCTCCCGGTCGATGTGCACCTTGATATTGTCATTCCGTCCGAAGTGGTTTTTGCAGGCGGTCAGCAGTGAATTCTCGATCGCTTCCAGGATCACTTCCCGGCTGATATCTTTTTCTTTCTCCAGCAGCGTCAGGGCTTCCAGCAGTTCCTTGTTCATTTTCCTTTTTTCCTCCCGGGATTGGGTTTTATTTCAGCAGCTCGGCAAAATCGACATAGGGCCGGATAAGGGAAAGGTTGCTGCGCTCGAAGCGCTTTTCTTCCTCTCCGCACCGTACGGTCACCGTATCGGCGTCAAACGCCGTCAGCATTCCCGTGAGTTCCTTCTCCCCGTTCACAGCCTTGTACAGACGGATCTCCACTTCTTTTTCCAGATTCCGGAGAAAGTCTTTGTCCTTACGGATCGGACGGAGCAGTCCCGGCGAACTTACTTCCAGTACATAAGACTCGTCGATGAAGTCTTCCCGGTCCAGCAGCTGTTCCAGCCGCCGGCTGACCGTCTCGCAGTCATCGATCCGGATCCCGCCCGCCTTGTCGATGTAGGCACGGAGGATCTGATCGGATCCTTCCTTTACGAACTCGACGTCCACGGTCGAAAAACCCAGTTCCTCCGTCAGGGTCTCCAGCAGTTCCTCGGTCCTTTTCTCAATAGTTTCGCGTTTGCTCAAGTCAGTGCATCTCCTTACAAAGCGGAGAGAGTGGATTCGCACCCACTCTCCCATTACAGCATCAACGTGCGTACTCTAGCATACGCGCAGCGTCTTTGCAAGTGTTTTTTTCTGATTTTTCAGATTTTTTTTGCTGTTTTCGGACTTTCCGCCCGCCGGGAAGGGTCCCGGCTGTCCCGGACACCCTTACTCTTCCGTCCGGGAACCGCCGATGTGGTAGTACTCCCGCACCTTTGCCTCGATCTCGTCCATCACGGCCGGGTTGTTTTTCAGGAACAGCTTGGCGTTGTCGCGTCCCTGCCCGATCTTCTCTCCCAGATAAGAGTACCAGGAGCCGCTCTTTTCGATCACCCCCGCCTTCGCAGCCAGATCGATCATATCGCCTTCCCGGGAGATGCCGGTCCCGAACATGATATCGAATTCCGCTTCCTTGAAGGGCGGGGCTACCTTGTTCTTGACGACCTTGACGCGCACATGGTTGCCGATGGTCTCACCGCCCTGCTTCAGAGCCTCCGCCTTGCGGACGTCAAGCCGTACGGATGAATAGAACTTCAGAGCGCGGCCGCCGGTCGTGGTCTCCGGGTTTCCGTAGAAGACGCCGATCTTCTCGCGCAGCTGGTTGATGAAGATGACCAGACAGTTGGAGCGGCTGATGGCGGCCGTCATTTTGCGGCAGGCCTGGGACATCATGCGCGCCTGCTGGCCGACGTGAGAATCGCCCATGTCCCCGTCGATCTCGGCCTTCGGGACGAGCGCGGCGACCGAGTCGATGACCACGACGTCCATCGCGCCGGAGCGAACCATCGTTTCTGCGATCTCCAGCGCCTGCTCGCCGCTGTCCGGCTGCGAAACGTACAGATTGTCCACATCCACGCCGATGCGCTTCGCGTAGACCGGATCGAGGGCGTGTTCCGCATCGACGAATCCGGCGATCCCGCCACGCTTCTGGGCCTCCGCGATCACATGCAGGGCAACGGTCGTTTTACCGCTGGATTCAGGCCCGTAGATCTCCACGATCCTGCCGCGGGGCAGGCCGCCGAGACCGAGGGCCAGGTCAAGCGAGATCGACCCGGTCGGGATCGTCTCGATGTTCATGGATGTATTGTCGCCGAGCCGCATGATGGAACCTTTTCCGAATTCCTTCTCGATATTGCTGATGGCGGACTCGATGGCTTTCTTTTTCTCTTCGGTGTTCATGGTCTCCTCCAATCGAACTTCTGTTCGCTTTCAGTATAGTGGGCTTCTTCTTTCCTGTCAAGCTTTTTTTCGCTTCTTTTTTCGATTTCGGGGGAAAAACCGAAAAAAAAGAGAAAGCCCCTCACTTTCTCCCTGCGATGAACCTATCAGTTCCTACCGCGTCTGTCAAGCGGTTTCGGTCAAAAAAAACCCCCCGCCGTGCGGAGGATCCGAATGGGCCATTGGGGGCTCGAACCCCAGACACCCTGATTAAGAGTCAGGTGCTCTACCAACTGAGCTAATGGCCCGTGCCGTCTTTCGGACAGCAGTGGTAATATACGCCCTGCCCGAAGAAAAAGCAAGACGAAAATTATAAAGAAAAAATAAACCATAAATGAAGAAATCATAAACCGCGCGGGGATTGCTTTCCCCTTTCTTCTGCGGTAGAATACAGGGGAACTCAAGGAGGTTGCCATGAAAAAAGTGCTGTTTGCCGCCTCGGAATGTTGCCCTTGCAGCAAGACCGGCGGTCTGGCTGATGTCGCGGGTGCTCTGCCTCAGTCTGTTGATCCTTCTGAATGGGACGTCCGAGTGATCCTGCCCTGCTATGAGGCCGTCCCGGAGCGATACCGCACTCAAATGAAGGATGAATGTTCCTTCTATTCCTGGTTCCGCGGAAAAGACCGCTACGTCGGCGTGCGCAGCCTCGTCCGGCAGAATATCACTTATTATTTTATTGACAACCGGGACTATTTCTCCGGCGATTCCCCTTATACCGACTACGTCTACGACATCGAAAAGTTTTCCTTTTTCTGCAAGGCCGTTCTCTCCGTCCTTCCTTCTCTCGGCTTCCGGCCGGATATCATCCACTGCAACGACTGGCACACAGGTCTGATCCCGGTATATCTGAAAACCGAATTTGCCGGCAGTCCGTTTTACCGGGACATCCGCAGCCTGATGACCGTTCACAACCTGCAGTTTCAGGGACAGGTCGAAGCTTCGCTTCTGTCGGAGATCTCGGGACTGCCCGTTCCTCTATTCAATGAACACCCGAACGGCAGCGGAAACATGCTGCGTTCCGGCATTCTTTACGCGGACCGGGTGAATACCGTCAGCCTGACCTACGCGGAAGAGATCCTCCGCCCCGGATCGGGCGAGGGGCTCGATCCGATCCTGCGCGATAAGGGGCCCTATTTTTCCGGCATCCTGAACGGTGTGGACTACTCTTCCTTCGACCCGGCTGCGGATTCCGCTCTGCCCGTTCGCTACGATGCTTCGTCCGCTGCCGAAGGAAAACGCCAAAACAAGGCGGCTCTCCAGAAAGAACTCGGCCTGCCTGTCTCGGAAGACGTGATGCTGATCGGCATGGTCAGCCGCCTGACAGAACAAAAAGGCCTTGATCTGGTGGCCGACGGACTGGAGTCGATCCTGAGACGCCCTGTCCAGCTGGCCGTTCTCGGCACGGGAGAAGAACGGTATGAGGCCCTCTTCCGCTATGCGGCAGGCTGTCGGCCCGATCTGGTCTCGGCATCGTTCTGTTACTCGGAAGACCTTTCCCGCCGGATCTACGCCGGATCGGACCTTTTGCTCATGCCCTCCCGCTTCGAGCCCTGCGGCCTCAGCCAGCTGATAGCGCTCCGTTACGGTACCCTGCCCCTCGTCCGGGAGACCGGCGGGCTCAGGGATACGGTCGTTCCCTATAACCGCTACACCGGAGAAGGAACCGGCTTCTCCTTCTGGGACTACCGCGCCGGGGCGCTGCTGGAAGTGCTCGATATCGCTCTCGGCTGCTTTCACGGATCTCCGGAGACCTGGTCTTCGCTCCGCACCCGCGCCATGCGGCAGGATTTCTCCTGGAACCGCTCGGCCCGCCTGTATGAAGAACTGTACCGTAAGATGCTCGGCTGACCGACACCGCCCCGCTTATGCACAAAGAGGAGATCCGCCTCCGGATCTCCTCTTTGTGCTTCTTTGCATAAAGCTCACTTCCGTGAGCCCTGATAGATGCCGGTAAACAGCATGCCCATAAAATACAGAGGGCCCGCCGTGACCGCGATCGCCGCCGACAGGATCATCTGCGACCTTCCGTAACCTCCGAACAGAAGCGGATTGATAAAGGAAAAGAGCAGGTAGGAGACCATGGCGGCACCCGCCGCGATCAGCAGCACCATCCCCGCTTTTCCCCGGATCAGCAGACCCAGCGCGTACAGCAGCATCGCCGTCAGAAGGGCGGCTCCGACCAAAGTGGTGCCGTTGATCCTGACGGTTCCGTATCTGATCCCGACGGTATAGCAAAAGAAGAAAAACGTCTGCAGCGAAAGAGCTGCCATCTGCAGGACTCCCGCCGCTGTCAGCTTTCCGGCAGCGATCAGGACCGCCGTAAGCAGGCAGAGGATCGCGACCGTGAGACGGATGTAGGTGGCAGGGGTCGAAACGTAAGTGTCGAGAGAGCGGTCACGGATATGGTTGAATACCGTGTATAGAATGGAAGCTCCGTCCCGGATCACGACGGCCAGGATCAGCAGGATCCCTCCGATGATCCTCATGGCTTTTTTTCTTTCAGGCATTTCTTCCTATTTTCTCCTGTTTTCCTCAGTCGTCGTTCTCCCAGTTATGATAGACGTTCTGCACGTCGTCGTCATCATCCAAAAGATCCAGCGTCCGATTCATCATCTTGATGTCGGTCTCGTCGGTGAGCTCGACCCAGGTCTGCGGGAGCATCGTGACGTCGGCTTCCACGATCGGAAGCTTCTCAGCCTGAAGCGCCTCCAGCACCGCCGAAAAGTCATCCGGGGCCGTCAGGATCTCGTAGCTGTCCTCTTCTTCCGAAAAATCGTCCGCGCCGGCTTCCACTGCAAGCATCATCAGCTCTTCGGAGTCCATCTCGCACTCTTCTTTATCGATGATGATCTGCCCCTTCTCGTCGAACATGAACGAGACGCAGCCCTGCGTGCCGACGCTGCCGCCGCCCTTGGTAAAGGCGTTTCGGACGTTGGAAGCGGTACGGTTCTTGTTATCGGTAAGGGTCTCCACGATGATCGCGATGCCCTTCGGCCCGTAGCCCTCGTAAGTCGCCCGCACGTAAGTCGTGGCGTTGCCCTCACCGGCCGCTTTTTTGATGCTGCGGTCGATCGTGTCGTTGGGCATGTTGTTGGCTTTCGCCTTGGCGATGATGTCCTTCAGCTTGCTGTTGTTGTTCGGATCGGGACCGCCCTCTTTGACAGCGACGGCGATCTCACGGCCGAAGCGGGTGAATACCTTGCCCTTGGCCGCATCGTTTTTTTCTTTCTTGTGCTTGATATTGGAAAATTTGGAATGTCCCGACATAATGCCTTCCTCTCTGTATGATTGATAGTTTACCGCAGATAGATATGCGGAAGCCGTTTGCGCGACAGATTGACCAGGATCTCGTGAGGGATCGTGCCCGCCATGGCGGCCACCTCTTCCAGCGTGATCTCGGCCTGTCCGCTCTTTCCGATCACCACTGCCTCGTCTCCGACGGAAACCCTGGGGATCCCGGTCACGTCGACCATCATCTGGTCCATGGCGACCCGCCCGGCAATCGGGGCGTTCCGCCCCCGTATCAGGATGCTGCCGCGGTTGCTGAGGCAGCGCGGGACGCCGTCCGCGTACCCGATGCCGAGGGTCGCGATCCGCCGCTCTTCGTCAGGCGCAAAGGTCCGGTTGTAACCGACCGTTTCACCGACGGGGACCGTCTTCACCATGGTCACGCGCGTCTTCAGCTGCATGACCGTTTTGGAATGCAGTTCCGGCGGCAGCGGGCAGGGATCCGCCCCGTAGAGATAAATGCCGATCCGCTGCATCGCACAGGCCATCTCCGGATAGAGAAGGGCGGCCGCCGAGTTGGCTATGTGAGGGATCTTGACGGTGACTCCCGCCTCGGCCAGGCATCGTACCATCCAGGAAAAACGGCGGTACTGTTCTTTCGTAAAATCCGGATCGTCGTCCGACGCGGCAAAATGGGAAAAGATCCCTTCGATCTGGATCCACGGCATGGTCGCGATCCGTACGATCTCCGCCACACTCGCCTCGCATACCGGGAAACCGATCCGGTTCATGCCCGTGTTGACAGAGATATGGACGATGGCGGGCGTTCCGGCGAGAGCCGCCGTCTCAGAGATCTCCCTGGCCTGTTCGGGCGTGAACACGTTCAGGCGCACATGCCGGCGGATCATTTCTTCCCGGTAAGCGGGCTGCGAAGCTCCGAGCAGAAGGATGGGCGTCTGAATAAACCCTTCCAGCAGTTCCATAGCTTCCTGTTCACAGGACACGGCGAAAAAGTCGGCGATGTCTTCCGTCGCCCGCGCCATCACCGGAGCTCCGAGCCCGTAGGCGTCAGCCTTGACGACCAGACACTTTCTCGCAGCGGGCTCGGCATTCTTAGTGGCGGTCAGCGCGTTGGTGCGGAAGGCATTCACGTCGACTTCCACCCAGGCGCGTTCCTTGCTTTTCATTTTATTAGGTTCCATGTTTCTCCCTTCAGAGAGGCCTGTTGCTTTTCAGCCGGTAAGTCAGCTGCATCAGGCTGTCCGACAGATGAACGTTTTCCACATAGGCGTCCGCCGGCAGGGCCAGATCCACATGGGCAAAATTGAGATACGCCCGCACGCCGTTTTCATAGAGGACGTGGGCCACTTCATGAGCCGCTTCCTTCGGGATCGTCAGCACCGCGATATCGGTGGGATTTTTCCGGAGATAGTCCGGCAGCTGGTCCATGGGATAGACCGGGAGGCCGCGCACGTCGCCGACGGGCGGCTGGATGTCAAAGAGAGCACGGATATAGAGGCCCCTGCTCTCGAAGCGCGCGTAGCCGGCGAGAGCCCGTCCGAGGTTCCCGCAGCCGATCACGATGATATCGTGCGATTTGTCCAGCCCCAGTATCCTGCCGATCTCCGTCATCAGCAGGGAAACGTTATACCCGTAGCCCTGCTGGCCGAAGCCTCCGAAATTGTTGAGGTCCTGCCGAATCTGGGAGGCGGTCACTTTCATCCTTCCGCTCAGTTCCTCGGAAGAAATGTGCTCCACTCCTTCCAGCTTGAGTTCGGATAAATACCGCATATATCGAGGCAGCCGTTTGATGACTGCATTGGAGATCTTCTTTTCTTCCAAAACAAAGTCCTTCCCCTGTCTTGATTCTGTTATTTTAATCACAATCTTCCGCGATGTCAACGAAAAACTCGACTGACGGGAGATGCTTTTTCCGGGATTGACGAATTTCGCCGCTTTTCCTATAATCTGCTTCGAAAAACGGTTTGATGGGAGATTCCGATGCTTCTTGCCTGCCGATCCCTCTCCAAGAGCTTTTCTGCCGGCCCTGTTCTGCGGGACGGATACTTTCATATTGAGGAAAAAGAGAAAGCCGCGGTCGTCGGGATCAACGGAGCCGGCAAGACGACGCTTCTCAATATCCTCTGCGGTCAGATGTCTGCCGACAGCGGCTCTGTCTTCTTTACCAAAGGAAAAACGCTGGGGTATCTCACCCAGCATCAGGATCTGGACCCGGCCGCGTCGATCTACGATGAGGTCAGCCGCGCCAAAGCCCCGCTGCTCCGGATGGAGGAGGAACTCCGCCGGACCGAACAGGCCATGAAAGGGTCATCCGGACGGGAACTGGAGGAACTGATGGACCGCTACAGCCTCCTCAGCCACCGTTTCGAGTCCGAAGGAGGCTACGCCTGCCGGAGCGAGATCGCCGGCGTACTGAAAGGGCTCGGCTTCACGGAAGCCGACTACGGCCGCCCCTGCGGCGTACTCTCCGGCGGGGAAAAGACCCGCCTCTCGCTCGGCCGTCTCCTGCTCACTCAGCCCGACCTGATCCTTCTGGATGAGCCGACCAACCACCTGGACATCTCATCCGTCGAATGGCTGGAAGGATACCTCCGGGACTATCCGGGCGCTGTGATCGTAGTCTCGCACGACCGCTATTTTCTGGACCGCGTCGTTACGAAGGTGATCGAAGTGGAAAACGGGCTGGTCTCGATGTTCGAGGGAAACTACAGTGTCTACGCCGCCCGGAAGCGGCAGATCCGCGACGAAGAACTGAAGCACTATCTGAACCAGCAGAAAGAGATCCGCCGTCAGGAGGAATCCATCGCCCGTCTCAGATCCTTCAACCGGGAAAAATCCATCAAACGGGCGGAAAGCAAAGAAAAGGCCCTGGCCAGGATCGAACGCCTGGAGAAGCCGCAGGAGATCCGGGACGCGATGCATCTCACCATCGAGCCGCACGAGCTCAGCGGAAAAGATGTGCTTTCCGTCCGGGAACTTTCCAAAAGCTTCGGCTCCCGCCGCTTGTTTTCCGGCCTTTCCTTCGATATTTCCCGCGGCGAGAAGGTCGCTCTTATCGGGGATAACGGGAGCGGCAAGACCACGCTCCTGAAGATCCTGAACGGCCTTGTCCCGCCCGACGAAGGCAGCTTTACGGTGGGGGCCCGCGTGGTCATCGGCTATTTCGATCAGGAACAGCAGCTGCTGACCGGGGAGAACACCCTTTTCGACGAGATCCGGAACGCCTACCCGGCCATGACCGACCGGGAGATCCGCCAGACGCTGGCCGCCTTCCTTTTTACGGGCGACCACGTATTCCAGACCGTCTCTTCCCTTTCCGGCGGCGAGCGCTGCAGGCTCTCTCTCGCAAAGCTCATGCTCTCCCCCTGCAATTTCCTGATCCTCGACGAACCGACCAATCACCTGGACATGACCTCCCGGGAGATCCTGGAGGATGCCCTCCGCAGCTATACCGGGACCGTTTTCTACGTCTCTCACGACCGGTATTTTATCAACCGGACCGTCGGACGGGTGCTGGAACTGGACCGTCAGACGCTTCGGTCATACGAAGGGAATTACGACGACTATCTGGAGGATAAAGCCAGGCGGCTGGATCTGGCCCCGCCTTCCGGCGCCGACGCGGGACGCACCGCCGCCAGCGAATCAGAACAGCGCCGCCGGGCCCAGAAGGAAGAACAGGCCCGCAGGGCCCGCCGCGAAAACGAGATCCGAAAGGTCGAGGCACGGATCGAAGAGCTTGAAGAAAAAAGCGCCGCTCTGGATGCGGCGCTCTCGGACCCGGACATTGCCGGCGACTATGAACGGCTTCTTCCCTTAAGCCGGGATAAAGAAGCTCTTCAGAAAGAGATCGAAACTCTGTTTGAGCGTTGGGAATCGCTTCAGCGGGAATAAGGCCCGCTATTCTCCGAGCAGATACTCCCGGCGGATAACAGAGCCTTCGGGAACGGCCCCCGCGATGCGCGTAAGGAGCGACCGTACGTCCGCTTCCAGCGCGGCCCGCTCTTCGCCTCCCAGCGTCTCCGCCAGTGTATCCACGGGCACCGCCGCAAGTGGGGAAGAGCCGAAAGGCGTGATCTTGAACAAAGAGAAGGTCGTCTTTGCGATCTTCTTTTTTTCAATGTACAGATGTGCCGCGATCCCGTATTCCGGCAGGCACTCCATGACGCTGTATTCTGAATCCGGCGTCATCGTCACGTTGCCGAGCGAATAGAAGCAGGCCTTCCCGCTGACGGCAAAGGCCATCTGGGTCGTATGGGAATGAGCCGCCAGGACCGCGTCAGCACCGGCGGCCAGAGCCCGTGCGCACACCAGCTGGGAGAAGCTGCCCGGTTCCGTATTGAACTGCCCGCCCGTGTGCGGCAGGAACAGGACCAGGTCAGCCTTTTCCTTCGCGCGGCGGATGTCCGCCTCCATCTGCCGGAGGAAGGGTTCCGCTTCCGGATCGCGGATATTGTCCGCATAGGCGATCGGCATCTCCAGCGCTTTGCGGAGCATGGCGTCCTCCCCGAAATTCAGTTTCCGGCCGAGCAGGGTCGCAATGTATTCCTTGGCCTTCCGATACGGAGCGGGATACGGCGGTTTGGCGCTGGCGCTGCGCTGCGGACGAAGGAAGTTGATCATCTCATAGAGTTCCGGATCCGGCGCAGGCATGGAGGTGCCCGTTTTGTTCGTTGCGTAGGTGTAGACGACCAGACCGATCGTCACGTCCCCCGCCTTGATATAGGCGTTCCGGTCTCCGGGAGCCTTTTCATAAGTGCCGGAGTGAGCGAATCCGGCTTTATCCAGTTCTTCCAGCGTGCGGATGAGCCCTGCCTTGCCTCTGTCGAGAGCATGGTTGTTGCCGGTCTGAAGAAAGTCAAGGCCGATATCCTTCAGGGCTGTCAGGATCTCGTCGGGCGCGTTGAACGTCGCGATGGTGTCCGAATATACGGCTTCTTCGCCGGCCAGGGGCATCTCCAGATTGCCGATCCGGTAATCCGCTTCTTCCAGCAGTCCCTTCAGAGGGTCGAAAGCAAAATGAAAATCATAACCGTTTTCGCGCTTCGCAAGTTCCAGGAGCTCCGGTTCGCACATAATGTCGCCGATGATGCTGATCTTTTCCATGGATCGTTCCTCCGTTTTGTTGTTCCTTCGTTTTACACCGAACCCGGTCAAAAAGCAAGACTCCGCCTTGCCGGAAGATTGTAAAAAAAACTCTTGCTTTTTCGCTTTAGCGTGCTATAGTATCCCTTGTTTTTATTCTGAAAGGAGGAGATCCCATGTCCAGAATCACCATCCCTGCGGGTTACCGCTCCTCACTCAGTCTCTATGAGACACAGTCCGCCATCGGAGAGATCAAGACTGCTTTTCAGAAGCAGCTATGCATGGCACTGAACCTCAAGCGCGTCACCTGCCCCGTCTTCGTTGATCCCGCCTCCGGTCTGAACGACGACCTGAACGGCGTGGAGCGTCCCGTCACCTTCGATATTCCCGACGCCGGCATCCGTACGGCGGCCGTGGTCCACTCTCTGGCCAAATGGAAGCGCATGGCGCTCTACCGCTACCGTTTCCAGGTCGGGAAGGGCATCCTCACCGATATGAACGCGATCCGGCGCGACGAGGAGCTCGACAATCTTCATTCCGCCTATGTGGATCAGTGGGACTGGGAAAAGATCATCCGTGTGGAGGACCGGACCATCCCCTTCCTGCAGAAGACCGTCCGCAACATCACGACGGCGATCTGCAACACCCTGGACGAGATGAAATACACCTATGAGCAGTTGAACACCGAGCTCTGCCGCGATGTGACCTTCATCGATTCGCAGGAACTGGAAGACCTCTACCCCGGCATGACGCCGAAGGAACGCGAAAACGAATTCACCCGTCTGCACCGTACGATCTTCATCGAACGGATCGGCGGAAAGCTGGCTTCCGGGAAACCGCACGACGGCCGCGCACCGGACTACGACGACTGGGAGCTGAACGGCGACCTCCTCTTCTGGCACGAACCGCTGCAGTGCGCGCTGGAGATCTCCTCGATGGGCATCCGGGTCTCTCCTGAGTCGCTCGACCGTCAGCTGACCCTTTCGGGCTGTGACCACCGGCGGGCCCTTCCGTACCATCAGATGCTCCTCGCCGGAGAACTCCCGTATACGATCGGAGGCGGCATCGGCCAGTCCCGCATCTGCATGCTTCTCCTCGGGAAGGCGCACATCGGCGAAGTCCAGGCCTCCCTCTGGGATGCGGAAACGCAGAAACAGTGCCGGGAAGCGGGCATCGAGCTTCTCTGAACGATTGCCTTTCCCCCGGATACCCTGCTATAATGAATGCCCGGCCCCGTGCCGGGCATTTTTCCACGGAGGACTCTCATGATCATTCACGGACTGCAGAAAATGACCCTTCTGGATTATCCGGGGCGCGTAGCCGCCACGGTCTTTCTCGGCGGCTGCGACCTGGCCTGTCCTTTCTGCCACAACGCGGAGATCCTGGACGGGAGCGCGCCCGGAATCATGAACGAGGAGGAACTGCTCCGCTTTCTGAAAGGCCGCCTCGGCCTTCTGGACGGCGTCGCAATCACCGGCGGGGAACCGCTGCTGCGCAGGGATCTCCCCGATCTGCTCCGCCGTATCCGGGATCTGGGACTGCCCGTCAAACTGGACACCAACGGAACGCACCCCGAACGGCTTCGGAACCTTTTGCGGGAAGGCCTGGTCGAATATGCCGCGATGGACGTCAAGAACGATCTGCCGCGCTACGCTCTGACCGCCGGTGTTCCCGGCTTCGACCCGGCACCGGTCCTTGAGAGCATTTCTCTTCTCAAAGAGGGACTCTGCGACTATGAATTCCGCACTACGGTCGTCGCGGAGCTGCATGACGAAGCCTCTTTCCGCGGCATCGCGGAGATGATCCGCGGAGCCCGCCGCTACTTCCTCCAGGCATTTACAGACCGGGATACCGTCCCCTTCGGAGGCTTCCACGCGCCCTCCGCGGACCGGATGAAAGCCTACCGGGAGATCCTTCTGCCTTCCGTTCCGGCCACTTTCCTGCGGGGTGTGGATAACTCCTGACTCACGGACCGCGTGCCGTCAATAATTCCAGTTTTATCCACAGATTTTCCGGCTCAGCCGAAAGGATCCTGTGGAATTTCTCTCGATAGTTCGGTTTTCCACAGTTTAAAGTCAAAACACAACATATTGTGTCCCCTATCTTTTTGGAAACTAGATGTTGACGAAACCTCCGCTGCTGTGATATAGTCACGGCGGTTGGTCTTCGTGATGCGTGCTTTCCCCGCCGAAGGCCGCTTAAGGACTGTTTCCGGAAGGAGAAATACGATATGTATCAGGTAGTCAAGCGTGACGGCAAGGTGGCTGCGTTCGAGATCGCCAAGATCAGCGCCGCGATCACCAAGGCTTTTGACGCTCTCAATAAACAGTACCATCCCAGCGTCATCGACATGCTCGCCCTGCGGGTCACCGCGGAATTCGAGCCCAAGATCAAAAACGAGCTCATCGCCGTGGAAGATATCCAGGACTGCGTGGAAAAAGTCCTCTCCGAAGCCGGCTATGCCGACGTCGCGAAGGCCTATATCCTGTACCGCAAACAGCGGGAAAAAGTCCGGAACGTCAACTCCGCCCTGCTGAACTACAAGGATCTGGTCGACAACTATCTGAAGATCAACGACTGGCGCGTCAAGGAAAATTCTACTGTAACTTACTCGGTCGGCGGCCTTATCCTCTCCAACTCCGGTGCAATTACCGCGAACTACTGGCTGAGCGAGATCTACGACCCTGAGGTCAGCGAGGCTCACCGCAGCGCTGCGATCCATCTGCACGACCTCTCCATGCTGACCGGCTACTGTGCGGGTTGGAGTCTGAAGCAGCTGATCCAGGAAGGTCTCGGCGGCGTGCCCGGCAAGATCACCTCCTCTCCCGCCAGCCACCTCTCCACTCTCTGCAACCAGATGGTCAATTTCCTCGGCATCATGCAGAACGAGTGGGCGGGCGCTCAGGCGTTCTC
>JAEEGL012299370.1_pt1 | contig 44572 bp, 38 predicted proteins | sample 9134231 | NCBI WGS metagenome assembly JAEEGL01 (sample SAMN16246548, study PRJNA631951) | gut metagenome | biome: gut microbiome; feature: rumen; material: fiber-attached | host: Bos | place: Iran: Karaj | collected 2018-10 | reverse complement strand
TATCGAATGAAATTCCAGAAATGCGCACTATGCTGCGCATTTCGTGAGAATATGATACAAGTGCAAATAGGCCCTGCGACTTTAGTCGCACTGGAATGGCCTATTTGTCATATATTTCCGAGTTTTGTTCGGAAATATATATTTTAACAATAGGAGAAAAACATGGGATATAAAGAGTTAAAATTCCCCGAGAATTCTGTTTTCCTGGTTACCGGAGGCGCAGGATTCATCGGATCCAATATTTGCGAGGCACTTCTTGATATGGGATACACCGTAAGATGTATGGACAACCTTTCCACAGGTCATATCGAGAACATACAGCCTTTTATGTCCAATCCCAAATTCACATTCCTTCAGGAGGATATAAGAGATCTGGATGCCTGCATGAAGGCTACAGAGGGCGTTGACTACGTTCTCAACGAAGCAGCCTGGGGAAGCGTTCCAAGAAGTATTGAGATGCCTCTTCTTTATGAAGAGATCAATATCAGAGGAACCCTTAACATGATGGAAGCTTCAAGACAGAATGGGGTAAAGAAGTTCGTATATGCCTCCAGTTCCTCTGTTTACGGAGATTCCACCACACTTCCCAAGAAGGAAGGTCAGGAGGGCAACGTCCTTTCTCCCTACGCTCTTACCAAAAAGACAGACGAGGAGTACGGCAAGCTCTACAAAAAGCTTTATGGCCTTGATACCTACGGACTTAGATACTTCAACGTATTCGGAAGAAGACAGGATCCCAACGGCGCCTATGCCGCTGTAATTCCCAAGTTCCTTCGCCAGCTCATGAACGGTGAGACACCGACCATTAACGGCGACGGCAAGCAGTCAAGAGACTTCACCTACGTGGACAACGTTATAGAAGGAAACCTTCGTGCCTGCCTTGCATCCTCAGAGGCAGCAGGAGAGGCTTACAATATCGGTGCAGGCGGAAGAGAGTTCCTTATAGATGTTTATCATCATCTGACCGATGCCCTTGGACTTGAAGTTGAGCCGATTTTCGGACCACCCAGGGCCGGAGACATCAGAGATTCAAATGCAGACATCAGTAAGGCAAGACAGAATCTTGGCTACGACCCTTCCTATGATTTCAAGGCAGGAATCCAACTGGCAATTGAATGGTATAAGGCAAACCTATGAAGATAACAATAAGAATGGATGACATCACCCCCGATATGGACTGGACCAAATTTGACCGTTTCAAGGCCATATTGGACAAAAACAATATCAAGCCTCTTATCGGGGTTGTTCCATTTAACAAGGACGAGAAACTTCGGAAAAATCCTCCGAGGCAGGACTTTTGGGAATATATAGCGCGTCTCCAACAGCAGGGCTGGGTGGTTGCCATGCATGGCTTTAACCACGTCTACACCACCAAGAAGGCGGGTCTTTTTCCCATAAGTGATAAGTCTGAATTTGCAGGACTAAGCTACAGCGTCCAGGATGAAATGATCAGGGAAGGAAAGAGGATTCTCAAGGGAAACGGCATAATAACCGACGTATTCATGGCTCCCTCCCATTCCTATGACAAAAACACCCTGAAAGCCCTGAAAAAGAACGGCTTCCACAGGATTACAGACGGCTTTGGGGAAGAACCCTATGAGATGGACGGAATGGTTTTTTATCCCATATCCATCAAAAAGTCCAAGACAATAGAGAGCAAAAACGAAGGTATCGTATCCTTCGTATATCATACCAATACAATGGATGATAAGGATTTCGAGAATTTCGAAAAACTATTTTCCAAGGCGGAGATCGTATCCTTCAACGAATTCCTTCACTATGAGAGCAAAGTAAGAGGACTTAGGGACGAGACCATGGAATTTGTACTTGCCAAGGCTAAGTACACGGCAGTACGGCTAAGACGCAAAATCAGGAAATGAAAGAAACACAAAAAAAGAGGCACGTATGGAATACAGTTATGGACAGATCCGCATCCTGCACGTTCTCGGAACGCTGGGTGTGGGAGGAGCTGAATGCCGGATTATGGATCTCTATCGCAATATGGATAGGGAACGGGTTCAGTTTGATTTTTTGGTTCATTATTCTGCGGAAAAGACAGGAAAAAAGAGTCCGACTTCTGATGAACTCATGGCAGTTCGAGAGCCGGACTATTTTGATAATAGCGTAAAAAAACTTGGAGGAAGAATTTTCTGCCTCCCTAAATTTGTTGGGACAAACATGAAAGACTACAAAGCTGCAATTAAGCGCTTTTTTGACCAGCACCAGGGGGAATGGAAGATGGTACAGGGGCATATGACCAGCACCGCAGCCATTTATCTTCCCATAGCCAAAAAGTCAGGCGTTCCCATCTGTATAGCCCATGCCAGAAGCGCCGGCGTGGACAACGGAATAAAGGGATTTGCCACCAGAATCATGCGGGCACCCCTTCAGAAAGAGGGAATTACAGACTACAATTTTGCCTGCTCCAAAGAGGCGGGAATATCAGTGTTTGGCAATAAGCTGATGGATGCCGGAAGTGTAAGGATAATTCCCAATGCCATTGATATAAAGCATTTTGCCTACAACGAAGAAAAAAGAAATAAAATAAGAGAAGAACTGGGTGTGAGCAACGCTCTGGTTATTGGACATGTGGGAAGTTTCAGATATGCCAAGAACCACGAGTTTTTGCTAAACGTATTTGCACAGGTATGCAGACTCCTGGATAACGATGACCTGAACCAGTACAGTATTCTCCATGGAATGAGGGTCAGGCTCCTGATGCTGGGCAATGGTCCCTTGATGGAGGAGATGAAAAAACTTGCGGATACGCTCCACATATACGACAGATGTATCTTTGCAGGCAATAAGAGTAATGCCAGCGACTATTATCAGGCCATGGACTACTTCTGCTTCCCTTCAAGATATGAGGGACTTCCCGGAAGCGTCATCGAGGCTCAGGCAGCAGGACTTCAGTGCCTTGTATCCGACTCGGTAACACCGGAGGTTAACGTAACCGAGCTGGTGTCCATGAGAAGCATCAACTCAGAGCCCAGAGACTGGGCAAGGAAAATTCTGGATGACCTCCTTCTTCACGAGGATTTCCAGGCAGATGCCCTCCAGGAAGAAATAAGACTCAACCGGACTCTGACACAGATCACCGGAGAGCGTAGAGAAAGCGTCTTTGAGAACGTGGATACTCCGGATTTCGACCTTCTTGATAAGGATACGGGTTTTGCTAACCTTAATGTGGCTGATGTGGTGGATGACAAAGAATTTATAAGAGTAAAGGACATGCACCGCTCCATAGAATACTCCATCGGCAACAGAGCCGAATCTTCTGCCTATATCCAAAATAAGCTACGGGCCGCGGGATTTGATGTAAAGTCCCAGGCAAAGCTCATGGGCTTATTCTATGAGAGAGGACATTTTTGATGGACAGTAATAAAAAGAATCTGATGCTTATGGTTCCCATGCTGCATCAGGGCGGCTTTGAGCGCGTCTGCGTCAAGACCGCCAGACTCATGGAACAATACTATAACGTATATATACTTATCTTTAGTTCCAAGGACATCAACTACGATGTCACGGGACTAAACGTTATCAACATTGACGTACCTTCTCAAAAAGGCACTGTAAATAAGATCATTAACGTTTTTAAGCGCGTAATAAAGGCCCGGAAGAAAAAGAAAGAGCTTAAAATAGACATTTCCTACAGCTTTGGAAGCTCCGCAAACTACGTAAATGTCCTTTCCCGGGGAAAAGAAAGAGTTCTGACGGGACTTAGGTGCCAGACCGACATGGAAAGCCCCAAGCAGGTGAAGCTCTTCTGCTCAAGATCCCATCAGGTTTTATCCTGCTCCAAGGAGATAGTAAGGCAGCTTAAAAAGGATTATAGCTACGACAGAAGTACCTTTATTTACAATCCTTTGGATATCAGTGATATTACAAGGCAGTCTCTTGAAACCGTATCCGATATCCCCTTTGCAAAGGAGAGGGAGAATGAGAATATAAAAGTCATCTCCTGCACCGGCAGAAACGACTACATCAAAGGAATATGGCATCTGGTCAAGGCATTTTACCTTGCCTCGAAAGAGCATCCCGAGCTTCGCCTGGCTGTTTACGGAGCAGGAGACTGGTCAGCCTACAAGGAACTGGCTAAAGAACTCGGAATTGCTGATAAAACGGTATTTCCCGGGGTTAAGAAAAACGTATTTCCCTATGTTGCCGCATCTGATTTCTACGTCTGCAGTTCCAATCATGAGGGCTTTCCCAATTCCGTTCTGGAGGCCATGGCTTTAAAAAAGCCTATGATATCCGCAGACTGTAAAACAGGCCCAAGGGAGATACTTTTGTCGGATGATGAGTACCAAAAGCTGATTACATTAAAACCCGACGGAAGCAGCACTGACAATGTGATAGAGGGCACCTACGGCATTCTTGTTCCGGATATGGGAGAGAATGTCAACATGGATAAAGATGTGATAACTGACGGCGAGAAGATACTCGCGGCCGAAATATGCAAAATGCTGGATGACGAATCGAGAATGAAAAAGTATTCCGAGAAAGCCTATGAGAGGGCGCTCTTTTATGCTCCCGAGAAGTACAATGACAGCATACATACTATTTTAAAGAGGTTTGAATAATGCATTATAAAGTTGTGGTTTTTGGAGTAAAAGATACATCTGAGAACATAATAGATTTTATTCAGGGACAGATTTGCCCCGTGGATCTGGTTATTACCATAGCACCCAAGGTTTTGGAGCACAACCAGGTCTCCGGCTTCAAAGGCCTTGGCTTTTTGACTGAAAAGTACGGAATCCCGGTGTTTGAAGCCGACAGCTATTTCCTGAACGATGAAAAGACTACAAATTTCATAAACGAAAATACCTTCGATATAGGAATAGTTATGGGCTGGCAGAGACTGGTTCCCAAGCAGGTTCTGGATGCCTTTAAGCAGGGAATTTTCGGCTTCCACGGCAACTGCGGATACCTTCCCTTCGGAAGAGGCCGTTCACCCCTTAACTGGTCCATGATACTGGGAGATACAAGATTTAACTTAAATCTCTTCAGATACGATGAGCATGCGGACAGCCCCAATGTATTTGCTACAGAGATGTTCCAGATAAATGAGCACGATGACATCAGAACAGCCCAGTATAAGAACATGATCTGTTCCAAGAACCTCATCAAAAAGCTCCTTACCACCTACATGGAAAAGGGCGAGGTTACAATCCATACAGATTCCAAAGATTATGATTCATGGTACAATAAACGTACAGCGGCAGATGGAAAGATAGATTTCAGGGACCGCACAAGAAATATCTATAATCTCATAAGAGGCGTGGCTGCTCCTTTCCCGGGAGCCTTCTGCATGGTAAAAGAAGACGATACGGAGCACAAAGTTACAGTATGGGAGGCACATCCCTTTGATGAGATGATAGACTTTTCCGGATTTGCACCGGGAGAGGTTGTGGACGTATTTGACCAAAAGCCCATAGTTCGTACTGTGGACGGATCCATCAGAATCGACAGATACGAAAGCGATATAGAGATTAAAACCGGAATGGTACTTATTTGATATGAAGACAATAGCATTTCACCTTAATTGCCTGGTTCAGGGCGGCGCAGAGCGTGTCGTATCCAATCTGGCCAATCAGTTTGCCAAGGAAGGCTACAAGGTTTATGTGGCCACCGAGTGGTACGATCAGGACGAATTTACTCTTGATGAAAAGGTAACAAGAGTCCATGTGGGCCTTAGGGAAGCTGATGAAAAGAAAAACAGAATAACCAAATTTTTCCTGAGGATAAAATACCTCAAGGAATTTGTCAGGGAATATCACCCGGACGTGCTCATAGCCTTTGCCCAGAGAGCCAATTACAGAGCACTTATGGCGGCAGGCAATTCCGATGTGCCGGTGGTAATCTCCATAAGGACTGATCCCGTGGGGCATTATGATTCCTTCTCCGACAGGGTTCAGCAGAAGTGGCTCTTTCCAAAGGCAGCAGGCTGTGTATTCCAGACAACGGGACAAAAGGAATTTTTTAAGCCCTACCTTCAGGACAATTCCACCATAATACTAAATCCCGTAAATCCCAAGTACTTTGGACTTCCAAAGCCAAAGGAAAGGGAAAAGAGCGTTGTTCACCACGCCAGGATCGTGGACTTCAAAAATCAGCCCATGCTATGCAGAGCTTTTGTGAAGGTCCATGAAAAACATCCCGACTACGTGCTCAAAATCTACGGCCCCGATTCCTTCGACGGAACCAAGGACATTCTGGATAAGATAATTGCCGACAACCATGCCGAGGATTACATTCTTCTCATGGGTGGAAGTGACAGCCTGGAAAAAGAGATTCCCAAGGGCGCGGTTTACGCCTTCTCCTCAGACTGGGAGGGCCTTCCCAACTCGCTTCTTGAAGCCATGGCCATGGGAATGCCCATAGTTGCCACGGACTGTCCCTGCGGCGGACCAAGGACCGTTATGGAGAATGAGAAAAACGGCCTTCTGATACCCATAAAGGATGAGGATGCCATGGCAAAGGGCCTGTGCAGACTTATTGAGGACAGAGAGTTTGCGGAAAAGCTTGGAGACGAAGCAAGAAAGATAGAAGAGATAACAAATGCCGAAGCAGTTTTCATGCAGTGGCGCGATTATCTTGAGGAAGTAATAGAAAGAAGTAAGAAATAAGAGGTTTTTGATATGTTTTCATTTGAAGATTACAGAGAGATTTTGAGAGCCATCAAGGATACAGGACTCTATGCCACTTACGAGGAGGCCCTTGACAGAGACTCCTGGATAATCATGCGTCATGATGTGGAATACTCAGTAGAAAGAGCCTATGCCCTTTCCAAGGTTGAGGAGAGCATGGATTTCAGGTCTACTTTCTTTTTCCAGTGGACCAACAATTCTTACAACATCCTCTCCAGGAAAAACAGGGAAATTCTCACGGATATGCATGAGAGAGGTCAGCACATCGGTCTTCATTTTGCCCTGAACGGAATGACAGACATGAACCTGATAAAAGACAGGATAAAGCAGGAAATGGATATGCTCAGTAACATGCTGGGATTCCGGATCAATTCTTTTTCCATACACAGACCATCTCCCGACGTGCTTGCCGAGAACATCAAGCTTCCCGGGATTTTAAACGCCTATCAGGACGACTTCTTTGTCTTTGACCCCAAGGCTACACCCCAGTCCAATCTGGCTATCAAATACATGTCGGATGCCAACCACATCTGGCGCTACGGTTATCCCGACAAGGAGACCTTAAACTCCCACAAGAAAATTCAGATACTGACGCATCCCTTTGCCTGGTGCAAAAAGGGATATGACAACCTGGATAACTACAAGGCTCTTGTAAATGAGAAATACATTGAGCTCTTGGATTCCATAGATAACGAATGTAAGGACTTTGGCCCTTTGAGAGACAGCTTTGATAAGCTGCCCTTTGAAAAAATCTGATAAAAAACGGAGCAATTGACTTAAATTTATGTGCGGAATCAGTGGCTATATATCCAAAAACAGAATAACCGAGCAGGAACTTAAGATCATGAATGATACCATGTATCATCGTGGTCCCGACGACAGCGGTGTTGAGATTTACGACGGAACAGACGGGTACAACATAGGATTCGCACAGCGAAGGCTGGCTATCCTTGACCTGTCGCCTCTGGGCCACCAGCCCATGCACAGTGTCGATGGCAGGGTATCAATTGTTTTTAACGGAGAAATCTATAACTTCCTTGAGCTCAAGGAAGAACTGTCGGACTATCCCTATAAATCCACCTGCGATACGGAAGTAATCCTTGCAGCCTACCTCAAGTGGGGAATCAGCATGGTGGACCACATTCACGGAATGTTTGCCATTGCTCTCTACGACAGGGAAAAGCAGGATGTGTACCTTATCAGGGACAGAATAGGCAAAAAGCCTCTCTTTTACTGGCTTGACGGAGAGAACCTTGTCTTTGCCTCAGAGCTTAAGCCCATTATGAAATGCCCCGGATTTAAGGGGATTATCAGAAGGCAGCTCCTTCCAAGATTTCTGTATCAGCAGTACCTCATTGCTCCCGATACCATTTTTCAGGATGTATACAAGCTGGAAGCCGGCGGAATCCTGAAGTTCAGAAACGGACAGATAAAAAAGTGGAAATACTGGGATATCAAAGAGGTATACAAAAGAGAGAGCAGCAACCCTGTAACAAGCTATGAAGAGGCCAAGGAAGGATTGAAACAGCGCCTTAGAAATTCCGTGGCAGGCAGAATGATAGCGGACGTGCCTCTTGGAACCTTTTTGTCCGGGGGCTACGATTCTTCGCTGGTTACGGCCATTGCCCAGGAACTTTCCCATAAGCCTGTAAAGACCTTCTGCATAGGCTTTGATGTACCAAGCTATAACGAGGCGGAATACGCCAAGGAAGTGGCAGCTCATCTGGGTACAGACCATACGGAAGTTTACATCTCGGAAAAAGAGATGTTCGATCTGGTGAGCAGTATTCCTCAATACTACGACGAACCCTTCGCGGATAACTCGGAAATTCCCTCCATGCTGGTAAGTAAACTGGCTAAGCGGGATGTTACTGTTGCCCTTTCGGGTGACGGAGGAGATGAGTTCTTCTGCGGATATAATATATATGACAACGTAAGACAGGCGCAGATGCTGGAGATTCCGGGGGCAATAGTTAACGCTGTGGGACAGCTTCCGTTAGGTAGCGGCAGGCTCATAGACAAAATGCCCTTCAGGGTAAAGGTGGTTGCCGCCAACAGAGATCCTGAGACCAAGACACAGCTTGTCTCTGCGGGGTACGTTCGAGCTTCACATGCCTTTATAACAGGCAGGGAGGAGCTGGACATTCCCATGACCGCAGCGGAATATCTGGCCACGGACTACAACCTTTCCGGGAATATTCCTCCGGTTCTTTATCCCTTTGAGAGCGTCTATAATGAAAAAAATTTCCAGATAAGACGTATGCTCCTTGATATGGATACCTACCTTCCCGAGGATATTTTGGTAAAGATGGACAGGGCATCCATGAAGTACTCACTGGAGTCAAGATGCCCAATTATGGATACAGATGTCATGGAGTACTCCTTCAGGATTCCCCATGAATTCAAGTACTGTAAAGGTGACAAGAAGCATATTTTAAAGGATATTGCCTATGACTATATTCCAAGACAGCTCCTTGACAGACCAAAGACCGGCTTTGGAGTTCCCATGGATCAGTGGCTGAGGGGACCTTTAAAGGAGCAGCTCCTTGATTTTAGCAGCACCTCATTCCTTAAAAGGCAGGGAATATTTGATGTGGAATACGTTTCCAAATTCATTAATGACTACATTGTAAAGGGCGATGGCGGCCCTGCCACAGGAGCCAATTACAGCAAGATTGCCTGGTCCTTTTACATTTTCCAGCAGTGGTACAACTATTACATGATGTAAATCTGTTAAAAAAGAAAGTGAGAAAATAAAAATGACAAGAGAAGAAGTATACGAAAGACTTAACGAAGTATTCAGAGAAGTATTCGATGACGAGGGCATAACAGTAAACGATGAGACCACAGCCGATGATATCGAGGACTGGGATTCCCTTGAGCACATCAATCTTGTAAATGCTATTGAGGAAGAGTTTGACATGAAGTTCAACATGGGACAGATTGTATCCATGAAGAACGTGGGAGAGATGGTTGACATTATTCTTGAGAATATGTGACGGTTAGTTGACTTAGTGCCGACATTGACTTAATAGTGATATAGCATGAGGCGGATTCATGAACGAATACACGATAGATCAGATAATTTCACAGCAGGAGGACAAGGCCTCTGCCACAAAGGCAAGCTTTGAAGTTACTGTGACAAGTGAAATGATGGACAGGTTCTATGAGATTTCCGGGGATAACAATCCTCTCCACATGGATGCTGACTTTGCAAGAGAAAGGGGCTTTGCTGACAGAGTTGTCTACGGAATGCTCACCTCATCCTTTTATTCTACTCTTGCTGGGGTGTATCTTCCCGGCAAGTACTGCCTTTTGCACAGCGTGGATTCTTCTTTCCATGCCTCTGTATTTGTGGGAGATAAGCTCACGGTCTCAGGAGTTGTGAAAATAAAATATGAAACCACCAAAACCATCGAGATAGCAGCCAAAATAGTAAATCAGGACGGCAAAAAGGTGGGAAAAGCAAAGATATTAGCGGGGTTCCTTAAATGAATACAAATAAGACATTTCTCATAACAGGAGCTTCCTCGGACCTGGGCGTGGCTCTTATAAAAAGACTTAATGAGGAGTATTCGGACAGTGTATTTTGTCTGCACTACAACTCCGATGATTCAGCTCTTAAGGCCATAGATTTTACAAACGGAAACACGGCTGCTCTTTTTAAGGCGGATTTTTCCAAGGCAGAAGAGGTCAATAATCTCATATCCGAAATTAAGGAGAAGGATCTCATACCCACCCATTTGGTGCATCTTCCCGCATCCAAGCTTGTATACACAAGGTTAAAGGACTTTGATAGGGACAGGCTGGAGCGGAACGTTTCCATTCAGGTCTATTCCTTCATTGAGATCATGAAGGAGTTTTTACCTGCCATGGCCAAGAGAAAGGACCACAATAAAGTTGTGGCGGTTCTTTCCTCTGTGGTAAACGGACAGCCTCCTAAATCCATGCTGGAATATACAGCGGTTAAATCCATGCTCCATGGAGTGGTTAAGCAGCTTTCCTCCGACTATACCGGGAAAATGGTGAATATAAATGCCATATCCCCTTCCATGATAGAGACCAAGCTTCTTAGCGAAATTGATCCAAAGCTTGTGGGACTGGCTGCAGAGAGTAGTCCCGAGAAGAGAAATGCTACTGTTGAGGATGTTGTTCCCGGGATATGCTTTCTTCTTTCCGAAGGCAGCAATTATTTAAACGGTGTCAATCTTAACGTAACTAACGGAAGCGTTATGTAAGTCTCACGAAACCCGCAGTAAATGCGTGTTTCTGTAATTTCATCTAAGAATACATATTATTACAAAGGACGGGCAAAGTTGGGAAAACATATAGCGATGTACATCGGTTCCCTTCGAAAGGGCGGAGCCGAGAGAGTCATGGTCAATCTGGCGGATTACTTTTTTGAACAGGGCTACAAGGTTACGCTGGTGACCACATACCTTGCTGATGAGGAGTATGAAGTAAAGCATGCAGCCTGGAAGGTGGTTCCTGCAGGAGCCGAAAGAGCAGTCCTTGTGGCTGACACCGAGGAAAACTCTGCCTGGGTTGACCCTATAGGAGGCGAAAAAGGCGGTATTAACAGAGTCTTTTCCGCTCTTTTAAAAAGTGAGCAAAAAGGCCGTGTGGCCAATTTAAAGCTGAGAGCAGATAAGCTCACGGTAATCTGGAGAGAACTTAAGCCCGATATGGTCCTTAGCTTTATCGGCAAAAATAATATAATGGCCCTTTCCACAGCCACCAGAGAGGGAATTAAGGTGGTGGTTTCCGTAAGGGCCGACCCCAGGATGGAATATGATTCCCTGGGACTTAAGGCAAGCATGCTGGCGACCTTCGGTAAAGCGGCGGGTATCATTGTCCAGTCGGAGGGAGCAAAGAGCTATTTTCCCGAATATATCAAAAAGAAATGCATCATCCTACCCAATTCCATAGACACCTCTTTTATCAGACCAAGATACGTTGGAGACCGGGAAAAGAGCGTAGTAATGGTGGGAAGACTTGATGAAAACAAGAACCAGTCACTGGTAATGACAGCTTTTGCCAAAGTTACGGCAGATAAATTCAAAGATTACAAATTAAAAATATACGGAGATGGTCCCGATATGATCAAGCTCCAGAGCCTTGCCGTGAGGCTGGGTATCTCCCACAAGGTCGAATTTCGGGGAATTGTAAGGCACGTGGCGGAGCATATAGAAAAGGCTTCCGTATACGTTCTTGCCTCCAATCAGGAGGGAATGCCCAATTCACTCATAGAGGCCATGGCACTGGGACTTCCCTGCATTTCCACGGACTGCCCCTGCGGTGGCCCGGCGCAGTTAATCCGGGACGGGGTTAACGGACTACTGGTTCCGGTGGGTGATGAGAGCGCCATGACGAAGGCTCTTAATAGACTTTTGGAGAATAAAGACTTCGCCGAGAAAATTGGTCTGGAGGCCTCAAAGCTTAAGGAAATGTACAGCCCCGAAGTTACCAACAGACAGTGGAAACAGTACTTCGATGAAATAATGAGTTAAGGTAATTGTTTATGAAAGAACTGGAATATCCCTTTGACGGAAGCTATATAATGAAGAAGAAAAAGAGCCTTAAAAAGGCTCTTCTTTCTGACGGCACCACCAGGATAAGCAAAAAAATAGCTGTCCTTGGAGGCTCAACCACTCATGACATTATAAAGACAATGGAGCTCTTTTTATTAAATTACGGAATAGAGCCGGCCTTTTATGAGTCTGAGTACGGCCAGTACTGGCAGGATGCCATGTTCCCGGGGCCTGAGCTATCGGAATTTAAGCCGGATATTATCTATATTCATACAAGTAACAGGAACATCACCGACTATCCCACGCTGGAGGATGATGAAAAGACAGTGGAGGAGAAGCTTGCTGATCTCTACAATCACTACGAGGTTATGTGGAAAAAACTCCATGAGCTCTACCGCTGCCCCATAATCCAGAATAACTTTGAGGCGCCCTTTTACAGGCTCCTGGGAAACAGGGATGTATACGATATTCACGGAAGGCTTTCTTTTATTAATAGAATAAATGAAAAGTTCTATGAATTTGCAAGACGAAACGAACTGGGAGAGGGAAGCTTTTTTATTAACGACATAAACTATATCTCTTCCTGCTTTGGGCTGGATGAGTGGTCGGATACCAAGGCTTGGCACATGTACAAATACGCCTGCTGTATCCCTGCTATTCCCACCCTTTCTTTTAATGTGGCAAAGATAATCAAGTCCATCTACGGAAAGAATAAAAAGGGTCTGGTTCTTGACCTTGATAACACCCTTTGGGGCGGAATTGTGGGAGATGACGGCGTTGACGGCATAGAGATAGGCCAGGAGACCAATATGGGACAGGTCTATGCCGAATTCCAGAATTATGTAAAGATGCAGAAGGACTTGGGAATAATCCTTGCGGTGGATTCCAAGAATGAAGAGGAAAATGCCCTCGCCGGCTTAAACCACCCGGATGCTTCCTTAAAGCCCGATGACTTCGTGGCAATAAAAGCCAACTGGGACCCAAAGAGTGAAAACATGAAGGCCATTGCCTCGGAGCTTAATCTCCTTCCGGAGTCATTGGTTTTTGTGGATGACAATCCGGCGGAGAGGGAGATCATTTCACAGCAGATTCCGGGAGTAAATGCTCCGCAGCTGGATACTCCCGAGCATTATATTAGGCTCATAGACCACTCCGGATTTTTTGAGGCCACAAGCATTTCCGACGACGACAGAAAGCGCAACGAAATGTACATGGCCAATAAAAAGAGAGCACAGATGATGGAAAGCTTTGCCGACTACAGCGAGTATCTTAAGTCTTTGGAGATGGAGGCGGTGATCGGCCCCTTTGAGCAGATGTATGTACCCCGCATCTCTCAGCTTACCAATAAAAGTAACCAGTTCAATCTCACCACAAAGCGCTACAATCAGGATGAGATAGCGGCTGTTGCAGAAGATACAGGCAAGATAACCCTTTGCGGAAGGCTTAAGGATAAGTTTGGGGACAACGGCATAGTTTCCCTTGTTATCGGAAGCCGAAAGGGCGCTCAGCTTCACATAGACCTGTGGCTTATGAGCTGCAGAGTCCTAAAGAGGGATATGGAATATGCCATGCTTGACAGCCTGATAGAGGCTGCCGCAGAGCAGAATATCAGCGAGATTTACGGATATTTTTATCCTACAGCCAAGAATAAGATGGTAAAAGAGTTTTATTCTCTCATGGGCTTTGATAAAATATCAGAAGATGCTGAGGGAAATGCTGTTTACAAGCTTGATATTTCCAAAGGCTACGAGAATAAAAATCATGTAATAATGATTACGCATGGTGAGAGATAATAGTAACAAATATTACGAAACGATGACAGGAAAAAAAGTATGTGCGGAATTGCCGGATTAATAGGTTATAAGCGCGATGCGAGGGTAAACATTCACAGGATGAATGAGAGAATGCTCCACCGCGGTCCAGATGACGAGGGGATTTACATTAGCGAAGACAAAAAAGTGGCGCTTGGACACAGGCGCCTTTCTATAGTTGACCTTTCAAAGAATGGCGCTCAGCCCTTTGTTTCTCACAGTGGCCGGAGCGTCATGGTTTATAATGGGGAAATCTACAACCACAATGAAATAAGAGAGAAGCTCCTTAAGGAAAAAGTTGTTACAAAGTTCAGGGGCAGCTCGGATACAGAGGTTCTCATAGAGGCCATCGAGCACTACGGCATGGAAAAAACTCTTTCCATGTGTAAGGGAATGTTCGGAATTGCTTATTACGATACTGTTCAGAATACAGTAACCCTGGCAAGGGACCGTGTTGGTGAAAAGCCTGTATACTACGGAATTGTTGACGGCGCTTTTGCCTTTGCTTCAGATATTGGTTGCCTTCGGGTTATAGACGGCTTTGATAATAAGATAAATACCGCAGTTCTGGATATATACTTTACCGAGGGCTATATCCCTGCGCCCTATTCCATCTATGAGAATATTCACAAGCTGGAAGCGGGAACCTTTCTTACTGTAAATGTGGATACTCTTGAAGAGACTCCCCATACCTACTGGTCCATGAAGGAGTGTGCCCTCAAGGGACAGAACAATGTTTTTACCGGGACCAGACAGGAAGCCGCTCATGAACTTGAGAGGCTGTTAAAGGAGTCCATAAAGGGGCAGATGGTTGCTGACGTTCCCGTTGGAGCATTTCTTTCTGCGGGAATTGATTCCTCCACAATTGTTGCCCTGATGCAGTCACTGGCTCCGGGAAAAGTGCGCACCTTCACCATCGGAATGGAGGACCCCAAGTTCAACGAGGCGGTCTATGCCAAAGAGATAGCAAAGCGCCTGGGAACAGACCACACGGAGCAGTACATAACGGAAGCTGATGCCAAGGCAGTAATACCAAAGCTCGCAGCTATGTTCGGAGAGCCCTTTGCCGACTCATCCCAGATTCCCACCTATCTTGTTAGCAAGATGACCAGGGACCATGTCACCGTATCCCTCAGCGGAGACGGAGGAGATGAGCTTTTCTGCGGTTATACCTCCTACGAATCCATTTCAAGGATCTGGGGCAAGATGCACAGCATTCCTTATTTCCTTAGAAAGCCTGTGAGCAGCCTTGTTCTCCATAGCCCTCTTGCCAATAAAGAAATCTACAGAATAAAGGGTACGCTTCTTGGAGCAAAGGGTCCCTGTGACCTTCACAGAATGGAACATGAGACAGACCCCATAACCCCAAGAATTTCTCTTGATAAAAGAGTTCTGCCCTACAAATATACCCAGCTTCCCAATGACTACTTAAGGGAAGTCAACCACGAATGCATGCTCATGGATATGCTGGTTTATCATCCCGATGATATCCTGGTCAAGGTGGACAGGACAGCCATGGCTGTTTCCCTGGAGACCCGTGTTCCCATGCTGGATAAGGACGTTTTGGAATTTGCCTGGACCCTTCCTGTGGAATACCTTAGGGACGGGAAAGTCGGCAAGCAGGTCCTTCGCGACGTACTCTACAAGTATGTTCCGAAGGAAATGATGGAAAGGCCAAAGAAGGGATTTTCCATTCCTATAGAGAAGTGGCTTTTGGAGCCGCAGCTAAGAGACTGGGCAGAAAGCCTTCTTAATAAGAAAAAGATTTCGGAGCAGGGAATCCTTGACCCCGATATTGTGGAAAAAATCTGGAGAGATTATACGGATAAGGGGATTTACAGAATTCAGATCTGGTATATTCTCATGTTCCAGTTGTGGTACGAAACGGAGTACAGATGTCTATAACATCATTTTACTTTTTGTGCTTTTATGCACTGGTTTTAATTTTATATTACACAGTGCCCCTGATATTTAATAAAAAGGGGCAGTGGGTGGTCTTATTGTGTGCCAGCGTATTTTTTTATATTAAATCCGGAAACCCGGTGCTGGTGGCTTACCCCGTTTTTAGCGCGGCTCTGACCTGTTTTCTCTTAAGACTTTTGGGTAAGACTGATCAAAAAGAACTCACAAGGCGCCGGATTATCCTTGGAGCTGAAGTAGCAGTCCTTCTCGGTATCCTTATAGTCTTAAAGTATCTTAAGCTCATCACAGGCAGCGGGATGCTGGTTCCTCTGGGATTATCCTTTTACACCTTTATTATCCTGGGATATTTTATCGAAGTTTACAACGGAATAGGAAAGGCGCAGACAAGCTTTTTTAAGACAGCGCTTTACGGCCTTTACTTTCCGGTACTTATCTCCGGTCCCATTTTTAAGACAAGAGAATCCGGGGATCAGTTTTTTGAGTACCATCCCCTTGATTACAAGAACATCACCTACGGCTTTCAGAGGATGCTCTGGGGCTTTTTTAAAGAACTGGTCATCTCCGAGAGACTGGCTGTGGTGGTAAATACTATTTTTAACGATGACACCTCCTACCCGGGAACCTACATCTGGATCGGAGGGATTTTGTTTGCTCTCCAGCTTTACACCAACTTTTCGGGATGCATGGATATTGTCATAGGCCTTTCAGAGACCTTCGGAATTATTCTTCCCGAGAACTTCAGGACACCCTTTTTTGCCAAAAATATCAGCGAATACTGGCGAAGATGGCATATCACTCTGGGAATCTGGATGAAGGACAATGTCTTTTACCCTCTTCTTAGGACTAAGCTTATAACCGGTATCGGAAAGTCCCTTAAGGGCAAAATGGGCAAAAAGAAGGGGAAGCAGTATACTACCTACATTGCCATGTTTGTTCTGTGGTTTTCCGTGGGACTTTGGCACGGCGGAGAAGCTAAATATGTTATCGGCTCGGGACTTCTTCACTGGTTTTATATTGTCTTTGGGGAGCTGACACTTCCGTTTTTTACATGGCTGTTTGGAGAAAAGCTCCATATAGACTTAAAGGGGAAATTTGCGGATACGGTTCGGATAATAAGGACCTTTTTGCTGGTATGCATCGGCGATATTTTCTTTAGGGCGGATTCTGTGGGCCATGCCCTGAGAATGCTTCGGGAAGGAGTTACTGTTTTTAATCCCGGAATTCTGGTAGACGGAAGCCTCCTTAATCTGGGAATAAACATCTACGACTGGGGAATTATTGCTTTTTCCCTTGGGATTTTGCTGTGGGCATCGGTGATTCAGTACAGGCTTGAGATGAAGAAGTCATCTGCCGGAAAAGAAGCTGCGGATAAAGCCCCGGAGAACATCAGGGATATCCTGGCTTCAAAAAATATTGTAATAAGATGGGTTTTTCTCTTTGCGGCGCTTTTCTTTGTGATATTGGTTTCGGAATACGGCCCGGGTTACAGTGCGGCAGAATTTATTTATAAGGATTTTTAAATGAACAGAAAACAGATTTTTAAGGCCATCCTGTTTGGGGCAATCGTCCTTTGGCTTCTTGTGCATGTCACCTATGCCATTCGCACAAACGGCGATGTCAAGGACAGATTCGTTGGCTTTTATTCGGAAAAAAAGAATACGGTGGATGCCGTCATAATAGGCTCAAGCCCTGTGTACCCATGCTTTGTCACTCCTAAGATCTACGGGGATATGGGGATTACCATGTATCCCTTATCCTCCAATATGCAAAGACCTGTTGCCACCAAATACCTCATTGAGGAAGCACTTAAGACTCAAAGTCCCAAGCTCTTTATCATCGAAATGAGAATGTGGACGGCAAGGGATGAGGATCTTCTGGGGAACATGGCCCACACCAGGGAAGTAACCGACAATATGAAATACTCCCTGAACAGGATCCGCACCATTAACGCCATGGTGGATGATGAGGATGACAGGATAAACTACTATTTTGACATTTTCAAATACCACTCCAACTGGAAGACACTGGCTCTGTGGTCACAGCTTCGCACCTTTAGATATGAGTATCCCGACGACCTTAAGGGTTATGTTCCGGAGACAGAAGTGGGGCCAAAAGCCATAACAGATGCATATAAGGTTACAGACACAGAACCTCTTCCCGATGAGCAGGAGGAGTATTTAAGGGACCTTTTGGAGTACATTAAAGAAAAAGACCTCAATGCGCTTTTTGTGATAACTCCCTACACTGTTTCCGAGGATGAACAGAAAAAGACCAATTACATGAGAGACATTATTGTTTCCGAAGGCTTTAAGTTCGTTGACATGAATCAGCATCTTGAAGAAATGGACTTCGACGGTCTTACGGACTTTCGCGACTACGGCACCCACACCAATGTGGACGGGGCTGTTAAAGTCACAGACTGGTTTGAAGACTACATCGAAGGAAACTGTGCCGAGCTTTTCACCGAAGATCACAGAGGGGATTCCCGCTACAGCTCCTGGGATGGAGCCTATGACAAATGGCTGGCCAATCTGGAAGGCTATCGGGAGGAAATTAAGTACAATCTGGACAACAAAATCTACTATGTTTTGGATGAGGAGTAACGGCGTATTTCGCACGGTTGATAGAAATGCCTGCTGTGGAGTATAATAGTAGTAATTATGAGATTTTTTGGGGCTAACGTTGGGTGAACAAGTATGATTATTATTCAGTTAAAGGGTGGATTGGGCAATCAGATGTTCCAGTATGCCTTGTACAAACAACTTCAGAGCATGGGCAGGGAAGTCAAGATAGATGACGAGACCGGCTTTATTGGGGACAAGTTAAGAATCCCTGTGCTTCACAGATTCGGCATAGAATATGACAGGGCGACCAGGGAAGAGATCATCGAGATCACCGATGCCAGAATGGACATTTTCAGCCGCATAAGGAGAAAGCTTACAGGCAGAAAGACCTTCCGTATAGACGAGGAGTCCGGAATCTTTGATCCCAGGATCCTTGAGGTGGAGACCGCGTATCTTGTGGGATACTGGCAGAGTGAGAAGTATTTCCCAAATCCCGATGTCGTAGCAGACCTTAAGGAGACCTTTGAAAAGAGACCTCAGGAGATCATGAAGGACAGCGTCAGCTGGACCACCCTTCAGCAGGTTGAATGCTGCGAGTCAGTGAGCCTTCACATCAGAAGGACCGACTATATCGATCCTGAGCATATTAAGATACATCACATCTGCACTGAGAAATATTACAAGGATGCCATTGATAAGATCAGAAGCCTCCATCCAGGAGCAGTATTCTTTATCTTTACCGATGACAAGGAATGGTGCAAGAGCCATTTCAGAGGACCCAATTTCTTTACAGTGGATTTGAGCGAGGATGAGAACACTGACATTGCGGAGATGCTTCTTATGAGCAGATGCAAGCACCATATTATTGCCAACAGCTCTTTTAGCTGGTGGGCAGCATGGCTCAACGACAATCCCAGCAAAATCGTCATCGCCCCTGAGAAGTGGATCAACAATAAGGCAATGGATGACATCTACACTGACAGGATGATCAAGGTCGCTATATAAAATGAATTAATGATAGGAACTCCATAATGAGTAATGCTGAAGTGAATAATGAAGCAGCCGGCAAGAAAGCCGGTCTTCTTAAGAAAATAAATTATATTTTCGACAGAAAACAAAAGGGCCAACTGATAGTTCTGGCCATAATGATCCTTATCGGAGGTGTCTTTGAAACCCTGGGAGTATCCATGATGGTTCCCGTGGTTTCAACGATACTGGTGCCGGATTCCCTGCACAAGGTTATTTCGGAGCATGATTTTTTACAGAATATTGTAAACATACTAGGACTGGATAATGATATGAAGCTGGCCAGCGCCCTTCTTATCCTTATGATAGTCCTTTTTGTAGTTAAAAACGCTTATCTTTTATTTCTCATCTACAAGCAGAACACTTTCGTGGCAAGGGCAAGAAACGACATGATAAGCCGTGTCATGAGAGAGTTTTTGAACAGGCCCTACGAGGACTATTTAGGGGCTGATATTCCCACAGTATTCAGAATAACAGACAGTGACATTCCGAGAGTATTTTCACTGATACTGGCACTTCTTTCTCTATGTACAGAGCTGGTGGTTTCCGTATTTCTGGGTACCTTCCTTTTATTTGTGAACTGGCAGATGACTGCGCTTATGATCGTGGTGCTTCTGGTTATGACGGTTATCAGTGTAAAGGGACTTAAGCCCAAGCTCAACGACATAGGAAGAGCCAATCAGGAGACCCAGTCCAGGATTGCCAAGTGGAGAATTCAGGCCATCTACGGACTTAAGGATGTAAAAGTCTTAAACAGGCAGGACTTTTTTATCAGAAATTACTATGAATCAGGTAAAATAGGCGCCAATATCGCCAGGGACTATGCGGTATTAAACTCTGTCCCAAGACTTATGATAGAGACGGTGTTCATGGCGTCGGTTCTTTTGTTTATTCTGTTTTATATCCTGAAGGGAGGAGATGTTTCCAAGCTGATACCTCAGCTCACCGCCTTTGGTGTGGCAGCAATAAGGATCATGCCCTCCGCAAACAGAATAAATACATATATTACAGAAATTGCTTATAATCAGTACTCCATGGACTATGTCTATGAGAATCTCACGGAATCCATGAAGGCTGACAAGGCCATGAGAGCTGAGAGAGCGGCAATTGCAGGTCCTGCCCTCCACCTTGAGGATAAGATTGAGCTTAAGAACATCACCTTTGCCTATCCCGATTCCGAGATAAATATTTTCACCGGTGCCAATATGGTGATACCAAAGGGCAAGTCTGTGGGAATCATGGGGCCTTCGGGAGCAGGAAAGTCCACTGTTGTGGATATTCTTCTGGGACTTTTGCATGTTAAATCCGGTGACATTCTCTGTGACGGCAGCAGCATCTTCAGCAATTACGATTCCTGGCTCTCACAGATAGGCTATATTCCCCAGTCCATTTATCTTGTGGACGAGTCCATAAGAGATAACATCGCATTCGGTATAGATGCGGATCAGATAGACGACAAGAGAATCTGGGAGGTATGCGATGAAGCGCAGCTTTCTGAATTTATCAGAAGCCTTCCCCAGGGCCTTGATACCACAATAGGTGACAGAGGTGTCAGACTTTCCGGCGGACAGAGGCAGCGTATCGGCATTGCAAGGGCTCTCTATCACAATCCGGAGATCCTTGTATTTGATGAGGCCACCAGCGCCTTGGACAACGAGACCGAGGCAGCGGTCATGGAGGCAATAAACGGCTTCCACGGCAAGAAGACCATGGTCATAATTGCCCACAGACTCAATACCATTGCAGATTGCGACATCATCTATGAGGTCAAGGATGAGAAGGTAAGTGAGACAACTCTTAAGGGTAAAACTTTAATCCGGTAAGTGGAGAAGACAATGATAGGAACAGAGTTTGAACATGGCTTTGGCCTGGGCAATCAGCTCTTTTGGTACGTTTCTTTAAGAGCGTTGGCCGAGGAAAAGGGCTTTGAATACGGAATAATTAATCCCAAGGGACTTGCCAACAATATGCACTCCGACACCGGAATGTATTTTATGGATATGGATCTGGGAAAAGAGATCCCTGCATCCGATAAGGATAAATTCACCATATTTGAAGATAATGACTACAGGCTTTATCTGGGTAATTCCGGGCATGATATGGCCCATGGAGCTTATGTCAGCGGAGCGGATCCAAAGTTTTTTGAAATAAAAGATAATACCCTCTTGTACGGAAATCTCCAGGCAGAGGCCTATTTTGAGAAATATAGGGATAAATTAAAGGATTGGCTTAAGGTTAAGCCCGAATATGATTCCAAGGAATACACCAGAGATAACCTCTGCATAATTCACCTTAGATGCGGTGACTACTCCAATTCCCCGGAACTGTGGCTTGACAGAAGCTACTGGATCCATGGAATCAGACAGATGCGTAAGATCCGCCCGGATATGGAGTTTCTGGCGGTGACCGACGATGTAGAGGCTGCCTATAAGATCCTTCCCGAGGTGAAAGCCGTAAGAAATGACATCGGCAAGGATTATGTGACCATAAAAAATGCCAGATACCTTCTTTTGTCCAATTCTTCCTTTGCAGTATTTCCGGCATTTACCAGTGATGAGCTTATATATGCCATTGCGCCCAAGTACTGGGCCCGCCACAATGTATCCGACGGATACTGGGCTTCCGAGCAGAACATCTACAGCTGCTTTAACTATATGGACAAAAAGGGACGCATATTCACCCCGCAGCAGTGCAGAGAAGAATTGGAGGAATACAAGAAAAAGTCTTCCACCTATAAGAGGCTTAACCGGAAGCCTTCAGCTCTTTTGAGCATCGGGCAAAAGATACGGGAAAGATATCTCTATGCTATGTACATGGGCAGAAAGATTTTCAGAAGCCTTGAGAGAAGAACAGGGCTTATCAGGGTATTTCACGTTTAGGAATAAGTTATGAGCAGTAAGGAAAAGATAAAGCTTCCAAAGGTGACACTGGTTGCAATGACCAGCGTTGATATATATGAGACTGTTAAGGCTATGAAGTACAGCATGCGCGGTATAGAATTTGCAGATGCGGTGCTGATTTCTCATCAAAAGCCCTTTTACCTTCCAAAGAACATCAGATTCTCATATACGGACAAGCTTGATAATATAGACAAATTCAATTATAAAATGACCTATGAACTGCATAAGCATGTAAACACTGATTTTGCGCTTATCGTTCATGCGGATGGCTTTGTTATCCATCCGGAAAACTGGAATGAAGAGTTCCTTGACTACGATTATATAGGATCTCCCTGGCCCCTTCCCCAAAATGACTACGCCTACAGGGACAGCAAGGGACAGATCTGCAGAGTGGGAAATTCAGTCTCCATAAGATCAAAGAGGCTCATGGAATTTCCTGAGAAATATAACCTCAAGTGGGAAAAAGTATATGACGGCTTCTACAACGAGGATATTTTTATCTGCTGCATGTCCAAAAACCGCATGGAGGAAGAGGGACTTAAGTGGGCACCCTTTGAGCTTGCGGTGAAATTCGGAAGGGAGCATCCTCTTCCGGAAAATAAGGGAGTTGAACCCTTTATTTTCCATAAATGGTGGGGAGAAAACGAAGGCTACCCCAGATTCTACAGCCCGGATAAGAGACTTAAGAAAATCATCAGGCCCCTGCTGTTCTGGAGAAAAAGCCAAAAGTGGATAAAGGCCCATGAAGGTACTAAGGAGTAGAGTAAATGGTATATGATTGCATACCTTTTTTTAACGAAATAGATATTCTGTTGATGAGGCTCAATATCCTGGATCCATATGTGGACCGCTTTGTAATCGAGGAATCCACTGTCACCTTTTCCGGTGAGCCCAAGGAGCTTTTATTTGAAAAGTACAAATATTTATTTGAGAGATTTCTTCCCAAGATAACCCACATAGTTGTGGACGACACTCCAATTGAGGGCGCGGATACCTTTATTAGGGATTATTATCAGAAAAATCAGCTCATAAGAGGTCTTAAGGATGCAAAGAAGGATGACGTGATAATATTCAGCGATGCTGATGAAATTCCCAATCCCAAGGTTCTCAAAAATATAATCGATAATTTTGATCCGGTTAAGGTATACCATCTTGCTCAGCGCAATTTCTACGTATTTTTGAACAATGAAGAAAAGAGCGGAAAGCTTTTGTCCATAACAGGGGAATTTCCCGAGATTCCTTCCGAAAAGCGCCTATGGCTTGGCACCAAGATCTGCAACATAGACAATATACCAAAGGAAGGAATCGTAAGACTCAGGGACCTTGTGCCGGTGGATGATAAGAGAAGTGTGAGAGTAGCAGACGGCGGCTGGCACTTTGGCTACATGGGCGGCTACAGACAAAAAGATCCCATGGAGCGCATCGGAATTAAGACCAAGGCAGCAGCCCATCAGGACTACAACGAAAAAGAAGTTCTGGCGGAGACCATGGATCACCTGGTTCTCGGAATGGATATTTTCGGAAGAGATGCCCATTTTGAGCGGGTTGAAATAGATGATTCCTATCCGGAATACCTAAGGAACCATATCAGCGACTATCAGCATTTTGTCTTGGGGAAAGTAACTCACGTAATGAAGCTGTATCACAGGCTGGATATGACAGTGGGGCGTTTTTTCAGGAAAGCAGTGAGAAAGCTCCTTCGTATGATCGGAAGATAATAATAGAAACAGAGAGTATTGATTATGAATCCAATCAGGAAATTTATAAAAGCACATCCTATATTTAAGAAAACTTATTACGCATGTATTGAGGAGTTTAATTACCTCTTTACCTACGGACCCAAGGATAAGGCATTTGTAAGATTTAAGAGGGAGGGCGGTGAAGCTCTTCGCTCCAAGTATGACCTTAAGGACGAAGATGTGGTTTTTGACCTTGGGGGCTATCAGGGAGACTGGACTGCCAAGCTTCCAAACTTAAACTGCAATATCTATATATTTGAGCCGGTGAAGGCATTTTCCGATCACTGTGCACAGCGTTTCAAGGACAGACCCAATATCCACTGCTGCGCCTTTGGACTTGATGCCACAACTCACACTGCCAATATCAGTCATGAGGCAGATGCTTCTTCCCAGTATCACTCCCAGGGAGAAGAGGAAGTGGCAGAGTTTGTCAGCATTGTTGATTTTATGGATGAGCATAATATAGATAAAGTCAAGCTTCTCAAGATGAATATCGAGGGAGGTGAGTACGATATTCTGGAGGAACTCATAAGAACCGGCAGAATAAGAATGTTTGAGAACCTTCAGATACAGTTCCATGATATTCCGGAGATTAACGCAGAAGAGCGCATGAAAAAAATCTGGAAGGAACTTGAAAAAACTCATAAGCTCACCTGGGCTTACAGACCATATATACATGAGAACTGGGAACTGAAGAAGGATTAAAAGAATGGTCTTTTCCATAATAATTCCCGTCCATAACGGGATAAAGTATCTGAAAAGCAGTGTGGAATCAGCACTTGGGCAGGATACTTCCTTTTACAAAGAAAACATTCCTTTATATGAGATTATCATAGTTGAAAACGGCTCCACCGATGGGACTGACAAGATAGCAGATTCTCTTGCAAAAGAAAATCCAATAGTCACGGTAATCCACGAAGGCCCGGTGGGACTTTATGCTGCCAGGCAGATAGGCATCAAAAATGCCAAAGGCGACTGGATTATCGCTTTGGATTCCGATGACCTTCTTTACGAAGGCGCTGTAAGAGAACTCTACGCAGCTGTTGCCGGGGCTAAAAAGTCCTCTGAAATGATTGATCTTATTTATTTCAACGTGGCAGAAATCGGCCGTGAGGAGAATAAACTCTTTGACCTACCCTTTTTGCCGGGCAAAGTGTACAGTGGTTCGGATAAAGAGCCCTTCTATCAGCTTCTATGCACGGGGGATTCCCTTAACTCCATGTGGAGCAAGGCCATAAGGCGGGAAATTGCCTACCTTGACAGGGAAGTTTTATTTCTTAACTACGGTGAGGATCTCTATCAGACTGTGCAGTACGTGGACAGAGCAAAGGGAATCGGATTCCTGGAGGGGATTTTGTATTACTACAGGGAGAATGACAGCAGTATTACTTCTTCCTATAGTAGTGTATTTTTGGATAATCAAAAATGTGTCTGGCAAATGGTGGACGAAATGGCAGAAAAATGGCGTGTTCCCGGGGCAGATGAACTATTGACCCAAAGGAAAGCCCTGACCTGCACCATAGCCCTTGCCAGGATAGTATACAGCGATATGAGCATCCGGCAGAAGAGGGAAAAGCTAAAGGACCTGATGAAGGATGAATTCTATGTAAAATATGCGTCTTCACCTCTCCCCCAATGGGCACCTGAGGAGGATGTATTTTTGCATGAGCTTCAGACAGCAGCAGATCCCTATAACGCTATTGTAAATAATGCCAGAAAATATAATTTAAAATCGGCTGTGAAAAAAGTTTTGGGACGAAGGTAATGAAATGGCGCCTGAACAGAGGATAAAAACTGCAAACATACTATTTTACGTGGCCCTTGCAATAGAAGTAATACTTATGATAGTGGAAAAGAGCGAACTGCATTTTTCCTATGAAAGCTATGTCTTTCGAGGGACCTTCCTCATAACTCTGGTCGCACTTTTACTGATTCCCCGTAACAAAAAGGAATGGATAATAATTTCGTGCGTCATAGTATTTACCTTTATTTCCTACGAGATTTCAGGTAGGAATGAACTCCTTAGATATTCGGTATTTGTTCTTGCAGCCGCAAAAATAGATCTTGAAAAGACCATGAAGGCTATTTTTTATGCCATGGCTGCAGGTTTTTCTTTGATTGTACTTCTTTCCGTGACAGGCGTGATGGGACAGGTCAGCCGGGTTACGGATTACGGCAGGGAAGCCGCAGAAGAGGCAAGATTCGTATTTGGCTTTGGCCACCCAAACACCTTGTGGGGCTGTGCCTTTGCTCTTATGATGGTCTGGATCTTTGTTTATGGCAGGAACGCCAAGTGGTGGCAGTTTGTAATTTACGGCGCAGCCAATATAGTACTTTATAAGCTCACCGTTTCAAGAACAGCCTTCCTTATCGGAATAATATCGCTCCTTTTATTAATTATGGTGCGCTACATTCCAAAGCTTTCGGAGAATAAGATTTTTTATGCGCTGTCATGCCTTATAACACCGGTATTTTGCATAGCATTCTCCATATGGGCAGCCATAGTAAGCCCTGTTCCCAGATATGAATTTGAGCACAGGAACTACGGCTTGATAACCAAAGTGGACGAGCTACTTAACAATAGGATACATAATCTATACAGAGCCAACGAAAGGCATGCCGGTGCTATTGGCACCTGGAAGCTCTTTTCCGATAGAATGAGTGAAGAGTACTTTGATATGGGCTGGGTAAGGCTCTTTTACTGGTACGGGATAATACCCACCTGCCTTATAGCCCTTCTTGTGATCCTCTTTATCTACCTCTGTTACAGGAAAAAAGACGGATTTACACTGGTTATCATTCTGTCACTGTCCATCTACACCATAGTTGAGGCTACCTTCGTTTCGGTATATATAGGAAGGAATTTTATGCTCCCCATTCTGGGAGTTTATCTTGGAGAATTTTTAAGAACTATAGATATGAGGAAAAAAGATGTCGCAAACAGCTAGAAAAAGAATATTTTACATAATGGTACTGCTCTCGTTTGCTGCAGTGACAGTGTTTGAGTTCTTAACGCCCATGCTTTCGGATGATATTGCTTATATGGACGATGTATCCAAGGCAGGCAGCTTTTTGGACCTCTTTGTGCAGGAATATGAGCAGTACGTGGGACATACCGGACGGAGTATATCCCACATAATCCTGAGAGTTTTTCTTTTTGTGGGAAACAAAGCGATTTTTAACATCGTGGCAGGTATGGTTTTTGTCACCATGTCTCTTCTTGTTTATCTGAATGTCCTTGATAGGAAAGAATATGACATAAGGGTTTACGGACTTGTTCTGACCCTCTTGTGGTTCTTTGACGCAGCCATAAGCGATACGGTTCTATGGATGGACGGCGCCTGCAACTACCTGTTTACAGGTACTATAATTTTGGGCTTTATGACCGTTTACCGCCTGGGACTTCTAAAGGACAAAGACTATAAAATACCTGCTGCGGTGGGTCTTTTTATCTGGGGCGTCATTGCAGGCTGGTGCAACGAGAACACCTCCGGCGGAATGATAGCTTTTGTATTAATTGAACTTTTCTATAACTGCTTTTGGAAAAAAGGCAGGAAAAGACCCCTTAAGCTATGGATGATTATGGGCTTTTTGGGAAATGTAGCCGGATTTTTAATGCTTGTTTTAGCACCCGGAAACTTTAACAGACTTGGGGTCACAGAGGAAGAGCACACTGGACTTATGGCCATGGCAGCCAGGTTCCTTAAGATAACCCTCAATATCAAGGAAAACTATCTTGTACTTGTATGTGCAGTTGCTGTGATATTGATACTTCTGTGGTACTTTATTTCAGATAAAAAGGACTACCTCCAAAAGGCCTGGCCGGTGATTCTTTTTGCTTTCCTGTTCGTCATCACCTGCTATGCCCTCATTATGGTGCCCACTTCGGAAATTAGATCCTACTACGGGGCATCGGTATTTCTCATGATCGCCATAGTTAACGGATTATCCCTTTTATCAAAGACTAAAGAGCCGGTCATTGAGGGAGGCATCGCAAGTCTTCTTGCAATAGCCATGATTGTCTTTGTCTTTTCCTATCTGGACGACGGAGCCAAGCTTGCAAGGATAAAGAGGGAGTTTGATGAGAGAGATTCCTACTTTGCACAGATGCAGCAGCAGGAAATTCAGGATATTTATGCGCCAATGCTGCGCCCTCAGTGGGACAATCGCTTTACCGCGGCCTACCGCATGGACATAACTGAAGACGATGAGTATTGGATAAATATGTTTTACTCACAGCATTACAATCTTGGGATACTCATCGGAGTGGACCGAGAGACCTGGACAGAATATTAGAGGAAACATTGGTTTTAAGGAGAGTTTTATAGGAGCATGAACAATAAGCTCATAAGTGTGATAATACCTGTGTATCAGGCCAGGGAATATTTGCGTAAATGCGTTCTTTCCTGCCTTTCGCAAAAAAATCTTACAGAAGATGAATACGAGATTATTCTGGTGGACGACGGCTCCACCGACGGAAGCTCTGATATCTGCGATGAACTTCAGGCAGAATACGGCAGTGACAGAATAAAGGTCTGCCATACCAAAAACGGCGGAGTTTCAAGAGCAAGGAACCTGGGGATTGACAGTGCCACAGGCAGATTTGTGGTCTTTGTTGATTCCGATGACTCGGTAAGGGCGGGATTTCTTGATAACCTCACCAAGCATGCGGATGAGTCCACAGACCTGGTGGATGAGACTTCAAGTTTTTCCGGGACCCAGAAGCTAAACGGCTATCAGTACATAGAAAACTCCATACTAAACGTTAACACCCATGTATGGGGCAAACTCTTTAGCCTTAAGGCCATAAGAGAAGGAAATATCAGATTTCCGGAGGGACTCACCATAGGAGAAGATTTATTGTTCCTTTTGGATTTTGCCCTCTTTATAGATAAAAAGCACAGCATCCGCTGTATGGCTGACGGCGACTACGTTTACACAGAAAACGAGCAAAGCGCCATGAACCGCCCTTTCAAGGCAAGCTACCTTGACCAGATCACCTGCTGGAGACAGGCTGAGGAGAAGCTCCTTCCCGTGAGAACTGAAATATCGCCCTATGCCTTAGTGAGTCTTTCAGTATCCCAGGTACTGACTGCGCTTTTGGTCCTTGGTAAGATTGCAACCCAGGATGAAGAAAAGAGCGACGAAAAGCTCAACAATGAAGCCATAAAAAGAGTAAAGGAACAGATAAATCACGCCCTTAAGACTAAAGGCACTTTTGCGGCTCTTTCAGCGGGACATAAGATAAAGGTAATAATATTCAGGATAAGTCCGCAGCTTTATATAAACCTTTATGCAAGACACAAGGGCGTGAGGTAAATTGATCACATAAAGTGACTGACATTATTCGGGGGAAATATGAATTTAAACAGACCGATAATTCTATATATGCACGCAGGAAGCGGCAACCACGGGTGCGAAGCCATAGCAAACTCCACTCTTAAACTCATTGCGGATATTCGTAAGGAGCAGGGTGATGACTTAAACCTTCCTGTTATTGTGGCCACCAACAGCATTTCGGAGGACAGAAAATACTCCCTGGGGATGCTTGAAAAGAAAGGCTACTGCATTCTTGCAGAGGATAAGCATATGGACAGGGATTTTTTTGCCCATGTGTATTTCTACATATACAGAAAGCTCACCGGAGACAGAGAGTCCTTTCTTCGCTACAAGTACAGCGATGTGTTCAGAGTCTATGAGGAGTCCATAAAGAGCTACGAAGCGAATAACGGAAGGTCGGTTTCCGGGATGACACCCCTTGCGGTATCCATAGGCGGAGATAACTACTGCTATCCTGAGATGGTGGAAGACCTTATACTTGCCCATAACGTATTTCGCAAAAAAGGCTTTGAAACAGCGCTCTGGGGCTGCTCCATTGAGCCAGCGTCCCTAAAGGATGCAAAGCTTTTGGAGGACCTTAAGGCCTACGGCAAAATCTATGCCAGAGAGTCTATCACCTTCAATGCCCTTTTGGATGCGGGAATTGATAAGGATAAGCTGGTACTGAGAAAAGACCCTGCATTTGAACTATCCACAGAGGTTAAGATTTCAGTAGACGGCTTTATTCCCGGAAATACTGTGGGGATCAACCTAAGCCCCATGGTTCAGAACAAGGAACAGGTGCCGGGGATTACTCTGGAGAACTACCGAAGTCTCATCAGATATATTCTGGATAATACCGATCAGAATGTCGCCCTTATTCCCCATGTGGTGTGGCAGAATAATGACGACAGAAAGCCCCTTTCGGAGCTTTATAACGAATTTGCCTCTTCAAAGAGAGTGGTCCTTATAGAGGATGCTCCCGCGGAGGTTTTAAAGGGATATATATCAAAGTGCAGCTTTTTTGTGGGGGCCAGGACCCATTCCACAATTGCTGCCTACAGTAGCGGCGTTCCCACTCTGGTCATCGGATATTCTGTCAAGAGCAGGGGAATTGCCACGGATCTTTTTGGGGATTACAAGACCTATGTGCTTCCGGTTCAGAATCTGAAGGACCCGGATGAGATGGTTAATGCCTATAAATGGCTTAAGGACAATTACATGGAACAATAGATGTGGGGGTACAAAAATGCTTATCGTAAAAATTGCAGGCGGTTTGGGGAACCAAATGCAGCAGTATTCTTTATATAGAAAGCTCTTACACCTTGGCAGGGATGTGAAGCTTGACCTGTCCTGGTTTAGTCCGGATGTGCAGGCCAAGATGCTTGCGCCCAGGGAGTTTGAGCTTCCTCTTTTTAATAATCTCCCCTATGAGGAGTGCACAGATGAGGAGAGGGATTATTTTCTTAAACAGTGCCTTTCCAAAAAGATAGTGGGAAAGATAAATACAAAGCTGGGGCGGGCTGATTCCGCAAATCCAAAGGTTTTTACGGAAATACTCATGTATCATCCCGAAATTTTCGAGTTTGAGGATAAGTATATAGAGGGTTATTTCGCCTGTCAGAAGTACTACGACGATATTATGGACGAGATCAGGGAGCTCTTTGTTTTTCCCGAGCACTCCAATCCCGAGTTCCAACAGCGCAACAGTGTTATCGTGTCCAAGATGAAAAAAGAGAATTCTGTCAGTGTCCACATAAGGCGCGGTGATTATCTGGCACCGGAGAATATCAAGATTCTCGGTAACATTGCTACGGAAAGCTATTACCAAAGCGCCATGAAGTACTTTGAGGACAAGTACCCCGATGTGCATTTTTATATTTTTACCAGCGACCATGAGTACGCCAGGGAACACTATTCGGACGCTTCCAAATATACAATAGTTGACTGGAATAACGGCAGGGACAGCCTTCAGGATCTCATGCTCATGAGTAACTGCAAGGGCAATATCTGCGCCAATTCCACCTTCAGCTTCTGGGGAGCAAGGCTCAACAAGCGCCCCGACCGCGAGGTTGTCAGAACCTTTACCATGCGCAATAACCAGCACTGCGACCCCGACACCATGCACGATTACTGGAAGGGCTGGATACTCATCGATAAGGATGGGAAAATAATATAATGGGAAGAGTTAAATCAGCCACAAGAAACATAGCTTTCGGGTACGTGGGACAGTTCGCCACAATGATCATGTCCTTTATACTCCGGAAGATATTCATAATGCATTTAAGTGAGACGCTGCTGGGAGTAAACAGCCTTTATTCCAACATTCTCTCGATTCTCAATATGGCGGAACTTGGTATTGGCACCGCACTTAATTTCAGCCTCTACGGCCCAGTGGCAAGAGGAGAAAAAGAGAAGATAAAGTCCTACATGCAGATGTACAAAAAGGCCTACTACGCCATAGCTATAGTGGTGGCGGTTATAGGAATCCTTCTTTCTCCCTTCCTCCGGTTCCTGGTTAAAAATCCTGCCGGGACAACCTTAAGGGACCTGACTCTTTACTATTTTATATTTCTTTTTAACACCGTAAGCAGCTACTTTGTGGCCTATAAATACAGCCTGATAAACGCAGAGCAGAAGAACTATATTCAGACAAATATCATTACCATAACAAAAGTTGTCACGGTTTTTTTCCAGATAATTGTTGTGGTGGTGACAGAGAACTTCTACCTGTTCCTTCTGACGGATGCTGTTATCCAGCTGATACAGAAGATTTTCGTTTCAAAATTTCTCGACAATATTTATCCCTACCTAAGGGAAAAGAATATACAAAAGCTTAGTAAAGAAGAAAGCGACCTGGTATGGAGTAAGACCAAGGCTCTTGTTTTCCACAAGGTTGGAGATGTGGCAAGGCTTCAGACCGATGCCATAATAATATCTTCCTTTATCGAGATAGCCATGGCAGGTGTGGTTGACAACTACAACCTCATCATCAGCTCCGTTTCCAATTTCGTAAACATTATTTTCAACTCGGTTATATCCAGCTTTGGAAATCTTATTGCCACGGAGTCCAAAGAAAAACAGTTCTCCATGTTCAAGGTCTACAGATTCTTTGCCTCCTGGGTTTACGGCTTTTCCTGCGTGGGCTTTATGGTGCTCTTAACACCCCTTATCAGGATATGGCTGGGTGATGCCTGGATCCTTGCTCCTGCAGCAGTTTACTGCATTCTTACCGACTACTATTTTAAAGGGGACAGGATTGTCCTTAGTAATTACAAGACGGCAGCAGGTGTCTTTGAACAGGACAAATACCTTGCACTCATTCAGGGCGCAGTTAACCTTGTGGTATCCATCGTGCTGGTTCAGACGCCCCTTGGGATTACCGGTGTCTACGTGGGAACCATTGTTTCCGGCCTTATAGCAAATATCACCAAGCCCTTTATCATTTACAAGGTATGTTTTGACAAAAGCGCCGCCGGATATTTCCTTGATACCCTAAAATACCTGGGGAGCCTTTTGTTTACGCTGGTGGTATGTAACATCATCGGAAACAAAGTTATGAGCAATCTTAGTATCCCCACCTTTGCTCTGATGGTGGTGATCATAACGGTAATTTTTAACGGAACATATCTTGTTTTGTACGGCAGAAGCGAAGAATTTAAGTATCTTTTCGGTAAGGTCAGGGAGAAGTTTTCTTCGTTTTGAAAATTAACATGCTCGTACAAGAACTGCACATTTATGCCTGCATCACGATGATTTGGCTGACAACTGAAAAAGCTACAAGTTGTCAGGTATTGCGATGTGAGATAACGGAGGAACGCATCATGACAGAATATAGGGAAATAATAGGCGAGACAATTGAGCAGCTTTCTAATATCATGGACGTTTCCTTTGGACAGCGCATGAAGGACGTGGCCAAAAAAGCCCTTGGAAGGTCAGTCAGGACCAAAGATCCCATGTTCTGGCCCTCTGGAATGCTTATGCTTGGACTTGCTTCTACTCTGGAATCTGAGGGGGCAAAAGAGGCTCTGATCGAACATATAAAACGTTGGCGAGAGGATTACAACGGAAGGATTGATTTCGTGGACGATGCTCTTGCCGGCTTTTCCATGATAAAACTTTTTGAGAGTACCCGGGATGACAAGATAGCCAAGGCTATTGAAGATATCTACAATTATCTTAAGGATTCACCCAAGGATAAGCTTGGGGCAATTATCTATAACCCGGGAAAAGGAAATACAAACATTTTTGCCGACGGCATAGGTCAGAGCGTCATGTTCCTTTCTTCCCACATCAACATGAAACTCAAAAACCGCAGTGAAACCTTTAGTGGAGAGACCAATACAAATATTGAGTACTATAGCGAATCCGATTATCTTGCAGAGATTCAGCTGGTTTACTCCCAGCTTGTGAACTTTTATACCTATGGTCGTGATAACAGGAGCGGTCTTATTTACCATGGTTACAGCCTTGTTGACAAGCCTCAGCCGGGAATAGACGGACTTACATGCGAGAAAAAGGGCCTTTTGGGCTGGGGAAGAGCAGTGGGATGGATAATGCTGGGACTTTCAGAAGCAGCCCTCATGGAGAAAAACCTGAGCATAGGAAATAAGGCTGTCAAGGAATGGTCTTTTTTTGACATAATCCCCTGGTACAACGATATGGTTAGAGTCGTCCTTGACTATCAGAGGCAGGACGGCGCCTGGAGCTGGCTTATTCAGGCAGTCGAGGGCCATATAGACATGTCAGCCACAGGAATGATTGCCTACTCCCTTGCGCGGGGAATCACCTACGGCGTAATTTCAGAAGATCTTCTTGAAATAACCAAGGCTGCTCTTTCCAAGGCAAAGACAGCCATGCTTGAACACACAGAAAACGGCGTAGTCAAAGACGCCCTCAGTTCCTGCGATGATTTCGGCGTCCACTACCAGAACTACGGCGTTTACCCCTGGGGACAGGGTGCAGTCCTTGCGGCATTGGCGGCATATGAGATGCTTTCTTGATATTTGGTTACTGTTCACACAGAACTGCGCACTTGCTGTGCGGTTCATGAGAATATGATTCAGGATAATAGTTTTAGTGATATACGGAAAAAGGATGAAAAATATTATATAATTAAGATACCACGATACACATTTCCGGGAGGCTTTTTTTATGAATCTGGTTATAGGGGTAGCTGGATTTGTAATATGTATAATCGGCCTTATTCAGGCAATCATCAGCCGCTTTATGGAGAAAAAGACCAGGCACTTCTTCATAGCATTTTTTAGTCTGCTCACAATATATGTCCTTTTTAATCTTCTTGGACAGATCACAGATGGCCATTATGGAATTGCCTGGGCACGCTTTGCCAGGTTTACCCTGTTCAGCGAGTCTTTTTTTTCCATCCTTAGTACTGTTCTCATGACAATGTTCCTGTTATACCAATGCAAAGAATTTGATTTCGCACCTCTAAAAGGAATACGGAATCCTTTACTATTGATCTCCGTTGGCCTTCTTGCAGTATACGTGGTTATGCTTATAACAACACAGATAACAGGAACATTTTACTACATTGACGATAACAATATTTACAAAAGAGGTCCATTTTATCCACTGCTTCTGGTTCCCCCGGTGGCAATTATGGTATTGAATCTGGCAGCTCTTTTTATAAAAAGAAAAAGACTTTCCTTCAGGCAAAGACTTGCCTTTACCCTGTTTGCCATAGTGCCAATGGTCTCCATGCTCATACAGATGGCCATCTACGGAGTATATTTTATTGTCCTGGGAACCGCCATAGCATCTTTCTGCATGCTCATGTTCATACTGGTGGAGCAGACAGAGAGTTACGTCGACAAAGAGAGGGAGAACGCGCAGCTTAAAATAGACATTCTTCTGGCTCAGATCCAGCCACATTTCCTTTACAACAGCCTCAGCACAATCCAATATCTTTGTAAAAAAGATTCTGCCACAGCCGAAGAAGCTATCGGAGAATTCACCACATACCTTCGCTATAACATGGATTCCCTGACAAAAGACTACCCCATTCCCTTTAACGAGGCTCTTAACCACGTTAAGGAATATCTGTATTTACAGAAACTTCGCTTTGGAGACGAACTCAAAGTCCACTACGATATGGAGTGTACCGATTTTAGAATTCCCTCCCTGACGCTACAGCCTCTGGTGGAAAATGCAGTATCCTATGGCATCCGTAAAAGTGAATCCGGAGAGGGGAATGTCACCATAACCACCAGAGATTATCCCGACAGAGTTGAGGTTTCCGTCATTGACGACGGCCCGGGCTTTGATTATGAAAAGGTCAAGAGTGACGGCTCAAGATCCCACATAGGAATCAGTAACGTAAGAGAGCGCCTAAAGCGCATATCCGGAGGAACGCTTAAAATCTACTCCTGCATCGGGCAGGGAACTACGGTAACCATAATCCTACCAAAAGATTAGTGATACATTTCGGATGTCAGTCGGATTCTATGAACAGTTAGAAATGCTTGTTTCCGTCTGTGCAGTGATTTTCTAAAACTCGTTATTGAAGATAGGTCTCATCTCAGCGTTGTTCGTAGCACTCGACCTATCTTCAATCCCTCGTTTTGAAAATCATCTTGCTCGTCCAGGAACTGCGCATTTCTGACTGTTTCATAGGAATCCGACTGACATCCAAAAAGGTACATATAGAGAGGTGTATTATGTTATTTTTCTTGATTGATGATGAAGAACTGGTTGTAGAATCCGAAAAGGAAGTTATTGAAAAAGCTTCAAATAACGCAAGTATTATGACCTTCAGAAGGGGCGGCGCAGCCCTTGAGGCAATCCGCCACGGAAACGTACCTGACGTTGCATTTACCGACATAGAAATGCCCGGAATTTCCGGACTTGAATTTGCGACCAAACTAAAGGAGCTTTCTCCCAATACCAAGATCATATTTACCACCGGTTTTGAAAAATATGCCTATGAAGCCTTCAAGGTCAGAGCACACGGCTACCTTCTAAAGCCCATTACAGTGGACGATGTAAGAAAAGAGCTTTCCTACCTCCCCAACAGACTGACTCAGACCGAGAATAAGCTGGTTGTGAGTTGCTTTGGACATTTTGATGTCTTCTGGCACGGTGAACCCGTAATCTTCGCCAGAAAACAGAGCAAAGAACTCTTCGCCTATCTGGTGGACAGAGCCGGAGCTGCCTGCACTGCAGGCGAGATAGCCCTTGCCCTCTGGCAGGAGGGCGGCGACACCAGCGCTGAGAAGAACCGTATCCGCGTCCTCATCAACGACCTGAGAAACACCTTCAGGAACATCGGCATGGAGGAAGTCCTTGTTCGCGAACACAGGGAAATTGCCGTCCGGGTAGACCTAATCGACTGCGACTACTACCGCCTTCTTCGGGGCGACGTGGACGCCATCAACGAATACCGCGGCCAATACATGGTCGAGTACAGCTGGGCAGAACTTAGGAACGCCAGCCTGCACTTCTTATAAAACAAAACATTCTGTGACAAATTCAGCCACATCCCTGTTGCGCCTTCCATCGAACGTTCCTCAGGCACCTAACACAAATATATCGAAGATTCACTGCAGACGATAGTTTTCAGTCCCTCTTATACACTGTATACCCTTCCGCTTCAGCCACGGGCTCCATGTGCTCCTGCACGTACTCGAGCATCTCACTGCTATAGCCGTACAGAACCGGCCACTGGGGATCACCATAGGAAGTATCGGAGAACTCCGGCCCGGCTATGACATACATAGCTTCTTCCAGGCTGTAGACCTCAGTTGGCTTTGCATCATAATAGAATTTGATTACGTATTTTTGGAAATCATCCAGGTAAAAAATCTGATCTATGGACTGCGGATCATCCATCTTGGCAAGGACGGCTGCAATATCATTTTCCCTATCGGCCAGAGGGCTTCTGTAGTACGGGCTCAAAAGACAAATGGCGGAAATCAGCATAGAAAGAATCATGACAGCATAATCAATTCCGTTAGAATCAGTGAGCGCCTGCACCATCGTATAAAGGCAGTACACTGCCCCTATAGCCATAAACACAGCGTAAAAGCTCAGGACCCTCAGATAAGGATGAACACTCTGAATCATCAGAATAATCGGAACCATTATCATTCCGCAGCTTATAAAAAGACTAAGGAACGCATTTCCGCCTCGTTTCATCCTGCGAATCGTGATGGTTACGCCCCCTATCATTATGACAAATGCCAACACAAACAGAAGTATTCCTGCCTTGTCATAGAATTCCCCAAAAAGAGAAACGAAATATTCCGGCATTTTCTTAAGGCACTCCATGCGGTCAATGCTCTGAATGTAGGGCGTTGCCAGCATATAGTCCATGCCGGTTTTTGCAGACAAAAAGGGCGCTTTCAGGATTACAATTACCTGAGAAAGCCCATAGTATGCACTACCTGCATCTTTACACAGAAGGTTTGCGCCTATGGCCAGCCATATGACAAGATATAGGAAAAATGTCATAACAGCAGCAATAACCCCTGATAATATCAGCTTTATCAGATCAGGAAACCTTTTCTTTAACAAAAGATATAATCCTCCGGTGACGCATACAGGTATCACCCAGTAGAGGGAACTTGGCACAATATAAAGCCCGAAGCACAGCGCAAAGGCAAAAAGAACATAATTTCTTGTCCTGCAATCGCCGATAGCTATCCTGTAAACAGCGCTTGCAGCCAGCAAAAGACAAGTGGTTGCCAGGGTGTAGCCCCTTCCCTGGATTGCCAGACGCAGCACCAGAAAGGCACCGGAGTAAAGAGCCATAGCGGCCATGGAGAAATATTCATCCATGAAATTAAGACACAGCCTGTAAATGAGCATCAGGTTGGCTATCCCTGCAAGCACCGAGATCCCCCTTAGGGAAACATATGGATTACCCAGGAAATTCAGGAGAGCAGATACCACCGAATAGCCCACATGGTTATTGGGAACCGGCCAGTGGATGGCCGCATAGACAGGCCCCCTATCGATAAAAAAGTAGTAGGTATAAAGCTCGTCATACCAGGGCTTATTTGTGAACATACCGATAATATAAACAATTCCCACAAATGAAATGAAAGCTATGGCCGGTGCATTTGCCAAAAGACCACTGGAATTTCTTTTTTTATCCATCGTTATCTCTCTTCCTAAAAATGAATTGTATTGCTCATTCGAGAACATACAAATTTATCCAATACCTCTCTATGAGAACACTGTCCTTCAAAGTGCTGTGAATTCCCAAGTTCTCCCAGGAATTAACTATGTCCTCCCTGGAATTAAAACTTCCCAGAAAATAAATATCGTCCGTTGAGGTAGCATCCTTAAAATCATTTTTCATTACCAACCCGTGCACATCCTCATCACTTATATTGTCGGTGATATTCCCCATCATATCAGGCAGTAACGGGTCAATTCCCGCTTCATACAAAAGAACTTTGCAGTCCGGCCGGTAAAAAGCCATAATGGCAGTCACATGGTCGAAATTTGTTATAATAACCGAGTTCTCCGGGATGTCTTTTATGGCTTCCATGGCTGCTTTCTCCTGAAAAAGCTTCCCGCCCTCCTCGGCATCAAATCCTTTGATACAAAGAAATGCCGACAGAAGAAAAGGCAAAACCAGAACCATACAGATATTCTTATTTGCAGCTCTTTCTGCCATGATGCTTACCAAAAGCCACACGCCTCCAAGCGTAGGAACAAGATATCTGTAGACAAAAATCGGCGTTCCAAGTGCAGAAAGAATAAATCCGCTTGCGATAACTATAACCACAGGAGAAAGACAACAGCAGAATATGAACAGATCATTTTTTTCTCTCTTTATTATAAAAAGAACTGCCAGCACCAAAACGGTAACTATGGTCAAAATAGCGGAAATCACAGGCCATTTACCCATGTAAACAACAGGCAGGATAACGAATTTCACGCACCCTGCAATGCTCCTTAGGGTCAGTGGCTGTATCCAGTAGCTTCCGGAAACATGATCAATCTGCCTTTTAAGCAGCGGAAGCCAGGGAAGATACAGAACAATCGAAGCTATTGCGCAAAAAAGAAGCCGCCTTATGCTTCTTTTTTTGCCGGTTTTATCATTGAACAACAACAAAAGGAACAGGGCGACATACGAGCCGATCACGGCTATACAGGCATAATACTGGGTATAAGCAGTGAGAATCCCCGCACCCCAAAATAAAAACCAGTAAAGAGTATTCTTTTTGTCCGGGTGAGTTATCAGATAGTGAGTTAAAAGAATCTCCGAAGTTATGAGAAACAGAGCAAGAGAGTACATTCTGATCTCTACAAAGTAGGTAGAAAGCTGGGGCATCGTTGTGATAAGAAACATGAAAAGGCCAAAGGTCAAAAATCCAAAGTTTTTCCTTATATAAGTGGCACCCAAAATAAGTAGCAGTACCCACGGTAAAAGAGAAGCAGCTTTGGCGGCAGGGATAAAGAGACTATCCCCAAAAAGCCCGCAGGCAATAGAAGTCAATACCTTCAGGTAAAAATAGTAGAAGGGCGGATGCACGTCTCTGGCGGTAAACTCAATAATGTCGCCAAAAGTCATTTTGGCAAAGGATACTGAAAACACCTCGTCGTACCAGATGTCACTTCCGGCGGCGAATCTGCATATATTAAAGAATGCACCAAAGGAGAGCAGTAGTAGTACCGCTCCCCATAGGGTTTTCTGATTTATGGACTTTTTTTCCATTACTTACGTCCCTTCATCTATCTTTGAAAAACAAATACGTTCCAGGAAAGCGGCTTTACATAGAGCTTGAATTCTCCCGTTTACCAGATTTGTACTGTACCTTTTATATTATGACACTTTGACCGAAACATTCAATAAAAAAACTCCATCCCGTAACTGAGATGAAGTAATCATAAAAACGGAGTTGAGGGGATTTGAACCCCTGCGCCGGCAAAGCCGACCTACCGGATTTCGAATCCGGACCCTTCAACCACTTGGGTACAACTCCTAATAGAAAAGTGCTTTTTTATTATACTTTTTTAATGAGTGGGAGTCAACCAGATTACTTGGCAGTACGGATAGAATTAATGTATAATCAATAGTAGTGTGCGTTTACAAATAGCTATAAGCTTTTTTATTCAAAGGAGGCCTTTTCACATGATGAGAATTGGTATGTTGACTAGTGGCGGCGACTGTCAGGCTTTGAATGCGGCAATGCGCGGCGTTGTTAAGTGTATTGCGCACAGTGGTGAGCAGGTTGAGTTTTATGGCTTTTTAAATGGCTATAAAGGTCTTATCTACAGTGATTTCAGGATGCTTACCTCCAAGGATTTCTCCGGAATCCTTACAAAGGGTGGTACTATTCTGGGCAGTTCCAGGACACCTTTTAAGACCATAAAAGATCCCGATGAGAACGGACTTGATAAGGTTGAAGCCATGAAGCAGAACTATTACAAGCTCCAGCTTGACTGCCTTGTGGTGTTGGGAGGCAACGGCTCACAGAAGACTGCGAACCTTCTGAGCGAAGAGGGACTCAATGTGGTTTCGCTTCCCAAGACTATTGATAACGACCTCTGGGGCACAGATATGACCTTTGGTTTCCAGAGCGCAGTTGATGTTGCTACCAATGTTATTGACAACATTCATACAACAGCTGATTCTCACGGAAGAGTATTTATAATAGAAGTAATGGGACACAAGGTTGGCTGGCTTACGCTTAATGCCGGTCTTGCGGGAGGTGCCGATGTAATCCTTATCCCCGAGATCCCCTATGATATTGACAAGGTATGCGAGGCCATCGAGGCAAGAGATAAGCGCGGCAGCAGATTTACGATCATAGCTGTGGCAGAAGGTGCTATTTCCAAGAAGGATGCCAAGCTCTCCAAAAAAGAATACAAGGAGAAGATGGCCAATTACAAGTATCCTTCTGTTTCCTATGAGATTGCGGAAGAGATAACCAGAAGGACCGGCCATGAAGTAAGAGTAACTGTTCCCGGCCACATGCAGAGGGGCGGAGCTCCCGATCCTTACGACAGAGTATTTGCTTCACGTCTCGGCGCTGAGGCAGGTCAGCTCATCCTTAACAAGGAATATGGCTATATGGTAGCTTACAAGAACAGAGAAATTGTTAAAGTTCCTCTTTCTGAAATTGCAGGTAAGCTTAAGTACGTATCACCGGATGCAAGCATTATAAAAGAAGCTAAGATGCTTGGCGTTAACTTCGGGGATTAAAGAGACTTACGCCGGTTTGGGAGACCGGTATGGTTACTGTTTACGAGCTATTTGGCGAGTGGACAATAACCGGGTATGCAACAAAGTTTTGTCGGAGTAGTTTAAATGAGTTATGTAGCATTATACAGAAAATTCAGGCCCCCGGTCTTTGAAGATGTCAAAGGCCAGGATCATATAGTTACCACACTCAAGAATCAGATCAAATCGGACAGAGTCGGACATGCTTACCTGTTCTGCGGAACTCGCGGAACAGGTAAGACTTCTGTTGCGAAGATTCTTGCAAGAGCCGTGAACTGCGAGCATCCTGTGGATGGGAGTCCCTGCGGTGAGTGCGAGATGTGCAAAGAAATTGCCGCAGGCAACAGCATGAATGTCATCGAGATAGACGCTGCTTCCAATAATGGTGTGGATAACGTCAGAGAAATCATTGATGAAGTTTCTTATTCACCTACCCGTGGTAAAAAGAAAGTGTATATAATCGACGAGGTTCACATGCTCTCCACAGGTGCGTTCAACGCTCTTTTGAAGACGCTGGAAGAGCCTCCTTCCTATGTTATGTTCATTTTGGCCACCACGGAGGTGCAAAAGCTTCCTATTACAATTCTTTCCAGATGCCAGAGGTACGATTTCCACAGGATAACCATTGACACCATAGAAGCAAGGTTAAAAGAGGTTGTGGATGCAGAGGGCATACAGGTGGAAGAACGCGCCTTAAGGTATGTGGCCAAGACTGCTGATGGCTCCATGAGAGATTCACTCAGTCTCCTGGATCAGTGTATCGCTTTTAACTATGGCGAGGAGCTGACCTACGACAAAGTGCTGAATGTGCTTGGGGCGGTGGATACGGAAGTATTCAGCAATCTTTTTGACGCCCTCTATCACCAGGATATAAATAAGGCGCTGACTCTTTTGGCGGACGTTGTTATTCAGGGCCGGGAACTGGCGCAGTTTGTAAATGATTTTGTCTGGTATTTGAGAAATCTTATGCTGGTGCAGGCCTCGGACCAGATGGAGGATGTCATTGACATTTCCTCAGACAATCTGGCTACGTTAAAAGAGCAGGCAACCGGCGCAGATATCGATACCATATTAAGGTACATCAGGATTTTTTCCGAATTATCATCTCAGATAAGATACGCGTCACAAAAGCGTATACTAATTGAGATAACACTGATAAAATTGTGTAAGCCGCAGATGGAAAATTCCGAGGGCGCTTTTGAGGATAGAATCAGGATCCTGGAGCAGCACGACGAAGCTAACGAAAAGCTGCTCAAGGGAATTCAAAGCGGCCAGGTGTCAGTGGCGGTAAGCCCTTCCTCCGGCAATGCCCCCGCAGTCCGGGAAAAGAAAGTTCTGGACAGGGCTGTCCCTGAGGATATTCAGAGGCTGGTCAGCGATTGGGGAAAATTCCTCATGAGAATGGATAATCCCATGAAGACATATCTTCAGGGAGCCAGGTTAAGCCTTGGAAACGGAGATGTTCTACAGATAGTATTTACCAACAGACAGCTCACTGAAAAGTACGCAAAGGGCGAGTCTGCGGAAGAACTTCAGAACTTTTTGGATGAGCAGATGGGTAAGCACATCCCTTATGAGACCAGATTCCTGGAACAGCACCAGGAATTTGAGGAGAATTTTGTTAATTTGCAGGCTATTAATTTTGATATAGTAACAGAAGAAAAGGAGAATTAAAATGGCAAAAAGAGGTGGATTTCCCGGTGGCGGAATGCCGGGCAATATGAGTAATCTCATGAAGCAGGCGCAGAGAATGCAGCGCCAGATGGAAGAGAGTCAGAAGGAGCTGGAGACCAAGGAATTTACTGCAAAGTCTGGTGGCGGAGCAGTTGAAGTAACAGTATTTGGAAATAAGACAGTTAAGTCAGTAACTATATCTCCGGATGCGGTAGATCCCGATGATGTGGAAATGCTTCAGGACCTTATCGTGGCAGCATTAAACGAAGCCATGAAGCAGGCCGAGGAAGAGAGCGGCGCTATGATGAACAAGATGACCGGCGGTTTGGGCGGAGGATTTCCTTTCTGATGGATCTTTACAGCGGACATATTAACCGATTGATAGATGAACTTGCTTCACTTCCGGGAATCGGTGGCAAATCTGCGCAGAGACTGGCTTTTTATATTATCAATCTTCCCAGTGACAGGGTAAAAAAACTGGCGGATACTATTGTTAGTGCCAGAGAAAATGTTCATTACTGTAAAATCTGTTGTACACTGACAGACGATGATATTTGCCCTATATGCAGCAATGAAAGCCGCGATCATAAGACCATAATGGTAGTGGAAAATGCAAGGGATCTGGCAGCATATGAGAAGACCGGTAAATTTGAAGGGGTGTATCATGTACTGCATGGGGCGATTTCGCCGATGCTGGGCATAGGCCCCGGAGATATAAGGCTATCTGAACTGATAAAGCGCCTTGAGACAGAGGATGTTGAAGAGGTGATCGTGGCCACAAATTCCAGTCTTGAGGGCGAGACTACAGCAATGTACATCAGTAAGCTCATAAAGCCAACGGGTATCAAGGTTACACGAATTGCCAGCGGAGTTCCCGTGGGCGGTGACCTGGAATATATTGATGAAGTGACTTTGCTACGTGCGCTTGAAGGAAGGACAGAGATTTAAGAAAACGTTATTTCCGGCAGTTCGGGGACTGCCTGTTGATTAACATGATCAGAAGGAGAAGAAAATGGCAGTAAAAAAAGTATTGTTTGGGCAGACACAAAACGGTGAATCAATCTATGAGTATCATATCAGCAACAATAACGGCGTAGAAGCTGTTATTCTCAACTATGGCTGTACTATCAAAAACATCTTTGTTCCCGATAAGAATGGTGAAAAGAAAGATGTTGTTCTTGGATATGACGATCCCAAAGTATATTTTGACAACGACTGTTTCCTTGGATCTACTGT
>JAEEGL015293276.1_pt1 | contig 44574 bp, 33 predicted proteins | sample 9134231 | NCBI WGS metagenome assembly JAEEGL01 (sample SAMN16246548, study PRJNA631951) | gut metagenome | biome: gut microbiome; feature: rumen; material: fiber-attached | host: Bos | place: Iran: Karaj | collected 2018-10 | reverse complement strand
TCCAGACGCGCTTTCTTTCCATAATCAGACTTGAGGTTTATGTTGAGTGTGGCTGGTGTCCCTAAGTCGGACAAGTCATAGTTGCGTGTGGTGGATGTGGCAAAGATGTAGTCGCCCGGAGGTGTGACGGTGAAGGTGCCGGTCGAGGTTCCGTTGATGGTGACACCAATCGTGTTCGTTGTGCTTTCCGAACCTGTGAAGACGACTGTCAGTTTCCCGTTGGCAGCAGGGTCTGTGGCGGTGAGGGTGTAGTTGTGGGAGTTGTTGGTGGCATAGTTCTCGCCGTCGAAGAGGTGACGTCCGATGGGGTGCCAAGCGAACTCATCCTTTTCGTAGAGAGTGTGTGCCCTCGTGGTAGTCTCTGTGTTTCTGGGAAGACTGGGGTTGTAGGTGAGTGTCTCCATCGTGGCGGGAGCGTCCTCCTGAGTCAGGAAGTAGCAGGCGTAGCGGGCATAAACGTTTGTGGTGCGCGTGTCGCCTGCCCATGAGGTGAGGCCTTTGCCCCAGAAAATCCAACTGTCCGTTTGGCTGTTGTAGTAGAGGGGCACTTCGACCATATCGTCGTTGTGTGTGCCTTCGCGAACAAGTTCGGGCAGAAGGTGCCCGCCGTAGCCGTAGAGGTGTACGTTATTGGGGTTGCTGAAGCCCAACCTCGTAAGTGTTGCACGCGAGAACTGATAGAGGCCGTCCTCTGTGATGCTGACTTTCACCCATTTACCGTTTGCCAGTTTTGAGTTGGTTGCATAGCGTCCCGCACCTGCTGCTTCCTGTCGGGCATTACGCCTTCCGCTTGCATTGGCGTTGATGACAATCTGTGCGCTGATGAGCTTCTCGTACTTCGTGCCTTGCCGACGGATGGGGATGAAGGAAATGTCGAGCAAGCCTTTGCCGCGCTCTATGCCGACGAAGGTCTCCACATCAATAGCTTCGCTGATGAGGCTGTCGTAGCGTTCCGCCACTTGAGCTTCCTTTGTGCTGAGTGGAGCGTATTCGGGATAGAGAATCGAGACGGTGTAGGTGTGCGTCCTGTAGTCCGTCTCTAAAGGCACAACTTCCGTATAGACGGGCAGGACGGAGTCAATCTTCATCTCGTCCCAATCGAGGCTGGTAAAGCTCAGCTCCTTTTCTTGTTGCGCATTGATGCCCTGCACCAATAGGGAAAGCATCAGTATGGTGAAAAACCTATTCATTTACTATTTACCATTTACCATTTACTATTTATGTTCTCCCACATTGGGGGAGTTAGAGGGAGCCTCTATTTTACGTTAAACTCCAGCACTTTTTCTCCTTCGAGGTAGCCTTCCAGGTGATCATCAACGTGGACTTGGCCGATGCCAGCTGGTGTGCCGGTGAAGATGATGTCGCCTGTCTTGAGCGTGAAGAACTGGCTGATGAAGCTCACCAGTTTATCAACACCGAATATCATATCTGCCGTGCAGCCTCTTTGCACTTCTTTCCCGCCCAAGAGCAGATGGAACTGCAACTCCTGAATGCCTTTCCCGTAACGGGAGAGAGGCATCCACTTGCCTATGGCGGCACTTCCGTCGAAGCCTTTGCAGAGGTCCCAGGGCAGACCTTTCTGCCGCAGTTCCTCTTGCAGGTCGCGAGCCGTGAAGTCAATACCCACCGTCACTTCGTCGTAGTAGCGGTGTGCAAAGCGTTCCGGGATGCTTCGCCCAAGGTGGTTGATGCGCACACAAAGCTCTGTCTCATAGTCACATCGCTTCGTGTATGCAGGGATGAAGAACGGCATTCCTCGCGTCAGCAAAGCAGATTCCGCCTTCGTGAAGACCACAGGCTGGCTTTCGCCTCTGTCAGACGCTTCCTCTCTATTTAATAACGAATTTTGCAGCTCTTTATTGTGCGCCGCATAGTTCATTCCTATGCCGAATATCTTCATTTCGGGCGTAAAGGTACGGAAAATAATTGAATTGCAAAAAAGAATAAGGAATTAAATTTAAGACAAATGCAATTTCGGTTGGGAAACTCGAAAACGCAGCACGTTACGATTGCAAACGCAGCACGTTACGATTGCAAACGTAACACGTTAAGTTTGCCAACGTAACACGTTACGTTTGCCGACGAGACACGTTACGACTGGAAACGCAATTCTAGTATTAACCCAAACAAACTTAGTAAAAGTTTGGTCAATCCAAAAAATAGTCGTAATTTTGCGGCGTGAAAAAGGTGCTCTACATACACGGCTTTGCTTCGGCAGGCAGTACAGGCTCTGCCACGCAGATGCGTAACCACCTCTACTCCAAGGGTGTGCAGGTGATTAGCCCTGATGTTCCCGTCAGTCCTCTCGAGGCGATAAGCTTCCTGAAAGACCTCGTGGAAAAGGAGCGGCCAGACCTCATCGTCGCCACAAGTATGGGTGCGCTCTATGCCGAACAGCTTAAAGGTTTTCCGAGGATACTGGTCAACCCTTCGTTCCACATGGCTCGTCTGCTGACTTTCCGAGGCCTTGGCAAGCGTGAGTTCCGCAACAAACGGCAGGACGGACAGACGGAGTTCAGGGTCGATAAGGAGATGATTCAAGCCTTTCAACAGGTGGAAAAGGAGAGCTTCAAGGGAATTACACCAGAGGAAAAACGCCTCGTCTGGGGACTCTTCGGCAAGCAGGACAAACTCGTCAACTGCCAGGCAGACTTCTCGAAGCACTACGGCAAAGAGCAAATGGTGCTCTTCGAGGGCGAACATTACCTGAATGACAAGGTGCTGAGTAAGGTCGTAATGCCGCTGGTCGAGCAAATAGTAAATTGTAAATAGTCAAATAGTAAATAAATTCGATGTTTGAGAATCTAAGTGAACGGCTGGAGCGGTCGTTCAAAATTCTTAAAGGTGAAGGCAAAATCACCGAAATTAATGTAGCAGAAACGCTGAAGGACGTGCGTCGGGCTTTGCTTGATGCCGATGTCAACTACAAGGTTGCAAAGACCTTCACCGATACCGTCAAGCAGAAAGCGCTCGGACAGAACGTCTTGACTGCCATCAAGCCACAACAGCTGATGGTGAAGATTGTGCACGACGAGCTGGCGGAACTCATGGGCGGCGAGACTACCGACATGAATCTCAAGGGTCATCCCGCAATCATCCTGATGGCAGGCCTCAATGGTGCTGGTAAGACAACCATGAGCGGCAAGCTGGCAAAGCTGTTGCACGAAAAGCGAGGGAAGAATCCCCTGCTTGCTGCCTGCGACACCTTTCGCCCCGCCGCTATGGAGCAACTGCGTGTTCTTGGCGAACAGATTGGCGTCCCCGTCTATATGGAAGAGGGTGCAACTGACCCCGTTGGTGTTGCCCTGAATGCCATTCAACACGCAAAAGCCAAAGGGCACGATGTGCTCATCATCGATACTGCAGGCCGTCAGGCTGTAGATGAGGAACTGATGCAGCAGATTCAGGACATTCGTGATGCTGTGCAGCCCGATGAAATACTCTTCGTTGTGGATGCAATGACAGGTCAGGATGCTGTGAATACAGCCAAGGAGTTCAACGACCGTCTCGACTACACAGGCGTTATCCTCACTAAGCTCGACGGCGACACTCGCGGCGGTGCTGCTTTAAGTATAAGAAGCGTCGTCAACAAACCCATCAAGTTCGTCGGTACAGGCGAGAAGATGGAGGCTCTCGACCCCTTCCACCCAAGCCGAATGGCAGACAGAATCCTCGGTATGGGCGACATTGTCTCGCTTGTGGAACGTGCTCAGGAGCAATACGACGAGGAAGAGGCTCGCCGCTTGGAGCGCAAGATTCAGAAGAACCAGTTCGACTTCAACGACTTCTATAAGCAGATTCAGCAGATAAAGAAGATGGGCAACCTCAAGGACTTGGTCGGTATGATTCCAGGAGTTGGCAAAGCCATCAAGGATTTGGACATTGACGACAACGCCTTCAAGAATATCGAAGCCATCATCCTGAGTATGACACCAAAGGAACGAACTCATCCCGAATGCCTCAACACCAGTCGCAGAATGCGCTTGGCTAAAGGCTCAGGCACAAGCATACAAGAGGTGAACAAACTCATAAAGCAGTTCGACCAGACACGCAAGATGATGAAGATGGTGACGGACAAGAGCAAAATGCAACAGCTTTCGAGCATGATGAAAGGAAAAGCTCCATTTTAGTCCATAGTTCATAGTCCATAGTTCATAGTTGACTTACGTCGAGCTAAAGCTTTATTCTTCATTCTTCACTCTTCATTGATATGAAATTAATTGACGGCAAACAGACAGCTGCCACCATAAAGGCTGAGATAAAGGCAGAGGTGGAGGAAATCGTGGCTAAGGGCGGCAAGCGTCCGCACTTGGCAGCCATTCTTGTTGGTCACGACGGAGGAAGCGAGACATACGTCCGCAACAAGGTCTTGGCTTGCGAGGCTTGTGGCTTCGAGAGCACTTTGCTTCGCTTCGAAGACAATATCACCGAGGAGGAACTTCTGTCCTGTGTGTCGCGATTGAATCGCGACCCGAATATTGACGGCTTCATCGTCCAGCTTCCCTTGCCCAAGCACATCAGCGAGCAGAAGGTTATAGAGGCCATCGACTACAGAAAGGATGTAGATGGTTTCCATCCCATCAATGTCGGGCGAATGGCTATCGGGCTTCCTTGCTACATTAGTGCCACACCAAAAGGCATCCTTGAATTGCTCAAACGCTACGAGATTCCCACCAGCGGCAAGAAGTGCGTCATCCTGGGAAGGAGCAACATCGTAGGCAAGCCGATGGCGCAACTGATGATGCAGAAGCAGTATGGCGACAGCACCGTTACCGTTTGCCACAGCCGCAGCAAGACACTCAAAGAGGAATGCCAGCAGGCGGACATCATCATCGCAGCTATCGGCCAACCGGGTTTCTTGAAGGCTGATATGGTGAAACCCGGAGCTGTGGTTATCGACGTAGGCACAACCCGTGTTCCTGATGCAACACGCAAGAGCGGCTTCCGCCTTTGTGGTGATGTTGACTTTGAGAATGTTGCACCGCTTTGTTCTTATATCACCCCTGTTCCTGGCGGCGTTGGGCCTATGACGATTTGTATGCTTATGCTCAACACCCTTGCCGCAGGCAAACACCTTTACTACTAAAAAAGGCGTATAGGGTTTCTTTGCCCGATACGCCTTATGGGTTTCGTAAGTCTTATGTGTCTTATGAGTTCATGCTTAGCAGGAACTCCTCGTTACTGTCGGTATTTTCGAGGCGGGACTTCACTTCGTTCATGGCCTCGATGGGTGTCATATCGGCAAGGAACTTGCGCAGAATCCACATACGGTCGAGTGTCATCTTGTCCTGAAGCAGGTCGTCGCGGCGAGTGCTGCTGGCAATAATGTTGACTGCCGGGAAGATGCGCTTGTTGGAGAGCATACGGTCGAGCTGAAGCTCCATGTTGCCGGTTCCCTTGAACTCCTCGAAGATGACTTCGTCCATCTTGCTGCCGGTATCGATAAGGGCTGTGGCGATGATGGTCAGGCTGCCGCCGTTCTCTATGTTACGGGCAGCACCGAAGAAGCGCTTGGGCTTGTGCAGGGCGTTTGCATCCACACCACCGCTCAACACCTTTCCGCTTGCGGGAGATACCGTATTGTAGGCACGGGCAAGACGTGTAATAGAGTCGAGGAAGATGACTACATCGTGTCCGCATTCCACCATTCGCTTTGCCTTTTCAAGGACGATACCGGCAATCTTGACGTGACGCTCTGCGGGTTCGTCGAAGGTGCTGGCTATGACTTCGGCCTTGACGGTACGAGCCATATCTGTGACTTCTTCCGGACGCTCGTCGATGAGGAGCATCATGAGGTATGCTTCGGGATGATTGGCTGCAATGGCGTTTGCTATGTCCTTCATCAAGAGAGTTTTACCTGTCTTTGGCTGGGCGACAATCAAGGCACGCTGGCCTTTGCCGATGGGCGCGAAGAGGTCAACCACGCGGGCAGAAAGCGAGTCTCCCTTGCCAGAGCAAAGTTTGAACTTCTCGTCGGGGAAAAGGGGCGTCAGGTTCTCGAATGGACTGCGGTCGCGAACCGTATCAGGGTTGCAGGCGTTGATGTGGTCAACGCGAATCAAGGAGAAGAACTTCTCTCCGTGTAATGGCGGACGAACAGGGCCTTCCACTACATCGCCAGTTTTAAGTCCAAGTTGCTTTATCGTCTGCTGGGTGACATAAATATCATCAGGACTGCTTAGGTAGTTGTAGTCGCTACTGCGCAAGAAACCGAATCCTTCGGGCATTACATCAAGCACACCTTCTCCGCGAATATTGTCGCCGAAGTTGTAGGCGGTTCCCTCTGTCTCCGTCCGAGGTGAGAAGCTTTCCTTTTGCTGCGTTTCAGCCTCTTCTTCGGGAGAAAACTCGTTGCTTAACAAAGCTTTAATCTGCTCTTCTTCGGAGGGAATGTCCTGAATGATGATGAAATCGTCGGGAAGTCCTTCACCTGTTTGGGAAGCAGCGGCTCTCTTTTCGGTTTGCACCAAAGGCAGGGTAGATTCTTCAGTGTTATCTCCCGCTTCAACAGGGGTGGTTGGGGTGAGGTTCTTTTCCTCTCCGATGCGTTTGCGGCGTTTCTTGGGTGCAGCCTCCTCCTTCTTCTCTTCCTTCACTTCTTCCACCTCTTTCTTAGATGGAGGCGTGTTGGAAACTTCCTCTTCGCCTGCGGGTGAGGTCTGGGTAGCGGCTTTGGCTTCAGCTTCTTTTTCTGCTTTAGACTTCCGTCCGCGTTTCTTTGGAGTGGGAGTGGCCCCCTCTAAATCTCCCCCTTTAGGGGAGACTTCTTGTTCTTGAGGCTCTTCCTTTTTGGCAAGTTGAGCATCTGCCTCTTTTACAGCCTTTGGCTTCCTTCCTCTTTTCTTAGGTGTTGGCTCAGCTGCCAGTTGGAGCGACTGAGCATCAAGTATGTTGTAAATGAGTGTTGTCTGGTCGTCAGATAAATCCGCACCAAGTTTTCCGGCAAGCGCAGTAAGCTCTGCCAGAGTCATTGCTTCAAGTTCACTTTTGTGCATAATCTATGTATGCTTATAATAAATATATAATGTATAAGAGGGAAAATATGGAACTGACGGAAGACTCCCGACAGCTATTTCTCTAAAAAGTGACGCAAAGGTACGAAGAATATAGGAATAAATAAAGAAGAAGAGGGAATTATTTTCGTTTTTCCCCCAGAATTAAGCATTTTTAGAGCAAAGAAGCACCTTGCGCAAGCGAAATATCGACTTTTTCATGAAAATGTCATACCTTTGCACATTATCAGTAATGCACGTCAGCGTATGAGTTTGCTCAACGACCTTCAAGAATTTTTGCTGCCACGCATTTGTCCCGTGTGCGGGAAATTGCTGATGAAGGGAGAGGATGTGCTTTGTGCTTTCTGTGCCATCGGGTTGCCGCATTACCGAGTGCTTCACACCGATGATAATCCTCTTTTGCGGGAAATATGGGACAGAGCCGATGTGCAAAGGGCAACGACTTTCCTCTCATACAAACATCAATCGCCTTACCATAACCTCATCATCGACTTCAAGTTTCATGGGAAAAGTGACCTTGCAATCAGGCTTGGCCGGTGGGCGGCTTTGGATGCGATGAAGCAAGGGTTTTGGGAGAAGGCAGATGCTTTGGTGCCTGTGCCGCTGACGCGTTGGCGTCGTTGGAAACGCGGCTACAATCAGGCGGAAATGCTTGCTCGGGGAATGTCGGAGGTGACTGGGTTGCCCATCGTTAACCTGCTCAAGCGTGTAAAGAACCGCACACCACAGTCGCGTCTCAAGGGTGAGGAACGGTTAAAGAATGCAGATGACATCTATCTCGCAACCATTCCCGACGAGTGGTGTGGGAAATGCTTGGTGCTTGTGGATGATGTAATGACCACCGGCGCTACACTTGCCAGTTGTGCCCAAGCCCTGCACAAGGTCGATAAAAGTGCAACAATATGCATCTTCCCCCTTGCTTATGCAGAATAGTGTAGCAAAAAGCATTGTTTCCTTAACTTTTTCTTTCAAAAAGTTGTAGGATTACGAGTTTTTGCGTAATTTTGCACCCGGATAACGAAATAACTTACAAAATAACATTATTATTTATGGACGCAAAGAAAGTCTTGGAAGATCTGAAAAGACGCTTCCCCAATGAACCCGAGTATCATCAGGCAGTAGAAGAAGTGCTAGGCACTATCGAAGAAGAGTACAACAAGCACCCTGAGTTTGAGAAGGCCAACCTTATTGAACGTCTCTGCATTCCCGACCGTGTATATCAGTTCCGCGTAACTTGGATGGACGATAAGGGTCAGATTCAGACCAACATGGGTTACCGCATTCAGCACAACAACGCCATTGGCCCCTACAAGGGTGGTATTCGCTTCCACTCAAGTGTTAACCTCGGCATCCTGAAGTTCCTTGCCTTCGAGCAGACCTTCAAGAACAGCCTCACCACGCTGCCTATGGGTGGCGGCAAGGGCGGCTCAGACTTCTCTCCTCGTGGTAAGAGCAACGCGGAAGTGATGCGCTTCTGTCAGGCTTTCATGTTGGAACTTGGCCGTCATATCGGTCCTGACACCGACGTTCCCGCAGGTGACATTGGCGTTGGCGGTCGCGAAGTTGGTTATATGTTCGGTATGTATAAGAAGCTGACGCGCGAGTACAGCGGCGTGCTGACAGGCAAGGGTCTGGAGTTTGGCGGTTCGCTGATTCGTCCAGAGGCAACAGGTTACGGCACCGTTTATTTCCTCCGCGCTATGCTCAAGACGAAGGGTGACACCATCGAAGGCAAGAAGGTGCTCATCTCAGGTGCTGGCAATGTGGCTCAATATGCAGCTGAGAAGGTTTTGCAGCTCGGCGGTAAGGTAATGACCATGAGTGACTCCGACGGTTACATCTATGATCCCGATGGCATTGACCGCGAGAAGCTCGACTACATTATGGAGCTGAAGCAGGTTTACCGCGGACGTATCAAGGAATATGTTGACAAGTATCCGACAGCCAAGTACGTTGGTGATGGTGCAAAACCTTGGTATGAGAAGGCTGATATTGCTCTGCCTTGTGCCACACAGAACGAGCTGAACGAAGAGCAGGCTAAGGCTCTGGTTGCCAACGGCTGTATTGCAGTTGCCGAAGGTGCCAATATGCCTTCAACCCCAGGTGCAATCCGTGTCTTCCAAGAGGCAAAGATTCTCTACTCTCCGGGCAAGGCTTCGAATGCCGGCGGTGTGAGCGTATCAGGTCTTGAAATGTCGCAGAACAGCGAGCGTCTCAGCTGGAGCGCCGAAGAGGTTGACGCAAAGCTGCTTTGGATTATGGAGAACATCCACGAGAACTGCGTGAAGTACGGCACACAGCCCGACGGCTACGTGAACTACGTCAAAGGCGCTAACGTGGCAGGCTTTATGAAGGTTGCCAAAGCAATGATGGCTCAGGGGATTGTGTAAAGACCCCCTCTAAGGGAAGATTTAAGGGAGCAGGAATGCTCCCTTTTCTGTTTGCTCACCATAAAGAAACTCTGATTCAAATAAGGGCAAATATCCTTTGAACTTGCAACCTTTTTGGATTACGTTCCGAAAAAGAACCCAAATTGAAGACATTTTCTTCTTGGCGGAGTTCTTAAGATGCGCTTGTGGCAAAAGAGGATTGGTAATGCTTGCAGAGATGGGAGAGGCCACATTTGTCACATTTGGGGCGAAGGGCGGTGCAGGTGTAGCGCCCGTGAAGGATGAGCCAATGGTGGGCGTCGGGAATCTCTTCCTCTGTGAAGTGTTTTGTGAGCATCTGCTCAACAGAGAGCGGAGTCTTGCAGGAATCGGGAACAAGCCCAAGCCTGTGGCTGACGCGGAAGACGTGGGTATCAACTGCCATCCTTGCTTCGCCCCAAACAACACTCAGCACCACATTGGCTGTCTTGCGCCCAACGCCAGGCAAAGCCGTGAGCTGCTTCAAGTCCTGCGGCACTTCGCCACCGTGCTTTTCCATGAGCATCCGTGCCATCTCGACGAGGTGCTTGGCTTTGTTGTTAGGGTAGGAGACGGAGCGAATGTAGTCGTAGATGACTTCGGGAGTCGCCAAAGCCATTGCCTCGGCAGTAGGGTAGTCCTCAAAGAGGCGGGGTGTGACCTGATTGATGCGCTTGTCGGTACATTGCGCACTCAGGATAACCGCCACGAGCAACTGGAAAGGATTGTCGTAGTGCAGTTCCGTCTTAGCTTCCGGCATAGCCTCTTTGAAGTAGGCCGCCACCTCGCGATAAAGCCGTTTTCTATTTACCATTTACAATTTATTATTTAGCCAGTTACCATTTACTTGCTTTGCAAAGGTACGACTTTCTCCGTTAACCTGCAAGAGTTGACGGAGAAAAGTCAGACACAACTCGCCTCGTTGCACTTCCGCGCCTTAGGGGTGCGGCTTTGTGCTAGAGCATCCAAGAACACAGCGTGTTGCGTTTGCGAACTTAACGTGTTACGATTGCAAACGCCACACGTTAAGTTGGCCGAAGGCCTTAAGGTCCTTAGCCCCTAAGACCTTAGGGGCTTTTGAAACTCGCGCCCGAAATCAAAAACACTCTACACTCTACACTATCGGCTGTAAAGAGTTGATTCCCAATGAGTAGCGAGATGTAGAGTCTCTTCACCACTCTTCACCCGCTCTACATCTATATATTCCACTGAATATCAATAGATTGGAGGCACAGGTGTAGAGTGTAGAGTGTTTTTGTTTTTCAAATGCATTTTACTCGTCACTCATCAGGTCTGCCCGTAATTTCCTGATAAACAGCCGATAACACCTTTGATGAGTACCTGACGAGTCATCAGGGCACTCGTCAGGTTCTATGCCTCTGATATTCTTTACGTTAGACCAAAACCTGACGAGTGACGAGTGTTTTTGATTTTGCTGAAAACTCTTGATCAATGATTTCTAATCCGATTTCCCTTTCACACTTTGAAGAATCTCTTTTATAGAATGCATTTTACTCGTCACTCGTCACCAATAGGTTTTAACTGTCTGGCTGTTAGCCGCAAACAAGGGTGATGAGTAGTTTTTCACTCGTCACCACTCGTCACCCACTCATCACCTTCATAGTTCTCTGATAATCAAAACTATGCAAGGAAAGGTGACGAGTGACGAGTGTTTTTGATTTTACGGAAAACTAAAATAATTCCCCTGTTTCTTTGTTTGTATTGAATAATTCGCTAACTTTGCAGAGTAAACTATACTTATACTCATTGCATGAGTCCGATAATAACCGATAATTACATCCTTGAGTTTGAACAGTTTGAAGAAGATGGCTATGCGCTGATGGTGGCAGAGACCTCGTGGAGAGGTATGGCGGACGAGTTGCAGGAGTTGCACAACCTGAAAGGTGCCCAGTTTATCAATCAACTGAAACTGATAGTCTATTATGGCGACTTCCATCCCATAGAGGGAGAATCCGATATTTTCAGTGCTATTAGCGAACAGGGTGACGATTTTGACAACTTGATTAATGCCGCGCGTAAGGCTGTAGAGCATGGCTATCGTGTTTATATACTGCCTAATCCGAGAAATTGTCGCACAGAAGATTTCATTTTTGAAAAGAAAGGTGTCCTTGGACTCTATGATTTAAAAACCGTTCATGGGAAAGGTTCTATAGGGACACAGTTGCTTGATTCCATAGGTCAGACAAACCGTGTCTTGCTAAATATTACGACGGACTATAATGCGCGTTTGCTAGCATCCGACATTAAAGCATATTTTGAGTTAAACCGTGATGCCATTGAGGTTCTGATATTCAAAGGTAAAAAGCTATTGCCCGTAAACAGGATCCAAGTACAAAGCTCTGATTTTAATCGCGTATTTCGAAAGAGATATGAAAAATAAAAGCCACCCGAAGGTGACTTTTAAACGGAGTAGTGTCGATCAAGTCTTGCTCCCCGCACTCAGCGGCGTAGCCAAAACAATGTTTTGACGCTGCAAAGGTAAGTGTTTTTTACTATATCCTCCAAACTTTTCCGTTATTTTCTTTGCTCGTATAGAAGAAATCGCTATCTTTGTACCCAGATGGGCATAAATGCTCCTTTATGGAGCAACAAACCTCAGCGGAGGTGCCCAATCAAAATCTTATTGGTAAAAATAACAGCATTAGCAGTTATTCGGCGTGTCTGAAAGGTGAGATGTTTAGAACACGATGTTCGTCTAACGGTAAATGGCTATTGTCTGCACTTGGTAGTGCGGACTTGTCACTTATCTAGACGAACAGGTACTATCTCACCACCTCAGACACGGATAAGCGGTCCGCGCTTTTTCGTGTCTGTATGGTTTGGTGGAGTACCTGTAAATCCCGATAAGTGCTTTGCTCCGAATTATAGTGCAGACAATGGCAAAGATTTATGACAACTACGATTCCAAATTCGTTGATGGCCTGAAAGAACTTATCACAGACATAGGCGTTAAGCGCGTGGATTTCTGTGTGGGCTATTTCAACCTGCGTGGATGGGACTTGGTGATGAACCAGATTGACCAGATACCAGGAGACTACGTTTATGAGAACAACAGTCAGGAGTTCAGATATTGCAGGCTATTGATAGGCATGCACCAACCCGACGAGGAATTGGTGCGCCAATTGTATTCTGCTGAGCAAATCCCGGATGCGGCCTACGTCCAGCAATGCAAGCTCCAGATTGCCCGTGATTTCAGGAAACAGCTTCTGCTTGGACTGCCAACCAAGGAAGATGAGCAGACGCTACAGAAACTTTCCTCACAGCTAAAGGAAGGCAAGGTCTGCGTAAAGCTCTATGTAGCAACACCGCTTCATGCCAAACTCTATCTTGCCTATTCCGATTCGAACCGCAACAGAATTTCTGCCATTCTTGGCAGCAGTAACCTAACATACGCTGGATTAAGGAAACAGGGAGAATTGGATGCCGACATTGAGAATAACCGAGACTTGGAGGTGTTGGCAGAGTGGTTTGAAGACCGATGGAACGAACGCTTCTGTATCGACATCACAAAGGAGCTTGTTGAAATCATTGACAGCAGTTGGGCTGGCGAAGAGGTCATACCACCATATTATATTTATCTGAAGACAGCTTACCATCTTAGTGCAGATGCACGTTCTGGCATCAAGGAGTTCTCATTGCCGCCAGAGTTCCAGCGCGAGCTTTTCGATTTCCAGCAAACTGCTGTCAAGATAGCTGCCCGTCATTTGAACAGCGAAAAGCGGGGCGGTGCCATGATTGGCGATGTGGTTGGTCTCGGCAAGACCATAACAGCCTGCGCTATTGCAAAAATCTATGAGATGACCTTTGCCAGTAGCACCCTCATCATCTGCCCTGCCAACTTACAGGATATGTGGGAAAAGTATCGCATCCGATACGACCTGAAAGCAGATATTTGGTCAATGGCAAAACAAATAGATGTTGACAAAGCACGCTATTATCGTCTTATCATCGTGGACGAAAGCCACAACCTACGGAATGCCACAGGCAAACGCTATCAGAACATCAAATCGCTCATCGAGCATCAAGACTGCAAAGTGCTTCTCCTGACTGCAACACCATACAACAAAGACTTTTCCGACCTTGCAGCCCAGTTAAAACTCTTCATCAGCGAAGATGACGACCTTGGAATCCGTCCAGAAGAATATATTCGAGAACTTTGTGGCGACCGTGCTTTCCTGCAACAGCATTCCGAAGTCTTTATCCGTAGCATCAAGGCATTCGAAAAGAGTCCGTTTGCCGATGACTGGATGGAACTGATGAAGCTGTTCTTGGTGCGTCGCACACGCACCTTCATCAAGGAGAACTATGCCAAGACAGACCCAGAGAACGGACGCAAGTATTTGGAGTTTAACGACGGCAGACGAAATTATTTCCCTGAACGTATCCCAAAAGCCATCAAGTTCAAGACACAGAAAGGCGACCAATACAGCCGTCTGTACAGTCAGGAAATGATTTCCCTTATGGAAGAGCTTCGCCTGCCCCGATACGGCCTTTCCACATACGTTGATGCCGCCAAGACCTTAAACGCCTCCACAGCAGAAAAGCAGTTGCTCGAAAACCTCTCTCGTGCAGGCAAACGCATGATGGGTTTCTGCAAAAGCACCTTCTTCAAGCGTATTGACAGCAGCGGCTTCTCTTTCCTGCTGACGTTATACCGTCATATCTTGCGCAATGCCATTTTCATATATGCCATCGAAAACAAACGGGATTTACCCATTGGCGACGAGAACGAATTACCTGAAACCTTTATCGAAGACGAGGACACCAATGAGATGCTTGATTTGCAATTCGCGGATTTACAAATTGACATTCCAACCAATATGGACATCTATATGGAGAAGGCAACGGAGTATTATAAAATCCTTCGTCAGAAGAACAATGTGGCTTGGATTGATTCTGCCTTCTTCAAGCGTTCGCTGAAAACGTACCTAAAGCAAGACTGTGAGCGACTGATACAGATGATTGAACTCTGCGGCAAGTGGAACCCGCAGACAGACCAGAAGCTCAATGAGCTGCAAGACCTGTTAGCGAAAACACATGCTGACGAAAAAGTGCTTGTCTTCACACAATACTCCGATACGGCAAACTACATCTATCGCCAATTGCGCAGTCGTGGTTTCAAGCAGGTGAGCTGTGCAACAGGTGCGAGCGCAAACCAGACTTCCATTGTAGAACATTTCTCGCCACTCTCCAATAATGCCGACATCCCTGCAAGCGAAGAGTCGCGCATCCTTGTAGCCACAGATGTCCTCTCCGAAGGTCAGAACCTGCAAGACAGCCATGTTATTGTCAACTACGACCTGCCTTGGGCTATTATCCGACTGATTCAGAGGGCAGGACGTGTGGACCGTATAGGACAGGAAGCAAAACAAATTTTCTGCTATTCGTTCTTCCCTGCCGACAAGGTAGAGGAAATCATCCGCCTGCGCCAGCGATTGAACGACCGCATCAACGAGAATGCAAGCATTGTGGGCAGCGATGAAATCTTCTTCGAGGGCAATGCCCAAAACCTCAAGGATATGTATAATGAGAAGAGTGGCGTTCTGGACGATAACGAGGACGACAGCGATGTGGATTTGGCTTCGCAAGCATACCAGATATGGAAGAATGCAACAGACAAGAATCCTAAGCTGAAACAGATTATTCCTGAACTGCCCAATATTGTCTATTCCACTAAACAAGCAGACAATACGCAGCACGATGGAGTGATTACCTATATCAAGACGCACAACGACTACGACCTCCTGTCGTGGTACGATTCCAAAGGAAACATCATCAGCCAGTCGCAGAAGAAAATCCTTCAGGCACTTGCCTGCACAGCAAATGAACCTGCACAGCAGCCGCTCGACACCCATTTTGACCTTGTAGCCAAAGCCGTAGAGAATACAAAGATGGAGAACACCAGCGTCAGCGGCATTCTTGGCAACCGTTTCAGCACACGCTTTCGCATCATCGAACTTCTGGAACATTACTACCAGCAGCCTGCTACGCTCTTCTTCGACGAAGAGAAGCGTCAGTTGCTTAAGTTGGCAATCGACGACATCTATAACTTCCAGCTTGTCGAGAGCACAAAGGTCATTCTTGGTCGCCTGCTTCGTGTCAGCACACCTGATGATATTGCAGAGACGGTGCTCGAAATGCACAAGAACGGAACGCTCTGCCGCATAGACGCAGACCATCTGGAACATAAAGACCCAACCATAATTTGCTCGATGGGAATGAGGAAAGGTTGAAAAATTGAAAAGGTAAAAAGGTGAAACTATCAAATGGTAAATGGAAAATGATTAAATGGTAAATGGAAAATGATTAAATGGTAAATGAGAGATGAACAAGAGAACATTCAATCAGTTTATTGCAGGAAGTAACTTTCGCGAGTTATTTATCAGCGAGATGGGTTGGAACAATCCAAGGGGACAGGCTTGGTTTGACCTTACCATAGAAAGTGAAACCTATCATTACATCCAGATAGCGGAACGAAGCGGATTCCAAGTATTGACTTGCGAGGTGCGGGAGATTCCCACTTCCTCACTTTGCAAGAAGATTGACACCCGCCTTCGCCGTCAGGCTAACGACTATATCTGCATCTACTATTTACTCCCCTCGCCCACGGGAGAGGGGTTGGGGGTGAGGCCTCAGCACCATCTGTGGGTGGTTCCCGTCAAGAAGGTGGAGAAGCGCGACCTTGTTCTTGTGGAATACGAGACAGCAGAGAAGGCTGGCTTCCTGTTCGAGAAGATGGACGAACTGACCTTCGGGCTTGACGAACGCACTACCATCATGGACGTAAAGGAGCGTGTGCAGGCTGGCTTCATTGTCAACTCGGAGAAAATCACAAAGGACTTCTATACAGGCTTCCGCAAGGAACACACCAACTTTGCAAAGTTCATTACGGGCATAGACGATGAGATTACAGACTTGAAGAAGAACCGAAACAAGCAGTGGTACACCAGCGTTATGCTCAACCGTATGATGTTCTGCTACTTCATTCAGAAGAAAGGTTTCCTCGACAGAAACGTGAACTACTTGCGCGACAAGCTGGCTTGGGTAAAGAACGAGAAGGGAGAGAACCGATTCTTTGGGACATTCTATCAGGGCTTCTTAGTCAGCCTGTTCCACGACGGATTGAATTCTCCTCGCCACCAGCAAGACTTCGTGCAGAAGTACGGACGCATTCCTTATCTGAATGGTGGTATGTTCAGCATCCACGAACTGGAAGAGCAATACCCAAAGCTCGACATTGCCGACGAAGCCTTTGAGAGCCTTTTCGCCTTCTTCGACCAATGGCATTGGCATCTTGACGACCGTCTGACTGCCAGCGGCAAAGATATAAATCCCGATGTCCTTGGATATATCTTTGAGCAGTATATCAATGACCGTGCTCAGATGGGTGCCTACTATACAAAGGAGGATATTACAGAGTATATTGGTCGCAACACCATCCTGCCATATCTGATGGATGCAACGCTTGGAACATTAAAAAGTTCAAAAGTTGAAAAGTTAAAGAAGGTATGGCAATTCTTGCGTGAGAGTGGCGATACCTATATATATGATGCCGTCAAGAAGGGCAAAGGCCTGGAGATACCAGAGGAAATAGCTATCGGCATTGATACCTCAAAGCCAAACCTCTTGGAGCGTCGTAGCCATTGGAACGAAAAGACACCTGAGGCTTTTGCCCTGCCTACAGAGATTTGGCGCGAGACCATTGAAAGACTGCAACGCTACCAAAGCATAAAGTCAAAGATAGAGAGCGGAGAAATCAAAGAGATAAACGACTTCATCACCTATAATCTCGACATTCGTCAGTTTGTGCAGGACTTGATTGCACAAACTGATGACCACTTGCTTGTGAAACATTTCTATGCCCAACTGCGCAAGGTCACCATCCTCGACCCCACTTGCGGCTCTGGTGCCTTCCTCTTTGCTGCCCTCAATATCCTCGAACCACTATATGAAATATGTATAGACAGGATGCAAGGTTGGAACGACGAAAATCCAAATCTATTCAAAGAGGAATTGGAAGAGCTTAACGGAAAATATCGCTCCAACATCCGCTACTTCATCTATAAGAACATCATCCTTCGCAACCTCTATGGAGTGGATATTATGGTCGAGGCGACAGAGATAGCAAAGCTGCGCTTGTTCCTGAAGATGGTGGCTGTGGTAGATGTTAATCCTCGCGACCCCAATCTTGGCCTCGACCCATTGCCGGACATTGACTTCAACATCCGTTGTGGCAATACGTTGGTGGGATACGCAACTGCTGAAGACTTGGAAAATGATTTGCAGTATGGCGATATGTTCGCCAAAGAAGAATTTCTCGACAAGGTTCACACGGAGATGGATATTGTGGCCCATGCTTACGAGACCTTCAAAAAAGTGCAGTTGGAGCAGAATGCCGACCTTGAAACCTATCGCAATGCCAAGAAAGAATTGAAAGAACGTCTTAAGAAACTGGATAATTTATTGAATAAGAAACTATATGCATCTACAGTTTCTGGTGGGCGAATGAAATATGATGATTGGCTAAAATCACACCAGCCCTTCCATTGGTTAGCAGAATACTATGATATTATCAATGGTAATGGTGGATTTGATGTAATTATTGGTAATCCTCCGTATGTGGAGTATAATAAGAAAATTCAGGGCGTTGCCGTATCTGACATATATAAATTGACTGGATATAAAACAATTGAATGTGGAAACCTTTATGCTTATGTAATTGAGAGAGTGTCCTCTCTTTTAGCGAAGTCAAGTAAAACAGGAATGATAATACCTCATTCTTCTATTTGTACAGATCGAATGAAACAAGTCTTGAATATTCTATCAGAAAAAGGAGGATGGTTTTCAACTTATGACACGAGACCTGCACATTTATTTGAAGGCGTGGATCAACGTCTATTAATATATATACTTGGAGGGAAATGTATTTATACAACAAAGTATAATCGATGGTCTACAGAAACAAGATACTTACTTTTAAATTGTCTTTCATATTGTCAATCTTATAAATGTCAAAACATTGTCACTTTACCTAAAATAGGTAATACTATAATTGGTTCAATAATAAACAAAGTATTCAAAGAATCAATGACTTCTACAAATAAAGTGGGGCCTGTTCTGTATTATCATAATGCCCCTAGATACTTTATTAGATTTTCAAAAGTCCCACCTTATTTTTATAATGATGTAGTTGGCGAAACGATTTCATCACATATTAAAAACATAAAGGTAGATAAAGAGAATGAGGCTCTATATTCAGCTTTATATAACTCTACACTCTTTTACTTATGGTTTATCCTTGTCTCAAATTGTAGAGATTTAACGAGCAGAGATATATTTGCTTTTCCATCCATAAAAGGGAACTTTGATGATAATTTAGTTCAGAGGCTCTATGATGATTATGATTCAAAGTCGAAACGTAAAACGACTTATTATAAAGCTACAGGGCAGGTTATTTATGACGAATTCTATCCAAAACTCTCCAAGCCCATCATTGACGAGATAGACAAAGCCCTTGCTAAGCATTATGGCTTTACGGAGGAAGAACTTGACTTCATTATCAACTACGATATCAAATATCGCATGGGGGATGAACTGAATGACGAATAAAATGGAATATCTTGGCAACAAAGACTTTCTAACGCTAAAGAAGACAGCTTTCTTAGCCTCCAGCACCATACCACCAGAAATGGTGCTGAGGTGCTATGATTGGGCGGCAGGGAAGCACGAAGGATGTGTCATCAGCGGCTTCAGCAGCAAGTTGGAACAAGATGTGCTGCATTTCCTGCTTCGCGCCAAATGTCCTGTCATTATGGTGTTGGCAAGACGGATGTATAAAGTCATTCCTGACGAGCTGAAAGAACCATTAGAGCGAGGCAATCTTTTAATCATCACAGCCAGCGCAGCATCTCGCCAGTCAAAAGCCACAGCTCTTGCTCGCAACAAGTACATTTGCGAATTGGCAGACAACATTCTCTTTGTTGGAATAACACAAAGCAGTAGCCTTTTTCCTTTAACAAAGGAGTTTAAAATGAAGGTAAACACCTTGTAACCTTATGGTGGACATCTCGTCGAGCCCCCAAAAAACCTGAGCCGCCTCAAACAATCCGTTGAGGCGGCTCGGCTATTTTTAGGTCCTTTTCATAAACCATAGGTTGCTTTTTGACAGAGTGGGTTAACTTTGCAGGGCAATCGGAAATGGCGCACAAGGTCAATGCGCGTCGGTTTTTCCACTGGGCATCAATATGCGTTCTTCACTAACTCAAAGACGGGGATGTGAGCCTTGTCAACAGGTGTTGTGACGTACTGGCCGCCTTTGTAGGTCTCTCCTGTGCGTTTGTCTCTCCATTGGCCTTTTGTCTTTGGCAGATAGGTTTTCCAAGTGATAACGCCTGGCTCCGTAACAGGACTGATTAGCAGACTGGGGCCAAACATATATTCGTACTTCTGCTGAAGGGCAATAGGGTCGTCGGCAAAATCAAAGACCAGCGGGCGCATCAGCGTGTAACCCTCTGTTGAGACACGACGGGCACATTCCTCCAGATAAGGGCGTAGGCGTTCACGTTCTTGCAGACATTCCCTGATGATGTTCTTGGTTTCCTCACCATAGTTCCAAGGCTCTGTGTTGCTCATATACCCATGAACACGCATCAGAGGCAGATAGACGGAGAGTTCTATCCAGCGCAACATACGCTCGATATAATCCTGATTGGTATATTGGTCGCCAGGACGGAAAAAGCCTCCTGCATCGTATGTCCACCAAGGGATGCCTGCTGCCTGCACACCCAGACCTGCCGTTATCTGTCGTCTGAGCGTTTCCCAGTCGTTCCCCACATCTCCGCTCCACAAGGCTGCACCATAACGCTGGATTCCTGGGAACCCGCATCTGGTAAGAATGAAGGGAGTTGAGGGTTGAGAGCAAAGTCCTTCATAGACGGTCTTGTTCACCATCAGAGGATAAATGTTTCTTACCTGCTCGCCGGCCCATTTGCCATTATTTACCCTCCGACCCACCAAATCATCGTTCTCTGGCTCTGTGGCATCCTGCCACCAGGCATCAATGCCTAAGGGAACGAGGCGTTGGCTGAAATTCTTCCAGTAGGCGGCGGCAGCTTCCGGGTTGAAGAAGTCTATCCAGTCGGTTCCAGGGATATAATAATCCGAGGCTTCCATCTGCTTGCCCACCTCAGAGGTCTTGTCTATCTTTGACCACACGCTCACCATCAGTCGAATTCCCATCTTGTGAAGCGAATCGGTCAGGGCCTTTGGGTCGGGATAGAACTGCTCGTCAAACTGCATAGCGTTCCACCCGTATTTGCCCCAATACTGCCAGTCCTGCACAATCATGCTGATGGGCATATTCTCCTGCTTGAAACGATTGGCTGTCTGCAAGATTTCCTCCGAAGAATGGAAACGTTCCCTGCAATGGATGTAGCCCAAAGCCCACGAAGGTATAAGCGGGCACTCGCCCGTGAGATGCCGATAAGTGGCAATAACCTCATCCGCAGAACCGACGAAGACGGTATAGTCCACGCTGGTGGCAATGGGCGAACGGAAGACCGTCTCGTCTGTCACCTTCTGGTAATAGACCACAGGAGCATCATCGTGCGTCAGTTCTGCCCTCAACTGGTGCTTGCCCGCCTCAAGATGAACAATCTGTGAGGCTGTTGGTGGAAGCCATAGGTTCTTCATATTGATGACCGTCTTTCCGTCGATAGCAAGGTGGTGCCGCCTGGCCATCTTCTGCCCCACATCAAGCATCAGGGAGTAGTCGCCAGCTTCAGCAACATCAAGAGTAGCCTCAAAGGAATTGTGCTCACGGACTTCACGCTTTCCGCCTTCTGTTGAGGTTACATCCACCTCTTCTCGCACGCCTTCGCCGTTTCCCCTTGTCAGTTTCACAGATTGGTCGGAGGGATTGAATTCCGTCAGACCATAATTGTTCCACAGCACGCCATAACCTTTGCTGGAGAGGAGCATGGGCAGGCTGATTTGCGTGTTTACCTGCGTCAGTCGGCGCGACAGTCCGCGCACGTTGCTGTATCCGTCCTGAAACTGACCAAGCCCAAACAGACATTCGTCTTTAGGCGACGAAAAGGCTAATGTGGCTTGCCCGTTCTTCAACTGATGGCGTGTAGCTGTGAAGACGGTCTTCCCGCGAGCATCCTTAATAGATAAGGTGTTGCGTTTCTTGTTTATGTCTATTTTAAGGTTGCAGTCAGCCACCTCATCATTACGGACATATACCCACTCTGGCAAAGTGTTTTCGACTTCACCCTCCGAGTACTGGATGCGCACGGCATTCCGTGCCACAGGTTTTATGGTTATAGTTCCCGTTCCGAAAGGTTTCTGGAGAGGCTTCGCCCCTATAGACAAGAGCGGGAAGAGCAAAAGCAGAAAGATGGTCTTGCGTGAGAGTTTTTTCATAGCTATCGGTCATTTCTCTCTGCAAAAGTACAACAATTATCGTTTCCCTCCAAATTTTGTGGGGATTGTCATATTTTAATGAAATAATTTTGTGTGGATTGTAAATGTTTACTATCTTTGTGCCACAAATAGAGGACTTTATGAATGAAACGAATATAAGATAATACCCATAGCCATGAAAAGAATACTTATAGCATTTTTTGCGGTTCTGTTAGTCGCAGCAGTCGAAGCCCAAACGCAACAGACCAATTTGATACCAGCGCCGGCAGAGTATAAGGTATGCAAGGGATTTGCCAAATTGTCGAAGTGTAAAGTTGTCAAATCCGAGAAGGCGCTCCTCCATCGTTTGGAAGGCAGGGAACTGGCTGACTGGCAACTGAAGTCGGCCTATTGGTTGGAGCTGGGGAAGAAAGGCGTCAGGATTGTGGCAGCCGACGAGGAAGGCGTGTTTTATGCCCGTCAGACACTCAAGATGATGGAATCTTTAGACAGTACGGTAAGCTGCTGCACCATCCTCGACTGGCCGCGTTTCCGCTACAGGGGCGTGATGCTCGACGAGAGCCGCCATTTCCAAGGCAAGGACTTCGTGAAGAAGCAGTTGGAGATGATGGCCCTGCTGAAGATGAACCGCTTCCATTTTCATCTGGTAGATAATCCGGGCTGGCGAGTACAGATTGATGCCTATCCACGGCTCACGAATCTGACGGCTTGGCGGCTTGAAGCCTATTTCTGGGATTGGGAAAAGAATGAGATAGGCGGGCCTTTCGTGGAAGAGGGCACGCCCGGGGCTTACGGCGGATATTATACAAAACAGGATATTGCCGAGATTCTCGCCTTTGCCGACGAGAGGCATATTGAGGTGATTCCAGAAATCGAGATGCCCGGGCACAACTACGAGACCCGATATGCTTATCCCGAACTGGCTTGCAGCCTGCCTGGTGGCGGCAAAGACCCGTGGGAGCTTTGCCCAGGAAAGGAGAGCACTTTCGAGTTCTTGGAAAAGGTGCTGTTAGAGGTTTTCGATATGTTTCCTTCGCAGTACATCCATATTGGCGGGGATGAGGCTCGCAAGAACAATTGGAAGCTTTGTCCCGATTGTCAGGCTCGTATGAAGGCCGAGGGGCTGAAGAGCGCTGAAGAGCTTCAGAGTTATATGATTAGACGGATGGAGCGTTTTGCCCACGAACACGGCAAGCGCATCATCGGCTGGGACGAAATCCTGCAAGGAGGCTTGGCTCCAGATGCTACCGTAATGTCTTGGCACGGGATTGAGGCTGGCTTGAAGGCCGTCAAAGAAGGGCATGATGTGATATTCACGCCCACACATTACTTCTATCTGGACTATCACCAAGACCCCGCTCAGTTCCGACCTGTGGGACGCCTGGTGTCCTTGGAGAAGGTCTATTCTTTTGAGCCGCTGACTTTTCTCCCCTCTTCCCCAGAGAGAGACCCTTCCCAACCTCCCCTTAAAGGGGAGGAGTTGACATTCGTCGAGCCTTGCTTCTCTCCCTTTAAGGGAGAGTTAGAGAGGGTCTTGGGCGTTCAGGGCAACCTGTGGACTGAGCATGTTCAGGATGCTTGGCACGCTGAGATGATGCTCTATCCCCGCGTCTTCGCTATTGCCGAAACGGGCTGGAGTCAAGCCGAAAACAAGTCTTGGCCGGACTTCGAGCGCAGAGCCTCTGTCTTGTCGAATGTCGCACGCCAATGGGGATACACCGTCTATCCTCTACCGTAATTTTGAATTTATAAATTTTGAATTTGACCTATGTCTCGTTTCTCCCCCTTAAGGGGACTGGGGGCAAACGCTCCTGCGTGTGTTCTCCAACGCACCAGCATGTGTTGCTACTCTCAGCGTGGTGCGTTTGTTCTCTTCCTAAGGTGGCAATTGCCCCTTGTTTACCCCACTTTCTGCCACAAGATTGGCCATTTTGCCGCAAATTACCCCTCGTTTGTGGTCGAGATACTGAATTTCTGCGCCGCTGATATGTGCGCCAAGAGACGGAAAAAGCTTCGAAATGAGGGTTTCTGCACGACTTTTGAGGCCTAATAGAGGAGTTTTTGATGCATTCTGTACCCTTTCTGAGGTTAGGCATCTCGACTACTTTGTTTGCCAAGATGTTGTATTATGTTGATTATTAGCTTTTTAGATGAGATTTTATTAAGGCTTCTAGAGCTTACAATATCAATATCAATTATATCAGTTTATTTTTGAGGGGTGTGCTTTTCTCTTATTATATACATAATTACTTATATATTAATAAGTTATATAAGAATAGAAAGAAATAGGCACCCCCTTTTTTTAATTGATATAACTGATATTGATATTGGACTCGGTTTTCTCCTTTTCACTTTTTTACCTTTTCACCTTTCCTCTATGCCGCCTTCCTCCTGTTTGTCCTTTCCTCTCTTAGGCCTGCAACTAAACGCGTCTCATCGGGCAACAATACGTGTCTCGTTGGCAAACTACACGCGTGTCGTTGGGCAACTACACGTGTCTCATCGGGCAGCGCAGCGTGGAGTGTTCTTGGATGCTCTAGCACCCTTCGCCTTCGCCTGCGCTTTGCGATGAACCAGAGGTCGGCGGCTGAAAGGAAAGCCAAGGCGCACCCCTATGGTGCGGTAGGGCTGCACTCCCAGTTTTGATTTTTGTCGAAAGGCATTTCTTCCTACACTACGTTCACCCCTACATTCACCGCCTCCAGCCCCGATGAACAGGGTAAAAGTGAACGTAGTGTATGTGGTGAACGTAAAAACAAAAACTTTTTTTCATACAAGTTATAAAGGCAGGGTGTCAGGGTGTCCACCGTAACCCGTTGGTGAAGTAAATACGACAAACAATAATAAGAGATTTGCAATCAAGGGATAGCAAAGTATGTGTTTTTCATTAAATAATCTCTGAAAAGTTTGGAAGGGAAGGAAATAGTCCGTACCTTTGCAACGTCAGAATGTCGTCAGAGGGCGCGAAATCGTTTGCTTTCGTAGCAGACATTCAAGCTGGATCTTTTTGACCAAGATACGAGGGTGTTTCAAAATAAACTGACATGCCTTCTTTCGTATATAAACCACGAATTACATGAATTGCACAAATTGTTATCTGCTTGACTATCAGCGGCATGATAATTCGTGCAATTCGTGTAATTCGTGGTTAAAACATATTGACTGTATTATGACACAGCCTCATCTGAATGATTTCTTTATCTTGCTTTTGCCGACGCCTTCGAAGGTCATTTTGACGGGTTGGATGGTGCCGTCTTCGTTGAAGATGAGGCGGTCTATACAGGTGACGCGGTGGTTGCCGTCGGTCTCTTCAAGGGGGCGACGGTGGTAGACGATGTAGTACTCATCTTTCCCCGGCACCTTGATGACGCTGTGGTGGCCTGCACCGCGAGCGATACTCTCGTCCCTTTGCAGGATTTTTCCCTTGAGCTTAAAGGGTCCGAAGGGACTGTCGGCAATTGCGTAAGCTACACAATAGTCGGGACCAGTCCAACCTCCCTGGCTCCACATGAAGTAATACTTGCCGTTTCGCTTCAACATGAAAGGCCCTTCGACATAATCCTTGCTGGGCGTTATCTCGTGGAACTTCTGTCCGTCCTCCCACGGCACGATGGAAAGGAGGTCGGGACTCAGCTTGCAGACGTTACAATGCTGCCAGCCACCGTAGAACATATAGAACTGTCCGTCATCATCACGGAAGACGAACTGGTCGATGGGCTGTGCGCCGTTGACAATCTCGTTGATGAGCGGCTTGCCGAGAGCGTCCTTGTAGGGGCCTTCGGGCTTGTCGCTAACGGCAACTCCTATGCCTCCCACTTCGCCCTCATGCACGTCATTTCCGCCGAAAAAGAGGTAGTACTTGTTGTTGGCCTCGATGATGGCAGGTGCCCAAAGTGCACGACGGAGCCAAGGAATGTCTGCCTTCGTAATGACGTTCTCGTGCTTTGTCCAATTGACGAGGTCTTTGCTGGAGAAGGCGTCGAAGTGGAGCTGTTCGTCGTAGGGGGCACTAAATGTCGGGAAGACCCAATACTTGCCGCCAAGAACAGCACCTTCAGGGTCGGCATACCAACCCTCGAATATGGGATTGCCGCTGGTCTTTTTCTTCTTCGCATCAGCTGTGCTGACGATGAAGCATAGAGCAAGGACAGTAACAAATAGTTTATAGTTCATAATTCATAGTTCATCGTTGTTCCCCCTAAAGGGGGGGTTGGGGGTCTATTCTTCCACAATTCCCTTTCTCTTCTTTGTTACGACCTGTTCCTCAACCTCCATTGTGGAGAGGGCATCCATGAAGCCTTCGAAGATATTCTCTACGCGGTCGATGGTCTTGCGGCGGAACTTGCCGCTGCGGGGATAGAGCTTTGTGCCTTTCTTGTTCACGGCTTCCTTGTCTGTAATCCACTCCTCGGCCTTGTAAGGAACGCCGTTCTTGCCGTCCATGTCCTCGTTGTAGTAGTAGGAAATCTGTGTGATGGTGAGGCTTACCTTCTGTCCCTTGACGCTGGCACTCAGCAGGTAGCGGAAGCGGGTGCGGTCGAGGCTGAGGAACATCTTGTGGAAAATCATATACTCCTCGATGCGAGCCACAACGGTGCCGCTCTCCTTTTCATTGGAGATGATGCGTGTGTATTGCAGCGAAGGGTCGTGAATGGCGTTTCCGGCAATGGAGTCGGTGATGTAGGCGAGCAGGATGTCAAAGATTTGCTGCTCGTCCTTGTCGGTGACGCTGAAGTTCTTCTGGAAGGTGACAACACCGTTCACTTCTGGTACTGCGCCAAATAAATACTTGGGGTCGGTGTCTTTGTCTTTCTTTCCAGCCATAAGGCAGAGAGGCAAGCACAAAAGGGCAATAAGGGCTAGCCCCCTCCCTGCTCCCCCTTTGGGGGAGTGCTTTAGATTGAATTTAGCCATAGTTATCACATTTATTTATTTAGTTATGTTATTATCTTTTGCGCCTCCCTCTAATCACTCCCCCAAAGGGGGAGCAGGGAGGGGGCTTTTTATTCATATCTTATTGCTTCAATCGGGTCCATTCGTGCTGCTTTTCGGGCAGGAACGTAACCGAAGAAGATGCCGATGAAGGCGCAGATGGCGAAGCTGAGGCCTACGGCCCAGAAGGGAACGCTGCTGGGCAACATGAAGACATTACTTGCCAGCCAGCTTCCTCCATACCCGAGCGCGACACCAAGCAAGGCTCCCGTCAATGATATCAAGACACTCTCGATGAGGAACTGGCTCATAATGTCAATGCCTCTTGCTCCGACGCTCATTCGCAAACCAATCTCTTTTGTGCGCTCTGTGACGCTCACCAACATAATGTTCATGATGCCGATGCCTGCCACAAGCAGCGAGAAGGCTGCGGCCACAACAAGAATGAGGGTGATGGTGTCCATTGTGCTCGACATTGTTTCCATCCATTCTGCTTGTGAACGGATGGTGAAGTCGTCCTCCGCATCATCCTTCAGTTTGTGGTTGTGACGCAGGATTTGTGTCACTTCATCAATGGCTTCGTCGCTCAGTTCTTCTGCAAGTGCACTCATCACAATGCTGCTGAAGTAGGTCTGGGCAGCAAGGCGCTTCATAACAGTTGTGTAGGGAGCAATCATCACATTGTCTTGGTCCATGCCCCAGTTGTTGTAGCCTTTCGATTTCAGCACACCGACGATACGGAAGGGGATGCTCTTGAAGCGGACAACCTTGCCGATGCAGTCAGCGTCCTCACTGCCGAAAAGTTCCTTGACGACGGTCGTTCCTACGACACATACCTTAGCGCTCTTCAGCACGTCTTCCTCGGTAAAGCAGTCGCCGCTCTTGATGTCCCAAAGCTTGATGGTCATATAGTCGGGACTCTCGCCGTACATCGTGCTGTTGGTATTCTTGGAACCGTGAATGACCTGGCCGCTGCTTGTCACTTCAGGGCTGACGTGAGTGACGAGGGTAGCTTCGTTGAGAATGCTCTCATAATCAGCCATCTTGAGCGTCTGCATAGCAGAAGGGTCAAGGCGAACACCGCCTCGCATATCCCCGCCGGGGCGTATGGTAAGCAGGTTGGTGCCCATCTTGCTCAGGTCGTCACGGATGCTTTGCTTCGAGCCTTGCCCGATAGCCATCATGATGATGACAGCCGCCACGCCGATGATGATGCCAAGCATGCTCAGGAAGGAGCGGAACTTGTTGCTCATAATGGCGGTGAGGGCGACTTTAAGTAGGTTCTTTATGCTCATCTAATCATTTACTATTTGACTATTTACAATTTTCAATTTATAGGCCTCTATGCGAGGCTTTAAGCACTCCCCCAAAGGGGGAGCGGGGAGGGGGCTGTTAGTCATCATTCGTTTTCGTCAGGGCAGCCAGTGCTTCTGCGGCATTTAGGATGTTTGGGTTTCCCTTATCCTCAAGTATCTTGCCGTCACGAAGCATAATGTTGCGGCTGCTGTACTGTGCTATCTCGGGGTTATGGGTGACAAAGATGATGGTGCGCCCCTGTCGGTGCAGTTCCTGGAAGAGGCAAAGAATCTCGAACGAAGTGCGTGTGTCGAGATTACCTGTCGCTTCGTCGGCAAGAATGACGGCAGGATTGTTGACCAATGCCCTTGCAATGGCTACGCGCTGCATCTGTCCGCCCGACATCTGATTGCTCTTGTGGTCGAGGCGGTCGCCAAGTCCTACAGCCTGAAGAGCCTTGATGGCAGCTTCGCGACGCTGGCGTGCATTATACGTCTTGTTATACATGAGGGGCAACTCGACGTTTTCCACCGCCGTAGTCTTTGCCAGTAGGTTGTAGTTCTGGAAGATGAAACCTATCTTGCGGTTGCGAAGGACTGCTCTTTCGCTGCGACGCATCTTGCGGACAGGCACGCCGTCCAGGATGTACTCGCCGCTTGTGGGTGTGTCGAGGCATCCCAGTTGGTTGAGCAGCGTGCTCTTGCCAGAGCCGGAAGTGCCCATGATGGTGACGAACTCACCTTCGTGTATCTTGAAGCTGACACCGCGAAGCGCCTTCACCACCTCGCTGCCGACATGAAAGTCTCGGCGGACATCCTGAAGCTCAATGACTACTTTGGGCCCCCTATCCCCCTTTAGGGGGAACTCTTTATTTGATTTCTCTTCTGACATATTGATTGTAATTTTATTCCCCCTAAAGGGGGGTAGGGGGTCTATTTCTTCTTGTCTTTATCTTTGTTTCTGTCCTTTGGCTTGGGCATGAAGGGATTGCTGCTCTGCTGTCCTTCTTCAAGGTCAGGCAAGCTGCTCTGGACATCTATGATGACCTTTGTACCTTCAGCCAAGCCGCTTGTTATCTGTGTCAGCGTGCCATTCGTGACGCCTGTCTGCACAGCAATAGCTTTGAGGTTCGGCCCTTCCTTCGTCCAAACCTTCAAGGGGCTGTCAACATCTGTGATTGTCTCACCATCGTTGAGCATAGCCTCGCTGGGCTTGAAGCGAAGTGCCTTGCTGGGAATAGCAAGCACGCCAGGCATTTCGAGGGTGAAAATGTTGACGTTGGCCGTAAGACCTGGCTTGAGCTTGAGGTCTTGGTTGGGTGCGCTGATGACGACTTGATAGGTTACGACATTGCTCTCTGTTGTTGGTTGCTGGCGAACCTGTGTAACAGCTCCTTCGAAGGTGTCGTTGGGGAACGCATCAACAGTAAAGCTGACGCGCTGTCCTTCCTTCACCTCGCCTATGTCCGCTTCGTCAACATCTGCGATAACGCGCATATCGGTCAAGTCTTTGGCAATTGTGAAGAGGGTGGGGGTGTTGAAGCTTGATGCAACAGTCTGTCCTTCTTCCACTTCCTTCTTCAGCACAACACCATCGATAGGGCTTGTGATTGTGGCGTAGCCGAGGTTAGTCTGTGCCTTCTTCACGCTTTCTTTCTGGTGCGTCACTGTCTGCTGAGCCTTGATGTATGAGAGGCGAGCCTGCTCGTAATCGTTGGCAGAGATGAGTCCTTTGTCGTAAAGAGCCTTGAAGCGTTCATAGTTGGTCTTCTGGTAGTCGAGTTCGCTCTGTGCGCTCTTCAGGTTGGCTTGTGCGCTACTGAGTTCGCTGATGAGGTTCGTGCGGTCAAGCTCAGCAATGATTTGTCCAGCCTTTACCACGCTGTTGTAATCAACATAGAGCTTGCTGACGATACCGCTGACCTGTGTGCCGACATCTACACTCGTCACGGGTTCAATGGTGCCAGTCGCCGTCACGCTCGTTGTGACGTCCTGTACTGCTGCCTCTCCCTCAGTGTAGGTAAATTCTATCTTCTTGTGGCAGCTGCTCACGATGGCAGTTGCTGCAATCAGCATCGCTGCCTTGATGAATGTGTTGTGTTTCATCTTATATAATATATAATAATGTATAGTCTTTTTGTTTCTCCCCCTAAAAGGGGAGATAGAGGGGGCTTATAACTCTATCTTCTCTCCTGTATAGAACTTGAGCAACTGTATGTTGAGCAAAGCCATATATTTGCTCTGAAGCATATCTTGCTCGGCACTAATCACGTTGTCACGGCCTTGTAGCACATCCACTGTGTTCTTTAAGCCGTTTTGGAACTGCTCGTTTAGCAACTCATAGCTTGCCTCCTGGCTCTTGACGCGGGTCTTGGCGGCAATATAGTTCTGCTGTCCGCTGTTGGCGTTGAGCCAGTATTGCTCGATGGTGCTTGAGAGAGCGTTCTTCTTGTCCTGAAGGTCAAGCTTTGAAGAGATTTGTTGCAACTTTGCCGTCTTGACATTCGACTGGTTGCGTCGATTGTCGAAGATAGGAACGCTGAGGTTGACGCCCGCACTCATGTTCAGGTTGGTCTTCATCTGTTCGCCCCATCCGTTCTTGTTGCCGCTGGAGTGATTGCTTCCGAGGCTTGCACTTGCGCCGATAGTGGGCAGGAAGCCGCGCTTGGCAATGTCGAGCTGCATATTGGCTGCTTCGATGTTGAGTTCTGCGCTCTTTATCTCAGGACGGGTCTCAAGAGCTTTGGCGTAAGCTTCCTGTTTGCTGGGCACAACGGCCAGAACCTGCTCGTCTGTGGGCGTGTTGCCTGACACATCGAAAGGTGTGTTGAGGTCAAGTTCAAGAAGAGCCTTGAGCTGGCGTTTGTAGTTCGCAAGTTGTGTCTCGCTGTTGACCACAGAGTACTTTGCGCTGCTGAGCTGTGCTTCAAGCTGTACGACATCTGCCTTTGCCATCTGTCCCTGATTCATCATTTCCACGCCCCTGTCATACTGGCTTTGTGCAGTAGTGAGCAGTTGCTCGTTCACCTTCTTTGCTTCCTTTGTGTACATAATCTGCACATAGAGTTGCGCAATCTGTTCCTGAATGGACAGTTCGCTCTGCTCTGTCGTGAGGGCGTTGATGCGGTTCTGCAGCTCCTGTTCCTTGATGTTCTTGTAGTTGATGCCGCCGTTCCAGAGTGTGACATTGGCATTAAGGCCGTAGGAGCCTTGATAGGTGACGTTGCTTCTGGTGCTTGTCACTTGGTCGCCCTGAACTACAGCCATAACCTCAGTGAACGGACGATAACCAACGCTGTGGCTCGTGCTGAAGCTGAGGCTGGGGAAAAGTGCACCTTTGTCTTGCCATAGGCTCACTTCGCCTCGCTCTTCGCTGATGCGATTCTTCTGCACCTGAATGTTGTTCTTCAGCGCATAATCCAGACAGTCCTGCAGCGTCCAAGTCTCCTGGGCAGAAGCTGTCCCTGCGAAAAGCATTAAAATGATTAAACTTCTTATTCTCATATTCTCGTATTTTCTTATTTCCTTATTCTTAATTCCTTGAATGTATGGTGTCGCTTTGCATAATATTCCCACAGAAGGTTTATGGGAGAGAGTATCTCATCGGCAGGTACGACGGCTGCCGTTAGATTCGCGTTTCTGTCTTTCTTGAAATCCTTGCGTATGCGACGGAAGTCAATATGCGCCTTCAGAACTGCTTTACAGGCAGCCCATTGTCCGCCAACAAGGAAATGAAGGGCTGCGGCTGCATCAAGCAGGTACCTCCGACGCATCACAGAATGGAAACGCACCTTCGGCAGATTCTTATAGAGGAGCAACAGGTTGTTGCGGAAGTTGAGGTAGGCCTTGCGAGGATTCTCCTTTGTCAATGTGCCGCCGCCCACATGATATACAATGCTTTGCGGGATGCAGACAAGGTTGTAGCCACGGCTCCTGAGACGCCAGCAAAGGTCAATCTCTTCCTGATGCGCAAAGAAACGTGCATCCAACCCTCCTGCTTCCAAATAGATGTTGCGCCGGATGAGCAAGGCTGCTCCAGTGGCCCACGTCACAGACGCAATACTATCGTACTGTCCTTCGTCGCGTTCAACTGTGTTCAGGATGCGTCCTCGGCAGAAAGGGAACCCCAATTTGTCTATATATCCGCCACAAGCGCCAGCATATTCCAACATATCGGGTGCACATTCCTGACGAATCTTCGGCTGGCAAGCTGCCACTTCGGGATGAGCCTCCATATAATCAAGCATAGGTTTCAGCCAACCTTCTTCCACCCGAACATCATTGTTGAGTAATAGGCAGAGGTCGCTATCCACCAAGGCGATGGCTTTGTTGTAACCTTCGGCAAAGCCGTAATTGCGGTCAAGAGCAATTGTGCGTATTTCTGGGAACAAATCCGAAAGCAGCTTTAGGGAGTCATCGTCGCTGCCATTGTCTGCCACAACGACTTCAGCCTCGGGCGAGTGCTCGATAACAGAAGGCAGGAAGCGGCGCAACATATCGGCACCATTCCAATTGATTATGACAATAGCCAACGACATTTACAATTTTACAATTTACAATTTACTATTTCTCCCATCAGCGCGTCTCCCTTCTCGTTCCATTCGCCTAGACATATCGGGACGATAGACCCCTCTAAATCTCCCCTTAAAGGGGAGACTTCGATACGGATATAATTGTCCGTGAAGCCATGCAGTGGACCACCTTTTCGGTTATGCTCTAGCAGGACGGGTCGCGTCTGCCCTTTATATATATTATAATGTATTTGCAGCTTCTCGTCGCTGAGCGACTGGATTTGCCTGCTGCGTTCATGTTTCTTCTGTGGTGTTACCTTTCCTGGTATCTCCAATGCCTTTGTGCCTGGGCGCTCGCTGTAGCTGAATACATGGTACTGGCTGACGGGAAGAGCCTTGAGGAACTCATAGGCTTTTGCAAACAGTTCGTCTGTCTCGCCTCGCATTCCTACGATAACATCCACGCCAATGAAGGCATCAGGAATGTACCTTCTTACCTCGTCTATCTTCTCTGCGAAGAACTTTGTGTCGTAGCGTCGGTGCATGAGGCGCAGCACTTCGTCGCTTCCGCTTTGTAGCGGGATGTGGAAGTGTGGCATAAAGGCGCGGCTCTCGCTACAGAAGCGTATGATTTCTTCCGTGAGCAGGTTTGGTTCTATACTGCTTATGCGGTAGCGCTCGATACCTTCCACCTTGTCGAGGGCACGGAGCAGGTTGATGAACTTCTCGCCCGTCGTCTTGCCGAAGTCACCGATGTTGACACCAGTCAGCACAATCTCTTTGCCTCCTTGCTGAGCTGCTTCTTCTGCTTGCTTTACGAGCGAAGCGATACTGCCGTTCCTGCTTCGCCCTCTGGCGAATGGGATTTTGCAGTAGGTGCAGAAGTAATCGCAGCCATCCTGAACCTTCAGGAAGAAGCGCGTGCGCTCGCCGCAGGCACAGGCAGGAACAAAAGACCTGGACCCCTCTGAATCTCCCCTTAAAGGGGAGACTTTAAGATTCAGTGCTTCTTCTATCAGTTTAGGTATGTCTCCCTTATGCTTTGCATCCACGAAAATGATGTTCTCTCCCTTTAAGGGAGAGTTAGAGAGGGTCCGTGCATAGCACCCCGTCACCACCATCAAAGCTCCCGGATGCTTATGCCGCAGGCGGCTGATGGCTTGTCGGCTCTTGCTGTCTGCCACTTCCGTCACGCTGCAAGTGTTCACGATGCAGATGTCCGCCACTTCATTCTTGGCGGCAGTTTCCACCCCAGCTTCCTTCAGTTGTTGCTGAATGGTGCTTGTCTCTGCAAAGTTGAGCTTGCAGCCGAGTGTGTAGAAAACAGCTTTCTTGCCTTTTACCATATTCACGGCACAAAGGTACAACTTTTCCTCGAAAATGCCAAATTCTTTAAGAAAAGATAAGAAATGCCACTGCTGAATATCAATAACTTAGTAAAAAAGATATAAAAAAGATGAAAAAAAATTCATAAAAGTTGCACGTAATTCAAAAAATCGCCGTACCTTTGCAGCGTTTTAATAAACAATTGATTGTTTTACAAGTTTAAAAAAGCAAAAAAGAAATGAAAAAGTTAGCATTTTTGTTCGCAGCTGTTGTAGCTGTATCATTCGCATCTTGTGGTCAGAAGACTGAGCAGGGTTCTTGCTGCGATAGCGACAGTGTTGCTGTTGAAGAAGAAGTTTGCGTTGATACATGTGCTTGCGATTCTTGCGTATGCGATAGCTGCGCAGGTGCTTGCCCCGTTGCTGAATAATCAACACTCGAGCAAAAAAAGTTCCAGAGGGCTGTGCCGATAGGCATGGCTCTCTTATTTTTTCCCTTCGGAATTGCCTTCGAACTCAGGATGCAGCTTCTCCAAAAGCTTTTCCAGTAGGCGAGGAAGCGCATAATGGTCGAGGTCAGACTCCTTTATCCATTTGTAATCTGCAATATCCTTATCTGCTGAAGGCAGGGTGAGCAGGTAGAAGTCGGTATGCAGGCGTTGGTGGGTGAGTTGGTGACGAACATCGCTGGCGAGAGCGTGAAAGGTGAAGGGGGAGAAATGAAAAGTGCTTTTGATTCGACCTTCCACTTCTGCCATTGAGAGAGGCTTTTCGGACTCTATCATCGGAAACTCGAAGAGACCTTGCCAAATGTCGCCGCTGCCTCTGCGATGAAGGAGGGTAAGGCCATCTTCCGTGCGCACATATATATAAGTAATGTAGCGGTCGCGAACTGCTGTACGCTTTGACTTGATGGGCAGTTTGCCGACCGCGTGTTCTTTAAGGGCCAGGCAGGTTTCTGCCAGAGGACAGGCTTCGCAATCGGGCGAAGAGGGTTTGCATTGAAGGGCACCGAAGTCCATGATGGCCTGATTGTAGAGGGCTGGATGCTGGCGGTCGAGCATTTCATCGGCAAGGGCACGAAGGAGCTTCTTCCCTTGAGTGGTATCGACAGGTTCGTGGATGCCGAAATGACGGGCAAGGACACGTTGCACATTTCCATCGAGTACGGCATAAGGTGCGTCGAAAGCGATGCTCATAATGGCCGCCGCTGTGTAGTCGCCCACTCCGGGTAATGCCCTCACAAAGTTATAGTCCTTTGGAAATTGTCCTGCCTCAGCTATCTGTTTGGCAGCGGTATGAAGGTGGCGGGCACGACTGTAATAGCCCAACCCTTGCCATAGCCTGAGCACCTCTTCCTCGCTCGCCTTGGCCAAAAGTTCTGCCGTGGGGAACTGCTGGGCAAAGCGAAGGTAGTAGCTCGTGCCTTGGACAATCTGTGTTTGCTGAAGGATGAACTCCGAGAGCATAATGAGGTATGGGTCGCGAGTCTTGCGCCAGGGCAAATCACGGCCAAAAGACCTGTACCATTGCTCTAATTGTGTTGAAAATGACGAATTCATACTGCAAAAATAATGCTTTTTTTGTTAGAAACGACAAAAACGCAGCGAAAAACAAATAATTTTTCTCTTTTCACTTTTCTCTTTTCACTTTTTTCCGTACCTTTGCAGTCCGAAATATTGTAAAATCACAAATAGTACTAACCATAAATACACAAAATTATGCCAAACGGAAAGAAGCATAAGAGGCACAAGATGTCAACGCACAAGCGTAAAAAGAGACTGAGAAAGAACAGACATAAGAGCAAGTAAACGGACTTCTCAGAGCCTAAAAGGTGGCAGGACTCAGCTCTGTCACCTTTTTCCGTAACAGAGGAAATGGACGTAACAAGCGAACTTTTCATAAACGTACAGCCGAAGAAAATCTCCATCGCGCTGACAGAGGACAAGCGACTGGCAGAGTACCAAGAGGAAGAACAGAGCGTTTCCTACTCTGTTGGTAACGTCTATCTGGCCAAGGTCAGGAAGCTTATGCCGGGTCTCAATGCCTGCTTTGTCAATGTCGGACATGAGCGCGATGCCTTCCTGCATTACCTCGACCTCGGCCTCCAGTTCGCTTCCTACGCCAAATTCCTCAAGCAAGTTCAGAGCGACCGCAAGAATCTGTATTCCTTCGAGAAGGCTTCCATCTTGCCCGACTTGCCGAAGGACGGCAGTGTGCAGACCTCGCTCCAGCAAGGGCAGGAGGTGCTTGTCCAGATTATCAAGGAGCCTATCAGCACCAAAGGGCCTCGCCTCACCTGCGACCTCTCCTTTCCAGGGCGTTTCCTTGTCTTTACGCCTTTTGGCGACAAGGTTTCCGTTTCCACGAAAATCAAAAGCAATGCCGAGCGTGCCCGCTTGAAGCAGGTCGTCGAGAGCATCAAGCCCAAGAACTGCGGCATCATCGTCCGTACTGTGGCAGAGGGCAAGCGTACCGGCGAACTGGATGCCGAGATGAAAGTGCTTGTGGCTCGCTGGGAGAGTGTTTTGCGTAAGGTTCAGCAGGCCAAGGAGTTCCCGACGCTCGTTTACGAAGAGACAAGCAGGTCGGTTGGTATGCTTCGCGACCTCTTCAATCCCAGCTACGAGAACATCTACGTCAACAACGAGGAGGTTTATAAGGAGGTTCACGATTATGTCAGCCTCATTGCTCCAGACCGGGCTGAAGTTGTGAAACTTTATAAGGGCAGTTTGCCCATCTTCGACAACTTCGACATCACCCGACAGATAAAGTCAGGCTTTGGCAAGACCGTCTCCTACAAGCATGGTGCCTACCTCATCATCGAGCATACCGAGGCTCTTCATGTTGTTGATGTGAATAGCGGAAATCGCACGCGAAACAAGGACAGCCAGGAAGCCAATGCCCTTGAGGTCAATATGGGGGCCGCAGAAGAACTGGCCCGTCAGCTTCGTCTTCGCGACATGGGCGGCATCATTGTGGTTGACTTCATCGACATGAAGCTGGCAGAAGACCGCCAGCAACTCTACGAACACATGTGCGAGCTGATGAAGCGCGACCGTGCACGCCACAACATTCTGCCCTTGAGCAAGTTCTGCCTGATGCAGATAACGCGCCAAAGGGTTCGTCCCGTTATGGATGTGGCTGTCGAGGAGGCCTGTCCCACTTGTCAGGGAACGGGTCAGATAAAGAGCAGTTTCCTCTTCCACAAAGTTCTGGAGGGCAAAATCAAGTTCCTCTACTACAGGCTTGGCATCAAGCGCTTCACGTTGCACGTACACCCCTACGTCGCAGCATATTTGAATCAGGGTTTGTTCAGTTTGTGCCGCAAATGGCAATTCAGGTACGGCTTTGGCGTGAAGGTCATCCCAAGCCAGAAGCTCGCCTTCCTTCAGTATGAGTTCTACGACAAGGACGGTCAGGAAATCGATATGAAGGAAGAAGTCGAAATCCGCTAAACCTAAGATCCTAAAGACCTTAAAAACTTTTAGGGCCTTAAGGACTTTCCCCAACCTTTTAGCCGAAAGCAATAATACTCATTCTTAGTACGGCGAATTGCAAACCCGCCAAAACAGGGGATAATGACATTTCTCAATAAATAATTCATCAATCTTAATCCTTAATTCTTAATTTATTCGTATCTTTGCAGCGCGAATATTGTTTAAGGGATAATAAAAGATGAAGTCATTTACGGTAGGGCCGGACGGTTTTTACGGTCAGTTCGGCGGTGCATACGTTCCTGAAATCCTTTATGGAACGCTCAAGGCATTGCAAGAGCAATACGAGAAAATAATTGACAGCGAGGAGTTTTTGCAGGAGTACTATCAGTTGCTGCGCGACTATGTGGGTCGACCAAGCCCGCTCTACTTTGCCCGGCGCATGAGCGAGAAGTACGGCTGCCAGCTCTATCTGAAGCGCGAAGACCTTAATCATACGGGCGCTCACAAGATAAACAATGCCATCGGACAAATCCTTTTGGCCCGGCGTATGGGAAAGAAGCGCATTATTGCTGAGACAGGAGCTGGTCAGCACGGCGTAGCTACGGCCACTGTCTGCGCGTTAATGGGGATGCCTTGCCGTGTCTATATGGGTGCTTTGGACGTCCAACGCCAGCACATTAACGTGGAGCGAATGAAGATGCTTGGTGCCGAAGTCTATCCCGTGGAAAGCGGAAATAAGACACTCAAAGACGCAACCAACGAAGCGATACGCGACTGGTGCTGTCATCCGAGCGACACCTTCTATATCATAGGTAGCACGGTAGGACCTCATCCCTACCCCGAAATGGTCGCCAAGCTGCAGAGCGTCATTAGTAAGGAAATAAAGTTCCAGTTGCAAGAGAAGATTGGTCGTGATTGGCCGGATTACCTCATAGCCTGTGTTGGCGGCGGCAGCAATGCGGCAGGCACCATCTATCATTATCTTGAAGACGAGCGCGTGAAGCTTGTTCTCGGCGAGGCTGGGGGCAAAGGAATGGAGACGGAAATGACAGCGGCTTCTCTGAATATTGGAACAGTCGGCATCCTGCACGGCAGCCGCATCAAGGTAATGCAGACCGACGACGGGCAAATCATCGAACCTTACAGCATTAGTGCAGGCTTGGACTATCCTGGCACAGGCCCCATGCACTGCAACCTCTTCGAGACAGGCCGGGCTAAAGTCCTCGCCATCAACGACGACGAAGCGCTTCAAGCAGCTTTCGAGCTGACACGACTCGAAGGTATCATCCCTGCTCTCGAAAGCAGCCACGCTCTCGCCGTGCTGCCAAAGTTGCAGTTCAAAAAGGAAGATGTGGTCGTGCTGACTATTAGCGGTCGCGGCGACAAAGACCTTGCAACCTATCTTAACCATAAAGACAAGATTGATTATGAGCGCATATAAGTTCCGATTTCACGCGGCGAGTAAGAAGATTTTGGGCGACTTGATTACGCCTGTCAGTGCTTATCTGAAGGTTCGCGACGCTTATCCGCAGAGCGCGCTGATGGAGAGCTGCGACTATCACGGCGGAGAGAACGCGAAGTCCTTTATCGCGCTCCATCCTATTGCAAGTGTCAGTATCGAGCACGGCACAGGCATCTGCCGCTTTCCTAACGGCGCGGAAGGACGTCACGCTATCGGCGAGACCTATGACACCGCTCGTCTCATCAACGATTTCCTCGGCAGTTTCTGCATCGAGGGGAACGGTGTTCAGTATTGCGGCTTGTATGGTTACATAACTTTCAATGCCGTCCGTTATTTCGAGAACATCGCCGTCAAGGACGAAACGCAACCCGAGAACGATGCGCCCGATATGCTCTATATATTATATAAAGATGTAGTGGTGTTCGACCACTTTCGCAATGAGTTGACGCTCATCGAGCTGCTTGCCGACGGAGAACAGGACGACCTCGACCAACTGGAGCGTGACCTTGGCAGTCGTAACTATCAGGTTTATGACTTTAAGCCTGTTGATGACTGCTGGAGCACGCTGACCGACGATGAACATCGCGAGAACATACGTCGCGGCATTCATCATTGTCTGCGTGGCGACGTGTTTCAGATTGTCCTTTCGCGCCGCTTCAAGCAATGCTACGAAGGTGATGATTTCAAGCTCTATCGTGCCTTGCGAAGCATCAACCCAAGCCCTTATCTCTTTTATTTTGACTTTGGAGGCTTCCGCATTTTTGGCTCAAGTCCCGAAACGCATTGCCGCATTGAGAACCGTCGCGCTTACATCGACCCGATTGCCGGCACGACGAAGCGTACAGGAGACAGCGAAACCGACCGCCGTAACGCGGAGTACCTGCGCAACGATCCAAAGGAAAATGCTGAGCACGTTATGCTTGTTGACCTGGCTCGCAATGACCTCTCGCGCAACTGCCACGGCGTGAAAGTCGATTTCTACAAGGATATGCAGTTCTACAGCCACGTTATTCACCTCGTCAGCCGCGTCAGTGGAGAGCTCGACGACGGGGCAAATCCCATCAAGGCCTTTATTGATACGTTCCCGGCAGGCACGTTATCGGGTGCTCCGAAAGTGCGAGCTATGCAACTTATCTCCGAATACGAGCCGCATAATCGCGGTGCTTATGGTGGTTGCATCGGCTTCATCGGCTTCGAGGGCAATCTCAATCAAGCCATTACCATCCGCACTTTTGTCAGCCGAAACAATGAGCTTTGGTTCCAGGCAGGCGGTGGAATCGTCGCCAAAAGCAACGTCGAGTACGAACTTCAAGAGGTCAATAACAAGCTTGGGGCTTTGCGCCGAGCCATCGAAATAGCAGGAAAGATATAGACCCCCTAACCCCCTTTAGGGGGAACAAACGGTAAACTCATGAAAAAGATAGTTATCATCGACAACTACGACTCGTTCACTTATAACCTGAGCCACTTGGTAAAGGAGCTTGGGGCGGACGTTACTGTATATCGCAACGACAAGTTCGAAATGTCGCAGCTCGAAGCCTTCGATAAGATCATCCTCTCTCCAGGACCTGGTATCCCGAGTGAAGCCGGACTTCTTCTCGAGGTCATCAAGACATACGCAGGCAAGAAGCCCATCCTCGGTGTGTGCCTCGGCCATCAAGCCATCGGGGAAGTCTTTGGAGGAAAACTCACCAACCTCAGCGACGTCTATCATGGTGTGGCCACGCCCGTCACGCTGACTGCAGACGACTACCTCTTTGAAGGACTCTGCAAGACATTCGAGGTTGGCCGTTACCACTCGTGGGTAGTGGATAAGGAAGACTTCCCTGCCTGCCTTGAAGTGACAAGTGTGGGCGAAGAGGGCTTCATCATGTCCCTCCGCCACCGCGACTATGACATCCGAGGCATTCAGTATCATCCTGAAAGCGTCCTAACGAAAGAGGGAAAGACCATCATCAAGAACTGGCTTAAGCACTAAGAAGATGAAACAATACCTTCAACGACTCATTGCTGGCGAAACGCTCTCGCGGCAAGACACGCATAACATTTTGGTAGGCATTACACGCGAAGCTTACCCCAACGAACAAATTGCCGCCCTTCTGATGGCTATGCAGTCGAGAGGCGCGACAGTAGATGAACTGCTTGGCCTTCGCGATGGTCTGCTCGAAACTGGCAAACGCATTGACCTCGGCGACCACGACACACTTGATATTGTCGGCACAGGTGGCGACGGCAAGAATACCTTCAACATCAGCACTTGCGCCTCCTTCGTCGTGGCAGGAGCGGGCTTCAAAGTCAGCAAGCACGGCAACGCCGCAAGTACAAGCGTCAGCGGTGCAAGTAATGTGTTGATGGGACACGGCGTGAAGTTCACCGACGACGAAGGGAAACTTCGTCGCTCACTTGACGAAGCAGGCATTTGTTACCTTCATGCCCCTCTCTTTGCTAACGGCATGAAGTTCGTCGGCCCTGTCCGCAAGGCGCTTGGTGTGCCTACTTGCTTCAATATGCTTGGCCCTCTCATCAATCCATGTTCACCCAAAAACTCGCTTCACGGCACAGCGACACAAGCACAACTCCGCCTCTATGCCAACATCCACCAGCACATCGGCGATAACTATGGCGTTGTGACGAGCTACGACGGTTACGATGAGATCTCGCTCACCAGCGGCTTCAAGTTTGTGACGCGGCACTTCGAGAAGGTCTATACGCCCATCGAGATGGGACTATCCTACGTCAAGCCCGAGGAACTGTACGGTGGTTCGACTGCCGAGCAAGCTATGCGCATCTTCGACAATGTGCTTGAGAACAAAGCTACGCAGGCACAGACAGATGTCGTGGTTGCCAATGCCGCCTGCGGCATCAGCCTGATGAACCCGAATCTCCCTATGGCAGACACCGTCGCAATGGCCCGCGAGTCCATCGAAAGTGGCAAAGCCCTCAAATGCTTGAAGAAGTTCATCGAGGTCAACTCATAGCTCTCATAATTCCCATTGTTCCCATAACTCCCATAACCAAAGACCATGCAGGACATCCTTGAGGAAATCGTCGCGTACAAGCGCATTGAAGTTGCCGCGCAGAAAGAGCAGATGCCGCCGCGCAAGCTTTATGCCGAGGTGGAGCGAATGATGGCGGAAGGCGTGACAAAGCGAAGCCTGAGCCAAGCCTTGACACAAGACGACTACGGCATCATTGCCGAGTTCAAACGCAAGAGTCCGTCGAAGGGATGGATAAAAGAAGATGGCAAGCCGGAGATAATTCCGCCAGCCTACGAGAAGGCAGGAGCTGCTGCTTTGAGCATCCTGACCGACGAGAAGTACTTTGGTGGCAGCATGGACTTTGTGCGAAAGGCACGTCCGCTGGTCAGCCGTCCCATCCTCCGCAAAGACTTCATTATAGACGAATATCAAATCTTTCAGGCGCGACACATCGGAGCAGATGCTGTGCTGCTCATCGCTGCCGACCTCAGCAAAGAGGAAGTGCGCTCTCTCACAGTCCTTGCCCACGACTTGCAACTCGAAGTCCTCTTGGAACTTCACGCCGAACATGAGCTTGACTACGCCGAAATCCCCGTCGATGCCATTGGCGTGAACAATCGCAACCTGGGAACTTTCGTCACCGACGTGCAGAACTCGTTCCGCCTGGCAGTCCGTCTCCGTCCCGTATGTTGCGATTTTGTCGCAACCACCCCGCTCGTCAGCGAGAGCGGCATCAGCAACCCCGACACCATTCGCTCTCTTCGCGAGGCTGGCTATAGGGGCTTCCTCATAGGCGAGACCTTCATGAAGACAGAGAACCCCGGCCAAGCCCTCCAAGACGTCATTGCTCATTTATCCTAAGCCCATTACCCCCATTAACCTTATTTAGCCTATGAAACCCATCATCAAGGTTTGCGGGATGCGGAATGCCGATAACATCCGCGAAGTGGAAAGCATCGGCATCGATATGATGGGCTTCATCTGTTGGGAAGGTTCGCTTCGCTTCGTGCGCGAAGTGCCTGCCTATCTGCCCAAGTGCCAATGTGTCGGCGTCTTTGTCAACCCAACGCTCGACTATGTTCAGAAGCAGACAGAAGCCTTCGGTTTCAGCTACATCCAGCTCCACGGCACGGAGTCGCCGGAGTTTTGCCAAGCTGTTCAGGAGAAGACGGGCTGCAAGGTCATCAAGGCATTCAGCCTCCCCAACCTTTCTCCCCTCCTTGGGAGGGGTAGGGGGAGGCAACCTCTCACCCCTCCTTTGGAGGGGCTGGGGGAGGCCATTCTCCTCTTTGACACCAAGTGCCCGACGGTTGGCGGCAGTGGTCAGCAATTCAATTGGGACATCCTTTCCGACTATCGGGGTACCCTTCCATTCCTGCTTTCGGGCGGCATAGGGCCAGAGGATGCGGAGCGACTTTGCAAATGGCATCACCCCAAATGCATCGGCTTCGACATCAACTCTCGTTTCGAACTCGCGCCAGGCATTAAGGATATAGAAAAGATAAAACAGTTCATAACAGCCATCCGAAAGGACTAGTTCTACTAGTCAAACTAGTTGAACTAGTTAAACTAGAAAACAAAAAGACAAGATGAACAGAATAAACTCCCTCTTTGAGCGCAAGAGCCACGGCTTGCTCTCGCTCTATTTCTGCGCAGGACACCCGACACCCGACAGCACTCCTGACATCATTCGTACTCTGGAAAAGAACGGTATCGACTTCATCGAAGTGGGCATTCCTTTCAGCGACCCAATGGCCGACGGCCCTGTCATCCAAGACGCAGCTACAAAGGCTTTGCGGGGAGGAATGACATTACAGAAGCTCTTCTTGCAGTTGGAGCCGCTTCGAGCAGAAGGTGTCAAGTTGCCGCTCATCCTGATGGGTTACATCAACCCCATCTTCCACATGGGCTACGAGCCATTCTTCAAACGCTGTAAAGAAGTGGGTGTGGATGGTGTCATCATTCCCGACCTGCCTTTTGGCGACTATATGAACGAGGTGAAGCCCATCGCCGACAGTTACGACATCCGTGTCATTATGCTTATCACGCCCGAGACGAGCGACGAGCGTATCCGCTTCATCGACGACAACACCGACGGCTTCATCTATATGGTCAGTTCGGCAGCCACAACCGGTGCACAGAAAGAGTTCGACGAGGCAAAGCAGGCTTACTTCTCCCGAATCAATAGTATGCAGTTGAAGCACCCCCGTATGATAGGCTTCGGCATCAGCAACCGTCAGACCCTTGAAAGTGCTCAGGCCAATGCCGCAGGTGCTATCATCGGAAGCAAATTTGTAAGCCTGCTCGATGAGTACAAGGCTCCGCAACCCGCCCTCGAAGCACTCTTCAAAGCACTCTCTTAACAGAATTCGTGTAGCGTGATGGGGGAATGTTGCTTTGTCTCTGAAGGCAAAGGCGTGTTGAAATAAGAAGAAATATGAGGTGTTGTTGGACAGTAAGCCACAACACCTCAAGTTTTCGAGACTGGGCGGACTGATGTGGCGATTGCAATCACAACACGTTACGATTGCAATCACAACACGTTACGATTGCCAATGCAACACGTTAAGTTGCCCAATGCAACACGTTAAGTTGCCAAAAGACCTTAAGGTCCTTAAAGTTCTTAGCCTGAATAATTCATAGAGACTTTTTCATCTCTGAGTTGATCTTGTTTTTTTTATAGCAGTAACCTCATATGATAGTTCTGCACTGAATTACGATGTGTAATTGTAAGATTTTCCGTATTCATCATAGCATTCCCGC